>Ga0070665_100002693_pt1 | contig 19301 bp, 11 predicted proteins | sample KBSS13metaG_FD_65862 | JGI IMG/M metagenome (GOLD analysis project Ga0070665, IMG submission 65862) | Switchgrass rhizosphere microbial communities from Kellogg Biological Station, Michigan, USA - KBS S1-3 metaG | ecosystem: Host-associated > Plants > Roots > Rhizosphere > Soil ...
CCGCGTCATGGACGCGCTCGATTTCGTCGGCATCCTGTGCATCGAGTTCTTCATCGCGCGTGACGGACGGCTCGTGGTCAACGAGCTGGCCCCCAGGCCGCACAACTCGGGGCACCTGACGTTCGACGCCTGCCGCACCAGCCAGTTCGAGCAGCAGCTGCGCGCGGTCTGCGGTCTGCCGCTCGGCTCGCCGGAAATGCTACAGCCTGCGGCCGCCATGGCGAATTTACTCGGAGACATCTGGGAAGGCGGGGAACCCAACTGGGCCGCGGCGCTCTCGCTGCCCGACGTCAAGCTGCACTTGTACGGTAAGTCGTCGCCCAGACCTGGCCGCAAGATGGGCCACCTGACGGTTCTGGCCGATTCGCCCGAGAAAGCCAAACGCCAGGTCTTGACGGCGCGGGAATTGCTGTTATCGAAGCATGACCCGCGGGCTCAGCCGTAGCCTGTTGGCGGCATCGGTCGCCGCCTTGCTGGTGTCACACGCCAGCGCGTGGGGTCCCGCCACAGAGTCGCCGGCCATCCTTCAGCGTTTCCTCGCCCTCGACGATCCGACGCCGACACAGTTCAAGGCGCTGCGCCATCTCGAAGCGCGCAACGAGAAGTTCGAGAAGAGCGCGTGGATGGACGTGTGGACCGAAGGCGATGCGTCAGGCTTCCATTACCACGTCGTCTGCGAAGACGGCTCCGACTACATTCGGTCGAAGGTGTTTCACGCCTCGCTCGAGACCGAGCGCGAGATGTGGGCCGCGGGAAGTCCCGATGAAGGCGCGCTCACGCCCGCCAACTATGTCTTCGAGGATCGCGGCGCGCAGCCGGATGGTCTGACCTCGCTGGCGGTGAAGCCGCGCCGCAAAGGCGTCCTGCTCGTGGACGGCTCCATCTTCCTCAATCCCGACGATGGGGAGCTGGTGAGGATGGAAGGCCATCTCTCGAAGACGCCGTCTTTCTGGACGCGCCGGGTCGAGATCGTCCGCTGGTACCAGCGCATTGCCGGTTTCCGCATGCCGACCGCCCTCGAATCGGTCGCAAACGTGCGGATCGCGGGTGTTTCAACCTTCCGGATGACCTACGAATACGAGAGCATCAACGGTCAACGGGTCGGAAATCCCCAGCCCAGATCGGTCGCTCGGGTCACCCCTCGCTGACCTATACTTCACGGATGCAGCGCTTTTTCCGGTTCGCGGCCGCGTTGGCCGTGGCGTGCGCCGTGGCGAACGTCCATGCTCAGCCGTCCGCCCAGCAGACCGTGCTCCAGCGATTCCTCGCGCGCGCCGAAGAGCCGCCGGTCGAGTACCGGGCGCTGCGACGCCTCGAAGCGCAGAACCCGAAATTCAAGCAAAGCGCGTGGATGCAGGCGTGGACCGAATACGACCACGTGAAGGGATTCCAATACCAGATCGTGGACGAGGGCGGTTCCGGCTACATCCGCAACAAAGTGCTGCGCGCGGCGCTCGAAGGCGAGCGGAAAATCTGGGCGGATCACGAGCCGCAGAAGTCGTCGTTCAACCACGACAACTACATGTTCGACGACGGTGCGGCGGCGCCCGACGGGCTCGCCACGGTCGGCGTGAGGCCGAAGCGCAAGGACGTGCTGCTCGTCGAAGGCGCCCTTTTCGTCCAGCCGAGCGACGGCGAGCTGTCGCGCATCGAGGGCAAGCTTTCCAAGACGCCGTCATTCTGGACGCGGCGCGTCGACGTCGTCCGCCGCTACGAGCGCCAGGCCGGGGTCCGCGTCCCGGTGGCGATCGAGTCGGTGGCGCAGGTGCTGATCGCGGGCCGATCCACGTTCAAGATGACCTACGAGTACCAGACGATCAACGGGCAGCACGTCGGCGATCCGGAAGTACGAAGTCCGAAGTCCGAAGTCAAAATCCCGCTGTAGGGCGGGTCCTTTGGGACCCGCCGGGGTAACCAATGAAACCCACCGCGCTGCTCACGGTCCTGGCATTCCTGTATCTTGCCGGGCCTTTCCCCCCAACTTCAGACGGCGTGTCACGGGGCCTCGGGCCCGCGGTCGTGCAGGCGCAGACCGCGGTCGCTGCCAAGAAGCCGATCACCCACGACGTCTACGACTCCTGGAAGTCGATCCAGGGCACGAAACTATCGAGCGACGGCGTCTGGCTCGCCTATGCGCTGACGCCCCAGGACGGCGACGGCGAGCTCGTCGTCCGCAACCTGAAGACCAGCGCCGAGATTCGCGCAGTCCGCGGACGGGAGCCGCTCATCACCCAGGACAGCCGCTTCGTCGTCTACGCGGTCGCGCCGTTGAAGAAGGACGTCGACGCCGCGCGCAAGGCGAAGAAGAAGCCGGAGGAGATGCCGAAGGCCGGCGTCGGGATCGTGAATCTCTCGACCGGTCAGGCGACCCTGGTCGCCGAGCACGTCAAGAGCTTCCGGGTGCCGGACGATGTGACGCCGCAGGTCGTGGTCTATCTCACCGCGGCGGAGGCGCCGCCGGCGCCCGCCTCCGGCGCGGCCGGCGCGGCGCGAACGCGCGACAAGAAAGTCTACGGGACGGATCTCGTGATCCGCGATCTGTCCAGCGGATCGCAGACCACGATCCCGGAGGTCAGCGAGTACGCCGTCAACAAGACTGGCGGGTGGCTCGCCTACGGCGTGTCGTCGAAGACGCCGGCGAACGACGGGGCGTACGCGCGCGGGATCGCCAACGGTGCGCGGAAGACGCTGCTGACCGGCGCTGGTAACTACAAGGGCTTCGTGTTCGACAATGCCGGCGCTCAGGCGGCTTTCGTCAGCGACCGCGGCGACAAGCCGGTCTACAAACTCTACCAGTGGAAGACGACCAGCGACGCGGCGACTGAACTGCCGCTGCCGGCGAACGCCGCCATGCCGGTGAGCGACAACGGCCGCCTCGAGTTTTCGAAGGACGGCACGCACCTGTTCTTCGGCACCGCGCCGCCGCGCGCGGCCGAGCCCGACGAAAACGCCGATCTGATCAAGGTGGACATCTGGAACTACAAGGACGCCGAGCTGCAGCCGATGCAGAAGGTCCGCGCCGAGCAGGAGCTGAAGCGGACCTATCGCGCGATGTTCGATCTCGCCGACAAGCGGTTCGTGCAGCTGGCGACCAGCGACATGCCCGACGTGCGGGTCAACGACAACGCGACCCAGGCGCTCGGCGTCAGCAACGTCCCGTACCGTCAGCTCGTGTCGTGGGACGGCAATTACGACGACTACTTCCTCGTGAAGCTCGCCGACGGATCGCGCACCAAGATTCTCGACAAGGAGCATTTCGGCGCGACGGTGTCGCCCGGCGGCCAGTTCATCCTCTACTTCGACGAAGACGACGACAACTGGTACACCGTGCGCGTCAGCGACGGGGTGAAGACGAACATCACCAAGGGGCTCGGCGTGCGGTTTCAGAGCGAGACCGACGATCGCCCCGAGCATCCGACGCCGTACGGACAGGCCGGCTGGACCGAGGGCGACAACACCGTCCTGCTCTACGACCGTTACGACATCTGGGAAGTGCATCCCGACGGCAGGTCGCCGCGCATGCTGACCGCCGGTCTGGGACGTAAGCAGCACGTCGTGTTCCGGTATGCCCGGGCCGACGCGGCGCCGCCCGCGAATCAGGAACCTGAGGAAGAAGTCGGCCCTCGCCGTCAGGCGGACCTGCCCGCGATTTTGACAACGCGCCCGCTGCTGCTGTCAGCGGTCGACGAGCGCACCAAGGCGAGCGGGCTCTACCGCGTCGCCTTTACCGGTGGCGCCGAGCCGGCCAAGCTGGTGATGCTCGACAAGGCGTTCGGCGTCCCGATCAAGGCGCGCAACGCCGACGTCTACGTCTTCACGCTGTCTCGGTTCGAGGAGTTCGGCAATCTCTGGACGTCGAGCGGCGCCTTCACCGACATGAGGAAGGTGAGCGACGCGAACCCGCAGCAGGCGCAGTACAACTGGGGCACGTCGGAGCTCGTCGACTACGTGAACGCCGACGGCAAGCACCTGCAGGCGATCCTGACCAAGCCGGAGAACTTCGATCCGTCGAAGAAGTACCCGATGCTGGTCTACATCTACGAGCAGCTCACCAACAACCTGCACCGGTATGTGGCGCCGGCGCCGGGCGGCAGCAGCATCAACGTCACCCGCTATGCGAGCAACGGCTACATCATCCTGCAGCCCGACATCGTCTACGACCTGGGCTATCCGGGACAGAGCGCGCTGAAATGCGTGCTTCCCGCGGTGCAGCAGGTGCTGGCGATGGGCTTTGTCGATCCGGCGCGGGTCGGCATCCAGGGACACAGCTGGGGCGGCTACCAGATCTCCTACATGATCACGAAGACGAACATCTTCCGCGCCGTCGAGGCGGGGGCGTCGGTCGGCGACATGTTCGGCGGCTACGGCGGCATCCGCTGGGGCACCGGGATGTCTCGCGCGTTCCAGTACGAAAAGACGCAGAGCCGCATCGGCGTGCCGCCGTGGAAGAACCCGCTGATCTACATGGAGAACTCGCCGCTGTTCTGGATCGAGAACATCCACACGCCGTACCTGACGATGGCCAACGACGAGGACGATGCGGTGCCGTGGCAACAGGGGATCGAATTCTTCACCGCGATGCGCCGACTCGGCAAAGAGGCGTACATGTTCGTCTACAACGGCGAGAAGCACGGGCTGCGGCAGCGCGAGAACCAGAAGCACTGGACCGTGCACATGGCCGAGTACTTCGACTACTTCTTCAAGGACGCGCCCAAGCCGGACTGGATGGAGCGCGGCGTGCCGTATCTGGACAAGGGCAAGCGGGACGTGTCGGTGTTTTTCAAGAAAAGCACCGATCAGAAGTAGGAGCTGGGGGCTAGGAGCTAGGAGCTAGGAGCTAGGGACTAGCCGCTAGGCACGGCTGTCCATCATGCGCAGCGCGATCGCGAACAGCAGGAATCCGACGGCGCCGCGCCAGTAGCCGACCGGTTCGAGCAGGAACACCTGATGCGTGAACGCGGTCGCCGTGCCGACGCAAAACGCGAGCGCCGCGAGACCGATCAGCAGCCAGCAGACAGAGCGCATTGAAGCCTCCAGAACGCAGAACCCAGAACCCAGAACCCAGAACGAACCCTGAACCCGGAACGCTGAACCCCGAACCCGACGGACTATCCCTGCGCGACGTGCACGATCGTCTTGTCGACGAGCCGCAGGTAGGCTCGGATGCTGGCCTCCAGATGCGGACCCGGCGTGTCCTCTTCCTTACAATGCGAGAGGCCGTTCGACGAGTACGCGAACATCATGACCACCGGCATGTGGGGCACCATTTCCGCCGCGTCGTGCAGCGGCCCTGACGGCAGGCGCGGCGCATCGCCGGTCTCTTCGCGCACCGCCTCCTCGCAGAGGCGCACCAGGGCCGGATCGAACGGGCGCGGGTTGATCCGCCACAGCTCTCGCCATTCGACGATGACGTTGTTCGCTTTGGCCGCCCGCTCCGACGCGGCTTTCGCGTCGCGGAGCATCGCGGCGAGCACGTCCGCCTTCAACGCGCGTTGATCCAGCGAGATCTCGCAGACGCCCGGCACCGCCGTCACGATCTTCGGCTCGACGTTGACGACGCCCACGGTACAGACGACCCCCTCGCCCGGGACGGATGTGGAGTGCTTCAGGCCGATCTCGCGGCATTCCAGCGCGGTTTGCGCCGCGGCGAGAAATGCGTCGCGCCGCATCGGGATGGGCGTGGACCCGGAGTGCGCCGCCTGTCCGGTGAAGCGAAGCATGTGCCGCTCGACCCCGAAGGTGCCGAGCACGACGCCGGTGGCCTTCTGCAGCGACTCGAGGACCGGCCCCTGCTCGATGTGCAACTCGAGATAGGCCCGCGCGTCGATCCGCTTCAGCTCGGCCTGCGCGTCGAGCATCCGATCGATCGCAACCCCGTTCTCCGCAAGCGCATCCACCAGCCGCGTCCCATGACGATCCTTGAGCTCGCGGACATCGTCGATCTTCAGCTCGCCGGCGGCGGCTGCCGAGCCGAGCAGGCTGCGACCGAAGCGGGCCCCTTCTTCGTCGGCCCAGTCGACCAGCCGCAGCGTCACCGGCGGCGTCGTGCCGGCGTGCATCCGCAGCGCCTCGAGCCCGGCGATGACGCCAAGGCAGCCATCCAGCCAGCCGCCATTGGGCACCGAATCGAGATGGCTGCCGATGATCACCGTCTTCGGCGACGCGCCAGGCAGCGTCACCCAGTTGTTCCCGGCTGAATCGGTGTCGACGCCCAACCCGATCTCGGCGATCTTGCCCGCGAACCACTCACGGGCGTCGCGCCACACCGGGCCCCAGGCCAGGCGCTGCGCGCCGTCAGCGGTGGAGGTCCGGGCCGCGAGCTCGCGCAGATCGGAGACGACGCGTTGAGCGTTCATGCGCGGCATTGTAGCGCGGCTACATTAACCACGAAGGCACGAAGGACACGAAGGAGTCACGAAGAAGAAAGTTCTTGTACAAACCCGGATTTCTTCGTGCGTCTTCGTGTTCTTCGAGTTTTCGTGGTCAGAGCAGCATTCGGGCGTGCACGACGTCAGTCGTTCCTCAAGACGACGATCGGATCGATCGCGCCGGCGCGGCGGGCGGGGATGAAGGCGGCGAGCGCCGCCACTGCGATCATGATCAGGCCCGCGGCGCCGGGCAACGCCGGGTCCCACGGCAGCGCGTCGACCAGCAGGCCTTTCGACAGCTGAGCCAGCGCGACCGATCCGACGATCCCGATGCCGGCGCCGATGCCGGCCAGTCGCAGCCCCTCGCCGAGAATCAGCCGCGTCACGCGTGACGCATCAGCACCGAGCGCCAGCCGCACGCCCATCTCCCGCATCCGTGACGAAACCGAATACGAGAGGACGCCATAGACGCCAATCGCGGCGAGGAGCAGCGCGGCGCCGGCAAAGGCGCCGAGCAACGTGGCGTTGAAGCGCGGCCGCGCGATCGCGGCGCCGATCCGGTCCTCGAGCGTCATCGCGTCGTAGATCGGCAGGGCCGGGTCGATCGCCGCCACCGCCGTCCGCATCGCCGGCAGCAGCGCGGCCGGCGCGCCGCGGGCTTTCACCGCAACCATCGTGTCGGGATATGCAAACTGCAGGTACGACGTGTAGAAATCGGCCCGGTCTGATCGATCCGGTTGATCGACGCCGCCGTACTTGACGTCGCCGGCGACGCCGACGATTTCTACGGCGTGGGCCGGATCCGAGAAGGGCCCGGTCGTCGTGCCGAACCAGACGCGCTTGCCGATCGGGTTCTCGCCGGGCCAGAAGCGGCGCGCGCCCGACTCGTTGACGACGGCGACCGGCGGGCTGCCCGCGCGATCGGCCGGCGTCAGCGCCCGTCCCGCGACGATCGGAATGCCGAGCGTGCGGAAGTAGTCGGCCGAGATGTAATGCCGTCCCACTCCCGGCGCGTTCAGGCGATCGACCGGGCGATCGGCGAGGAACAGGATGGTGTTCGAACAACCGCTGAACGGCACGCAGCGGTTGACCGCGGCCGACTCGACGCCGGGCACCGCCTGGAGGCGGGTCAGCAGACGGTCCAGCGTCGCCGGACCCGAGGCGGGCGGATAGCGCGAGCCGGGCGGCCGCACCCAGAACGTCAGCACCTGGTTGGGCACGAATCCGGTGCGCCGGCTCTGGATCCGCGCGAAGCTCTCGATCAGCAGACCCGATGCGGTGAGCAGCAGGCACGCGATCGCCACCTCGCTGACGACCAGCGTCGGGAGCGCGCGTCCGCCGCGGCCGCCGCCGCGGTCATCCTCTTTGAGAGCGGTCACCAGTTCCGCGCGCGACGCAGCGAGCGCCGGCACGAGGGCGAACAGCAGCGTCGTGCCGAGCGCACAGGCGAGCGCAAACAGCAGCACCGCCGGATCGAGCACCGGCGCGGCAAGCGAGCCGATCGCGCCGTAGTTGTTCCGGCCGCTCGCGATTACCGCGGGCGCGGTCCGCGTGAACAGGCCGACGCCGCACCAGGCGAGCAGCGTGCCGCCGCATCCGGCGAGCGCGGCCAGCAGCAGCCCTTCGGTGAGCAGTTGCTGGACCAGCCTCCGCCGGCCCGATCCGATCGCCAGGCGCACCGCGATCTCGCGCCGCCGGATGCGGGCGCGCGCGAGCAGCAGCCCGGCGACGTTGACGCACGCAATCAGCAGCACGCAGGCGGCAGCGGCGAGCAGGACGAGCGCCGACTGCCGCACGATCGGATCGACGCGGGCCTCGCGAAGCGGCACCGCCGCGGCGCTCCAGACCGTATCGGGCGCCGATCCGTTGCCGATGAACCCGGGCCCGAGGGCCGCGAGCTCGGCGTTGGCCTGCTGCAGGCTGACGCCGTCCTTCAGACGTGCGACGGCGCTGATGAAGTTCTGCGGCGTGGTGCGGTACTCGGAATAGTAAAGGCGCGCGGCCATCGGCGGCGCGATCCAGATCTCGGCCTTGCCGCTCAGGCCGGCAAACCCGTCCGGCAGGATTCCGATGATCGTCAGCGGCTCGTCGTTGACGATCAGTGTGGCGCCGAGGGCGCGTGGATCGCCGCCGAGCAGCCGCTTCCACAATCGCGCGCCGATCAGCGCGACCGCGGGGCCGCCCGCCGCCGAACTTTCGTCGGCGGAGAACGTCCGGCCCGCGATGGGCCGCACGCGCAGTGCCTGAAAGTAGCCGCGCGAGACGGTTTCGCCGTCGATGTACTCCGGCTCGCCCCGCCCACTCACGCTGAACAACGGGCCGGTGAACGATCCGACCGATTCGAACGAGCTCGCCGCGCGTTCCAGCTCGGTGATGTTGGGCAGGGACCAGCGGAGCCGCTGCAGCCCGTCGCGCGGGGTCACGCTGGTGTTGAACAAAATGACCAGCCGGTCCGGCTCGGCAAACGGCGGCGGCATCAGCAGCATCGCGTACACGACGCTGAACATGGTCGTCGTCGCGCCGATGCCGAGGGCCAGCGTCAGGATGGCGACGAGCGCCACGCCCCGCATGTGCAGGAGCGTCCGCACGGCGTATCGCAGGTCGCGGGCGAAGGTCTCCATCGGAAGTGATGACGATGTTACAAGGTCGGGTGTTAACATCCGCGGATGAAAAACGCGAGCGGTCGCTCGGCTAAAGCCTTCGCGCTACGAACGGCGGGTGCGATGCTCGTTTACAGCCTGTCAGCTAGCATCGTCGCCCAGCAGCCGGCCGCGCAGCCTCCCGCGACCCCGCTGGTGTGGGCGGCGGTCCGGCCGATCGAGCCGACGGCGACGCCGCTCGCGTCCGAAGCCGCCTCGGCCGCGGTGACGAGATTCTCGTTCATCGCGTACGGCGACACGCGCAGCGGCAGCGTGCCCGACGTTCCGGGTGACGGCGACGTGGTCCATCCGGACCATACCAGGGTCGTGGACCGCATGATCGAGAAGGCCGCGCAGCTGGCCTCCACGCCGTTCCCGGTGCGATTCGTTCTCCAGTCCGGGGACGCGGTGCTGCGCGGACCGAGCGCCGCGATGTGGAACGTCAGCTTCTCGCCGATCATCGAGCGGCTGACCAAGGGCGCCAACATCCCCTACTTCTTCTCCGTCGGCAACCACGACGTCACCACGATGCCGGCGGGCGATCCGCAGCGCGCCTTGGGTCTGCACAACACGCTGACGGCGATGTCGAAGCTCATTCCACCGGAGGGATCGCCGCGCCGCCTGAGCGGTTATCCCACCTACGCGTTCGGGTACGGCAACGCGTTCTTCATCGCGCTCGACTCGAACATCGCGTCGGACGCCATCCAGTTCGCCTGGGTCGCCGATCAGCTCGAGCATCTGGACCGCGCCCGGTTCAGGCACGTCATCGCCTTCTTCCATCACCCGCCGTATTCGTCGGGCCCGCACGGCGGCGCGTCGGCCGCGCCGGTGCCCGGCACCGGCCAGAAGGCGCCGGACCGGGTCGAACCGCAGACCGTCGCGATCCGGACGATGTACATGCCGCTGTTCCGCCGGCATCACGTCCGGATGATCGTGGCCGGTCACGATCATCTCTACGATCACTGGGTGGAGCACTACCTCGACAACGGCGCGACGTATCGGCTGGACAGCCTGGTGACCGGCGGCGGCGGCGCGCCGGCCTATGCATACGTCGGCGAACCCGACCTGCGCGGGTACGTGGCGGCCGGCACGGCGCAGGGTGTTCGCGTGGACCATCTGACGAGGCCCGGTTCGACGCCGGACGAGAACCCGCACCACTTCGTGCTCATCCAGGTGGACGGCGACCGTTTGTCGCTCGAGGTGGTCGGCATTGGCCCTGCCGCCTACACGCCGTACAAAGGCGCTGCGAAGATCGCCCTCAGCGACGGCGTGTCGTAGGGGCCGACCTTGGTCGGCCCGACGATCTCGCAACGGTGCAGGGTAGTAGAATCGGGTCTTCATCCTGAGGGCCTGTCATGCGAAAGCTGCTGCTGTTCACCGTCGCCGCGCTGTCATTCATCGTCTTCGGCGACACCCGCTCCGCCATCCGTCTCATCGCGCAATCCAGCGCCAACACGATCGTCAACCCGAACACCTACCAGGATCTGCGCTGGCGATCGATCGGCCCGACCCGCGGCGGGCGCTCGACGGCGGCGGCCGGCGTGCGCACGCAGCCCAACGTGTTCTACATGGGCGCGACCGGCGGCGGCGTGTGGAAGACGGAGAACTACGGCATCAGCTGGTTCCCGGTGTCCGACGGCCAGATTCCGACCGGCTCGATCGGCGCGCTCGACGTCGCCGACTCGAACCCGAACATCGTCTACGCCGGAACCGGCAGCGAAGCCATTCGATCGAACGTGATCGTGGGGCGCGGCGTCTACAAGTCGACCGACGCCGGGAAGACATGGCAGTACGCGGGGCTCAAAGAGGTCGGGCAGATTGGCCAGCTGAAGATTCATCCGAAGAACCCCGACATCGCCTACGTCGCGGCGATCGGCCAGCCGTTCGGCTGGGGACCGGATCGCGGCGTGTACCGCACCAAGGACGGCGGCAAGAGCTGGCAGAAGGTGCTTTTCATCAACGACCAGACCGGTGTGGTCTCGGTCGTGATCAACTGGTCGAATCCCAACGAGCTGTACGCGGGCGCGTGGCGCGGGCAGCGCAAGCCGTGGACGATCATCAGCGGCGGACCGGCGGCTGAGGGCGGCGTGTACAAGACGACCGACGGCGGCGATCACTGGTCCCGCGTCAGCAGCGGGTTCCCCGAGGACCTGATCGGCAAGGTGTGGGTGGACGTCGCGCAGTCGAACCCGAAAGTGGTCTACGCCCAGATCGAGGCGAAGGGCGCCAAGGGCGGTCTGTATCGCAGCGCGGACAGCGGATCGAGCTGGACGCTGGTCAACAGCAGCCAGTCGCTGCGCGCGCGCCCGTTCTACTTCAACAAGGTCTACGTCAGCCCGAAGGACGAAAACGACGTCTGGGTGTCCGAGCTCAACTTCCACCACTCGACCGACGGCGGCAAGACGTTCGTCAACGTCAACACCCCGCACGGCGACAACCACGTCGTCTGGTTCAACCCGGATCAGCCCCACATCTTCATCGAGACCAACGACGGCGGCGCGAACATCACCCAGGACAACGGCAAGAGCTGGTCGTCGATCAACAACCAGCCGACCGCCGAGATGTATCACGTCGACGCGGACGAACAGTTCCCCTACAACATCTACGGCCCGCAGCAGGACACCGGCAAGAACCTGACGGTGCCGAGCCTGCCGCCGACCTCCTGGGGTCCGGACGACCCGATCCAGTTCTGGCAGCCGGCGCCCGGATGCGAGAGCGGCCAGGTGCGGCCGATTCCCTCCGGGAAGATTGTCTACGGCGACTGCAAGGGCGAGTTCGGGAGGATGAACGTCGAGACCGGGCAGGAGCAGAACTTCTGGATCAACCCGCAGCAGCGCTACGGCAAGCTGCCGCAGGACATGATGTTCCGCTTCGTGCGGCAATCGCCGATCGAGATCGACGCGCACAACCCGGGCATCGTCTACCACGGGTCGCAGTTCGTGCACAAAACGATCGACGGCGGGGCGCACTGGACCAAGTTCAGCCCCGACGTGACGGCGAACGGGCCCGAGGGGCACGTGATGTCGGGTGAGCCGATCACGCGCGACATGACCGGCGAAGAGGTCTACGCTGCGCTCTACTCGATGCGCTCGTCGCGGCTCGAGCCCGGCGTGTTCTGGACCGGCTCGAACGACGGCCCGGTGTGGATGACGCGCGACAACGGCAAGACCTGGAAGAACGTGACGCCGCCGATGCCGCCTGGCGGACGTGTGCACACGATCGAGGATTCGCCGCACCGCAAGGGATCCGCCTACGTCTCGGTCTACCGGATGTACCTGAACGACTTCAAGCCGTACCTCTACATGACGAACGACTACGGCGCGCACTGGACGCTGCTGACCGACGGCACCAACGGCATCCCGGCCGATCAGCCGATGCACGTGGTGCGCGAGGATCCGGAGCAGGAAGGCCTCCTCTACGCCGGCACGCTGCAGGGCGCCTACGTGTCGTTCGATCAGGGCAAGCACTGGCAGACGCTGCAGCAGAACCTGCCGGCCACGCCGGTCACCGACTTCAAGGTGCACCACGGCGATCTCCTGGCGTCGACGATGGGGCGGGCGTTCTGGATCCTGGACAACGTCTCGCCGCTGCGCCAGATCGCGGCGAGCGTCACGAAGCCCACCCGCACGCGGACGACGGACAATCCCAATGGGCAGGTGGGGCAGGTGGGTAGGGCGGGTCAGGTGGGGCAGGTGGACCGGCCGGATTCCGGTAGTGTCCGGCTTCAGCCGGACCATGTCGTGCTCGCCTCGCAGCAGTCGCCGCAATCCGTCGCAGCGACCAAGCCGACGCGGACGCCCTCGATGGCGAGCACGGCGACGCTGCGCCCGATCGCGGCCATCAAGCCGTTCGACGGCTCGAGCGTGTTCCTGTTCACGCCGGCGCCGGCCTATCGCATCCACTACACGCCGCTCACCGGTCGTCCGGATCAGCCGGAATATCCGGCAGCCGGCGCGCGGATCGACTACTACCTCGCGAGCCCGTCCGGTGAAGTCAAACTCGACATCCTCGATGCCGCGGGCGGCGTCGTACGTAGCTACTCGAGCGAAGCGCGTCCCGCGCCGGGTGGCCGCGGCGGCGGGCGTCGCGGCGGCGGGCTGCCCTCGGCGTTGCCGGCCAAGATCGGCATGAACCGGTTCGTGTGGGATCTGCGCTACGCGGGCGGACCGGCGGGCGGCGGCGACGGCGAAGGCGGCGGGTTCGGCGGCGGCGGACCGCTGGTCGCGCCGGGCGCGTTCAAGGCGCGGCTGACGGCCGGCGGAGTGACGAAGACCGAGTCGTTCACGGTGAAGATCGATCCGCGAATCGCCAAGGACGGCACCACGGTGGCGGATCTGACCGCGCAGACCAAGCTCGCCCTGAAAGTTCGCGACGCCCTGGCGGAGGCGCGCGCGGTCCAGACGCGCGTGCGCCAGGCGATCGAGGCCAAGCGCGGCGACGCGGCGAAGCTGCAGGGCGTCATGGATCGGCTGACCACGAAGAGCGGCCCGTATGAGGACGCGATGTTCGTCGACCAGTTGTCGAACGTGAACCGCGAGATCGGAGAGGCCGATCAGCGGCTCGGCGCGAGCGCCTTCGACCGCTTCAACCAGCTGATGAAGGAGTGGGCCACGCTGAAGGCCGACGCAGAAGCCGCGCTGCGCTAGAGCGGGTTGCAGCTCTTTGTATCGCGGGTTGCATTCAACACAAAGGACACCAAGGACACGAAGGTGAAACGACCTGGCTTTCCTTTGTGTCCTTCGTGTCCATTGTGTTTGCTCGAGCTTGGAATGAGCTAGACGTGGTTAGCTGCTCTTGATGATCTCGGCGACCATCCCGTCGTCCTTGCTGATCTCGACCCCCCGCAGCGCACCGGCGAGCGGCACGCGCCGCTCGACCGCCTGCGCGGTGACCGGGATCAGCACGTCCACCGGCCTGCGATCGGAGTACTGCAGGGTCACCGTCACCGGCACGTCGAAGACCTCGCCGATCTGCTCGACTCGCAGCACGACGTCGGTCCCCTCGAGGCGGTAGCCGACCTTCACCCGGGGAATCGTCGCGCCGTAGATCCACTGCTGGAAGAAACGCTCCAGCGACTTGCCGGATTCCTTCTCCATCGCCGCGCGAAGGTCGCTGGTGCTGACCTTGCGGAAGCGCGACTCGCGGTAGAAGCGCCTGAGGCCGCGAAAGAACTCGTCGTCGCCGACCAGGCGGCGGAGCATGTGCAGCACCGCGGCGCTCTTGTTGTAGACCAGCGCGCGAAACACCCGGCTCTCGCCTCGGATGTGACCGAGGCGGTAGCCGAGCGAGATCGGTCCCTGGTCGCTCGAGTCGATGCCCCACTTGCGGAACTGCCGCAGCATCGACACGAACGTCTCGTCGCCCTTCTGATGCTGCGCGTACAGCGCGGCGAAGTACTGCGCGAACCCCTCGCTGAGCCACTGCTCGTGGTAGTTGCGCCAGCCGACCGCCTGTCCCCACCACTGGTGCGCGAGCTCGTGCGCGATGAAGAAGTCGGGATAGTTGCTGAATGCCGCCGGATCGTTGCGCCACACCAGCGGCGACGACGGGAGCGGCTGGTTGAGCATCGCGAAATAGCCGGGACTGTGCCCGCCCGGCAGGTCGCTCTCGACCACCGCGACGGTAAAACTGGAGTAGGGCGAGTCGCCGACGATCGACTCGTAGAACAGGGCGATGTCGGCGGCGCGCGTCGCCACCTCGCGCCCGCGCTGCACCTGCCTCGGGTTCGCTTCGACCGACAGATTGAGGGTGCGGTAGGTCTTGCCCGCGATGCCGGGCTCGCCGGCCCCCTCGAATCCGATCGTCGCGGTTTCGGCGCGCGCGAAACGGCTCACGATGAAGGCGAGGTAGCGCAACGGCTGCGCCGCGGTGAACTGGTAGATCTTCCGGTTCTGCGCCGGATCCTTGGCCGCGAGGATCCCCGGAAAACCGGCGTCGAGCTCGCCGCTCGCGACGCACTCGACACCCGGCGGCACCGAAATCCGGATGCGCGCCGTCGCGTAATCGCCCACCGGCGCCTGCGGATACCAGAAGCTGCGGCTGCTGTAGAGCGCGCTCGGCTCGGCGGACATCATCAACGGCTGATCGTCGCCGCTGCGCCCCTGGCCCGGCTCGAGCAGGGCGAGCGCTTCGCGGTCTGGCGTCTGCGGTTCGAGCCGTCCGGCATAGGTGATCGTCAGCGTGAGCTCGCTGTCCTTGCCGAGCGGCGTCGGCAGGTTCACCACCAGCGTGTTCTGGTTCTTCACCCGGATGCCGAAGAGCCGGCCGAACTGGTAGCTGACGATCGACTGGACGACGAGCGGATCCGCCAGCCTGAAGGTCAGGGTGCCGAGCACGAACGACCGCACCTTGAGCCGGATGTGGGCGCGGCCGTCGATCCACTGGCGGTCGGGCGTGGCCGCCACGTCGATGTCGTAGTCGAGGATGTCGTAGTCGACGAGGTCGTCTTCGTTGTAGGACGGCCCGCGCTGCGCCAGCTTCACCTTCGAAGAGTAGAGCGCGATGTTGTGATGGCGCTTGCGGTCGAACAGCGTGATGTCCTCGGGCTCGGTCCCCGAGCGCGCGTAGGTCAGGGTGTCGAAGCGGCGCGTGTGCATCTCCGCGAGAAAGTCGCCCTGGCCCGGCAGCAGCGTCCACGGCTCGCGGCTGAGATCGCCGAGGTCGATCACGAACGACTTCGACGCCTCCTCGCGAAAGATGTCCTGCGCGCGCTTCAGGCTTCGCGGATCCACCGTCACCGGCTCCAGCGCAGCGGCGGTGAAGAACGCTTCGAAGTCGGCCGGGTTGACGCGGATGTACGCCGTGTCGAAGCGCGTCTCCAGCGTCTCGCTGCCGCAGAAGATCTTGACCTGGCCTTTTTCCGTGGCCGGCGACGGGTGGAAATTGATCGTGCCCTTGCCGAGGAGGATGACCGCGGTGGCGCCGCTGTCGATCTCGGCGATGAACACCGATCCCTCGGCCAGGGTCAGGTCGAGATCCTCGGCCGCAATCTTCAGATCATGGGCGGCGAACTGCTTCGCGCCGTTGAGCGACACGCGGTAGATGTTCTCGACCGACGAGACCCGCTCCTGATTCGCGATCGTCCACTCGTCCGGCGCGCCGGCCGCGCCGGTACGCTTGACGTCGAGCTGCCAGGTGGCGACGCGCGCTCGCGACCCGAACTCGGACATCACATCCACCATCAGGCGGAAGCCGTTGCCCGGCTCGCCCGCCAGCGGGATGCGATCGCGCTCCTGCAGCACGCTGCGGTTCACGCCCGGCATCAGCTCGCTGCTCGCAAATTCCTGGGCGCGGGGCCGATCGGCGCCGGCGGACAGCAGCGCGAAGTACCCGGCCGTGTCGCCGTCGCGCACCACGCGCTCGATGCGGCTCAGCAGCGCCCGCACGCTGTCGTCGTCCTGCGCGCGGACCGGGACGGCGGCGGCGCAGAACGCCAGCGCGAGCAGCACGATCGTCGTTCGAGTTCGTGTCACCACAGTGTCTTTGCCGGAACCCTTATCTTAGACGCCGCGGCAGAATTCCGCGCGCTGTAGGCCGGGTCCTTTTCGGACCCGGGTCGGGGCGGATCCAAAAAGACCCGCCCTACATCCAATTGTGCAACGCGCTCTTAGACACCGGCGGCGGCCGGCGTGATGCAGCGGCGCAGCACGAGGATCGTCAGGTCGTCGGCGAACTTGTGTGCGTCGGTGTGGCGTTCCACCGCCCGGACCACGGCGGCTCCGACATCGGAGAGGCTGGCGTGGTGGCTGGCTTTCAGGGCGGTCTCGAGGCCGATCTCGTCGAACGGGACCCCTTGTTGACTCTCAGCCTCTGTGATCCCGTCGCTGTAGACCGCGAACAGGTCGTCGGGTTGAATCACGACGTGTCCGGTGGTGTAGGTCGAGTGTTCGAACATCCCGAGCGAGATACCGCCGTCCGAGAGCCGTTCGCAGGTCCCGTCGGCGCGCAGCAACAGCGGCGGCATGTGGCCGGCGCTGACGTAGGTGAGCGAGCCGTTGCGCGGATCGAACACCCCATAGAACAGGGTGATGAACCGCGTGCCCGGCGCGTGGCGGCAGACCTGCACGTTGAGCCGGGTGATGAGATCGGCCGGCTCGAGCTTTTCGTCCACGAGCGTGCGCAGCATCGCGAGCAGCAACGCCATCAGCAGCGCAGCCGGGCTGCCCTTCCCGGCGACATCGCCCAGGGTGATCACCAGCCGCCCATCGTCGAGCGGCAGGATGTCGTAGAAATCGCCGCCGACCGTGTTCGCCGGCCGGCTCATGCCCACCGTTTCGACGCCGGGCGCGGTGTAGAGCCCGCTCGGCAGCATCGCCTGCTGAATGTCGCGCGCGATCTCGAGATCGTTCTTCAGCGACAGGCGGTCGGCGACCTCGAGCAGGACGAGCAGGTTCATCAGCGCGAACGCGAAGAAGAGCGACCAGGTGCCCTGCTGGAACAGCGGCCCGGGGAAACCGAAGCGGCCGATGATCGGCAGCCGCAGGACCTCGATGAGGCCGATGCCGCGGAACAGGTTGAAGAGGCCAATCAGGGCGAACAGGAGCGAGGCGCCGAACACGACCCGTCGAGCCGGCGACAGCTTCATCGAGAAGGCGAGGAACAGAATCCGCGCCTCGGCGATCGCGCGGCGGTGCCACGGCAGCCGCTGCAGCGCGTCGGCGTCCCGGCCGCGGGTGAAGAACTTGTAGGCGTCGCGCGCGTCGCGGGTGAACAGGCGCTGCAGATCCTCCGCGGTCAGATCCTTCGTGTAGTTGTCGAAGAAATCAGCAAGCCGCGAGGGACGATGGGGGGTCACGCGATCAGCCCGAGCTCCCGGCCGACCCTGGCGAACGCGTCGAGCGCGAACTGCAGCTCGTCGCGCGTGTGCGTGGCGGTGACGATCGTCCGGACGCGCGCCTTGTCGCGCGCGACGGTGGGGAACGCAATGCCCTGCGCGAACACGCCTTCCTCGAACAGGCGGTCCGAGAGCTTCATCGCGAGGGCGCCGTCGCCGGCGATCACCGGCGTGATGGGGCTCTCGCTCAGGCCGGTGTTGAAGCCGAGCGCCTTCAGTCCGGCCTTGAAGAACCGCGTGTTCTCCCACAGCCGTTCGATGATCTGCGGCTCCTGTTCCAGCACGTCGACCGCGGCGATACACGCGGCGGCGACCGCAGGCGGATGCGAGGTCGAGAACAGGAAGGGCCTGGCGCGGTGGTACAGGAACTCGATCAGCGCCTTGCTGCCGGCGACGTAGCCGCCGAGCGCGCCCATCGCCTTCGACAATGTCCCGACCTGGATATCGACCCGGCCGTGCATGCCGAAGTGATCGACGGTCCCGCGGCCGTTCGCCCCGAACACCCCGCTCGCGTGCGCATCGTCGACCATCATGATGCAGCCGTACTCCTCTGCCAGGGCGCACAGGTCGGGCAGGGCGCCGAGATCGCCGTCCATGCTGAACACGCCGTCGGTGATCAGCAGCTTGCGCTGACCGGCCGGCAGATCCTTGAGGATCTTGCGCGCCGCGTCCACATCCTTGTGGGGAAACACCTTGATCGACGCGCGGCTCAAGCGGGAGCCGTCGATGATGCTGGCGTGGTTGAGCTCGTCGGAGATCACCACGTCCTCCTTGGATAAGACGGCGGCGACGGTCCCGGCGTTCGCGGCAAAGCCGCTCTGGAAGACGACGACGGCCTCGGTCTTCTTGAAGGCCGCCAGTCGTCGCTCGAGCTCCATGTGGATGTCCATGGTGCCGGCGATGGAGCGCACCGAGCCGGAGCCCACCCCGAGATCGCGCACCGCATCGAGCGCCTTTTCGCGCAGCCGCGGATGCGTCGTCAGGCCGAGATAGTTGTTCGAGGAGAGATTGACGACCTGGCGATGGTCGAAAGTGCTCTGGTGGCTCTGTTCGCCTTCGAGCACGCGGAGGTGGCGGTACAGGCCCTGTTGCTTGAGCGCGTCAAGCTCGCGGGAGAGGTAATCGAGCGGGTCGGACCGCATAGGTGGCGTTTGTCCTCAGGCGTGGGACGGAATCGTAAGTGGTCCCGACGAACAAGCCTAAGTATATGACCACACGCATTTCCGGCCCGCGACCCCGACCGCCCGGCGCCTCAACTAGGGAGTCGCGAAGAAGAACAAAGTCGCCCAGGGAAGGATCGCCACGGCGAAGTAAATGGCGGTCAGCACCGCCACCAGACTGTGCACCCGCCGCAGATGGAGCAGCATGCCGAAGCCGATCGCCAGGCCCTTGGCCGCACCCAGGGCACCCACGATGCCCGCGCTGGCAATCGCCGAACTGATCAGCGGATTGGCCTCGATG
>Ga0070665_100002696_pt1 | contig 19272 bp, 15 predicted proteins | sample KBSS13metaG_FD_65862 | JGI IMG/M metagenome (GOLD analysis project Ga0070665, IMG submission 65862) | Switchgrass rhizosphere microbial communities from Kellogg Biological Station, Michigan, USA - KBS S1-3 metaG | ecosystem: Host-associated > Plants > Roots > Rhizosphere > Soil ...
CTAGACGCTGCGCGCGAAGGGCGAGCGCAGATCCGACAGGAACTGTTGCGCGCGCGGGTGCTGCGGTCTTTCGAAGAAGTCCTCGGGCGTCGCGCGCTCGAGGATCCGGCCCTCGTCCATGAAGAAGATCCGGTCCGCCACTTCGCGGGCGAATCCCATCTCGTGCGTCACGCACACCAGCGTCTGGCCCTTGTGCGCCAGATCGCGAATCACCAGCAGCACTTCGGAAACCATCTCCGGGTCGAGCGCGCTGGTGGGCTCATCGAAGAGCATGAGCGGCGGCTCCATCGCGAGCGCGCGGGCGATGGCGACGCGTTGCTGCTGGCCGCCCGAGAGTTGCGCCGGATAGGACTGGGCCTTGCCCGAGAGGCCCACGCGTTCCAGCAAAGCCAGGGCGCGCTCCCGCGCCTCCGCTTCACTCAGGCCGCGCACCTTGACCGGCGCCAGCGTGCAGTTCTCGAGCACGCTCAGATGCGGGAACAGGTTGAACTGCTGGAACACGAAGCCGATGCCGGATCGGAATCGGTCCACGTCGAGCCCGGGCCGATGCACATCCTCCCCGTTGAGCAGGATCTGCCCCGAGTCGATCGGCTCCAGCCGATTGATGGTGCGGATCAGCGTGGACTTGCCGGAGCCCGAAGGCCCGCACACGACCACCACTTCGCCGCGCGCAATCGTCTCCGTCACGTCGTGGAGCGCGCGGAACGAGCCGTAGAACTTGCTGACGTTGCGGAACTCGATCATCGCACGGCCGCTCGCTTTTCCAGCACGCCCACGATGCGGGACAGCCCGAAGCACAGCACGAAATAGGTAAGCGCCAAGGTCGTGTAGACCGCCACCGGCTGCGTGAGCACCTGCGCATTGATCTGCCCGGCGATGAACGACACTTCCGACAATCCGATGATGTAGCCCAGCGAAGTCTCCTTCAGAGTCGTCACGAACTGCGCCACGAGCGAAGGCAGCATGTTACGCAGCGCCTGCGGAAGAATCACGGCGCGCATCGATTGCCAGTAGCTGAGGCCGAGTGCGCGGGCGCATTCGCTCTGGCCGCGCGGGATCCCCTGGATGCCAGCCCGCACGATCTCGGCAAGATAGGCGCCGTTGAAGAGGACGAGGGCGGCCAGCATCGTGTTGAACTGCGAGGTCTGGCGGCCGGTGACGGCGGGCAGGAAGAAATAGGCCCAGAAGATCACCATCAGCAGAGGCGTGCCGCGCACGACGTACACGAGCGCAGTCACCGGCCAGCGCAAGGCGCGGTGGCTGCTGGTGCGGGCGAGGCCGAGCACCACACCCAGCGGCAACGCCAGGCCGAGGGCTGCAATGCCGAGCAGTATCGTGAGCGCGAGCCCGCCGAGCGGGCCGTCCGGGTACTGCCCGATCAGGAAGTACACCCAGTAGTTTTTGATCAGATCGATCACGCGGCGCGCACCGGATAGCGGCGCTGATAAAGCACGCCGATGAGCGTGATGACGCACGAGACTGCAAGGTACGCGACCGTCGTGACGGCGAACGTCTCGGCGCCGCGGAACGTCGCGGTCTCGACTCGTTGCGCTTGGTACATCAGCTCCGCTGTGCCGATGACGGTGGCGATGCTCGTGTTCTTCCAGAGGCTCAGCGTTTGCGAGATCAGCGGCGGCACGATGATGCGCACGGCCTGCGGCAGCACGACGAGGCGCATCGACCGCAGGTATCCGAATCCCAGCGCTCGCGCGGCTTCGAGCTGCGCGCTGGGAATCGAACGGATTCCGCTGCGCACGTCCTCCGCCATGAAGGCGGCGGTGTAGAGCGTGAGCGCGATGATCGCGCACACCGTTTCCGCATCATGCTCGTAGAGCCAATTGCGCGCGCCTTCAGGCAGAAGCTGGGTGGCGCCGAAATACCAGAACATCAGATGCGCCAGCAGCGGCACGTTGCGGATGCCTTCGACGTAGGCGAACCCGAGTCCCTGGAGTGGCTTCCAGGGTGAAAGCCTCAGCAGGGCGATGAAGGTGGCAAGCGGGAAGGCGAGCACGAGCGTGATGAGCGTGAGCTCGATCGACAGGAGAAAGCCGCGCAGCAGCCACTCCCCGAACTCGCCCGACAGCACGATCGACAGGTCGACCGACATTCATCCTCCCCGAAACGCCGCTCCAGCCGGTGCGTGTCAGGTGAGTTTGTCAGTTTCGATGCGAAAGTGCCGCTTGTCGTACTTCAGGCGGGACTGCGGGCCGTACCAGTACATGAAGAGGCGCTCGGCTTCGCCGCTCTTCTCCAGCTCGCGCAGCGTGTCGTCGACCACCTTCTTGAAGGCCGGCTCGTTCTTGCGCAGGCCGAGCGCGAGCGCTTCGGAGCTGATGCTCTGCTCGAGCAGCACAAAGTCTTTCTGCGCCGGCCCGAGCTTACCGTAGGCATCGAGTAGCGAGACCTCGTCGTTCACGAAGCCGACGGCTTTGCGCTGCTGAAGTGCGACCAGCGCCTGCGGCGCGGTTTCGAAGGTAATCACTTCGACGTTCGGCACGGCGCGACGGATGTTCGGCTCCTGCGTGCCACCGCGAACCGTGACGACTCGCTTGCCTGCGAGCTGCGAGAGCTGGGTGATGCCGCTGTCTTTGCGCACCATCACGCGCTGCCCGGTCACAAAGGTGGTGAGCGAGAAGTCGACCACCGCTTCGCGCTCGCGTGTGTGGGTGAGGGCGGCGGCGAGAATGTCCACTCGACCCTGCTGGAGCTCGGGAATGCGCGCCGCCACGGCGAGCTGCTTGATGGTGAGCTTCACGCCGATCTTCTTCGCGATCGCCTTACACAGGTCGACCTCGTAGCCGATGATCGTGCGGGTCTTGGGGTCTACGAAACTATTCGGCTCATCTGTGCCGAGCACGCCGCAGATCAGGTCGCCTTTTTTCTTGACGGTGTCGAGCTGGTCCGCCTGGGCAGCGGCGGCCGAGAGCAGAAGGCACAGTGCCAGCAGAATGCGCATGAAAACCGGTGCTCCGGGAAACGGAATATGGGGCGCGATGTTACGCCGGGGCTACCGCTTGCGTGATAGCTTCGCCGCATGACGACCCGCAAAACAATTCTGCACGTTACGTGCCTGCTGCTGGGCGCCGGGGCCGTGGCTCATGCTTCCGACGCGGTCAAGGTCGACGCCCGGGCGCGGGCAGTCCATGAACGGCTCATCGTGCTCGATACGCATCTCGACACGCCGGCGCATCTTGTCTGGAAAGACTGGAGCATCCTCGACCGTCACGGCGTCGAGGACGACGGGTCGCAGATCGACCTGCCGCGCATGATTGCGGGCGGGCTGGATGGCGGGTTCTTCGCGGTGTACACGCCGCAAGGGCCGGTCACGCCGGAAGGCGACATCGCCGCGCGCGATGCCGGTCTGCTGCGGGCCCTGGCCATTCGCGAGATGGTCGCGCGCTATCCGGACCGGTTCGAGCTGGCGTTGAAGGCGGACGATGCGGCGGCGATCGCCGCGCGCGGCAAGCGCATCGTGTTCATGAGCATCGAGAACGGCTATCCGTTCGAGGGCGATCTCACGCTGATGAGCACGTTCTACAAGATGGGCGTGCGGTTGATGAGCCCGGTGCACTTTCTGAATAACCGGCTCGGGGATTCGAGCACCGATCCGACCGGCAAGAAGTGGAACGGCTTGAGCGATCTCGGCAAGCAGTTCATCGCCGAGGCGAACCGCCTGGGTGTCGTCATCGATGTCTCGCATTCATCGGATGACGTGCTGGATCAGGCGATCAAGCTGTCGAAGACGCCGATTCTGCTGTCGCATTCGGGGTGCAAGGCGGTGTTCGACCATCCCCGTAATGTCGATGACGACCGGCTGCGCGCGCTGGCGGCGAGCGGCGGGGTGATTCAGGTTTCGGCGTACAGCGACTACATGGTGCCGATTGTGAAGACGCCCGAGCGGGATGCCGCGCTGGCCGAGTACCAGAAAGCGAACCGAGCGGCGACGAACCCCACACCTGCGGAGCGCAAAGCGCTGACGGCTCAGCGCCGCGAGATCGACAAGCGCTTCGCCACCCCACGCGCCACCTTCGAGGACTTCATGGCACACCTGCTGCACGCGTTGAAGGTCGCGGGCGTCGATCACGTGGGGATCGGGATCGACTTCGACGGGGGAGGGGGCGTGACGGGGTTGGAAGATGCCACGGACTATCCACGCATTACCGAACGCCTGCTGAAAGAGGGTTACACCGAAGCCGACCTTCAGAAGATCTGGAGCGGCAACGTGCTGCGTGTCCTGCGGACCGCGGAGAGCGCTAAATCTCCGTAGTGGATGGGGCCTTTGGAGCCTCTCGCGCGTTAATGCGCAATGACCCCCGATGCCGCTTCACCTTCGCGCTGGCGAACGATGTCCATCGTCGGGCTGAGCGTGCTCGGGATTGTGGCCATCGCGATCGCGGCCTGTCTCTTTTTTGTGCGCACCGAGTCCTTCCAGCACGCCGTTGTCCAGTACGCGGCGGATCACCTCGGCCGCGAGATCGAGGTGGGCGGCAAACTCAACCTGACCCTCCTGTCTTCCACCCCAACCTTGACCGCAACCGACGTCCGCCTGAGCAACCCCGAATGGATGCCCAAGGGAGTGGCCGCGGAAATCGGCCAGCTCACGGTGGTGTTCGACTTCCCCTGGCCCGGCCGTCAGAAATCCATTCTCCGGTTCGAAATGGCGTCCGCGCAGCTGCACCTCGTCCGTGACGCCGAAGGCCGCGCCAACTGGCAATGGCGCGCGCCGGGAGTCCCGAAGAAAAAGCAGGGCCTGATGGTCCGCAGCCTCTCCATGCCCGACGCCCGCGTTGTGCTCGACGATGCGCGCCGCCACCTGCAGTTTGAAGGCATCGTCACGGCCGGCGATGCCCGCGGGGCCGCCGCTCCGGCGCCACTGCGAATCGAAGGGAAGGGCCAGCTGAACGGCCGCGCCGCCACGTTCTCGATCGATGCCGAGCCGTTGGCGACGGCGAGGCACGACCGGCCGTATGGGTTCTCGTTCGTCGAGCGCTCCGGCGACTCGCAGCTTCGCGGCCACGGCCGTCTGCTTCAGCCGTTCGATCCCGGCATGCTCGACGCCGAGTTCGCGGCGAACGGCGTGAGCATGAGCGAGCTCTATTTCCTCGCCGGCATGCACTTCCCCAACAGCGCGCCATTCACGCTCACCGGGAAGGTAGAGCGTCGCGGCCCACAGTCGAAGTTCAGCGATCTCGCCGCGCACTTTGGTCGCAGCGACCTGCGTGGCAGCGTGGCGATGACGATCGTCGAGGGACGGGCGCGATACAACGGGGACCTGTCGTCCGGCCTGCTTCGGCTGTCCGACTTCGGGCGTCACAAGCCCGATGGCTCGCCGCTCGCTCCGGCTCCTTCGCCCGAGTCACTTCTGCTGCCCGACGCGAAGGTCCCGCTGAACGGCCTGCGCAACCGCGACGCGACGATTCGTTACCGTGCCGACAGGGTGGAGTCCCGCGCGCTGGCGGTTACCCGATTCTCCACGCAGGCAACGATCGATCGCGGCGTTCTCATCGCCAGGCAGGTCAGCGGCCGGCTTCGCGAGAGTCACATCACCGGCACCGTCAAGATCGATGCGCGAGGCGAGTCGCCGCAGACGACGCTCGACCTGACGATGACCGATCTGCCGCTCGCCCAGTTCGCGCGCAAGGAAAACAGGCAGCCGCCCTTCGAAGGAATGCTCCAGGTCCGCATGGATCTCTCAGGGCGCGGCAATTCGATCCACGAGCTCGCATCGAGCGCCAGCGGCACGCTTTCCTTGTCGCTGTCCCACGGGGCGATGCGCGCCTCGATGGCGGAAATGACGGCCACGACGCTGCGCGGTCTGGGTCTGACGTTGACGAAGAGCGATCAGGAAACGCCGGTCCGGTGCGGAGTCGCGAGCTTCCGTGCGCAGGAAGGCGTGCTGAATGCGGAACGCATCGTCATCGACACCGACCCGGTCATGATCCATGGAGCCGGGAATGTTCGGCTCGATACCGAGGCGCTGGATCTCATCCTGCGCGGCGAGCCGAAGCAGCCGCGCCTCATGCGTCTGCACAAGCCGGTCGCGCTCGCCGGCTCGTTGAAGCATCCTTCAGTCAAGATGGCGGCCGCCGGCGCCGACAAAGCGCCGGAACAGCGCTTTGCGTGCGAGCCGGCTTCGCTGGCTGCGCGCGTCCCGGGCGACGCGCCGGTGAAGCGTTAGAAGCCAGCGCACCTATCACTTCAACTGGTCGACGTCGCGCACGGCGCCGCGCGCGGCGCTGGTAGTCATTGCAGCGTAGGCGCGAAGCGCGGGCGACACACGCCGGAAGCGCGGCGCCTCGGGCGCCCAGCCCGCGGCTTGCCGCTGCGCGCGGCGCTTCGCCAGCACCTCTTCACTCACGGCGAGGTGAATCGATCGCGCGGGAATGTCGATCTCGATCCGGTCGCCATCTTCAACGAGCCCGATCGTTCCGCCTTCCGCAGCCTCGGGCGACACGTGACCGATCGACAATCCCGATGAGCCACCGGAGAAGCGTCCGTCGGTGATCAGCGCGCACACCTTACCGAGCCCCTTCGACTTCAGATAGCTCGTGGGATAGAGCATCTCCTGCATGCCCGGCCCACCTTTGGGTCCTTCGTAGCGCACCAGCACGACCTCGCCCGCCACGACCTTGCCGCCCAGAATGCCGGCAACCGCCGCGTCCTGACTCTCGAACACCCGCGCCGGCCCCGAGAACTCGAGGATGCTCTCGTCCACGCCAGCCGTCTTCACGATGCACCCTTCGAGCGCGAGGTTGCCGTAGAGCACCGCGAGCCCGCCGTCGCGGCTATAGGCGTGCTCGAGATCGCGGATCACGCCGGCTTTGCGGTCCACATCCAGCTCATCCCAGCGCCGCTCCTGACTGAACGCCACCTGCGTCGGAACTCCACCCGGCGCTGCGCGGAAGAATGTAGCGACTTCGCGTGCGACCGGGCGCGCGACGTCCCAACGCGCGAGCGCCTGCGATAGCGATGCCGCGTGCACCGTGTGCGTGCCGGTGTGCAGCAGTCCAGCGCGATCCAACTCGCCGAGGATGCCCATCACACCGCCCGCGCGATGCACATCTTCCATGTGAACGTGTGACACCGCCGGCGCCACCTTGCACAACACCGGCACGCGACGGGACAGCCGGTCGATATCCTTCATGGTGAACGGCACGCCCGCTTCATGGGCTGCTGCCAGCAGATGCAGGACGGTATTCGTCGACCCGCCCATGGCGATGTCGAGCGTCATGGCGTTCTCGAACGCCTCGAACGTTGCGATCGATCGGGGGAGGGCGGTGACGTCTTCCTGCTCGTAGTAGCGCTGCGCGAGCTGCACGACCAGGCGGCCGGCCTCGAGGAACAGCGCCTTGCGGTCCGCATGCGTGGCGAGCGTCGAGCCGTTGCCCGGCAGCGCAAGCCCTAGCGCTTCGGTCAGGCAGTTCATCGAATTGGCAGTGAACATGCCGGAGCACGAGCCACAGGTGGGACACGCCGAGCGCTCGAGCGCCTGCACGTCCGCATCGGACACGGCGTTGTCGGCCGCGGCGATCATCGGGTCGATCAGGTCGAGCGCTTTGGTTTTGCCACCGAGCAGCACCTTGCCCGCTTCCATCGGCCCGCCCGACACGAACACGGTCGGGATGTTGAGCCGCAGCGCCGCCATCAGCATGCCCGGCGTGATCTTGTCGCAGTTGGAGATGCACACCATGGCGTCGGCACAGTGGGCGTTCACCATGTACTCGACGCTATCGGCGATCAGCTCGCGCGAGGGAAGGCTGTAGAGCATCCCGTCGTGACCCATGGCGATGCCGTCATCGACCGCGATGGTGTTGAACTCTTTCGCGACCCCGCCCGCGGCCGCGATTTCCTGCGCGACCAGTTGCCCCAGGTCTTTCAGGTGCACGTGACCCGGCACGAACTGGGTGAACGAGTTGACCACCGCGACGATCGGCTTGCCGAAGTCGCCATCTTTCATTCCGGTGGCGCGCCAGAGGGCGCGGGCGCCGGCCATATTGCGGCCGGAAGTGCTGGTACGTGAGCGAAGGGCTGGCATATCGCGCAATTCTCGCGTGCAAGCCGCCATAGCGAAAAATACAATATTCATGCGGTCGGTATAGGGAAACCAGATAGTGGAACTGAGGCAGCTCCGGTACTTCATGGCGGTGGCGGAGGAGAAGAACTTCTCCCGCGCCGCCAAACGCCTGCACGTCTCGCAGCCGCCGCTGTCGACGCACGTGAAGAGCCTCGAAAAGGATCTCGGCGTGCGCTTGCTGGAGCGGAGCAACCGAGGCGTCGTGCTCACACCGGCCGGCGAAGTGTTTTACGAAGAGATTCGCGGCGTGTTCCGTCGGCTGGATCAGGCGCGCCTCAAGGCGCAGCACGCGGGGCAGGGCGATGCCGGCACGCTGTCGATCGGGTTCGTCTCGATCGCGGGCTACGGCATCCTGCCGCCGGCGTTGAAGCGCTTCCGCGAGCGGTTCCCGAAGGTCGACGTGCAGTTGCACGAGCTGACGACGGACGCGCAGATCAAGGAGATTCGGGCGGGCCGGCTGCATCTGGGCATTGGCCTCGGGCCCGTCGATGAGCCCGACCTCGTTTTCGAGACCGTGCTGCGCGAACGGCTGCTGCTCGCCGTGCCGGCCGCGCGCCGCCTGTTCAAGGCCGACGGGCCCGTTCGACTGAAGGCCGTGTCGGGGGAGAGCTTCATCATCCCGCCGCGCGAGCTTGCGCCGGGGCTGTTCGACCTGATCGTAAGCGAGTGCCGCGCGAACGGATTCACGCCACGCATCAGCCAGTACGCGCGCCAGATGCAGACTGTCGTCGGGCTGGTGGCGAGCGGCATGGGCGTCGCCCTGGTGCCGTCATCCGTGAAGAATCTGAAGCGAGCGGGCGTTCAGTACCGCGCGTTGCGCGGCTCGACGGCGAGCGTGGAGCTAGGCCTGCTCCGCTCGCGCGAGGACGACGGCCTGCTCGGCGGCAAGTTTGCCGCGGTCGTGAAAGAGATTGCGCACGGCTGACGGCGGGCTCATCCGAGGCACGCGCCCGCGAGCCCGCACGTGGTGAAGAAGATGAACAGCGGCGTCAGCACGGCGATGACGGCGCTGCAGGCGAAAGAGATCCAGCGGGCGAGGGCCGCGCGGCTGGAAATCCTCAGCGAGGCCTGCGCGATGCCAATCGCGGCGGCGAATGGCCAGAGTGCGAAGAGGAGATACCAGACCCTGTCGGTGTGCTGCAGGAACCTCTCGAACTCGTTCCGCGGCCGCACGATGATCGACTCGCCGAAGCCGAACACATACACGAGCTGGGCAAGGTTCACGAGCGCGATCACGATCAGCAGCGCGAACAGGGCGTGGTTGAGCCGCCGCTGCGCGGACCAGCGCGAGAGAAACCACGCGGCCAGCCCGCAGATCACGAGCCAGGCGCCGTACGTCAGCAGCAGTTTCAGAGGAGGTTGCACGCAGTCTTCCGACAAGGCGCGCCAGCTCGCGCCGCCGGGCATGCTACCTGCCGTCGGGAAAAAGGTCGCGACCGGCCGGGGGGCCGGCCGCGATCCTCGAGTGGTGGCGTACCCGATGCCACGCCATCGGAAAACAGCGAGGGGGTCACTGAGTCGGTCCAACGGGTACCGGGACGCCGGACTGCACGGTAGCCTGCGGCTGGCGCCGTGTGAAACGACGATCGTTCACGTGCTGATAACCACACGGACTGTCGACCTCGCGCTGCTATGATCCGACCCAGCTATGCTGCTATATCGGGGTCTCAGATGAGCGCAGCCACACTTCATTACATTTACGACCCTCTGTGTGGCTGGTGCTATGGCTCGGCACCACTGGTCGCGGCCGCTCGCGAGATCGGGGGCCTGCAGTTCGTGCTCCATGGCGGCGGGATGATGGCGGGCTCGGCCCGACAGCTCGCCTCGGAGAGTCTGCGCGAGTTCATCATGCCGCACGTCGCGCGCATCACGGGCATGACGGGTCAGCCGTTCGCGAAGGCCTACACCGACGGGCTGCTGCGCGATCCCACCGCGATGCTCGATTCGGAGCCGCCGACCGCGGCGATCCTCGCGGTGGAAGCGGCGGCCGGGCGCGGGGCCGACATGCTGGTTCATATGCAGAAGGCCCATTACATCGAAGGGCGTGCGCTCTCGGACCGCGCGGCGCTTGCCGCGCTCGCCGAAGAGCTCGGCATCGAGCGGGCGGTGTTCGACGCGGAGTTCTCCAAGGCGCTCGGCTCGAGCGTCCAGGCTCACATGGCCGACAGCCGCCGCCTGCTGGCGCGCGTGGGCGGGCAGGGCTTCCCCACCTTCGCGCTGGAGACGGCGCGGGGCCTTGCGATGCTCGACAGCTCGCGCTGGCTCGGTAAGCCGGCGGAATGGCGGAAGGCGTTGGAGGCGACCCTCGCGGCCTGAGGAATCTGCTGGCTGCGGTGGCCCTCCCTCTTAGCCGCCCGGCGATTGAGGGCCTCTTCGCAGCCCGCAAAGTTGCCCACGCAACGGTCCGCGCGCCTTCGCCGTGGCCCTCTCGATGCCCAAATCGCCCGGCGAGGCATATCCTGCGCGCTCCCGATAAACCTACAACTACACGCGCATGTCATCGAAATCCCGTCTGCTCTGTCTTGCAGTGTCGGCTCTCGTTGCCCAGGCGGCGCACGCTTCCGGCGGCCCCGCTCAGTGCGAAGCGCTCGGCACGCCGAACGCGTTCGACAACACCACCGTCAGCTCGGCCAAGCTGGTCGCGGCGGATGCGGCGAAGAATCTGCCGGCCTTCTGCGAGGTCACCGCATCGGTGAAGCCCGTCGCCGGGTCGAATATCACCGTGGTGTATCGCCTGCCCGAGAACTGGAACGGCAAGATGCTGGGCCTCGGTGGCGGCGGCTGGGCCGGCAACATCGTGCTTCCCACGGCAGCGCCAGGCCTCTCGAAGGGCTACGCCACTGCCCAGACCAACGGCGGCCACGACGTCACCAACGTGTGGGACACCGCCTGGGCCGCAAATCCCGAAGCCTCGAAGGACTTCAGCTACCGCGCGATCCACGTCATGACCGACCTGGGCAAGCAGGTTGTGGCGAAGTATTACGGCCAGCCGCAGAAGCGCGCGTACTTCCAGGGCTGCTCCACCGGCGGCCGCCAGGCGCTGATGGAAGTGCAGCGCTATCCCAAGGATTACGACGGCGTCATCGCCGGAGCACCTGTTTACACGCTTGCAACGCAGACCTCGGCGGTGTGGCGAAACACGATCTTCCTGCGCGACGGCGCGAACCTGACGGCCGCGCAGATCAAACATCTGAACGAAACGGCGCTTGCGGAATGCGATGGCCGGGACGGGCTCGTCGACGGCATCGTCGGCGATCCGCGCGCCTGCAAGTTTGACCCCGCGCAGGTCCAGTGTCCCGCCGGTACCAAGAACGACACGTGCCTGTCACCCGTGCAGGTGAAGGCCGTGCGCGATCTGTACACCGGCCATAAGACGCCGGACGGCCAGACTTCCGCGTATCCCCTGAGCCGCGGCGGCGAAGCGGCCTGGCTGATCTACGTCTCGGCCACGAAGAAGCCGGACGAGCAGAGCTTCCTCGCCGGTTCCTCGGGGCAGGGCCTCGGCGGGCTGCGCCAGCAGCTGTTCGGCAATCCCGACTTCGACCTGAAGGCGTTCAACTTCGACAAGGACTACGTCACGCTCAAGCGCAGCGCCTTCGCGGCCGAGTACGAAGCGAAGGATCCGGACATCAGCCCGTTCATCAACAACGGCGGCAAGCTGCTGATGTGGCACGGCATGGACGACCCCGGCCCGAGCGCGATCGCGACGATCGAGTACTACGAGCAGATGAAGGCGACGACGGCCGCGAAAGTGAAGGCGCTCGATTCGAGCGCGCGCTTCTTCGTGTTGCCGGGCGTTTACCATTGCCGCGGCGGCCCGGGGGCGGATGATTTCGATTCGGTGGAGGCGATGGATCGGTGGGTCGAGCACGATCAGGCGCCGAACGCGATGAAGGCGACGCGCTCTTCGGAGCCGGCGATTTCGCGGCCCGTGTGCCAATACCCGACTCTGCCGCGCTATAACGGCAAGGGTGACCCCGCCGTCGCTGAGAGCTTTCACTGCAAGTAAGAAGCCCTCAATCGCCGGGCGGCTAAGATCAAGAAACGGAGCCTTTTGACAATGAGCGAACTGAGCATGAATGCGCCGCGCCTCCAGCATCTCGAGGCGGTGGTGAAGGCCGACATCGCCGCCGGCCTGTATCACGGCGCGGTGATCAAGGTGGCCCGCGGCGGCAAGGTGTTTTTCGAGAAGGCGCTCGGCGCGCACGACGGCGAGCAGAAGCGTGCGCTCGCGCTCGACTCCGTGTTCAGCATTTTCTCGGTCACGAAGTGCTTCACGAACCTCCTGACGCTGCGGGCGATCGAAGAGGGCCGCTACGCGCTGACGACGCGCGTGTGCGACGTGATCCCCGAGTTCAAGGGCAAGGGGCGGGAAGCGGTCACGTTCTTCCACCTGCTGTCGCACCAGTCCGGCTTCCCGATCATGTTCGAGGCAAAGCCCAACTGGTACATCGACATCTTCGACGACGTGGTGCGCGACGTGCTCGAAGTCGTGTATCCGTCGACGCCGCCGGGCGAGCGCCTCGCGTACTCGCCGCTCGCGAATCACGTGCTGATGGGTGAAGCGCTCCGCCGCACCGATCCGCAGAAGCGCCGCTACCGGGACATCGTCACACAAGATCTTCTCAACCCCTTGAAGATGAAAGACACTTCAGTGGGTCTGCGTGCCGATCTGAAGGCCCGCAAAGTGGTGCCGGACTTCCGCGGCAACTACCCGATCGGTCACCGCGGTCACAGCAACCTGGGCCCGAACGGCGCCTTCGAAGAAGAGAACGCCGAGATGCCGTGGGTCGGCATCGCGTCCACCGTGCCGGACATGTTCCGGCTGGCGGAGTGCCTGCGCCTCGGCGGCACGCTCGAAGGGGCGCGAATCCTGTCGCCGGCGACGCTCGCGCTCGCCACGCAGAATCACACGGGCGACAAGCCGAACGATCTGTACACCGCGCGCGGCAAGGAGCGGGGCTGGCCCGAAGTGCCGGGCTACATCGGGCTTGGCTTCAGCCTGCGCGGGCCGGCGCTGATCCACACGATGTTCGGTACCCTGACATCGCCGGGCACCTTTGGGAACTACGGCGCCGGCACGACGCTGTTCTGGGTCGACCCGGTGCGCGATCTCACCTTCGTGTGCCTGAGCGCGGGCGTGATGGAGAGCAACGCGAACATCGAGCGCTTCCAGAAGCTCTCGGACATCATCGTGTCCGCCTGCGACTGATTTTTCGTCTTAGCGGAGGGGTCAAAGGTCCTGTGCCGTTTTCGCGCGTCTGTGCAATTCACGCCGAGTTGCGGACGCTACGTAACATTGCGGTGTTGCTGGATATTTTGCGGCGCTATGTTGCGCCCAAGTCGACCTGGGACCCCGCTTTCGCAAGGACCTCATGACCTTCGATTTCTCGCTGCGGAAACTGCTCGCTGTGGCTCTGCTCCTGAGCCCGTTCGTCGCCCATGCGGCCGACGACGAGAAAGCGAAGCAATGGGGCGTGATCGAGAAATACTGCTTCGACTGTCATAACACCACCGACTGGGCCGGCGGCATCGCGTTCGACACGATGTCGATGGATGACGTGCCTGCGGAAGCCGAGACGTGGGAAAAGGCGATCCGCCGCCTGCGCGGCCGGTTGATGCCTCCGCCGGGCAAGCCGCAGCCCGCCAACGAGCAGTTCGCGAGCCTCGTGAATTTCCTCGAGACCTCGCTGGACAAGGCGGCTGAAGGTCACGTGCACGTGGGCCGCGTCGGCCTGCACCGGCTCAACCGCCGCGAGTACGCGAACGCCGTGAAGGATCTGCTGGACCTCGACATCGACGCCGCGTCGATGCTGCCGCGGGACGAAGCACATGACGGCTTCGACAACATCGCCACGGCGCTGCAGGTTTCACCGTCGTTCATGGATCAGTATCTCGGCGCGGCTCACAAGGTCGCCGCTCAGGCGGTCGGCAATGCGAAGGCGCTGCCCTCCGCGACGGTCTACACGGTCGAAGGCGGCGGCACGCAGCGCATGCATCGCGACGGTCTGCCGTTCGGCACGCGCGGCGGCACCGTGGTCGAGCACTACTTCCCCGCGGACGGCGAATATCAGCTGACGATCGCGGACCTCGCCGGCGCCCTCTGGGTGCACGACATGGAGTTCGAGAACACCCTCGTCGCGATGCTCGACGGCAAGGAGTTCTATCGCACGCATGTCGGCGGCGAAGAGGATCTTCGCGCCATCGATCAGAAGCAGGACCCGGCGGTCGACGCCATCAACAAGCGACTCAAAAACATCCGCTTCAAGGCGACGGCGGGCGTGCACAAGGTCGGCGTCACGTTCCTCGAGCGCACGTTCGCCGAGTCGGATGCGCGCCTCTTCAGCGTCGCGCCTGAGGGCGGGCAGGACAAGGTGAAGGCGATCCGCTCATTCGAAGTGCGCGGTCCGTTCGAGGCGACTGGCGTGAGCATGAACGCCTCGCGCGAGAAGATCTTCAGCTGCTACCCGCATGCGCAAGCCGAAGAGCAGGCGTGCGCGGAGCAGATCATCACGGGGCTCGCGACGAAGGCGTTTCGCGGCCAGCTCGACGATGACAACCGCAAGGGGCTGATGGGCCTGTACACCGCCGGTCGCAAGGCAAGCGACTTCGAGGGCGGCATCAAGCGGGCGCTCGCCGGCATTCTGGCGAGCCCGGATTTCCTCTATCGCGCAGACCTGCATCCCGGTAACGAGACGCGTCCGCTCACGGATTACGAGCTCGCCTCGCGCCTGTCGTTCTTCCTCTGGAGCAGCATTCCGGACGAAGCCCTGCTTGCCGACGCGAAAGCCGGCCGCCTGCATCAGCCCGAGGTGATGGCCGCGCAGGTGAATCGCATGCTCGCGAGCCCGCGCTCGGAGACGCTCACGACGAACTTCGCGTTCGAGTGGCTGAACGTCGCACGCCTCGACGAGATCGTGCCGGATCCGCGCATCTTCCCGTACGCGTCGGGCCAGTCGGATCTGCGCCCAGACTTCAAGGAAGAGCTGCGTTACTTCGTCGACAGCGTGTTCCGCACGAACTCGAACGTGCTCGACCTGCTGTCCTCGAACACGACCTGGCTGAACGAGAAGCTCGCGCTCCACTACGGCATCACGACGGTGAAGGGCGATCAGTTCCAGCCTGTGACGCTGACGCAGTCGGCGCGCTTCGGCCTGCTGGGCAAGGGCGGCGTGCTGATGCTCACGTCTTACCCGGATCGCACGGCGCCGGTGCTGCGCGGCGCGTGGATCCTCGAGCGCATCAGCGGCACGCCGCCGGGCACGCCGCCGCCGAACGTGGGCAACCTGAAAGAGAACGTGGCGGGCGAGAAGCCCAAGACGTTGCGGGCGCGCTCCGAGGCGCACAGCCAGAACCCGAGCTGCCATGCCTGCCACGGCGTGTTGGATCCGCTCGGCTTCGCGCTCGAGAACTTCGACGCCACGGGGCAGTATCGCGAGATCGATCGTTACACGCGCGACATTCTCGACACCTCCGGCAAGCTGCCGGACGGCACGAGCGTCAAGGGCCCGGATGACCTGCGCAACGCGCTGCTCGCGAAGCCCGAGCAGTTCGTGCAGACGCTGACCCTGAAGCTCATGACGTACGGCCTCGGGCGCCCGGTCGAGTACGAAGACATGCCGACGGTTCGCGGCATCGTGCGCGAGCTGAAGAAAGAGGACTATCGGTTCAACGCGCTCATCACAGCCATCGTGACGAGCGATGCGTTCCTCAAGACGGCGCCGGCTGACCCGAAGAATGCGACTGTGACGGCCGCGAGGTAAAAACCATGTTCATCACGCGCAAACATCTTTCTCGCCGCACGCTGCTAAAAGGGGCCGGTGCTGCCGTCGCGCTTCCGCTGCTCGACGCGATGATTCCCGCGAGCACGGCGCTGGCGCAGACCGCTGCCGCCGCGAGGACGCGCATGGGCTTCATCTACTTCCCGCACGGCGCCGTGCAGGCCGCGTGGACGCCGAAGCAGACGGGCACGGATTTCGAGATGTCGCCGATCCTGAAGCCGCTCACGCCGTACAAGCAGTACGCGACGGTGGTCACGGGCCTGCGCAACAAGGGCGGTGAGAGCTCGGATCCTCACGGCATCATGGCGGGCACCTGGCTGTCGTGCGTGGGCCCGAAGGATCGCGACGGCAGGGGCGATCGCGGCGTCACTGCGGATCAACTCGCCGCTCGCGCGATCGGGCAGGGCACGGCGATCCCGTCGCTGGAGATCGCGGGCGAGGGCGGTGGTTCGGCTTGCGCGGCCGGTGTCGCGAGCTGCGGATTCGGCAGCAGCGTTGCTTTCCGCACGCCCTATCAGGCGCTGCCGATGGAGACGAATCCGCGCAAGGTGTTCTACGGCATGTTCGGTCAGGGCGATACGCAGGACGAGCGCCTGCAGTTGCTCGATGACAGTGGCAGCGTGCTCGACTACGTGATGAGCAGTTCTGCGAGCCTGCAGAAGCGGCTCGGCGCGGCGGATCGGTCGTCGCTCAACGATTACCTGGATTCGGTTCGCGAAGTCGAGCGTCGCGTGCAGAAGATGCAGGTGAGCGCGAAGGGGCTTTCGTCGCTTCCTGCGGCGCCGGTGGGCGTGCCGGAAGACTTCACGGAGCTGCTCGACGTGCTGTTCGAGATGATCGCGCTCGCGTGGCAAACGGATCAGACGCGCATTGCGAGCTTCATGCTGGCGAAGGAAGTCAGCATGCGCACATACAACCAGATTGGCGTGTCGGATGCGTTCCATCCGCTGTCGCACCACCAGAACGATCCGGCGAAGCTCGAACGGCTCGTCAAAATTCAGACGTATCACACCGAGCGGTTCGCGAAGTTCATCAAGCGGCTGCAGGGCATGAAGGAAGGGGAGAGCAACGTGCTCGACCAGTCCATCATTCTGTTCGGCTCGAACATGAGCAACAGCGACCTGCACAACAACGACCCGCTGCCGTCGGTGGTGCTCGGCAAGGGGGGCGGCAAGATCAAGGGCGGCCAGCACCTGCACTTCCCGCAGGACACGCCGCACGCGAACCTGCTCGTCACGCTGCTCCAGCGCGCCGGTGTGAAAATCGACGCGCTCGGCAACAGCACCGGGACATTCTCGGAGGTCTGATTTCATGCCTCGGAGCGTGCGCCGCGCGGCCGCTGCCCCATGATTTGCTTCAGCAACCGGCAGCGCGCAACCGGCGGTGAACGGTTAGACTACCCAGGGTCCGAACGATTGAGATGCGAATGAAAGATCTGTCCCGCCGACTGTTCCTCACGCGCGCCATGCAGGGCGCTGCGCTGGCCTCCGTTTCCGGATTGGGCGCGAGCCTGATCTCGGCTCCGGCGCTCGCTAAAGGATCTGCGATCACCTCCACGGCGCTCGCGCCAAATCTCACGCTCATCAGCGGCGGGGGCGGCAACGTTGTCGCGTTCGGCACGAAGGAGGAGGGAACGCTGCTCGTCGATGGCGGCAGCTTCGAAAGATCCTCGGACGTGCTGCGCGAGGCCTACAAGGCCACCGGCAGCTCAAAGGTGAAGGTGCTGTTCAACACGCACTGGCACCCCGACCAGACCGGCTCCAACGAGCGCCTCGGCAAGGCCGGCGCTACGATCATCGCGCACGAGAACACGAAGCTGTGGCTCTCGCGCCCGATCAAGGCGAGCTGGCTGCCGAAGCCGTTCGGCCCGCTGCCGGAGAAGGCTCGGCCGACCAAGACGACCTACACGCACGACACGACGAGCTTCGCGGGCCAGGACATCGAATACGGCTACATGCTCCAGGCGCACACGGACGGCGACATCTACGTGTACTTCAAGAATGCCAACGTGCTCGCCACGGGCGGTGTCGTGTCCGCGGAGGGCTGGCCGCAGCTCGACTGGGAAACCGGCGGCTGGATCGCGGGCCTCGTCGCGGGCTACGACAAGCTGCTGAAGGTCGCGAACGCCGATACCAGGATCGTGCCGGCGAACGGCGCGGTGCTCACCCGCGCCGACCTCGAAGGCCAGCGCAAGATGTACATGACGATCTATGAGCGCCTCGTCGCCGGTCTCAACAAGGGCCTCGGGCCGGAAGAGGTCGTCGCCAGCTCGCCCGCCAAGGAATACGAAGCGCAGTGGGGCAACCCGAATGGCTTCGTCGAAGCCGGCTTCCGCAGCCTCTGGGGACACTACGCGCCGGACGCGTAACGCTCACGTTCTCACATCGCGCGGAACGGATGCGCGATGGAGAACGCGTCGGACTCAATGCCGCGCTCGATTCTCCGCCACGTCACCGGCGCCGCGATGGGAAAGCCGGGACGTGCGCGCGGCGAGTACGGACCGATGCTCGTCCGGGTGCGGAAGTTCGCTTCGGTGTGGATGAAGAGTAATCCGTCATTGGCGCGATCCGCCTCCATCACGCGTCGCGCGACTTCTACGCTATAGCGTTGCGCCAGGTCGTACGTGACAGGACTGAAGAGCGACACCATCACTTGCAGGCTTTTGGTGCCGGTGAGGTTCGGCCAGCTTTCCAGTCCGTCGGCGGCCAGAATGTTCCGCAGGGCAAGTGCGGTCTTCGTGACCGCGCGCCACTCGATGCCTTCTAGCTCGAACACCATGAGGTCCGGATGATCCGGATCGTCGATGGTGCAATTCCAGGGATGCAGCTCGATGGCGCCGATGTTCGCGAGGCCGAGCAGGCCTTCCAGATCATCGACCCAGACGGGCAGGGTGGCGTCACCCAGAAATCCCTTCGGTCGCCACAGCCGAACCGATTGAGGTAACGCGGGTAGCGGACCCGGCGTGTCGCGCACCAGCTCGAGCGGTCGACGCGCGAGGTGTTTCAGTGCGCGATGCGCGACTCGCGCCCAATAGCTCGCCAGTTGTTCGCGTGACGGCGCGACGACACGGCGCGTGATGAGTGAGTCTTCATCGTCGAGCACCTGTCGAATGTGCGGCGCGCATCGCGCTTCGATCCATGTGTCCTGCATGCCGCTGCGGTACGCCGACTCCCGCTTTCTCGAAACGATTCCCGCGATCTGCATCTCGCAGGCACGCTCGAACACGGTGGTGCCATCCGCCTCGACGTGGCTCGCGACGCGGATCCGTTGCATCGGCAAGGCGCGCAGCACATGGGCCAGCAGGCGTTTGCGTTCGATGAGCGGCACCGAGCGCAGATCGACTCCATCCAGATACAGCAGGTCGAACGCGAAGTAGACGCATCGATCGGTGCGACCGGTTTCGATGTCGCGCTGGAG
>Ga0070665_100002697_pt1 | contig 19271 bp, 19 predicted proteins | sample KBSS13metaG_FD_65862 | JGI IMG/M metagenome (GOLD analysis project Ga0070665, IMG submission 65862) | Switchgrass rhizosphere microbial communities from Kellogg Biological Station, Michigan, USA - KBS S1-3 metaG | ecosystem: Host-associated > Plants > Roots > Rhizosphere > Soil ...
GCGGTGTGTCGACCGATCCGGCGCCGCCGGCTACGGTCGAGAACCGGGCGAACACCCTGGTCTTCCTCTTCGGATCCTGAAGGAAATCGGCCTTGCTGAACTTCGCCGCTGCCGGAAGCGGCTGGAAAAAGCCGTGGGCCGCCGATCCGCGTGCATGGACGATGCGCTCCGGTATGCGTTCATGGTCGAAATGGGTGATCTTCTCGCGAAGGATGAAATCCTCCAGCAGAGCCGGACCGCGCGCACCGCTCTTCAACGAATTCTGATTGTCCGAGATCGGGGTGCCTTGATTTGTCGTCAGCGTGTTGTCGTCAGAAGTCGCGACCTGGTGTGTCTCGCCGCCTTCGGTCACGGTGGGAGAGGACATCCGCGACGAGCGCTTGGTCGGCTTGCTCATGAATATTCCTCACGTCCTGACGATGGATTTCGACAAGGTGAACGTGAGTCGGCGAGTCACGGTTCCACAATTCAGACGGATGCAGTCACCGCTCTCGGCTCACGCGCGTTCGCGCCAGAGCCTTACGCTACCGAAGCAAAGCGGAACGGATCGCCTTGAACGCCTCGTAAGCCTACTCATTGGTGAGCCACAGCGCTTGGCAAACGAGCGCGCTTGGCAGTCGGCTAAAGGGAGTTGGCCAAAAAACTGATCGCCATGGGACCTCCCGAGACAGAACGGAACATTGCGAACAGAATCAGTCGGAAAGGCTTCACAGCGGCTTTCTTCCTACAATGTTTTAAAGCAATTGGCGCCACAACGTTGAGATTACAAGACTAGAAGACGGTCATCGGCTGGATAGTCTAAGCCCGTGGGCTGCAGGCAGTCTATGAACCGCCTCGCTCTAGCGCGCCTGAATTGCCAAATTCTATCAAACGATGCCCGCCCCTCGTTTGCATGGACCGTCACCTCAATACGAAGCATTTCGCCTTGCTCCGGGTCCTTCCATTTCAGAGGCGCAGAACGGCCAAATACCTTGATATTATCGGTTCTCTCGTCGCTGTTCCGCTCGAAGTACAATACCTCGATCGTTTCGCCCGCTAGCAGACCATCACGCTCTGCCATCTGCTGCGGCAACGTCCATCGCCAGTTAGATTCTGAGACGTAGTGAAACGGCAAAGCAAACCGTGCCATCACCACGACCTCTCCCAGCGGGCGCGTTGGGCTGATAATCAGTTTAGCCGATTGGCTGCCGTCACTCGCCCAGGCAAACGAGAAAGCCACGAGCTCGGCCGCGCCATTGGCGGTGATTGTAGGGGCGGCGGACGGAATTACTGCTGTCGTCCGACGCCGCGCTCTGAGTGATCGGCGAATTGACATGAACGCCGCGCCCAAGAGGTAGATGGCGGCCGCGGCAGCCAAAACACACCACAGCCATGCAATCCAAAGCTGAACACGACAACCGCCTATCGCCCAAGGGGAAAGACTATTTACGAGATCGCAAAGATTTTGGTTAGTGGTGCTTAGACCACTTTGGCCCACCGTCCAGACATAGCCGCCGCTCATTGCGAACAGCACGGCCGCAAGTTTGACGATCCGTCCCCCCATAAGAGCCAGTCTGCACACCGAGCCGCGGGTTGGGGAGTCGGTTTTCTGCAGGCACCGAAGGGTAGGCCGCTGGCCGGAGGCTCCACGATGCACCCCGGCGGCAAGGTGTACTTCCTACATAATGCCGCCTATTTGCCGATGCAGAAGTCCCGGAAGATGACGTCGAGCAGCTCGTCGATGCGGACCGCGCCCGTGATGCGGCCCAGCGCGCGCATGGCGAGGCGCAGGTCCTCGGCGGAGAGCGCTATTTCCGGCGCCTCAAGCGCACGGCCGAGCGCGGCGTGCGCTTCCATCAATGCTTCGCGGTGGCGCGCGCGGGTGAGCGGCGGCGCGCCGGCGCCTTGCTCCATGAGCTCGCTCGCCGACCGCTCTATGCGTGCCAGCAGCTCCGCCAGGCCGACGCCCGATCGGGCTGACAAGGTCACGGCGCCCACCGCCTCGGCGGGCGCGATGTCGATCTTGTTGACGACGACGATGTCGCGCGCAGCGACCCAGGGTGTCGTCGCTGCGGTCAACGTCTGCATCGTGCCCGGCCAGTCGGGATCGCTGGCGTCGAGCACCAGGATACGCAGGTCGGCCGCGTCGGCCCGCGCCCTGGCACGCCGCACGCCTTCCTGCTCGATCGCATCGCCCGTTTCGCGCAGGCCGGCGGTGTCGGCCAGCACGACCGGCCAGCCGCCGAGATCGAGATGGACCTCGATCACGTCGCGCGTGGTGCCGGCGGTCTCCGACACGATCGCCGCCTCACGCCGCACCAGCAGGTTGAGCAGCGAGGATTTGCCGGCGTTGGGCGGGCCGATGATGGCGATACTCAGGCCGTCGCGCAGGCGCTCGCCGCGCCGGTCGTCGAGATGGACCGCGATTTCGCCCTGGAGCCGGGTGATGGCAGCCTTCACCGTGTCGGCCAATCCCTCGGGCAGATCCTCGTCCGGAAAGTCGATCGCCGCCTCGAGATGGGCGAGGGCGGCAAGGCCCTGCCTGCGCCAGTTCTCGTAGAGCCGATGCAGCTCACCATCCATCTGCTGCAGGGCCAGCCGCCGCTGCTGTTCCGTCTCGGCGCCGACCAGATCAGCGATCCCCTCGGCCTCGGTGAGGTCGAGCTTGCCATTCTCGAAAGAGCGGCGCGTGAATTCGCCCGGCTCAGCCAGGCGGCAGAAGCCGAGCTTCTGGATCGCCGCCAGCGCCGCGTTCACCACGGCGCGCCCCCCATGCAGGTGCAACTCGGCCATGGTCTCGCCGGTCTCGGTGTTGGGCGCCTCGAACCACACCACCAGGCCACGATCGATCCTCTCGCCGCTCAACGGATCGAGCATCGTGCGCAAGGCCAGGCGCCGCGGCTCGGGCAGGGCGGGTTCGCGCGCCGAGCGGCCCCGTTCGAAAGCCTTCCGCTCGGTTAGGAAGATCAGCGCGTCGGCCGCCCGCGGGCCGCTCAGGCGAATGACCGAGAGCGCGCCGGGATGGGCCCGCGAGGGCGTCGGCGTGCCGAGTGCATAGATCGTCGCTTCGTCCATCGCCTCAGCCGCGCTTGGCAGGGGCGGCCGGAGCAGGTTTCGGCGGGGGCGGCGCAGGCGGCGGCGGGCGCGCGAACACCCTGTCGGAGATCTTCTCGTACAGCGCCTCGGGGATCAGCCGGCGTTCCACCAGCTCGGTCTTGGCCCTGAACGGCCGCGCCCGGATGATCGCATCCGCCCGCACCTCGCCGATACCGTCGAGCGTCATGAGGGCGTCGCGGCTGGCGCTGTTGAGCTCGAGCTGGTTGCCCGCCGGTGTGGCCGCAGGCGGCGGCGGCGGGCGGCTCTGCGCCGAGGCGAGGGGCCCCCAGAGCGCCAGCGCAAAGGCAATGAACAGAGTGGCGCGCATGGTCCGTTATCTCACGATCTCGTCCCAGGCGGGACAGGGACGGTCGGCCATCGGTACCGTCCAGCGGTCGATGTTGCCCCGGTCGATCAGCGCGGCCGGCACCATGATCTCCTTCGGCACCGGCTTGCCGTCGAGATGGCGCAGGACCGCGCGAGTAGCGATCGCGGCGATATTGAGGGCGCTGAAGTCGGCCGTGGCGAGCATCGTGCCGCGCTGGATGTTGGCGACCGCCTCCGGCAGGCCGTTGACGCCGACGACCTCGGCATGCCGGCCGGCCGTCGCCAGGGCGTCGACGGCGCCGAAGGCCATCATGTCATTGGCGGTCCATACGCCGTCGATCCTGGGATATTCAGCGAGGAGTGCAGCCATGGCCTCTCTCGCCGGTGCACGCTGGAGATAGCCGACGCGGGCGGAGAGAAGCTCGATTCCGGGATGCTCGGCCACCGCCTGTCGCAACCCCTTGCCGCGGTCGCGGGCCGTCGGAGCCGTCGGCGTGCCGTCGAGGGCGACGATGCGGCCCTTGCCGCCCAGCCCGCCGATCAGGGCAGTGGCGACGGCGTGGCCGATCGCTACGTCGTCGGAGCCGACGAAGGTAAGCGCGGGGCCTGCCATCCGGTTGATGAAGACCGCAACCGGAATGCCGGCGGCGGCGAAGCGCGCCAGGTCCTCGGCCATCAGCCGGTCGTCGGTCGGGTTGAAAACCACGCCAGCCGGGCGGACCGCCAGCGCCTCGGTCACCAGCGCTTTCTGCTCGCCAACGTCGTCGGGCGTCTTCGGGACGTAGTGGATCGTGCGCGCCCCCGAGTCGGCAGCGACCCGGTCGGCCGCCCCGCGGGCGGCGTCATAGGCGGGATTGAGCCGGTTCTTGGTGAAAACAGCGAGAATTTGGGAGGTCATGGTCCTATTTTAGCCTTCCGCGGCCCTGTAGTATCCCGCCGCGATGGCTACTCCCTACGATTCCATCCCCGACCGCCGCGCGATCATCCGTCGCCGCGCACTGGAGGATTCCCTGGCCAGGCTGGTCGAGGACGTGCCGACCGGCGCCGACTTGCCGCGGACCCAGGTGCTCGCCCTGGTGCGCGAGGCGCTGGCGGCCGGCCGCGCCGAGATCCGCCGCCGCTTCGAGGAAGCAGGTCCCCTCAAGAACGACGGGCTGGCCGTATTGGCCGCGACCTCGTTCCTGATGGACCAGTTGATCCGCGTGATCTTCGACTTCGCCGACGGCCGCGCCTATCCCGCCGCCAACCCGAGCGCCGCCGAACGCCTCGGCGTGGTCGCGACCGGCGGCTTCGGCCGGGGCGAGATGGCGCCGCTCAGCGACATCGACCTCTTGTTCCTGCGGCCCTACAAGCAGACGCCGCGCGGCGAGCAGATCGTCGAATTCATGCTCTATCTGCTGTGGGATCTCGGGCTGAAGGTCGGGCACGCCACGCGCACGGTCGAGGAGAGCCTGCGCTACGCCGAACGTGACCAGACGATCCGCACCGCGCTGCTCGAGGCGCGCTACATCTGGGGCGACCGCGAGCTGTTCGACGAGCTGATGAAGGGCTACACGGCGAAGTTCGCCGCCGGCGACGGCCGGGACTTCGTCGAGGCCAAGCTCAACGAACGCGACCAGCGCCACACCCGCATGGGCGATTCGCGCTACGTCGTCGAGCCCAACGTCAAGGAGGGCAAGGGCGGCCTGCGCGATCTGCACACGCTGTTCTGGATCGCAAAGTATCTCTATCGCGTGAGCAAGCCGGCCGAGCTGGTCGACAAGGGCGTGCTGACCCGGGACGAGGCGCGCCATTTCGAACGCGCCGACCGTTTCCTCTCCGCGGTGCGCTGTCACATCCACTATCTCTCGGGCCGCGCCGACGACCGTCTCTCCTTCGATCTCCAGCGCGAGATCGCCACACGGCTGGGTTATCAGGACCGGCCGGGCAGCCGCGGCGTCGAGCGCTTCATGAAGCACTACTACCTTCATGCGAAGACGGTCGGCGACCTGACACGTATCTTCGTCGCTGCGCTCGAGGACAGCCGCCGTCGCAAGCCCAAGCTCGCCGCGCTGTGGCAGAGCCTGCGGCCGCGCCAGCTCGAGGGGTTCCGTCTCGACGGTGAGCGGCTCGCGGCCGCGACACCCGATGCGTTCGTGAAGGATCCAGTGGCGATCCTGCGCCTGTTCCATGTCGCGCAGGAAAACGGCCTCGATATCCATCCCGCCACCTTGCGGTTGATCACACAGAACATCCGGCTGGTCGACAGGCTGCGCAATGATCCGGAGGCCAATCGCCTGTTCATGGCGATGCTGACCTCGCGCAACGATCCGGAGACGACCTTGCGGCGTCTCAACGAGGCCGGCGTATTCGGCCGCTTCGTGCCCGACTTCGGCCGCGTCGTCGCGCAGACGCAGCACGACATGTATCATACCTACACCGTCGACGAGCACACGATCCGCGCCATCGGCATCCTGGCGCGGATCGAGAACGGCACGCTGAAGGAAGACCATCCGCTATCGGCCGACGTGGTCCACAAGATCCTGTCCCGGCCGGTGCTCTATCTCGCCGTGCTGCTGCACGACATCGCCAAGGGCCGCGGCGGCGATCATTCGATCCTCGGCGCAGACGTTGCCATGGCGCTGGGCCCGCGCCTCGGCCTGAGCGAAGCCGAGACCGAGACCGTCGCCTGGCTCGTGCGCTACCACCTCGCCATGTCGGCGACCTCGTTCCAGCGCGACCTGATGGACCCCAAGACCATCGAGACCTTCGCCGCCCTGGTGCAGTCGCCCGAACGGTTGCGCCTGCTGCTCGTGCTCACGGTGTGCGACATCCGCGCCGTCGGTCCCAATGTCTGGAACGGCTGGAAGGCGGCGCTGCTACGCCAGCTCTACAACGCCGCCGAGCGGGTGATGTCCGGTGGCACGCTGTCGGGCGGCCGCGCCGAGCGCATCAAGGCGATCCAGGCAGAGGTCGGCCAGCGTCTCGCCGGCTGGACCGAGGCCGAGAAGGAAGAACATTTCGCACGCGGCTATGCGCCTTACTGGCTGTCGTTCCAGGTGGACGCCCTGACGCGCCAGGCCGAGCTGGTGCGCCGTGCCGAGCGCGATCGCCAGCCGCTGGCGATCGAGCATCGGGTCGAGGCCGACCGCTCGGTGACCGAGATAACGATCTATACGCTCGACACACACGGTCTGTTTGCCCGTCTCGCCGGCGCGATGGCGATCAGCGGCGCCAACATCGTCGACGCCAAGATCTTCACCCTGGCCAACGGCGTGGCGCTCGACGTGTTCTGGATCCAGGACCTCGAGGGCAAGCCGTTCGATGGGCCGCAGCGCCTCGCGCGACTCGCCGCCCGCGTGGAGATCTCGCTCTCCAACCGCCTCGACATCGCCCGCGAGCTCGACGCGCAGCGCAGCTCGTGGCCCAAGCGCGACCGCGTCTTCACCGTGCAGCCACGCGTGCTGATCGACAACAATGCCTCCGACACCTTCACCGTGATCGAGGTCAACGGCCGCGATCGGCCGGGCTTCCTGCACGTCGTCACGCGTGCACTCACGCGGCTCAACCTTCAGATCGCCTCGGCCCACATCACGACCTACGGTGAGCGCGCGGTCGATGTGTTCTACGTGAAGGACCTGTTCGGCCTGAAGGTGGTCAACGCCGACAAGCTGAAGCAGATCGCCGCCGAAGTGGAGAAATCGATCCGCGACTTCGACGCCCGCTTCGAGCCGGCGATGAAGGCAGCGGAATAGCGAGACACGACGTTGATGGAGATGATTGCTCCCGCAGGATCGTGGAGGGTTTCAGCTCATGGATAGTGCTCTGATTCTGATCGGTGTCTTCGCGATCTTCATCCCGGCCCTGATCCTGCCCGGACCCGACTTCGTCGCGGTCGTGCGCTCCTCGATGACCTACGGCACGCGTGCCGGCCTGCTGACGACGCTTGGCGTGTCGATGGGTCTCTGCCTCTACGCCACCTTGAGCCTGCTCGGCCTGTCGGCGATTTTGGTTCAATATCAATGGCTGACCTGGGCGGTGCGCCTGCTCGGCGGCGCTTACCTGGTCTGGCTCGGCATCAAGCTGCTGCGTGCCAAGCCGCGGGATGTCGAAATCGATCCGGCCAGCCGCCCTCCCGGCAAGCGGGCGATCCTCTTCGGCTTCCTCGTGACGCTCACCAATCCCAAGGCAATCGTGCTGTTCGCCAGCGTCTTCGCCACCGCTGTCACGGCCTCGACGCCCCATTGGCTGATGGGTGTGATGATCGCACTGGTCACCGCATCGTCGCTGCTCTGGTACTCGTGCGTCAGCCTGTTCATGTCCTCCGGCCCCGTGATGCGCCGCTTCCGCCACGCACGGCACTGGATCGAGCGGGCAGCCGGCGTCTGCTTCATCGGATTGGGCGGCAAGGTCCTAGCCGACGCCTCCCGGCCGATCTCGCCCTGACAGCCGGGCAACAAACATGACCAGCGCGACCCTCGCTGTTTGCGTGCTGGTCGCCGTCGGCACAATCGCCGGCCTCGTCATCTACATCCTGCTGCCGCCGAGACTGCCGCCCACTCCCGAGCCGGCGATCAACGACTCGATCATCGCCCGGCAATGGGCCTGCGATCTCGATCACTCGTCTTCACTCCCGATCGATCTGCCAACACATGGCGGGATTGACGGCGGCGTGTCTGGCTAGCCAGATACGCCGGTCAGCAGGCACGCGCGGCGCTCACCGATCCTCAGCGGTCCCATTCTTTACGACGCTCGCGAATCGTTCGCGTGCTGTCCTTCCCCCACATTCCCCGGCCGGAACCTGCCAGCGGGACCAACGATGCCTGGCGTTCAACCGGACGATACATGTCGATCGGCACTAGAATCGCGACAGGATGGCCGTCTCTCGTAATGATCGTCGACTCGCCGCGCTGCGCAGCCTCCAGGAGATCTGGAAGTTGATTGCGCGCTTCTTCCGCATCTTTGCGTTGCACGTTGCTTACCATTCACCCAGACGCCGCCACTCTGCCAAAAGCCGTTTCGGTCGAATGACGAATAGAACTATCTCGGTGCGAACCTGTAGCGAAACGTGCAGCTTGGTGCGCCCTGCATGATCGTCTGGTTGCGTTCGAGGTTGACTTCATCGCCACTCGCGGCAGCGATGTCGAAATCGGTCTGACAGGCGAGCAGGGCGCCGAGTTCCGGTTCGTCGAGCGCACGGAAGAACTCGGCAAACTGGCAGCGTGTCACGTCGAACTCGAACGCTTCCTTGTCCTTGCGGTGCGTCTCGAACTCGACAGACGGTCCCGAGACCTCGTTCATGTGACCCTGCATCGCCGCCCACTTGCGCCGCGGCGTGGCATCGACGCCGTCACCGATCGCGGCGAACATCTGCTTGGACCAGTCGCGCAAGGCCTGCTTCACGATCGCGTCGGCCTTGTCCTTGCCGAGCTCCGTGCGCAGGGCGCGCAGCACCGGCACGAGGACCTGGGCCTGGATCCGCGTCTTGTCCAGGAACGACAGGGTAGAATCCACCATGTAGTCGTCGAGCACACCGGTCATGCGTTCCTCCGCTTGCGTGGTTGTCGCAAGCGTGCCGCCTTTGCGCCGTCTTTGCCAGTGCCAGAAACGATCACTCCGGCTTGTAGCCCGCCTCGCGCAGCAGGGTCGTGTTGGTATCGACCTCGGTCTTGATGAAGGCTGCGAACTCCTGCGGCCCGCGCCCCGTCGGCACGAGGCCGAGCGCGCCGCACTTGGCGATGAAGCCCTTGTCCTTGTTGACCTCGGCCATCGCCACGGCGAGCCGGTCGACGATCGGGTCGGGCGTGCCTTTCGGCGCCCATACGCCGTACCACGAGCTGATGTTGAAATCCTTCAGCCCGACTTCCTCGGTTGTCGGGATATCCGGCGCAAGCGCCGTGCGCGCCCTTGAGGTGACGAACAGGGCTCGCGCCTTGCCGGCCCGGGCAAGCGGCAGCAACGCCGTCCAGGGATCCATGAAGAGTTGCACGCTGCCGCCCAACAGGTCAGCGTTGGCCGGGGCAGTCCCCTTGTAGAGCACGGTGTCGAGCGGCAGCCTGGTGCGGCGCAGGAACTCCAGCGTCGCGACATGCCCTGCCGAGCCGCCGGACGACAGGGCGAAGAAGTACTTCTTCGGCTCCTTCCCGATTGCGGCCATCGTGCTGGCGTAATCAGTGCCGGGTACGTTGAGATTGACCAACAGCACCAGCGGTGCTTCGCCCGCCTGGGCGATCGGCCTGAAATCGGCCTGCGGATCGTACGGACACGAGGCGACCACATACCTGCCGAGCACGAACAGACTCGCGTTGAACAGCAAGCTGTAGCCGTCGGGATCGGAGCGACGCACCGTGTCCGACCCGGTGACGCTCGAGGCGCCGCCGATATTGCGAATGACGATCTGCTGGCCAAGCTTCTCGGACAGCACATCCGCGGTGATGCGGCCGAAGCCGTCCGTCCCGCCACCCGGCGGATAGGGCACGATCATCTGGATCGGCTTAGCGGGATAGCTCTGCGCAATCGCGGGCGCGGCGAGCAGCGAAGCGGCCGCGCCGCCGAGCACGGTCCGGCGCCTCACGGCTGGATGCTCACCGAAGAGCTGCAGGCCTTGCCCGCGGCCTCGCAGATCGTGCGGGCGACGCTACGGGTTTTCACGTCGGAACAGCCAACCCCCAGGGCGCGCGATGTATCGAGATGCTGCTTCAAGGTCGCCGTCCCTCCGGGTGCGATCGGATAGAGCACGCCCTCCCGGTAGGCCGACATCAACTCGACGGTTTGCTGACGGCCGTCGCTCAGCGCGATGACCAGATCGACTTGCAGGTAATCGATCGTCTCCGGCGATTTGTTCTCGACCACCAGGCTCGGCACGCAATTGCCGAAAACCACGCTGTCCTCGCCGCGACTGACATCGATGCCATTCGCCGCGAGCGCAGACGACGCAGCAATAATCATACCAACTGCTATCAGGGAACGCATACGCATCATCCCCTCCCTCGTTCGCCGACCCGGCGCTACAGCGCCTCCTGCTTCCGGCCACGCTTGGTCGCGAGCATCTGCATGATCGCCGCCGCGGTCTCCTCGATCGAACGGCGGGTCACGTCGATGGTCGCCCATTTGCGCCGCGCATAAAGCCGGCGCGCATCCTGGATCTCGCTCTGCACCCGCTCCATATCGGTGTATTCGCTCTCGGTATCCTGTTGCAGAAGCCGAAGACGATTGACCCGGATCTGCACCAGCCGTTCCGGATCGGTGATCAGCCCGACCACCAGCGGCCGCGTCGCCGCCTCGAGCTCGGCCGGTGGCGCCACCATCGGAACCAGCGGCACGTTGGCGGCGCGCACGCCGCGATTGGCGAGATAAACGCAGGTCGGCGTCTTGGAAGTCCGCGACGGCCCGACCAGGATCACGTCGGCATCGTCCAGATCGTGCGTCGATTGCCCGTCATCGTGCGCCAGGGTGTAATGCATGGCATCGATGCGGTCGAAATAGCCTTCGTCGAGCTGGTGCTGGCGCCCCGGCCACTGCTCGCTCTTGGAATGGAAATGCAGGCCCAGCACGCTCATCGCCTGGTCGAGCACACCGACACACGGCAACTGGAGCTGCCGGCAACTGTCGCGCACCTGGTCTCGCAGTTCCGGATCGACCAACGTGTAGAGGACAGGGCCGCGGTCCCGCTCGACCGCCTGCATCACCTTTTCCATCTGGCCCTGGGTGCGGACGAGCGACCAGACATGCTCCTGCACGAAGATGCCTTCATATTGCACGAGGCAGGCACGAGCGACGCTCGACACGGTTTCGCCCGTGGAGTCGGAGACGAGATGGACGTGGAAGTTGCGATTGGCCACGACACAACTTACCCCACAGGCTGCCCGGGAGAAATGCGGGATTGCTCCGGGCGAATCGGGGATAGCCGCGGCTGTTCCGGCGAAGGGTTGGATTCGAGACCCGACTCGCCTCTGCCGCCCCGATATTCTTCCTCTCTGGATAGTCCGCCGTGAACGTCCTTCAAATCGGGAATCCGGCCAAACAAGGCCTGATTCTCGGGCGATTCCCGTCCACAGGTCGTTGGGGACGGCTGTCTAATGAGGCGCATCCCCACGTTCCTCACCCCCTACTACTGCTACTACCTATTAAGAAAGGATAAGAGGGAAGGATGAGGGAAAGAACTTGAGCAGCGGGAAGTTCCTGGAGACGCTGGCCGGGACGCGCTTTCCGACTCCGCCGATCTGGCTGATGCGCCAGGCAGGACGCTACCTGCCTGAATACCGCGCCGTCCGCGCGACGACGAAGTCGTTCCTGGAGTTCTGCTACACGCCGGAAAAGGCCGTCGAGGTCACCCTGCAGCCGATCAGGCGATTCGGGCTCGACGCGGCGATCATCTTTTCCGACATCCTCGTCGTGCCCGATGCCCTCGGACAGAAGGTCTGGTTCGAGGAAGGCGAAGGGCCGAAGCTCGAGCCCCTCACGGATCCCATCCAGTTCGGCCAGCTCTCACGGGCTCGGCTGACCGACTATCTGGCGTCGGTCTATTCCGCCATTTCAGCGACCCGCAAGGCACTGCCCGTCGACACCGCGTTGCTCGGGTTCGCTGGCGCGCCGTTCACGCTCGCCTGTTACATGATCGAGGGTGGCGGGAGCAGGGACTTTGCCAAGGTGAAGCTCTGGGCCTACCGCCATCCCGAATCCTTCGCGCTGCTGATCGATCTTCTGATCGAAGCGATCGTCGATCATCTCGCCAATCAGGTCGACGCCGGTGCCGACGCCGTCCAGTTGTTCGATTCCTGGGCGGGAATCCTGCCGGAGGAGCAGTTGTTCCGATGGTCTCTCGAGCCAATGGTGCGTATCGCGCACGGTTTGCGGTCGCGCCATCCGACGGTGCCGATTATCGCCTTCCCGCGGGCAGTCGGGCCGGCTGCGCTGATGTACCGCCGACCGGATGCCTTCACGGCGCTGTCGATCGACACGGGCGTCGGTGCGCATTGGGCGGCGAAGGAGTTGCAGCCGACGCTTTGTCTGCAGGGCAATCTCGATCCGATCATGCTCGTGGCCGGCGGGTCCGCCCTCGAACGCGAGGCGACGCGCATCCTCGACAAGCTCGGCCACGGCTCGTTCGTGTTCAATCTCGGCCACGGCGTGGTGCCGCAGACGCCGCCGGAGCATGTCGCACAGCTCGTCGAGATCGTGCGCAACTGGAAGCCGTCGGTGTGATGAACGGCAATACGACACTATCCCAAATTTTACCTCCCCCGAAGGCGGGGGAGGTGTCGGCGTTTTACGCTGACGGAGCGGGCGGGACGCACGATCTCCGTTGCCTTCCCCCTCCGTCGGCGATTACGCCGCCGCCTCCCCCGCAAAGCGGGGGAGGGAGAAGATTCGGCGCTGACGTCAATATTGCCCAATGAAGATCGCGATCATCCTGTTCAACCTCGGCGGCCCCGATTCGCTCGATGCCGTTCAGCCCTTTCTACGCAACCTGTTCAGCGATCCGGCGATCATTACCTTGCCGACCTGGTTGCGCCTGCCGCTCGCCCGCTTCATCGCATCCCGCCGCACGCCGAAGGCGCGCGGCATCTACGAGAAGATCGGCGGCGGCTCGCCGATCGTCGGCCAGACCGAAGCACAGGCGCGCGCGCTGGAAGAGGCACTCGGCGCCGAGCACGACTGGCGCGGCTATGTCTGCATGCGTTACTGGCATCCGATGACCGAGGCCGTGGTGCGCTCGGTCCGGCGTTTCGCGCCCGACCGCATCGTGCTGCTGCCGCTCTATCCGCAATTCTCGACGACCACGACAGCGTCGTCGTTCAACGCTTGGAAGAAGGCCTCGAATTTCACGGCACCAACAGTCGAGATCGAGAGCTATCCGACCGAGCCCGGTTTCATCCGTGCCTCGGTCGATCTCGTGAAGCAGGGGCTCTCAGAAACAGGCGATGGGCCCAAACGCGTGCTGTTCTCAGCCCACGGCCTGCCGGAGAAGATCGTCAAGGCGGGCGATCCGTACCAGGCACACGTCGAACAGACCGCGGCGGCGATTGGGCGGCATCTCGATGGCGTGGAATGGTCGGTGTGCTACCAGAGCCGGGTCGGCCCGCTGAAATGGATTGGTCCGCCGACCGAGGCCGAGATCCGTCGCGCCGGCGCCGACGCGACGGGCATCGTCCTCTATCCGCTGAGCTTCGTGTCGGAGCACTCCGAAACGCTGGTCGAACTCGACATCGATTATCGACTCCTTGCCGAGCAAGCCGGCGTACCCAAATACGTGCGCGTGCCGACGGTCGGCACGCACCCGCAGTTCATTCACGGCTTGGCTAATCTGGTTCGGGCAGCGTTATGGTCTACGAAGTCCTGAAAGCTCTTCACATCGTCGCAGTGATCTCGTGGATGGCAGGCCTGCTCTATCTGCCGCGCCTGTTCGTCTATCACGCCGACACGCCCGCCGGGTCGCCGCAAAGCGAGACCTTCAAGGTCATGGAGCGCCGACTTTTCCGCGGCATCATGAATCCGGCGATGATTGGCGTCTGGATCTTCGGCCTTGCACTCGCCTGGCAGGGCGAGTGGTGGCACGCCGGCTGGTGGCAGATGAAGTTCTCGCTCGCTGCCGGCCTCACCGTCGTTCATCACCTCTACGGCCGATGGCGCAAGGAGTTTGAAGCCGACAAGAATACGCGCCCGGCCCGTTATTACCGATGGTGGAACGAGGTACCGACGTTGCTGATGATCGCCATCGTGTTCCTCGCGGTGCTGAAGCCCTCCTTCGTATAGGGCGAGGGCAGCCGTTCAGGCCTGCCGCGAGCGCCACGCCGAACCGAAGATCATCACCAGCGAGGCGAAGCCGCCGTAGGCCACGAACGACAGGGCGACGATGGTGGCGAGCGTCGCCATGCCGCCGTCGAAGAACGCCACCGCGATCCAGCCCAGCCCGGCGGCCACGATCAGGCGTGCCGTCACGGCCACCGACGGCCACAGCACACGGCCCGCACCCTGGCCTGCGAAGGAGATCACGAAGCCGAAGCCGAACAGGCCGTAGGCCAGGCCAACGATCCTGAGATACGTGCTGCCCGGCGCCAGCACCTCGGGATCGTGCGTGAACAACGTCAGCCAGAGCGACGGCGCAATCGCGGCGGCGAGGCCGATGGCTCCGGTGATGCCAACGCCGATCAGCCCCGAGACCAGGGCGATGTGGCGGGCGCGTGCGCCGTTGCCGGCGCCGATGTTGATGCCGACCATGGTGAGCACGGCCGAGGACAGGCCGAACAGGATCGGAATCATCACATAGTCGAGGCGCACGGCGATGCCGTAGCCGGCGAGCGCTGCGGTGCCGAACAAGCCGACCGTGCCGGTGACGAGGATGACGCAGAGGTTGGTCTGCACCGCGTTGATCGCCGTCGGCAGGCCGACCTTCAGGATGTCGGCGAACAGCCGGCGCTGCAGCGGCGCGATGGCGAGCGTGAGGCCCGAGCGACCCGAGCGCATGTAGCGCACCATGACCAGAAGCGCGCCGAGATAGTAGATGCCGAAAGCGATGCCGGCACCGGCGATGCCGAGACGCGGGATCGGTCCGAAGCCGAAGATCAGCGCAGGCGATGCCGGGATCATCAGCATCGCGCCGATCAGCGTGACCAGGGCCGGCACCTTGACGTTGCCCGAGCCGCGCAGCGCGGCAGCGAGCAGGTTCACGATCCAGACCGCGACCGATCCGGCGAACAGGTAGTTGGAATACTGCAGGGCCGCCGCCAGCGACTCGCCCCGGCCGCCCAGGGCCGCATAGAGCGGCGGACCGCCCCACAGGATTCCGCCGCTGAACAGGGCGCCGGCGATGATTGCCAGCACGACGGAATGGAACACCAAAGCGTCGGCATCCTGCTGGCGGCCGGCGCCGATCGCGCGGGCAATGGCTGAGGCCACACCGCTGCCCAGCCCGCCGTTCGACATGGTCGTCATCAGCATGAAGATCGGAAAGACCAGCGCCACGCCGGCCAGGGCGTCGGTGCCGAGAAAGCCCACGTAGTAGGTCTCTGCAATTCCCACGGCGGTCTGGGCCACCATCACGCCGATGGTCGGCAGGGCGAGCTTCACCAGGGTCGAGACGACCGGGCCTTCGAGCATCGCGGTCCGGGCCCGCGCCTTGCGCTCGGCGCCTGAAGGTTTGGCCGCCTTGGATGCCGCTCGCGGCTCGTCGAGCGCAGCGTCGAGTGTTTGGGCAGCAATATCGGACATCGGCTACTCCTGCGCGGCGTGACGGACTCTGCGCGGTTTCATAATTGAACCAGTCGTTGGACCGTAATCCACTCTTGTTCTATGATGCAACCACCTTGTCCAAGAGGTTATTTCATGAGGCGCAAAAGCCTTTCAGGGGCAGCATGTCCCATTGCCCGCTCGCTGGATGTTATCGGCGACTGGTGGTCGCTGCTGATCGTGCGCGACGCCTTGCGCGGCATGCGGCGCTTCAGCGAGTTTCACAAGAGCCTGAGCGTCTCCCGGAACATCCTGACGCGACGGCTGAGGACGCTGGTGGAGCAGGGCATCCTCGAGCTGGTGCCAGCCTCGGACGGCAGCGCCTATCAGGAATACCGGCTGACGGAGAAAGGCCGTGGCCTCTTCCAGGTGCTCGTGGCGCTCGGTCAGTGGGGGCAGGAGAGCCTTGCGGCCGAGGGCGTGCACCGCATGCAACTGGTCGATCGCGAACACCGAGAGCCAGTGCGCAAACTGGAGGTGCGGGCCAGCGATGGCCGCCTCCTCGCGCCGGGCGAAACCGTGATGGTGCGCGTGGAGCCGCCGCCGCTATAAGCTGCCGTCATGAATGATTGGCGTGACGACATTTTCGCGGTCTTCCAGGACCATGACATCAAGCAGGTCTATCATGTGCCGGATGCAGGGCATTCGCGGCTGATCGAAGCCTGCCAGAAATCCAACTCGGTCCGCACGCTGGCGCTGACGACCGAGGAGGAAGGCATCGCGATCGCTGCGGGTGCCTGGCTCGGCGGCCAGCGCTCGGCGCTACTGATGCAGAGCTCGGGCGTCGGCAACACCATCAACATGGTCGGGCTGACCAAAACGCTGCGCTTCCCGTTCCTGACGCTCATCACGATGCGGGGCGACTACGGCGAGTTCAATTCCTGGCAATATCCGATGGGGCAAGGCACGCCCAAGGTTCTCGAGGCGATGGGCATGCTGCTGTACTCGGTCGACAAGGCGGAGGACGTGAAGGCAACCGTCGACGCTGCCGCGCGCTCGGCATTCCAGGGCGGCCAGTCGGTTGCCGTGCTGCTACGCCAGAAGCTGATCGGCATCAAGACGTTCGGGAAGAAGTGACATGAGCCAGGCAACGCTTCAGCGCCGCCCGCTGGTGAAGGAAATCCTCGCCGGCGCCGACGACAACCTGCTGGTCATCGCCGGGCTCGGCTCGTCGAACTGGGACATCACCAACGCCGGCGACCGCCCGCTCAACATGCCGCTGTGGGGTGCCATGGGCGCGCCGGTCGGCATGGGACTGGGGCTCGCGATCGCCCAACCGACCAAGCGCGTGCTGGTGATTACCGGTGACGGCGACATGCTGATGAGCCTCGGCTCGCTCGCCACCGTCGCCGCGCAATCGCCCGACAACCTCGCGATCTGCGTGCTCGACAACGAGAAGTTCGGTGAAACCGGCAATCAGGCGACGCACACCAGCCCGCGCAACAACGGCCCGACCGATTCGGGCGCCGGCACGGACCTTTCAATGATCGCCAAAGGATGCGGCATCGCCGATTGCGGCACGGTGGCCGAGAAGGCCGGAGTCGCGCAGCTCGTGAAGGATTTGCGCACGAAGAAGGGCCCGATCTTCCGCCTCGTGAAGGTGATGGTCGAGAAGCTCGAGTTCGTCATGCCGCCGCAGGACGGCGCCCATCTCAAGGATCGTTTCCGCCAGGCCCTGCTCGGGAGCCCGTGATGGACTATGTGCCCTTCCCACTCGTCGAATTGACCGGCAGCCCGCGTGAACGCGGTCGCCAGCACGGACAGGCCGTGCCGGACCGCATCAAGCGCGGCGTCGCGATGTATTCGGAGTCGCTGCTGAAGAACGGCGTCGACTGGAAGCACCTCGAGCAGCGTGCCCACGCCATGGTGCCCGTGGTCGAGAAGTTCGATCCGACCTACGTCGAGGAGATGCGCGGGATCGCCGACGGCGCCGGCGTGCCGTTCGCCGGCGTGATGCTGATGAACGCCCGCACCGAGATGGTCGCCGCGGCGCGCCAGCAGCACGCCCATCAGCATTTTCCCGACGGCTGCACCGCAGCCTTGGCCTTGCCCGAGGCGAGCGCCGACGGCGTGCTCCTGCATGGCCAGAACTGGGACTGGCGTGCGGAGTGCGCCGAGACCGGCGTGGTGCTGCGCCTCCGCCGCGACGACGGGCCCGACATCCTGACCTTCACCGAGGCCGGCGGGCTGGCGCGCTCGGGGCTCAACTCGGCCGGCATCGGCCTCACCGCCAATGCGCTGGAATGCGATCGCGACTACCAGCGCGGACAGGGCGTGCCGCTGCCGTTCATCCGCCGCAAGGTTCTGGAGTCCGCCTATCTCGCCGAATCGGTACGCACCATCTTCGCGACGCCCAAGCTCGGCTCCAACCACATGGCGGTGAGCCATTGCGGCGGCGAGGCCTTCGGCTTCGAATGCGCGCCCGACGAGACGTTCTGGGTCGCGCCCGAACGCGGCCTCTACGTCCATGCCAATCACTGGATTTCGGAGGCCGCACGCGCCCGGGTGAAGGACACCGGCATCCAGGAGACGCCCTGCTCGATCTATCGCGACAAGCGGGTACGCGATCACCTGACGCCGAAGCGCGGCGCGCTGACGCTCGAGGACTTCCGTTCGGCCTTCTTCGACGATTATGGCTCGCCCTGGTCGGTATGCCGGCCGCCCCGGCCAAACAATCGCGGCAACCTCGTCGCGACCTCGGCCATGATTCTCATGCGGCCGGGCGAGGGCCATCTCGAAGCCTGCCCGATGCCGGCGCTCAACAAGCACTTCACGACCTACACGCTGACGCCCGATCAGGCCGCGCAGAAGCAGGCCGCGGAATAATCTTTTGCTGGGGGCGCGTCACTCCAGTGACGCGTCTTCCGCTTCCTGTGCCACATGACGCGTCACTGGAGTGACGCGCCCCCAGCGTTTCAACCCGGATACCAGGAAGGCTTGCGCTTCTCCCTGAAGCTCGCAAGGCCCTCGGTCGCCTCGTCCTGCTGGCGGGTGCGGGCGTGCTCGTCGATCAGGTCGCGCAGCTCACCTTCGTCGATGAAGGCGCGCGCCGAAGCGAGCGAGCGCAGCTTGGTCGCGGTCGTGGCGGCGGGTGCGTTCATCAGCACTGCCTCGACGATCCTGTTTCCCGCTTCTTCCAGGCCGCCGGCCGGGCAGACCTCGTGCACCAGCCCGAGCCGCCGCGCCTCGGTGGCGCCAAAGCGCTCGCCGGTCAGGGCGTAGCGGCGGACCTGACGCAGGCCGATCGCCTGGCAGAGCTGCGGCAGGATGATGCCCGCCATCAGGCCCCAGCGCGTCTCGCTGATCGAGAAGATCGCATCCTCGCTCGCCACGACGACGTCGCACGCCGCAGCGATGCCGGTACCGCCGCCGAAGCAGCCGCCGTGGATCAAGGCGAGCGTCGGCACCGGGCAGGTATCGAGCCGGCGGATCGCCTCGGCGGTCAGCCGGCTGACCGTCTCGTTCTCGCGCGGGCTCTGCGTGGCGACGCCGCTGATCCAGGCGAGATCGGCGCCGGCCTGGAAGTGACGGCCGTTGCCCTTGAGCACGACGATGCGCAGCGAGGGTTCGTGTCCCAGCGCATCCATCGCCGCATGCAGGCCGGCGATGAGGTCGCCGTTGTAGGCGTTGTTGACCTGCGGACGGTTGAGCGTGACCGTGGC
>Ga0070665_100002698_pt1 | contig 19270 bp, 25 predicted proteins | sample KBSS13metaG_FD_65862 | JGI IMG/M metagenome (GOLD analysis project Ga0070665, IMG submission 65862) | Switchgrass rhizosphere microbial communities from Kellogg Biological Station, Michigan, USA - KBS S1-3 metaG | ecosystem: Host-associated > Plants > Roots > Rhizosphere > Soil ...
CGAGTTCGCCCGAACTTTGGGCTTCGTCCTTATCGCGCCGTTTCGTCCGAAGAGCGCCCGCGCCCGCCTGAGCCGCTGGTCCTGGTACCGCCGGCCTTACCGGACGGCGCTGGCGCTGGTTCGGGTTCGTCCGGATATGGCATGATCAGCGACCCGTCCGGCGCCGCCGTCAGGCTGACCTGGGTCGGATAGGCGAACTCGATCCCTTCCGCGTTGAACCGCGCGAGCAGGGCGACCAGGACCTGGTGGCGGGCGTCGAACACCTTCTGCCAGACTTCGGACTTCACATCGAACTCGAGGCCGAAATCCAGGCTGGAGGCGCCGTAGCCGGTCATGCCGCAACGGACGAGCGTGCATTTCTCGACCGATTCCACAACCTCCTTCACGAGGGTCGGAATGCGGGCGCAGGTCTCGGGCGTGGTCTGATAGGTGACCCCGAAGGCCTGCACGATCCGGCGCCGGTTCAGGCGCTGCATGTTGTGCAGCTCCTTGCCCAGCAAATTGGTGTTTGAGATGATCACCTCTTCGCCGGTCGTGGAGCGCACGCGTGTCGACTTGAGGCCGATCTGCTCGACCGTGCCCGCGGTCTTGTCCCAGCGCACCGAATCGCCGCGGCGGAACGGCTTGTCGAAGATGATCGAGAGGGCCGAGAAGAGGTCGTCGAAAATGCCCTTGGCGGCGAGGCCGATCGCGATGCCGCCAATGCCGAGACCGGCGACCAGGCCGGTGACGTTGACGCCCAGATTGTCGAGGATGACAATGGTCGCCATCGCGAAGATCGCGATGGTGACGAGCAGCCGGATGATGCCCATCGCACTGCCGAGGCTCGACGATTGCTCCAGCCCGCCGGCGCGATGCTCGATGACGCCGAGAATGATCTCCCGCACCCAGAGCGCGATCTGCAGCGTGGTCGTGACCGTGAAGACCACGTTGACGGTGGTGTGGACCAGCTCCGGCGCCTGCGAATAGGCGATCACCAAACGTGCCGCTGCTGCGGCCATGAACCAGAGCCGGGTCCGCGCCAGCACCCGGCCGATGATCGTCCGCCAATGGGTCTGGGTCGGGTCGGTGCCGCAGATGCGCACGCCGACCCACTTCATCCCGTAGAGCAGGATGAAGATGATCGTGCCCGCTATGAGCCCGATCAGGATCTGCAGGCTGTGATTGGCAAACCAGGCCGAGGTGTCGGCCCAGACCCGGCTGGCCTGGGCGCCGAGGGAGCTGCTGTCGTTCATTCTATGCTGCCTTGCGTTTCCGGGTCCTGGGTCGGCCGAGGAAGGCGATCAGCCCGCGCTCGGCGCCCGACAGATATTTCGTTGCACGCGGACAATGCAAGGCAAGCCGCCGCCGGGGCGCGTCTTTCAGTGCCTCGACGATCGCGGGGTGGACATAGGATTTGCGGCTGATCGCCGGCGTGTTGCCCAAGGCCTCTGCCACCGGCTCGAGCATGGCCTTCAGGCCGACGCCCTCCTCGCCGGCCGCGCAGACTTGCTCGAAGGCGATCACGCTCGCGCTCCAGGTGCGGAAATGCTTGGCGGTGAAGTCCTCGCCGGTCGCGTCACGGATATAGTCGTTGACGTCGGTGGAGGTGACCGGGTGCGCCTTCCCGTCCTCGTCCAGATATTGGAACAGGTTCTGGCCCGGCAGATCCTGGCATTGCTTCACGACCCGGCTGAGCGTCGCGTCGGTGATCCTGAACTCGCGCTCGATGCCGCTCTTTGCCTTGAAGCGCATCTTCACCGTGCGGCCGGCCACCTTGGCATGGCGGTTGCGAAGCGTGGTCGCGCCATAGCTCTTGTTCGCCTCCGCATAGGCCTCGTTGCCGACCCGGATGCGGCCGCTGTCGAGCAGGCGAACCACCGCCGCGATCACCGTATCGCGGGACAGCTTGCGCTTCCTGAGATCCGCCTCGACCCGGCGCCGCAGCTTCGGCAGCACCTTCCCGAATTCGGGGCAGCGATCATATTTGGCCGCCTCCTGCTTCTCGCGGAAACCGGGATGGTAGCGATATTGCTTCCGCCCCTTGTCGTCATAGCCGGTCGCCTGGATATGGCCGTTCGGGCTCGGACAGAACCAGGCCTTCTCGTAGGCGGGGGGCAGGCCGACGGCATTCAGCCGGTCGATTTCGTCCCGATCGGTGACACGTTTTCCGTTCGCGTCGAAATATTGCCAGTAACGACCGCTCCGCCGCCGGGTGATGCCCGGCTTGCTGTCGTCGACATAAGTGAGTTTCGTGGGGCCGGTCATGGACCCTCTAAAAGCCACGCATCGCCGCTTCGTTCCGGAACGGGCGTGCCGCCCGTGCTTTCAGCCCCGACACGGGGACGCCATGAGGAGGTCGCAAATGCCGGATATCGCCAAATCGAAAATCCTGATCATCGCCACGAACGGCTATGAGGATTCGGAATTGCTGGAGCCGCGCAAGCGCCTGCTCGCCGCCGGTGCCGACGTCGTCCTGGCCTCGCTCGACACCAAGGAGATCAAGGGCGACAAGGGCGCCCTGATCCGGCCGGATGCCGTGGTGGACGATCTCGATGCCGATGATTTCGACGGCCTCCTCCTGCCGGGTGGGGTCGCCAATCCGGACCGGCTGCGGATGAGCGACACGGTGATCAACCTGATCAACGACTTCGACGATGCTGGCAAACCGATCGCGGCGATCTGCCACGGCCCCTGGCTGCTGGTGGAGGCGGACATCGTCCAGGGCCGGACGGTCACCGGCTGGCCCTCGATCCGGACCGATCTCGCCAATGCCGGCGGTGACGTGGTCGACGAGGCGGCCGTGGTGGACGGGAATATCGTGACCAGCCGCAAGCCCGAGGACATTCCCGCCTTCACCGACGCCTTCATGCTGCTGGTGGAGACCGTGGACGTGCCGGCGAAGGAGCCGGCCTAGGCGGCGCTTTCGGCCGGGCGCGGCGCCGTCACCCATTTGGCGGCGCTGCGCGCGCGCTCGCGCCGCGTGAGCCAGGCGTCGAAGCCGATCTGGGTGGCCAGCATCAGATAGACGAAGGGCTGGTAGGCGATGCCGACGAAGATCGCGCCGACCAGGTAGATGAGCTGGAAATTCTGCAGCGCGGTGGCGAGCGGCGCGATCCACGCATCCTCGCCTTCGACGCGGCGATAGCGCCTGCGGATCACCTCCATCCGGACCACGCCGATGCCGTGGATCAGCAGGAACAGCAGGAGGCCGAAAAAGCCCTGCTCGCCGAGCATCTCGAAATAGGCGCTGTGATAGGCGCGGCCCTCGTCGGCGACGCTCTGCACCGTCGCCATGCCGGTCTGCGCCTGCTCCGGATTGACCGTGTTCACCTGGATCCGGTTCTGCCGATACGCCTCGAAGCCGCCGCCGCCGGGATGGTCGAGCGCATAATTCCAGGTCCAGGCCCAGACAGCCAGGCGGGTCCCCGCGGATTCGTCGCCCTTGAAGCCCTGGATTGTCTCCATCCGCTCGGTAAAGGAGGAGGGGAGGAAGGGGATCGCCATCGCGCCCAGCGCCGCCGCCGCGCCGATATAGAGCAAACGCCGTTTCGCATCGCGCAGCAGCAGCATGCCGAGCACGCCGATGCAGACCAGCCCGGTGCGCGCCTCGGTGCCGATCGGCATGAGCAGGCAGGCGAAGATCAGGGCGCCGCAGAACAGCTTCACCAGCAGCGGATTGTAGAGCAGCCCGCGCGGCGCCGCGGCGCCGGCCAACGCGACGGTGCGGAGGCCCGGGAAGATCGTGCCGTAATTCATCAGCCAGACGATGAGCGGGATCAGGGCGATCGCCACGGTCGAGATGGTGCTGCTCTCGTAGAGGCCGCTATTATTGTCGACCATCAGGTTCAGCACGCCATAGCCGGCGCCCCCGGCAAGCGTTTTGATTCCGCCGACGATGACGATCGTCGCCGCCGAGAGCGCGAGGAACAGGAAGGCCGTTTCCACCCGCAGCCGGGTGCGCAGGGTGAAGGGGAGGAAGACGGCGAAGATCATCGCCTTCCACACCCATTCGAACTTCACCCAGGCCTCGACCGGCATGTCGGCATGAAGGGTCGTCCAGGTCACGTAGAGCAGCAGCAGGAAGATCAGCCCCTGCCTGGGGCCGAACCGCCACTCCTTCTTGTCCGCGGCGAGCCAGGCGCCGATCGCCAGCGCCGCCACGATCATCGAGATCGGCACCCGGTTCAAAGTGAAATAGGTGATGCGCTGCGGCGAGACCGTGTCGACATACATGTAGAGCGGGATGAACAGGAACGGCTTCTTCAGCGCGAACAGCAGGATCGCGAACATGAAGCCGGCGAGGGCGAGGTCACGCATCCTCGTCGTCCGCCGCGGGCCGCCCGAAATGCGCCCAGCCTTTTTTGTCGCCCGGGCGGGCCGCATCGTCCTCGAGATCGGGGCGCGACAGCAGCCGCCATGCCGCGAGCAGCATGAGCCCATGCGTCACTGCGATGGCGAAATTGTCGATCATCCTGTCGTTTGCGCTCTCGGGTCCCGCATCGGGACGCCCTAGCATGAGGCAATTGACGCGGCGTTAAGGCTATAAGGCTATCTGCCCGGCCATGCGCATCCTGCACATACTGGACCACAGCCTGCCGCTGCACAGCGGTTATGCCTTCCGCACCCGCGCCATCGTCAAGGCGCAGCTCGCCATGGGCCTGGAGGTTGCCTGCCTGACCGGCCCGCGCCATGCCAGGGAGGGGCCGGACCCGGAGGTGATCGACGGCATCACCTTCTACCGCACGCCGGCGGTGGAGCCGGCGCCCGCGCCGCTCGGTGAATGGCGCGAGATCAGGGCCTTGTCCGACCGGCTTGATAAATTGGTGGAGGAGTGGCGGCCCGACCAGCTGCACGCCCACAGCCCGGTGCTGACCGCGCTCGGCGCGCTGCCGGTAGCCAAGCGCCGGGGCCTGCCTCTGGTCTATGAGATCCGCGCCTTCTGGGAGGATGCCTCGGTCGGGAACGGCACGGGGCGCGAAGGCTCGGCCCGCTACCGGCTTACCCGACTCATCGAAACCTATGCCGCCCGCCGCGCCGATGCGGTGGCGGTGATTTGCGAGGGCCTGCGGCAGGACCTGATCCGCCGCGGCATCGCCGCGGAGAAGATCATCGTCTCGCCCAATGGCGTCGACATGGAATTGTTCGGCAGCCCGCTCGCCACCGATCTGCCCTTCCAGAAGAGCCTGGGCCTGGAGGATGCCGACACGGTCGGCTTCATCGGCTCCTTCTACGATTATGAGGGGCTGGACGACCTGATCGCCGCCATGCCCGCTTTGGTGGCGAAGCGCCCCAAGGCGCAGCTACTGCTCGTCGGCGGCGGGCCGATGGAGGAATCGCTCAGGGCGCAGGCCGAGGCCTCGCCGGTCAGGGACCGGATCCGCTTCGTCGGACGCGTGCCGCACGACGAGGTCGAGCGCTATTATGCTTTGATCGACATCCTCGCTTATCCGCGCAAGGCGATGCGGCTGACCGAATTGGTGACGCCGCTGAAGCCGCTCGAAGCGATGGCGCAGCGCAAGCTGGTCGCGGCCTCCAATGTGGGCGGCCATCGCGAGCTGATCGAGGACGAAGTGACGGGGACCCTATTTCCGGCGGGCGATCCAGCTGCCCTTGCCGAGGCCCTGGCCGGCCTGTTCGCGCGGCGGCCCGAATGGGACAAGCGCCGCGACACCGCCCGGCGCTTCGTCGAGAAAGAGCGTAACTGGTCGTCAAACATTTCCCGTTATGCTCCGGTTTACCAACGGCTTACCGGCAAGGCTTTATGATGGCAGCGAGGCCCTTCAAATCTCTGTTCCAGGGCGCCGGGCGCAATGCGCTCGATCTGCCCGTGGCGGGCCTCGCCGCGCTCGCCGCAGGCTTCGCCGCCTTCGCGGTGCCGCAGGATTTGCTGTCGCGCATGGTGACCGCCACCGGCCTGCCGTCCATCCTCTCCGCGGCCCAGCCGCCGCTTGGGCTCACCGCCCGGGTCGCGATCGCCGTGATCGGCGCCGCCATTGTCTTCGGCCTGGTCTTCCTGCTGCTCCGCCTGCTGGACCGCAGCGGGATGAACGCCGTCGAGGCCAAAGCGGACGAGGAGGCGATGTCGCCGCGCGTCCGCCGCCGGGACGGCCATCCCGACGCCCCGGCGCCCCGCCCGATTTCCGCCGCTCGCGACCTTGGCGAGCCGGCCCCGCCGCGTGCGCCGCTGACCGCGACGCCGCCCTGGCGCGACGAGGCCGAGCCGGCCGCCGCGCCTGTCGCCGAGATGGCGCCGGAACTGGCGCCCGAGCCCGAACCCGCCTTCAAGCCGACGCTCTTCGTCGAGCCGACCCCGGCCGCCGATGCGCCGGAGCCGGAGCTCGAGCCCGAGTTCGAGCCCGAGCCGGCCGCCGAAATCTGGCCCGCCCAGGAGCCTGAGCCCGAGCCCGTCGCCGAACTCTGGCAGGCGCCCGAGGTTGAACCGGAGCCAGTTCCGGAGATCGTCGCCGAGGCATTGCCTGTCGCCGAGCCGGCCCCGCCCCCCGCGCCGAGCGCGGACATGCCGAACAGCATCGCCGAATTGATGGAGCGGCTGGAGCAGGGCCTCGCCCGGCGCCGCATGATCGACCCCAGGCCCGCCGCGACGCCGGTCCCCGCCACGCCGCCGGAGGTCTTCCCCGAGGCCCCCGAGGCTCCGGACGACCGGCTGCAGAGCGCGATCGCCAGCCTGCAGCGCCTCGCGGCGCGCTCCTCCTAGGCCCCGGCCCTAAGCATCCTCGACGGTCAGCGCCTCCAGCGTGAGGCGCACCTCGCCGTCCACGTCACGCGCCATGTCGGTCGCCTCGATGTCGGCGAGGATGTGATCCCGCAGGCTGAACTCCCTGTCCGCCAGCCCGTCCAGAAAGGCATCGGCCGCCGCCTGCGCGCCGGGGCCGGGCAGGCGCAAGACCAGCCGGTGGCGCTCGCCGGCAAAGGTGATGCTGGCCCAGGCGCGGCTCGTCGCCGATTCGAAGCTGAGCGGCGCGCCCACGCTCACGAACCAGGCGCGGATCGCCCGCTTGAGCTCCGCGCAGGCCCCCGCCGCGCTCATCGCGGCACCTGCTGCGAGTCGAGCCAGGCGTGAATCCGCGCGGCCGTGCTTTCACGCAATTCCCGCCCGTTCCTCAGATCCGATATGAGGCGGGGGTCGCCCACCGCCTCGCGGCCGAAGCGGGTCGGTGCCATCTCTCCGCGCTTCAGGAACAGCTTGATGCGACGCATCAGGTGCATCTCGACCTCCGAATCAATGTTCTGCTTCTGTTCCATTGATCGAAGGAGATTTCCTACTTGTCTAGGAAAAATCCTAGAGTATAGATGCGCCATGGCCGAGGCCGATGGCAGAATGGCGTTGGGGCGCCTGATCGAGGAACGGGGCGAGGATTATGCCGGCCTCTCCCGGCTGCTCGGCCGCAACGCCGCCTACATCCAGCAATTCATCAAGCGGGGCACGCCGCGCCGGCTGGCCGAGGCCGACCGGCGCATCCTCGCCCGCTATTTCGGGGTGGATGAGGCCGCTCTGGGCGCTCCCGAGGTGGAGCCTGGCCCGGGGCTCAGGCCGGTGCCCAGGCTGGACGTGGACGCGGCGGCGGGCGCCGGCGCGTTCGACGGCGACGAACGGGGCGGGGGGCATATCGCCTTCGATCCCGCCTGGCTGCGGCGCGTGGCGCGGGGTGCGCCGGACCAGCTCTCGATCATCCGCGTCGCCGGCGATTCCATGGCGCCGACCCTGGCCGATGGTGACGATATCCTCGTCGACCGGGGCGACGCCGCGGCGCGGCTGCGCGACGGCATCTATGTGCTGCGGATCGAGGGCGCGTTGGTGGTGAAAAGGCTGGCGCTCAACCCGGCGGCGCGCACGCTCTCCATCCGCTCGGACAATCCCGCTTATCCGGGCTGGCCGGATTGCGACCCGGATGCGGTGGACGTGGTGGGGCGCGTGGTCTGGACGGGGCGCCGGATCGGCTGATCGGCCGGACCGCCGGTCAGCGGCGCCGGCGGTCCAGCAGCCAGATCAACGTTGCGATGATCAGGCCGACGCCGATGCCGACCAGAAAGCCGATGCTCGGCTGGCCGAGGAGGACACCGGTCAGCGCGCCGCTGAGCACCGCGATGCAGATGAGGAAGCCGCCGGCCAGCGGCGCGTTGGATTTGGCAGCCATGCGCGCCTCATGGCAGCGCGGCGGTGCCGGGGCCAGCCCCAATGCGCTGCGCACGCCTGCGAAAGTGTAGTTTACGGCGCGTTGACGATCCCCGTCACGTCTTTGGCAACGACCCGCTGCTAAACCCGCATCAAGAACAAAACATCGAGGAAAGACGTGCAGCAATATGTGCACCTTCCCGACGCTTCGGCAGCGGCCGATGCGGCGGAGCTGATCGCCCGGTTCGGCGATCATGCCGCTTTCGAGGCGGCCGCCCGGGCGAACCACAGCCGCGGGCTGGGCAATGTCGTCCATTTCTGCCGCTGGCGGCAGATCGAGCGGATGATCAACCTGCTCACCACCGAAGACACGGCCGGCGCCACCGTCCACTAAGGCCCCTCGACGCCCGCGTGCAGCTAGGCCAAGCTGCATGCCGAAGCGGAGAGGGAGCCATTGTGAGCCAGGACGTCCAGCGCCATCGCCTGCGCAACATCATCGGCGGCTCGGCCGGCAATCTGGTCGAATGGTATGACTGGTATGTCTATGCCGCCTTCACGCTCTATTTCGCGCCGACCTTCTTCCCCAAGGGCGATACGACCGCGCAGCTGATGAGCTCGGCCGCGGTGTTCGCGGTCGGCTTCCTGATGCGCCCGATCGGCGCCTGGCTGATGGGGATCTATTCTGACAGCAAGGGCCGCAAGGCCGGGCTGACGCTCAGCGTTACCCTGATGTGCCTCGGTTCATTGATGATCGCGGTGACCCCCGGCCATGCCGAGATCGGCTGGCTCGCCCCCGCCATCCTCATCGTCGCGCGAATGATGCAGGGGCTCAGCGTCGGCGGCGAATATGGGGCGAGCGCCACCTATCTTTCGGAGATGGCGGGGGCGAAACGCCGCGGCTTTTTCTCCAGCTTCCAATATGTGACCCTGATCTCCGGCCAGCTCATCGCGCTCGCCGTCCTGCTCGTCCTGCAATTTTCCATGTCCGAGCGGGACCTGGAAAGCTGGGGCTGGCGCATTCCCTTCGCGATCGGCGCGGTGCTGGCCGTGGTCGTCTTCTATCTGCGCCGCCGCCTCGCCGAGACGGAGAGCTTCACCAACGCGCAGGCGGCGCCGGACAAGCCCAAATCGTCCAGCATCAATCTGTTCCGCGATCATCCGCGGGAAGCCTTCCTGGTCATGGCGCTGACCGCCGGCGGCACCTTGGCCTTCTACGCCTACACGACCTACATGCAGAAATTCCTGGTCAACACGTCCGGCTTCGGCCGCGAGACGGCGAGCCAGGTGATGACCGCGGCTTTGTTCTTCTTCATGTGCCTGCAGCCGGTGGCCGGCGCCCTGTCCGACAAAGTCGGGCGCAAGCCGGTGATGATCAGCTTCGGCCTGCTCGGCCTGCTGCTCACCGTGCCGATCTTCACCGCGCTGGAGAATGTCCGCGATCCCTGGGTCGCCTTCGCCTTGACCTTCGGCGCCCTGATCATCGTCACCGGCTACACCTCGATCAACGCAGTGGTGAAGGCGGAGCTCTTCCCCGCCCATATCCGCGCGCTCGGCGTCGCTTTGCCTTATGCGATCGCCAACACCCTGTTCGGCGGCACCGCGGAATATGTCGCGCTCCAGTTCAAGGATTGGGGGATCGAGCGGGCCTTCTACTGGTATGTCGCCGGGATGATCGGCCTGTCCCTGATCGTCTACCTCCGGATGCGGGACACCAAGCAGCACAGCAAGATCCTGGAGGATTGAAAAAGGGCGGCCCCGTCGCCGGGACCGCCCTCGTTCAGGCCTGATCGGCGATCAGGAGCTGTAATACATGTCATATTCGACCGGGCTCGGCGTGGTCTCCCAGCGGAGCTGCTCTTCCCACTTGAGCTCGATATAGGCGTCGATCTGGTCTTCGCTGAACACGTCGCCCTTGGTCAGGAAGTCCTTGTCGGCCTCGAGCGCGAGCAACGCCTCGCGGAGCGAGCCGCAGACCGTCGGCACGTTGACCAGCTCCTGCGGCGGCAGGTCGTACAGGTTCTTGTCCATCGGGTCGCCGGGATGGATGCGGTTCTGGATGCCGTCCAGCCCGGCCATCAGCAACGCCGAATAGCAGAGATAGGGATTGGCCATCGCGTCCGGGAAGCGGAACTCGACGCGCTTCGCCTTCTCGCCGGTGCCGTAGGGGATGCGGCAGGAGGCGGAGCGGTTGCGGCTGGAATAAGCCAGCAGCACCGGCGCCTCGAAGCCCGGGACGAGGCGCTTGTAGCTGTTCGTCGTCGGGTTGGTGAAGGCGTTCAGCGCCTTGGCATGCTTGATCACGCCGCCGATGAAATAGAGGCACATTTCGGAAAGGCCGGCATAGCCATTGCCCGCGAAGAGCGGCTTGCTGTCCTTCCAGATCGAGATGTGGGTGTGCATGCCCGAGCCATTGTCCGACTTGATCGGCTTCGGCATGAAGGTCGCCGTCTTGCCGTAGGCGGCGGCGACCATGTGCACGACATATTTGTAGATCTGCATCCGGTCGGCGGTGGTGACCAGGGTGCCGAAGGTGAGGCCCAGCTCGTGCTGCGCCGCGGCGACCTCATGGTGATGCTTGTCGCAGGGCAGGCCCATTTCGAGCATGGTCGAGACCATCTCGGCGCGGATGTCCGTGGCGCTGTCGACCGGCGCCACCGGGAAATAGCCGCCTTTGGCACGCGGCCGGTGGCCCAGATTGCCGCTCTCATATTTGGTGGCGGTATTGGTCGGCAGCTCGATATCGTCGATCGCGAAGCCCGAGGCGGCATAGCCGTCCTCGAAGCGGACGTCGTCGAACATGAAGAACTCGGCCTCGGGGCCGACGAAGACGGTGTCGCCGAGCCCGGTCGCCTTCAGATAGGCCTCGGCGCGCTTGGCGGTGCTGCGCGGGTCGCGGGCATAGAGCTCGCCCGTGCCCGGATCGACGATGTCGCAAAAGAGGATGCCCATCGGCGTCGCGCTGAAGGGGTCGATATACCAGGCGTCGAGGTCCGGCTTCAGGATCATGTCGGACTCGTTGATCGCCTTCCAGCCGGCGATGGAGGAGCCGTCGAACATCAGGCCGTCGGTCAGCTCGTCCTCGCCGAGGACGCCGCTACACATGGTCAGATGCTGCCATTTGCCCTTGGGATCGGTGAAGCGGAGGTCGACCCATTCGATCTCGCCCTCCTTGATCGCTTTGAGAATCGCGCCCGCGTCATTCGCCATGATCAGCCCCTATGCTCAGGTCCGGCGGCGAGATTCGCCGCACTGCACAATAAGGCCTCATCCCAAGGCAGAGCCGGGCCGTCCAGCCCGCGAGGCCCGCAATGTGAATATTTCACCTTTCCGATGCGACCGGTGCCGCCCCCGCTAGAACGGCCTGCGCTGGGCGGCGATCAGCATACGCAGCAGCATCGCCACGGGGCGCGGCACGCCCACCTTGCCGTCGAGCCAGAGGCTGACCGCCGGCCGGCTCACTCCGATCGCAGTGGCGAGGTCGGCCTGGGTGCGGTAGCCGAGCGTCTGCATCGCCCGCCTGAGCTCCTCGGGCGACATGGAGGCAAGGCGGGGATCGTCGACCATGCGAATCGCTTAATCCTGGTCAGTCGCGCGGCGAAGCGGAAAGCGGATCAGATCGCGTCGGAGCCGCGCTCGCCGGTGCGGATGCGGATCGCCTCCTCGACGGTGGAGACGAAGATCTTGCCGTCGCCGATCCGGCCCGTACGCGCGGCATTGGCGATCGCCTCGACGACGCGTTCGACCAGGCCATCGTCGACGACCACTTCGAGCCGGACCTTGGGCAGGAAATCGACCACATATTCGGCGCCGCGATAAAGCTCGGTATGGCCTTTCTGGCGGCCGAACCCCTTGGCCTCGGTGACGGTGATGCCGGACACGCCCACCTCGTGCAGCGCCTCCTTCACCTCATCCAGCTTGAACGGCTTGATGACCGCCTCGACCTTTTTCACGTCCGCCTCCGTGCGTCAGCTCCCTTTCCCTTAGCGGGGGAGGGCCGTGAGGCAAGGGCGAAGCGCCGTCGCCCTGCCGCGATGGCAGGCGCCCGTTGCAGCGGGCCCAGGCGATTCCCATATTCCGGAATGATAATTGGGGCGCCGCGCTCCGGGCCGATGCGGGTCAGTGTGCGTTCAGACGTCTTGATGTTATAAGGCTCCTCAAGGGAGTCGTTTCGAACTCGAAAGTGAGGCCCATTATGCGCAAGCTCATCCCCCTCCTCGCGGGCACGCTCTTGCTGGGCGGTGTCGCGCAGGCCAGGCCGCAGGACCGCGAGGCCGAGCTGGCCCGCGCCCTTCAGGGCCGTGTGGCCGGAGAGCCCGTCTCCTGCATCGACCTGCACAGGGTCCGCAGCTCGCGGATCATCACCGACACGGCGATCATCTACGATGCCGGCGGCGTGATCTACGTGAACCGGCCGGACAATGGCGCGGATTCGCTGAACCAGTGGGACACGATGGTGACCCGGACGATCTCCACGCAGCTCTGCAACGTCGACACGGTGACGATGGTCGACGCGGGCACGCGCAGCTTTACGGGCGTCGTCTTCCTGGGTGATTTCGTGCCCTATCGCCGGGTGCGCCCGGGCAATTGAGGCCGGTCAGAGCCGCCCGTCTTCCTTGAAGCGGGCGGCACCGGCATCGACGAGCGCGGCCAGCTGATCGAGCGGCGCGCCATCCAGCTTCTTGAAGTTGAAGCAGGACTTGCCCTGCATCCGCTTCTTCAGCGCCGGATCGATCGTTTCCAGCATGTCCGGGTGGACATAGACCGGAAAGACGTGCGCGGAGACATAGCTCTTCTTGATCTCGACGCCGCCGAACCAGGTGCGATAGCCGTCTTTCTCCCGCACCTCCTGCGCGCCGAGCAGATAGCGGTCCGGCGTATCGTGCAGGATGACGCACTTGCCCTCATGCGCGGCGAACATCGCCCGGATGCGGTCGAAAATGGCCTGGAAATCGTCCACAATCCCCTCCCGGCGCCGTCAATAAGGCGGCGCGTCGAGGCCCTTTGGGCTCTTCGTGAAAATCTCGCAGCCATCCTCGGTGATGCCGATGCTGTGCTCGAACTGGGCGGAGAGACTGCGGTCGCGGGTGACCGCGGTCCAGCCGTCGTCCAGCACCTTGGCCGCCGCCTTGCCGATGTTGATCATCGGCTCGATCGTGAAGAACATGCCCGGCAGCAGCTCGGGCCCGGTGCCCGGGCGGCCGGCATGGACCACCTCCGGCGCATCGTGGAAAACGCGGCCGAGCCCGTGCCCGCAGAAATCGCGAACCACCGAATAGCGATGCCCCTCGGCATGGGTCTGGATGGCATGGGCGACGTCGCCCATCCTGTTGCCCGGCTTCGCCTGCGCGATGCCGAGCATCAGCGATTCATAGGTGACCTGGACGAGCTTCTTCGCCTTGATCCCGACATCGCCGACCAGGAACATGCGGCTGGTGTCGCCATGCCAGCCATCCAGGATCGGGGTGACGTCGATGTTGACGATGTCGCCGTCCTTCAAAACCTTGTCGCCCGGAATACCGTGGCAGATCACATGGTTGATCGAGGTACAGCAGCTCTTGGTGTAGCCGCGATAGCCCAAGGTTGCCGGGATCGCGCCGCGCGCCCGCATCTCGGCGAAGACGATCTCGTCAATCTCCTCGGTGGTGACTCCGGGCACGACATGGGGGACGAGAGCGTCGAGAATTTCGGCGGCGCAGCGCCCCGCGGCGCGCATCCCGGCAAAGCCCGCCGGGCCGTGCAGCTTGATGGCGCCATGCCGGCCGACAATGTCCGCGTCGCGGTCGAGAATGATATCCATGGCGCCGATATAGCGGTCCGAACTCGAATTTGCACCCATGACGGCGTCGGGCGGAGCCGGTAGAGCATGCTCATGACTTCCGAGCGCATCTGGACGGCCGGCCTGCTGGTCATCGGGGACGAGATCCTTTCGGGCCGGACCCAGGACCGCAACATCGCCCAGGTCGCGACCTGGCTGAACCTGCAGGGGATCAGGCTCGCCGAGGTCCGGGTCGTGGCCGACGACATGGCTGCGATCGGGAAGGCGGTGAACGCGCTGCGCGCGCGCAACGACTATCTCTTCACCACCGGCGGGATCGGGCCGACGCATGACGACATCACCGTCGACGCCATCGCCGCGGCTCTGGGCGTAGGCGTCGTCGTCCATCCCAAGGCGCGGGCGGTGCTCGAGGCTTATTATGCGACCCGCGGCGGCGTCACCGAGGCGCGGCTGCGCATGGCGCGCGTCCCCGAGGGCGCCGAGCTGATCGAGAATAAAATGTCCGGCGCGCCCGGCATCCGCTTCGGCAATGTCCTCATCCTCGCGGGCGTGCCCCACATCGCAACGCTCATGCTGGAGGCTTTGTCGGGCCAGCTGGAGGGCGGCCGGCCCTTGCTCTCCCGGACGATCGGCTGCTGGGCGCCGGAGAGCGAGGTCGCGGAGCTGCTGCGTGCCGCGGAGGCCGCGCATGAGGGCTGCCAGATCGGCTCCTACCCCTTCTTCAAGGAAGGCAAGGCGGGCGCCAATTTCGTCGTTCGCAGCACCGAGGAAGGCGCGCTGGAGGCCTGCGCGTCGGACTTGCTCCGGCGCCTGCAGGAGGCCGGGCTGCCGGTCGTGGGCGCGGAAATCTGACCGGAGGGGAAGATGCTGGACCGTTGTTTCACCTGGTTCGCGAGCGCGACCTCATTCGTCGTCGGCCAGCCGCTCGCCTTCGTGCTGGCCTTCGCGACGATCATCGTCTGGGGGGTGACCGGCCCCATTTTCGCCTTCTCCGACACCTGGCAGCTGGTCATCAACACCGGCACCACCATCGTCACCTTCCTCATGGTGTTCCTGATCCAGAACAGCACCAACCGGGACGCCGCGGCGATGCAGGCCAAGCTGGACGAGCTGCTTCGCGCGATCGAAGATGCGCGGCCGCAATTCATCGGCATCGAGCATCTCAGCGACAGGCAACTGGAGGAAATCAGGGCCGCGCTGGAGAGTGAGGCCGGAGGCCACACCAAGGCCCATGCGAAGACTCCTTCGCAAAGCGTCGAGAAGCTGCTGGAGCGCTACTAGCGGCGATCAGGGACGTGAGGATCAGAATTCTGGAGCGGTGAAGGGAATGGAGCCCTCGTCGCAAGCTTGGGAATTTTCTAGACCTTCTTCGCTAGCCTTGGCGAACGATCTCTCGCGAGAAGGGCATAAGCCGACCATGGAGGCGCTAGTAGCATTAACGCCTGCGCGACTTCGCATCGGCCGTCCGCACGAATCAACGACGTCCGGAAAATACCCAGATTTTCGGAAACAATGGCTAGCGCCTCGTTTCCGACACGATACAAGTAGTTGGCCCGTACTGTCGAGCACTGCCTGTTTCGCGTCATCCGTGACCAAGATCGAGATCATCATGGCGAGCACGCGCGTCCGAGTCTTATCATTTCTCGGTGCGATCTCGGCTTTTACCGCGCTCGTGCAATGGGACGCAGCGCCTAGATTGCTCGACGCTCTGACAGGCGGAATCCAGTGGTCGGCGGGGTTCGTGCAGTTTTTTAAGGAAAATACCCAAGGTTTGATCGAGCTGATCCTATTGGGGGTGTATTTCGAATTTCTAGGACTGAGCAAATCAAGGGACCGGGAAAGAGGTGAATCGGATGCGGCCCAAGATTTGCTTGGACGAGCCCTCAGATCTACGAACAGCTCGGCCCTGGTTCATGGCGGGCTGAGCGACCAATTCGGGGCTGACGCAGCTGACCATATCCAGCGAAACTTCCTGAAGGAGTGCGTGGTATTCCGGAACCTCACACTGAAGATCAGTGTGAAGCCCCACGCCGACGGTTACAGCATTGTCGTCGCGATTGCATACGATAAGGATTCGCCGGATTTCCTCGTAGGGGTGACTGACAACCCTCTGCAATGCGAGGCCCTCATCGCCACGGGTCTCCTTTCTGAAGTGTTCGTCATCTCGCCGATCGGCAACAGCATCCCCGCGAAAGTGCGGAAGCGGGTAAAAGACCGCCTCTCCGGATCTCACGTTTATCATTCTCTGGACTTCGAGGAGATGAGTCAGCGCAGCAAGAGAAAACTCTTCGCCAAGACCACTCTGCAAAGCAGCGTTGACAAATTCCGCATCTTCGAGGGAAGCTCGCCATCCCTAAGGTCCGATTATGACGGGCCGGTTATGTTTGAAGTGCTGCACGAGTCTACGCAATCGGCCGAATACCCGTACACATTCTGGATCAGTGATCGGGTGCTTCAGGTAAAGTCCATCGAGGTAGACATGCGAAGCCTCAGCCCGGAGCAGCAGGCCGGCGCACGTATCCATCTCTTCATGTCGTCGCTACAATGGTCCGAAGACATCAATCCTGACAATGGGGTGTGGCACTTCCCGTTGCAGACTTGGCTCCTTCCCGGTCAGGGCCTCATGGTAATGTGGTCGGGCAATCCCGAGCGAGAATGTCTCAAATGAGCCGTTTTAGAGTTAGACGCTTTATCTCCGGCGGCGAAACGCGCTGCGTACAAGCGACGTTTCGTATGGCAGTTGAAACGTTCACGGGGACAGATCCCGGCGAAGCTTACGCCGACGAACTGACAGGGTATGTCGAGGGCCGAGGCACTTGGCAATTCCGGATGTTACTGGCTCTAGCAGACTTGGGCTTGAACGCCATCGACCATGAACGGCTCGACATCGACAAGTTCGTTGTTGACCCTGAGGGTGCTATCCGAGACCAGGCCCAAGACGAGCAAGCCATTCGTCTGATCCTCGATGAAACCGATCTTGAGAGCGAGACCGCAGCGGCGCGCGCATGCATCGATTCAACCAGACTTCAGTTCGTGAACAGCATCCCCTCGATGCAGGATCTTATCGAGCAGGTCTCCCTAGGGCGCCTAGTGATGTGCAACGTCGACTTACAGGTGCTCGAACGCAAACCGGAGCGAGAGGGTCACATCCTGCTGGTGGAAGAGATAGACGACTTATCGGTCGTTGCGCACGACCCAGGTCCACACGGCAAGCTTTGCCGCCAGTTCGACCGCGACCTTTTCGAGCGAGCCTGGCGTAGTCCATCCCCTGCCATGGCTAACTTGATCTCAGTTTGGCAGGATGCGCCGGGGTCGTGAAGTCTACAGGTTGAGCTCCGCAGGTCGACTGCCAAGACTCCAAGTCAAATACATCTCGGCTATGTGCAAGGCCGACGCTATCCATCAGGACGCTCGTCTAAGCCAGTTGCCATTCTCGCGGCGGCTGCAGAAACGAATAGCACGCTGAGACCACCGCCCCCGCGATAGGCTGGCGCGGTCGGGCGTGAGCCACCCGTCGTCCTCGAATCGCCAAAGCATGGCCTTCCAGAACCTCAGCTTCTCTGTGCAACCCGCGCGTACCGAAGCGCTCAAACATTGCGAGGGACAAGCGATCCTCGTCGATGTGTGCAATTTCGTTTAGATGGTCCACATCCGCACGGGAGGCCCGCCCGAATTCTGGATACAGACGCAACGGTATCAGGCCGGCCGACAGCCCGACGAGCACGGTTATGTGCGCGTGAACCGCATCGTTGTGGAAGAAGGAGTAGTCCCCTGCGTCGTAGAAGATATAGGAAGCGCGAGTGGGAAAGACGTCGAGACGTCCTCCCGCAAATTCACGCGCGATCGCCAGACCGCTACCCGAGTGAAACTCTCGAAGCGCTTCTCTCGGGCCCGAGACCAGACAGCTGCCTCGCCCGTTCACCGCCCCGTCAGTCTCAAGCTCGCACACGTCGGAAAAAATCCGCTCGGCTATAGGCCGGAGCAGTCTGGCCTCCTCGACAAGAATCGCAACCGTTTCATCGGCCAAGCGGAGGCGCAGGGTGTCCGCGATATCAATCACCTCACCCCGCCTGTCGTCATGCATCGTTGCTCATCCAAGCGGTGCCAGGGGAACTCGAACCTGAAGCCAGCCGCAAGTAAAGATCGGTTATGGCCATCGTCCAGCAGTAGGTGGGCGTATGGCCGAAACGCTGTTCATAGGCCTGCCTGCCTTCCTGCCATTCGCGGTCATCAGCCACCTCAAGCTGTAGTAACTGCTCCATCAAAGAGCCCTCGGCTGGCGTGAGCGAAAACCCGTCTGCGCGAAGGAGACGGAGGCGACGATATTCCAGGAACGTCTCATTCACCCACATCTCACGATTGTGAACGTCCGGAAGAGAAGAACGGAAAGCATCCACAAGCTCGTGCTCAGCGATTTTCATTGGTCAGCCCTCCCAAAGTCGAGGAGCGCAAAGTACCAGTCCCTCGAGATTTATCTATTGCAAATTTCAATCACACTGGTCGGCAATTTGGACAATGGCGATTAGTTCATAATTACAAAAGCTCGTGAACCTGCCCGGACTCGAGCGTCCTTGTCATGCGGCGTTGTCGGAAAAGGTCCGCACAGGGCGGCCCCGGACCGGCCTATCCAATCGTCGACAAACCGCGCATATTTTCTTGCCCAGGTGATCCGAATGGCCGACCCTGCTTGGGAATTGAAGGCGTCCAGCCGACCGGTGCGGTACTCAAGCTGGAGCGGGTGAAGGGAATCGAACCCTCGTCGTAAGCTTGGGAAGCTTCTGCTCTACCATTGAGCTACACCCGCGCGGGGGTCGCTCTAGCCGCCGCCCGCGCGCCCCGCAAGGGCGGCCAGCGGCTCAACCGCCATTGCCGTATCTCAGGTCGCCGTTGGAAAGCGCGCGCTTGTTGGCGGCGGCGTCGGCATATTTGAGGTTGGTATAGCCGCTCTGGGGCAGCTTCGCGCCGAAGCCGGCGCCTTTGCCGGGGGAGAGGCGGCGCAGGTCGAATTCGTCCTCGAACTGGACGCCCATCCGCTTGGCTTCGGACCAGCGCACCTCGGCGCCGAGATTGCCGCAGCCCGGCAGATCGAGCTGGACCTTGGCTTCGGCGGGCAGCATGCGGTCGCACTCCAGCAGCGCACCGCCGGTGGAAATGTTGCGCACGCGGACCGGCATGGACATGCCGTTGAACTGCAGGCTGGCGACCTTGAGAATGCCCTGGCGCGGCGGCCGGTTGAACTGGAAGCCGTCGGCGGTAACCGCCTTGTTCTCCGACGCCAGCCTGGTCGCGTCGTCGGGGTTCATCGGCCGGCCGAATATATAGCCCTGGATGTGGGAGCAGCCGAGCTCGCGGATCATGGTCAGCTCGTCATGGGTCTC
>Ga0070665_100002702_pt1 | contig 19259 bp, 17 predicted proteins | sample KBSS13metaG_FD_65862 | JGI IMG/M metagenome (GOLD analysis project Ga0070665, IMG submission 65862) | Switchgrass rhizosphere microbial communities from Kellogg Biological Station, Michigan, USA - KBS S1-3 metaG | ecosystem: Host-associated > Plants > Roots > Rhizosphere > Soil ...
AGCAGCAACGTCTCGCCGATTTCGGTTCGACGATCGCGGCGTTGCGCGAACAGCTCGGTCGCCTGCCGCCGTGATGCGACGCGACGCGCGCGCGATAGCACGGCGACCTGGCGGCACCCGCCCGGCGCAGGTTCCAGCGCGAGCCTGCCACCTGGATCGGCAGCGCTGCGACTTCTAGCGGCAACGTTGCGAGCTCTTGCGGCAACGTTGCGACTTTCAGCGGCAGTGCTGCGACTTCGAGCGACGACGTTGCGGGTGCGCAGTCGCAACGTTGCGCCTTTCAGCGGCGACGCTGCGCCTTCGAGCGACAACGTCGCGGGTGCGCAGTCGCAACGTCGCGACTTTCAGCGGCAACGCTGCGCCTTCGAGCGGCAACGTTGCGGGTGCGCAGTCGCAACGTTGCGCCTTTCAGCGGCAACGCTGCGCCTTCGAACGGCATCGACGGCCCGTCGCGACGCTTGCACGGCTGCGCAATGCGCTTCGCCTGCCCGTCGAGGCGCCGACGTTGGCCCTTTTTCCCGCTACGGCGGCGCGCGAAGCGCCGTGATTCGCCCTCGCCTCGCTTTGCCCGTCGCAGGAAGCGGCAACCGCAGGCGTCGTCGGCCTTCCACCAGCAACGGAAGCCGCACGCATGCGCTTCGAAGCGGCATCGTTGGCGACGATACCCCGGGTGCCTGGCCTATTCCGGAGGCAGCAGCTCGATCGCCATCACGAGTGCGTCCTCCCGGCCCTTTTTCGCCGGGTAGTAGTTCGGGCGACGGCCGAATTCGTTGAAACCCATGGAATCGTACAGCAGGATCGCGCGGGCATTCGTCGGCCGCACCTCGAGGTAGACGCGTTCGGCGCGGTGCCAGCGCGCGATGTCGAGCAGGCGGCGCACGATGCGGCGGCCATGCCCCTTGCCGTGCAGCGGGGGGTCGACGCAGACATTGAGGACATGCGCCTCGTTCGCCCCGCTCGACAGCACGCCATAGCCGACGATTGCGTCGGCGTCGACGAGTACCACGCATTCGTAGCCTGCGCGCAGGCAGTCGCTGAAGATCGCGCGACTCCACGGGAATTCGTAGGCGCGCGCCTCGATTACGGCGACGTGGTCGACGTCGTCGGGCTGCATGCGGCGGAACTCGGGTTGTGCCTGCTTGAGTATCGCGACCACGTCCGGCCGGCTCCGCTCGCCCTGACCCGGCGGCGCCGGGATGCGGCCGCATCTTGCCATGAAACACGCGCGCGCCTGCGCGCATCCGCTACGCCTGGCGGTCTCTAGCTGCCGTTCGTCCGGTGGCGGGCGATGCGCTTCAGTTCGCTCCACAACGCGCGCTTGCCTTGCGCATCGGTCGCGAGCGCGGCGGGTTCGCTGGTGACGACCCAGGCCATCTCGTGCTGGCGCTGGGCGCTCAACAGTGCGCCGGCCGCGCGCGCGCGCGCGTCGCCAAACGCGACGAGGGCCTGCACGTCGGAGAGCACGCGTTCGTCGGGCGCATCCGCGTGCGCGCACGAGACCCGCGCGAACGCGAGCGCGCGCGTGACCGCCGCCACCAGTGCGGCCGCGCGCGGTGCCGAAACATCCGCAAGCAGGACTGCGGCGACCGCTCCGGCCGAAGCGGCCGGACCCGTCGCCGTGGATGCCGCGATGCCGGCCTGCGAAGCATCCGCGTTGCGCGGTACGTAGACGTCGACCCCGATCTCGGCGAGTCGGCGCAGGTCGGCCTCATCGAGCATGGGACTCTCCATGGCGCTTGCGCAGGTCGGCCTGGAATTGCGCGTAGATCGAATCGAGCGCGCTGCCGTAGGCCGCGACGGTCGCTTTCATGCTGGCATCGGCCGCGGCTTCTTCCGCGCGGTAGTAGTCGTCGACGAGGGGCATGCCGTCGCGCTCGTCGGCGCGCAGCTTGAGCGCGACCACCGCGTTCCAGCGACCGTCCGCCGCGGGCACGCGATCGAAGCGCAGGATGACGCCGCGGATGCGGATTGCCGGATGGCTCGCCGGCAGTTCGTCGGTGACCTGCGCGGCGACCTTCGCGTCGCGCAAGGTCGCGATCAGGCGGCGCTGCAGGACGCGCACCGGCGGATCGGTCCACAACTGGTAATGGTACTGGCGCAATTGCTGCGCGTCGGCGTCGAGCGCATAGATCAAGGCCTGGTCCGCGTACAGGCCGTCTGCACCGAACGCGTCGACGACCAGCGGATCGGCGAACAACGGTGACGCCAGCGGCTCGACCGGCTGCGGCCGCGGCAGGCGGAAATAGGTGAAGTCCGGCACCACCGGTGCGCTGCAGGCGGCCAGGACCAGCAATGCGGACAGGATCAGCGCGCGGGCCTTCATTGCGGTTCCTCTTCGAGCGTGTCCGCTTTCGGCGCGATGATCAGCCGGTTCGGATGTGCGCGGATCTCCCGGCTGAACTCGTCGAGGTTGCGGCTCGACGACTCGAGGTGATGGGTGATGACGTCCATGCGGCTCGACAGCGCCTCGAGCACGCTGGAAAGATCCTCGACCGAACGGCGCACGTCCGGCCGGTTGTCCTTCGCGATGCCACCGAGTTCGCCGAGCGCCTGGTCGAGCGTGCCGCGCGTCTTGCGCAGCTCGCCGGTCAAACCCCTGACCTCGCCGAGGATCGCGCCGACCAGCGCGCGGTTCTCCGGCTTGAGCACGTCGTTGAGCGCATCCGATGCACGGTTGACGCGATCGAGCAATGCGCGCGTCTGCTCGAGGATCTGCGGCGTGCTCCGGTCGAGCGAGCCGGTGATCGAATCGACGCGCTGCGACAGGGTCTGGATCAGCGGCGAGATCTGCGTGCGCGTGAGCGTGCTGACCTCGCCGGCGAGTTCGTTCATCGCCGCGAAAAGGTCGGCGCCTTCCTCGCCCTTGAGCTCGCCCCCCGGCTTGAGGTTGTCGTGGCTCTTGCCCTCGCGGATGCCGATCGAGACGTCGGCCAGCAACCCGCTCGATTGCAGGCGCGCCGGGCTGTCGAACGGGATCGGCCAGTCGCGGCGGATCGCGAGCGCGACCTTGTAGCGCGTGCCTTCGGCATCGCGCTCGGGCGTGATCGCGCCGACCTGGCCGATGCGGTAGCCCTCGTAGAACACCGGCGCGCCGTAGCGCAGGCCGGTCACGTTGCGGTAGCGCACGACGTAGTCGCTGCTGGCGACGCCGCGCCCCGTGATGAGCGCGAGTCCGGCGAGCAGCAGCACGATCGCGCCGACGACGACGAGGCCGACCAGCGTGTAGTTGATGGTGTCGCGTTTCATCGACGGCGCCCCTTCACCCGCATCAGCATTCCCGCGCCTCCTTCCCCGACCGACCCTACCTCGCAGGAGCGGCTTCAGCCGCGATCCGATCTGGCGTGACGGTGTGCAACAGCATCGCGGCTCAAGCCGCTCCTACATGACAAGGCTCCGCGCATTCTAAGCTTCCTCCTCGGTCAGCCGCTTGAGGTAGGCATCCGCATCGACCTGCACCTCGCGCGGGCGCCGGTTCAGCAGGTCCTGGATGCGCTCGTTGTCCGAGGCGCGCACCGCCGCGACCGGCCCGGTCAGCAGGATCTCGCCCTGGTCGAGCACGGTGATCGTGTCGGCGATCTTGAATGCGCTCTCGAGTTCGTGGGTGACGACCACGATCGTCATGCGCAGCGCGTCGCGCAGGCGCAGGATCAGCTCGTCGAGCTCGGCCGAGACGACCGGATCGAGCCCGGCCGACGGCTCGTCGAAGAACAGCAGGCGCGGATCCATGACGATCGCCCGCGCCAGCGCCGCACGCTTGACCATGCCGCCCGACAGCTGGCTCGGCATGAGGTCCTGGAAGCCGCCGAGATTGACCACCTCGAGCTTGAGCCGGCTCATGATGCGGATCGTCGATTCGTCGAGCGTCGTGTGTTCGCGTAGCGGCAACGCGACATTCTCGCCGACGCTCAGCGACGTCAGTAGCGCGCCGCCCTGGAACGACACGCCGATGCGCTTGCGCACGTCGAGCAATTCACGCTCGCTTGCCGTGCGCAGGTCGACACCGAACAGCCGCACGCGGCCCGACACCGGCCGCTGCAAGCCGAGCAGGTGGCGCAACAGCGTGCTCTTGCCCGAACCCGAACCGCCCATGATCACGCGGATCTCGCCCGGCGCGACCGAGAAGTCGACGCCGTGCAACACGCGCCGGCGGCCGTACCAGGCCTCGAGCTTCTCGACCTCGATCAGGGGCGCCGCAGCGTTCATTGATCAACGCCTCCGCTTTGCGCCGTCGCTTCTGCGCGCAGGAGCGCGCTGTTTTTCCGGGTCCCCGTCAGCGACGGTGAACGGCGGACGAAAAGGCCCGCAGGGGCGCGTGCACGGATGCATGCGCGTTCGCCGTCAGCGCAGGAAGCGCTGTCGGCGAACCCCGGCCGACGTTCGCGGACCCACGAGGCAGGAGCCTCGTGGGCGTCGCTGTCGGGGTGTCCTTCTCTTTGGTTCCTTTCTCTTGGACAAGCAAGAGAAAGGAACCCGCTCGCAGGGATGCGAGTGGAAAACGCAGGGATGCGGGTCGGTTTTCGCAGAAGAGACATCACGCCACTTCCATCCGACAGCGGCGAAAGCAAGGAACTGGATCCCGGCTTTCGCCGGGATGACGAACGTGGAGGCTTCCGCCGGGATGACGGGTAGGCGAACTGATCATCGCTTGAGGAAAAACGAAAAGACCATGTCGACGACGATGATCCAGCAGATCGACAGCACCACCGCGCGCGTCGTGGCGCGGCCGACCCCTTCGGCACCGCCGGTGACCGAAAATCCCGTGCTCACGCCGATCAGCGTGATCAGCAGCGCGAACACGACACTCTTCGACAGCCCCTGCCAGATGTCACCGGTCGACAGCAGCGACATCGTCTGCAGCAGGTAAGCGGTCGGAGTGACGTTGAGCGCCGGCGCGCTGTACAGCGCCGCGCCGAAGATCGCGACCGCGTTCGCGAAGATCGTCAACACCGGCAGCATCACGAGCATCGCGACGAGCGCCGGCGCGACGAGGTAACGCACGGGTTCGATGCCGATCACCGCGAGCGCATCGACCTCCTGCGACACCGACATCGAACCGATGCGCGCGGCGAATGCGGAGCCGGAACGACCGGCCACGAGGATCGCGGTGATCAGCGCACCGAATTCGCGCGTGACGGACTTCGCGACCGCGACGACGACCTGCGACTGCGCGCCGAACTCGGAGAGCGACGCGATGAACTGGATGCCGAGCATGAGGCCGACGGTGAAACCGAGCAGGGCGACGATCGGCAAGGCGTCGGCGCCGATCTCGCGCATCTGGCGCGCGACCGCGGCGAGGCGCACGGGCTGGCCGACGCGCCAGCCGGTGAACACGTAGTACAGCGCCTCGAGCAGCAGCATCGCCGCATAGCCGACCCCGGCGAACGCGCCGAGCGTGGCGCGACCGATATCCGTCAGCGGTCGGGCGAGCGCGTTCACGCCGGCGCGAGCAGCGCGTCCGCGCTCGGCACGAGCTGGAACACGCGATCGAGGCGCGCGAGTTCCAGCACCGCGCGCACCGCGTCGCTGGTCGCGACGAGGGCGAAGCGCTTGCCGTGCGTGCGCGCCTGCTGGAAGCCTTCGACCAGTGCGGCGATGCCGGACGAATCGATGTAGCTGACCGCAGAGAGTTCGACCCCGACCGTGTTGCCGCCGGCGAGCGCATCGAGCACGACGCGGCGCACGTCCTGCGACCACGACAGATCGACTTCGCCACTCAGGCGGACCAGTACGTAGCCGTCGCCGCGTTCGCTCGCGACACTGTTCGGAAGGGTGTTCATGCCTCGTTCGCCTCCTCGCTGACGATACCCTCGATGCGCTTGCGCATGACCAGGCGGTTGCCGCGTCCGCCGCCGAGCGCTTCGATGTGCCAGTCGTCCATCACCTCGTCGATGAGGGCCACGCCGAGACCGCCGCAGCGCGCCTCGCCGAGCGGCTGCGGGCGCAATTTCGCCGCCTCGACGCAGGGCGCACTGTCGACCAGCTCGAACACGAGCACCGCCCCGGCGAGCTGGACGCGCAAGCCGATGTCGCCCGTGCAGGCACCGGCGTAGGCGTGACGGATGATGTTCGCACAGGCCTCGTCGACCGCGAGCACGAGGCGATCGCGCAACTGCGGCTCCACCCCGAGCGCGTCGAGGCAGGCGCGCACCCCGGCGCGCAGTTCGCGCAGCGATTCCGCGCGCGCCGGCACCGTGCGCGAGAGCAGCACTTCGGGACGCTCAGCGCGCGGCGCCTCGACCAGCAGCAGGGTGGTGTCGTCGACCAGGCGCAGGCGCTTGAGGTCGGCGAGCAGGCCGCGCAGCCGCACCTCGAGCGAGTCCTGCGCATGGCGTGCGATCAGCGCGCGCACGCCGGCGTTGCCGATCGGCCGGCCGGCGTCGTCGCGCACGTCGGTGGCGCCGTCGGAAAACGCGTAGAGGGTGCCGCCGGCGAGTTCGACCCGATGCTCCTCGAACGCCACCCCCGGCAGGATGCCGAGCGGCGGGCCGCCCGACGGGTAATCGGCGAACGCGCCGCCCTGCTGCACGATCACCGGCGGGAAACCCGCGCCGGCGAACTGCACGTGGGTCGCCGCGCGGTCGCAGTAACCGACGAGGGCGCACACGAAGCGGCCGTCCTGGGTCGTCTCGCACAATTCGTCGTTCGCACGCGCGAGCCAGGCTGCGGGCGCGATGCCGTCCTTGCCGGCCCAGCGCAACAGGCTCGCCGCGCGCACCATCAGCAGGGCGGCATCGAGGCCCTTGCCGGAAATGTCGCCGACGACGAAGCCGACGCGGCCGTCGGCAAGCTCGAAATGGTCGTAGAAGTCGCCGGAGATCTCGTGCGCCGGCCGGTTGACGCCGATCACCGGGAAGTTGTCGCGGCGGCGCTTGGGCAGCAGCGATTTCTGCAGGCGGCGCGCGAGGTCGAACTCGCGCTTCAGGCGCTGCTGCTCGAGCAGGGTCGCGGCCATGCGCGCGCTGTTGATCGCGAGCGCAGCCGGCGCGGCGACGAGGTCGAGCAATTCCGCGTCGAGCGGCGAGAACGGCTTGCCGTCACGGCGATTGACGATCTCGAGCACGCCGATCGGACCGGCCGCGGTGCGCAAGGGTGCGCAGACGAGGCTGCGCGTGACGAAGCCGCTGCTGTCGTCGGCGGCGCGCCAGACGCGCGCGTCGCTCGCCGCATCGACGACGACCTGGGTCGCGTTCTCGGCGACCGCTGCACCGACGATGCCCTGGCCGACCGCGAGGCGCACGCCCGTGATGTCGACCGGACCGATGCAGATGCGGCAGTCGAGCACGAGGGTTTCGGGATCGAGCAGGAACAGCGAAGCCGCTTCGACCTGCATGAAATCGACCACGCGGGTGACCGTCTCGGACAGGGTCTGGCGCAGGTCGAGCGAGACCGCGAGCGCCTGGGACAGCTCGGCGAGGAACGCCAGCGTACCCGCCTCGCCCATCGAACGCGCGCCGCCCGAGCGCGCCGCGCGCGCACCGCCGACGGTGCGCGCAACGGCCACGCCGGCGCGCTGCGCCTTCACCCCTCGCCCCGCCCGGAGCCGCGCTGCGCGCGTTCGCTGCGCTTGCGACGCAGGCCCCACAGGGTCATGACCGGACCGGACAGCACATACAGCACGGTGATGCCGAACAAGACGCGGGCCGTATCGACCGCCAATGCGACCAGGATCAGCATCGCGGCCGGAATCCAGATGAACGGCACGCGGTCCGACTTCGGCGAGGCCTTGAAGCTGAAATAGCGCACCCGGCTGACCATCAGCAGGCCGGCGACGATCGCGACGACCGGCGTCACGAAGTCCATCTCGCTGGCCTTGAAGCCGAGGCCGCCCGATTCGATCGTCCACACGAAGGACATGCACAGGCCCGCGGCGGCCGGGCTGGCAAGGCCCTGGAAGTAGCGCTTGTCGGCGACCCCGACCTGGGTATTGAAGCGCGCCAGGCGCAGCGCCGCGCAGGCCGCGTAGATGAACGCGGCGGCCCAGCCGAGCTTGCCCCAGCCCGATCCGTAGGCCTTCAGCGCCGACAGGGACCAGGTGTAGAGCACCAGCGACGGTGCCAGCCCGAAGCTGACCAGGTCCGAAAGCGAGTCGTACTGCACGCCGAAATCGCTCTGCGTGCCGGTCAGGCGCGCGACACGACCGTCCAGCCCATCGAGGATGCCGGCCACGAATACCGCGATCGCGGCGTCGGTGTAGCGCCCGCCGATGGCGGCCACGATCGCGTAGAAACCGGCGAACATCGCCGCGGTCGTGAACAGGTTCGGCAGCAGGTAGATACCGCGCGGCGGCTTGCGCGCGCCGGTCGAAGGTGCGTCCATGGTCGATCAGCGGCAGTGTGAAAGTTGTGGCCACGAGTGTACCGTGATCCGCAATTCGGGGCGTCCTTGCTTGTGTCGCGGCCCAAGTGGTGCTATCCAGTCGCCCCAAGTGCTGCCCCGGGCACGCGTGACAAGATGAAGGGTCACTCCAAATGAAGTGCAACTGGCTCCTGCTCGCCCTGCTCGCCCTCGCCGTTCCCGCTGCGGCCACGGAAATGTATTCGTGGACCGACGCGAACGGCACCAAGCATTTCTCCGACTCCCCGCCTCCTGCCTCGGTCAAGGCGCAGAAGGTCAAGGTCAAGGGTGGCGTGACCTCGAACGAGCCGGTCGAAGACGCGGCCAAGGCCGACGCGGCCAAATCCGCCGGACCGGCCCTCGCCGCCGCGGCCGGCTACTCGCCCGAGGACATCAAGCGCAACTGCGACATTGCCAAGCAGAATCGCGGCGTGGCCGAGGGCAGCAAGATCGCGGTCGATGCCCAGGGCTATCCGACCGATCTCGACGCCGTCAAGACCCGCCAGGCGCAGATCGAAAAGGCGAACCAGCAGATCAAGCTGTTCTGCCACTGAAGGCAAGCGGCGCGGTCGCGCCGCGCGAATACCCGTCGAATACCGTGATGCCGTGCATGCGCCGCGCGACGCGTCGTTGCGCCTGCACGACCGGATCCCGGCGACCGGCGCGCGGCTGCTAGAATCGACGGTTCCGCCTCCGCATCCCGGAACGTCATGCGCCTGTCCCGCTTCCACCTCGCGACCGTCAAGGAAATCCCCGCCGACGCGGAGATCGCCAGCCATCGGCTGATGCTGCGCACCGGCATGATCCGCAAGCTCGCCGCCGGCATCTACACCTGGTCGCCGCTCGGCCTGCGCGTGCTGACCAAGGTCGCCAACGTCGTGCGCGAGGAAATGAACCGCGCCGGCGCGCTCGAGCTGTTGATGCCGTCGATCCAGCCGAAGGAACTGTGGGAGGAGACCGGGCGCTGGGAGAAGTTCGGTGGCCAGCTGCTCAAGATCAAGGACCGCAAGGAAGCGTCCTACTGCTACGGCCCGACCCACGAGGAAGTCATCACCGACTACGCACGCAACGAGCTGAAGAGCTACAAGCAGCTGCCGGTGAATTTCTACCAGATCCAGACCAAGTTCCGCGACGAGATCCGACCGCGCTTCGGCGTGATGCGCGCACGCGAATTCCTCATGAAGGACGCGTACTCGTTCCACCTCGGTGCCGACAGCCTCGCCGCCGAGTACCGCAACATGTACGAGACCTACGGCCGCATCTTCACGCGCCTGGGCCTGAAGTTCCGCGCGGTGCAGGCGGACACCGGCGCGATCGGCGGCAATGCCAGCCACGAGTTCCAGGTGCTGGCCGATTCGGGCGAGGACGCGATCGCGTTCTCGACCGGCTCGGACTACGCGGCGAACATCGAGATGGCCGAGGCGGTCGCGCCCGCCACGCTGCGCGCCGCACCTGCTGCGGCCCTCGAGCGCGTCGCGACGCCGACGCAGAAGACCATCGACGAGATCACCGCGTTCCTCGGCGTGAGCGCCGCACAGTGCGTCAAGACGATCCTCGTGCGCGGCAGGGACGGCCTCGTCGCGTTGTGCGTACGCGGCGACCATGAGGTCAACGAAGTGAAGGCGGCCAAGCTCGAGGAACTGCCGGGTGAGTCCACGCTCGCCGACGAGGCCGAGATCGTGCGCGCTACCGGCACGAAACCGGGCTTCATCGGCCCGGTCGGCCTGCCCGACACGATCCCCGTCATCGTCGACCGCAGCGCGGCCGCGCTCGTCGACTTCGTCTGCGGCGGCAACCAGGACGGCAGCCACTACCGCGGCGCGAACTGGGAACGCGACGCGTGCATCACGCGCGTCGCAGACATCCGCAAGGTCGTCGAGGGCGACGCATCGCCCGACGGCCACGGCACATTGAAGATCGCACGCGGCATCGAGGTCGGCCACGTGTTCCAGCTCGGCCAGAAGTACGCCGAGGCGCTCGACGCGACCGTGCTCGACGACGGCGGCAAGGCGCAGGTGATGCAGATGGGCTGCTACGGCATCGGCGTCAGCCGCATCGTCGCCGCCGCGATCGAGCAGAACCACGATGAAGCCGGCATCCTGTGGCCGGAACCGATGGCGCCGTGGCGCGTCGCGATCTGCCCGATCAACGCGGCGCAGAACGCGCAGGTGCGCGAGGAAGCCGACAAGCTGTACGACGAACTCGCCGCGCACGGCATCGACGTGCTGCTCGATGATCGCGGCCTGCGCCCGGGACCGATGTTCGCCGACGTCGAACTGATCGGCATCCCGCACCGCATCGTGGTCAGCGAGCGCGGGCTTGCTGCGGGGACATTCGAATATCGCCGCCGCGGCGAAAGCGAGAATCGCTCGATCGGTCGCGAGGACCTGCTCGCGCTATTCGCCTGAAGCGCGTTCGCGCGACGTTGAACCGCAGGTACGCATGCCAACGAAGCACGCCGCGTCGACGAACAAGCCGCTGTGGGAACCGGGCGCCGAACGCGTCGAGCGCGCGAACATCAGCCGTTTCATGCGTTTCGTGCGCGAGAACACGGGCAATGACGACGTCCGCCGCTACGCGCCGTTGTACGACTTCTCGGTGCGCCAGCCGGAGAAATTCTGGTCGCTGCTGTGGGAGTTCTGCGGCGTGCGCGCGCATGGCGAGCACGAACCGGTGCTGGTCGATCGCGACCGGATGTCGGGCGCCCGCTGGTTCCCGAACGTCACCCTGAACTTCGCGCAGAACCTGCTGCGCTTCAGGGACGAACGCACCGCGATCGCGTTCCGCAACGAATGCGGCGAGCAGCGCGAGATCAGCTACGCGGAGCTGCATGCGCAGGTCGGTCGTCTCACGCAGGCGCTGAAGGGAGCCGGCGTCGGCGTCGGCGATCACGTCGCCGGAATGCTGCCCAACATCCCCGAGGCGATCGTCGCGATGCTGGCGACGAGTGCGCTCGGTGCGATCTGGTCGTCCTGCCCTCCACACTTCGATGCGCATGCCGTGGTCGAACGCTTCGGCCAGGTCGCTCCGAAGCTGTTGTTCGCCACCGACGCCTGCTTCCGCGACGGCGAACGTCGCGATTGCCTGGACACGCTGCACGCGATCCTCGACGGAGTGCCCGGCATCGCGCAGCTGGTCGTGGTCCCGTACGGCGGCGCAGCCGCGTCGCGCCGCCCACGCTCCATGCTCGGCTGGTCGCAGTTCATCGGCGAAGGCGATCCTGCACCCGAATACGTCGCACTGCCGTTCGACCATCCGCTCTACATCACGTATTCGACGGCAACGCAGGGCCTGCCGGATTGCGTCGTGCACGGTGCCGGCGGCATCCTGCTGCGCCACCTCAAGGAGATCGTGCTGCATGCCGACCTCAAGCGCGAGGATCGCGTCCTCTATGGCGCGCATTGCGGGTGGTCGGCCTGGCACTGGTTCGTGTCGACGCTCATGGTCGGTGCGACGCTGGTCCTGCACGACGGCAGCCCTGCGCATCCGGATTGCGACGCCTTATGGGATCTCGCCGACGAAGTCGGCATCAGCGCGTTCGCTGTCGATGCCGGGTGGATCGACGCGTGCAGGAAGGCGGGCGCCCGGCCGGCGGAAACCCACAAACTGCTGCCGCTGAAGACGATCCTCTCGACCGGCGCGCCGCTCGCGGGGGAGGACTACGACTACGTCTACGGCAACATCAAGCAGCGCGTGTTGCTGACCCGGGTTCCGTGCGATGCCGACGTCGCCTCGTCCTTCGCGCTCGGCTGCCCGGTGCTGCCGGCGTACCGCGGCGAATTGCAGTGCCGCGCGCTCGGCCTCAAGGTCGAGGTTCTCGACCAGGCCGGCCACGCGGCAGGCGCCGACGCGGGCGAACTCGCCTGCACTGCGCCATTCCCGTCGATGCCGCTATCCTTCCGCAACGACGTGGACGGCACGAAGTACCGGAAAGCGTTTTTTTCGCGTTTTCCCAACACGTGGTGCGGCGGAGACCGCGCCTCGCTGACCGGACGCGATGGCATCGTCATCGGCCGACCCGATCCGCTCCCGAACAGGCTCATCGCATGACTCCGACGACCAGCAGGATCCCGCTCAATGCACTCGACCGGCAGAACGACGGCGAACTGGCCGCACGACTGACCTCGGCCGCGCGCGACGTGATCGCGGGCGGCTGGTACGTGCTGGGCCGCGAAGTCACGGCATTCGAACAGGAATTCGCCGCATACTGCGGCAGCCGCCACGCGATCGGTGTCGCGAACGGATCCGATGCGCTCGAGCTCGCGATCGCGAGCCTCGACCTGCCGCCCGGCAGCGAGGTTGCGGTGGCGCCGAACGCGGCGATGTACGCGACCCTCGGCGTCGTCGCCAATGGCCTGCGGCCACGCTTCGTCGACGTCGATCCCGATACGGCAACGATGCGCGCCGATGCCCTCGAAGCCGCGCTCACGCCGGCCACGCGCGCTGTCGTGGTGACCCACCTGTACGGTCGGCTCGCCGACATGGAAGGCTTGCTCGCGGTCGCCGAGCGCCATCGGCTCGCCCTGATCGAGGATTGCGCCCAGGCGCACGGCGCCAAGCGCGACGGCAAGCGCGCTGGTTCGTTCGGCCGTCTCGCCTGTTTCAGCTTCTACCCGACCAAGAACCTCGGCGCGATCGGCGACGGCGGCGCGGTCACCAGCAGCGACGACATCCTTGCGGCGCGCGTGCGCCAGCTGCGCCAGTACGGCTGGGGCAGCAAGTATTCGGTCACGCTCGCGCACGGCCGCAACAGCCGCCTCGACGAGCTGCAGGCTGCGTTCCTGCGCATCAAGCTACCGTTGCTGGACGGGTGGAACGCGCGTCGCCGCGCCATTGCCGCGCGCTACGCGGCCGGCATCTCGCATCCCGACATCACGCTGCCGGCGCTGGATGGCGCGGCGTGGATCGCACACCTGTACGTGGTCCAGTGCGAACGCCGCGATGCCTTGCGTGAGCATCTCGAAGCGCATGCGATCGGTGCCGACGTGCACTATCCGATCCCCGACCATCGCCAGCCGCTGTTCGCGGCGGAACATGCCGGCCTGTCGCTGCCGGCCGCCGAATGGCAGGCGCGCACCGCGTTGTCGCTGCCCTGCTTCGCCGAGTTGCGCGACGCCGAGGTCGATGCGGTAATCGCCGCCTGCAACGCGTGGAGCGGCTGATGCACTCGCTCGTGATCCCGGTCTATCGCAATGCCGATTCGCTGCCGGAACTGCTCGACGCGATCGCCGCGCTCGCCGCACGCCTCGACCAGCCGCTGGAAGCCGTGTTCGTCGTCGACGGCAGCCCCGACCAGAGCTATGCGCTGCTGCGCGAGCGCCTGCCGAGCCTGCCATTCGCCTCGCAACTGCTCGTGCATTCGCGCAACTTCGGTGCGTTCGCGGCGATCCGCAGCGGCCTCGCCGCGGCACGCGGCGAGCAGCTCGCGGTGATGGCCGCTGACCTGCAGGAACCGATCGAGCTGGCCGAACGATTCTTCGCCCTGCTCGCGCGCGACGAAGCCGACGTGGTGGTCGGCACGCGCAGCGCGCGCGCCGACCCGTTCGCCTCGCGCATGGCCTCGGCATTGTTCTGGCGCGCCTATCGCGCGTGGGTGCAGCCTGACATCCCGCCGGGTGGCGTCGACGTGTTCGGCTGCACGCGCGCATTCCGCGACGACCTGCTGGCGCTCGGCGAGGCGAACTCGTCGTTGATCGGCCAGCTGTTCTGGCTCGGCCAGCGTCGCGTCGTCGTTCCGTACGAGCGCCTGGCGCGCAAGCACGGGCGCAGCGCGTGGTCGTTCTCGCGCAAGCTGAAGTACCTCATGGACAGCCTGTTCGCGTTCTCCGACCTGCCCGTGCGCCTGCTCATGCTGATCGGCATGCTCGGACTCGTGACCGCATTCGTGCTCGGCGCGACCGTGCTCGGCGCGCGCCTGCTCGGCGCGGTGCCGATCCCGGGCTATGCGATGACCATGATCACCCTGCTGTTCTTCGGCGCGCTCAACACGTTCGGCCTCGGGCTGATCGGCGCCTACGTCTGGCGCGCATACGAGAACACCAAGCAGCGTCCGCTCGCGGTCGTGTACCGCAGCCACGCATTCGACGGAGTTTCGCGATGAAGGCATTCGTGCATCCGCAAGGCCTGTGTGAATCGACCAGCGTCGGCGAAGGCACGCGCATCTGGGCGTTCGCGCACGTGCTGCCGGGCGCGTCCATCGGTCGCGATTGCAACATCTGCGACCACGTCTTCATCGAAGGCGACGTCGTCGTCGGCGACCGCGTCACGATCAAATGCGGCGTGCAGCTGTGGGATGGTCTGCGCGTCGGCGACGACGTGTTCATCGGACCGAACGCGACCTTCACCAACGATCGTTTCCCGCGCAGCAAGGTCTATCCGGATTCCTTCGCGCAGACGCGCGTCGAGGACCGCGTCTCGATCGGCGCGAACGCGACGATCCTGCCCGGCGTCACGCTCGGCCGCAACGCGATGGTCGGCGCCGGCGCAGTGGTGACGCGCTCGGTGCCGCCGAACGCGATCGTGGTCGGCAACCCGGCGCGCATCGTCGGCTATGTCGGCGCACCACGGCAGGCCGGCGACGAACCGGCCGCTGCGGCCGCTCCGGAGCAGCCGGGCGCGAAACCGCTCGGCGTCGGCGCCGTCAGCGTGCACCGCCTGGCGCACGTCGTCGACATGCGCGGAAGCCTCAGCGTCGGCGAATTCGGGCGTTCGGTACCGTTCGTGCCGAAGCGCTACTTCCTCGTCTTCGACGTGCCCGGCCGCGAAGTCCGCGGCGAACACGCGCACCGCGAATGCCACCAGTTCCTCGTCTGCGTGCGCGGCTCTGTGCAGGCGCTGGTCGACGACGGGGAGAAACGCACGCAGGTCAGCCTCGATCGCGCGGACGTCGGCCTGTACATCCCACCGATGATCTGGGGCACGCAATATCGATACAGCGACGATGCGATGCTGCTGGTGTTCGCTTCGCACTACTACGATGCGAACGAGTACATCCGCGATCACGCGACCTGGCTCGCCGAGCTGGGCCGCCGCACATGAGCCTCGCCGCGCTGTGGCGACGGCGCGGGCCTGAAATCCTGCGCTTCCTCGCCGGCGGCGCGAGCACGACCGCGGTGTCGTATGCGGTGTACCTCCTGCTGCTGAGGTGGCTGCCGTACTTCATCGCCTACGCGATCGCCTACGCGGTCGGCATCGTCTGGTCGTATTTCGCCAACACCTGGTTCGTGTTCCGCCAGCCGGCGCGCCTGTCGCGCGCGCTGACATTTCCAATCGTCTACGCAGCCCAGTATCTGGTCGGTGCCTTGCTGCTGTACATGCTGGTCGACCGCATGCACCTGCCGCCCGCACTGGGGCCACTGCTGGTCGTGATCCTCACGCTTCCGCTCACCTACGTGCTTTCGCGCTGGATCATCGCGCGCGGTGCGCCTTGAATGGCGACCGCGATCATGAAGATCGTCGGCGCCAGCGCCGAACCAGCCCCGGCAGCCCGATGCAAGCCGCGATGACGAGCAGGCCGAGCACGCTCAGCGCCGCACCGATGTACAGGCTGCGCGGCCGGAAACGCAGGTCGACCGTGCTCCTCCCTGCCGGCACGGCGATCGCCTGGAAAGCATAGTCTGCACGCAGGACCGGAGCGGATTTGCCATCCACGCGCGCCTGCCACCCCGGATAGTCCATCTGGCTGATGACGAGCAGCGCTGGGCGCGTCGCCTCCACGGCGAATTCCCAGTGATCGGCTGAGAAGCGTTGCGCGCCGACGACGCCCGCCTTGCCCCACGGCTGATGCAACGGCAAGGTCGACGCGACCTGTGGATCGACCAGTGCAACCTCGAGCGGATTGAAGGGTCGCCTGAACGATGTCACGCCGCCGAGGATCGTTTCCATCGCCTGCGCATCGTCGGCCTCGATGATCCCGGAGACGAGCCAGGCGCGCCCGGCGAAATCGGTGCGCTCCATCGCACCCGGATATTCCGGCAGTGGCGGCGAAACCGCACGCCACCGGGGACCCATCGCGTTCGCCGGAAGCGCTATCTGCTGCTGTTTCCCCTGGCTGTCGACGGCGCCGATCGCGCGCAGACGCAGGCGGACCCCGGCTGGGCCCGTCACGCGCAGGTGCAGCGCGTTGGCCGTCATCGGCACGGGAAGTTCGAGACGGGCGCGATACCAGTGCGCCTGGGCACCTTCCGCGGGGTAGCTGGCCACCACGTTCGCACGCCGGTGATGCATCGACGCGTGGACGCGCGGCAGGTCGAGCGACCACTCGGACGTATCGCGCCCCGCCACCAGCTCGAGCGGAGGCGCATCCCCCACGCCGATCTGCAGCACTGGCGTGTCGTCTTGCAGCGCGGCACCACAGGCCAGCTGCGAATCAATCACCAGCGCGGCAACGTCAGCGCCCACCGGCAGCGGAACAATCAAGTCGTTCGCCTCCAGGGTCGATCCACATCCGCTTCCCAGGTCGAGCGTCGGGGCCGCGCTGTCGAGCAGCCAACGCACGCCGAGCAGGTCCCAGAACACGCTGTCGGGGGGCATCTTCGGGTAGACACCGCCGGTACCGACGCCGGCGAGCTCGCCGAAGCGCTTGGGCATCAGCGAGACATAGCCGCTTGCACTCGGCAATCCATAGAGCAGATTGCGGTTCGGAAACGCTGGGGTAGACACATGCACAGGCAGTGGCAAGATCCTCGCGTGGTCCAGTTGCGCCGCTGCATTCAATGTTTGCCACGCAGGCGCAAGCTCCGTGGTCTTCGCCGTCGTGTAGAGCCTCCACTCGTAGAACCAGCCGAAGCTCGCCATGTCGGTCGCGACGAGGACAACCAGCAGCCCGGACGCAATCCTCGGCCAACGCGGGATGCATGCGCACAACGCGAGGCCGAGTCCGAGCAGCAGGATCGGCAGCCACACGGCCTTGTTGTGCAGGAAATCGGGAATCGCGACATGCGCGGCCTGCGCTTGCGCGACGATCGAACCATAGGTGGCATGCAACACGCACACGATCAACGCAAAAGCGGCGAGTGCCAGCGACAGCGAGCGCCGCAAGTGGGTGCCGGCGAGCTCGCGACGTTGCAGCGAACCCAATGCGAGCGCGGCAAGCAGTGCCACTGCGAGGATGTAGAGGATTCCAGCCCGTCCCGACGCGCGGAAGCTGCCGAGCACCGGCATGTGGAAGCCGAGCTTTCCGAGCGGCGTCGCGTCGGCGGTCATGTACATCACCGCGAGCACCGCCACTGCGATCCAGAACCACGCATGCCGGCGGGCCGGTGTGGACCATGGCGCCAGCGAGGCGAGTGCCAGCGGCACGATGCCCGCATAGAACGAAAGCTCGGTCAGCGAGAGTGCCCCGTACCGATTCGCGAAGCCGCCGAGAACGTTGCCGAAAAGATTGGGGAACACCGCCATGAACAGCTCGATCGGTGGCAGCGAATAGCTCGTGTAGTCGGCATAGGTCCACTCGCCGCGCGCGGCCAGTTGCGTGAACTCGATGAACGGCAGCAGTTGCACGCTGGCCAGCGCCAGGCCGGCGGCGGCGCCGGCCGCGCAGCGCACGAGATAGTGCGCGTCCGGCCACCGCGTGCGCTCGCGCAGGGTCGTGCTGCGCCACACCGCATAGGCGCCCGCGAGTATCAGCCCATAGACCCAGATCTGCGGATGCCCGCCGAGGAAGGACAGGGCAACGCCGGACGCGACGAGTGCGACATGCGCCCAACCGCGGTTACGTGCCAGTGCCTCCAGGCCCCACAGCGTCAGCGGTATCCAGGCCGCGGCATGGATGATCGAAAGATGGCCCAGATGTGCGGTCATGAAACCGCTGCCGCTGTAGACGAGGCCGGCCACGATCGCGCCGAGCACCGATCCGCTGAGCAGGCGTGCAAGACCGTAGGTGCAGAACGCCGCGATCACGTACGCGCTGACGACGAGCGCGTTGTAGTGACTGCCGAACAGACGCAGCGGATACCACGGAAATTGCTGGGTATCGGCGAACGCCGGATAGCCGGCGAACAGGCCGTCGATCCACAGCGACCACTCGCGCGCGACTGCCGGCAGGTAACTGACCGCGCCATCGCCCGGCGCGAGCAATCTGCCGCCGACCAGCACCGGCGAAAAGTAGGCGAGATAGAACAAGGTGAAGAACGCGAGCACCGCCGCGTATTCCGCCATACCGGCCCGCTGCTGGCAGGCTGCTGGCGCACCCGCCCGCAATCCATCCTGAATCCCGTTACTCATGCGTCCCGTCCTGATTCCCGGATGGCATCGGCGATATGCTCGCGCGCACTGCGCGGTACGACGCCGCGCAGGCGGCGCCAAGGCATCCGGTGACGGTACCAGATTCGATGCCCGCGTCGCGGATCGGACAACGGAATCGGCGAATTTCCGCCTGCTGCCGTAACATCGCCTCCTCCCCGAAGCTCTCGACCCCGGACATGTCCCAGAAAACATCCATGACCAGCGCACCACGCGCGACGAGGCATCGTCGCGACCCGCAGGCGGCACCACGTGCTTGAATCGGCCTACGTCGGCGCAATGCATGCGCTCGCGCGTCCGCTGCGTGCCAGCGGCCTGCTGCCACGGCTCGAGCGCGCGCCGCGGGCATCGTGGCGCTTCTGGTTCGCCAGCCAGTTCGCGATCCACGACGCCGCCCGCCTTGCCGCGCTCGACGTCCCGTGGTGGACGCTCGCGTCGATCGAACACGTGGAACGCTGGATTGCGTCGCGCGACGGGCGCGTGCGCGTATTCGAGTACGGCAGCGGGGCCAGCACGGCCTGGCTGGCACGGCGATGTGAGCACGTGACATCGGTCGAGCACGATGCCGCATTCGCGCGCTTCATTACGCCACTGCTCGCCTACGAAAACGTCACGCTGCACCTCGTGGAGCCGCAGCGACCCGTGCTCCAGCCTTTGGCCGGCTCTTCCCGACGCGGCTACGA
>Ga0070665_100002707_pt1 | contig 19220 bp, 14 predicted proteins | sample KBSS13metaG_FD_65862 | JGI IMG/M metagenome (GOLD analysis project Ga0070665, IMG submission 65862) | Switchgrass rhizosphere microbial communities from Kellogg Biological Station, Michigan, USA - KBS S1-3 metaG | ecosystem: Host-associated > Plants > Roots > Rhizosphere > Soil ...
AGCATAATATGCCCGACTCCGTGAGCGCGTCTCGATATGGAACATCAGTTGTTGTGGTGCTAGTCTGATGCGCATGACGGAAGACAATGAGGGCTTGGCGCCCGCCAATAGCAGATATCGAGCCTTGCTCGATGTGTCCGCCGCGATGGGGGAGCAACCAACGGTAAAAGCCGTCCTCCACAGCCTGCGCGACGTTTTGTCCAGCAGCGTTCGCCTCCATGGCACTGACCTATACCTCCTGGACAGTGGTCAAGAGATTTTGCATCTTCTCGAGTTTGATCGAGCAGCGGACGCGCCGGCCATCAGAATTGGCACGAAAATTTCACGGATTGGCGCGGCAGCGCAAGCGCTGGAGCAACAAGAACCAATTTTCCTGGCTGACGTATCACAGGAAATGCTGAAACACCCCGAGTTGGCTCCGTTTGCAGCCCAATCTGTTGGCAGAAGCACTTACATATTCCCTGTGTTTACCGCCCAACAAAAATACGGGCTTTTGGCTGTGACCAAGGAGCGGGGTCAAGAGTTTGTGCGCGAAGATGTCGAACTACTCCGCTCTCTGACGTCGCACGTTGCGATTGCGCTCGAATGCGCGCTGGCTAGGGATTGTGCAGAACTGTATCAGCGGGAACTAGCTACCGAGCGCGACCGCCTTCGGCTACTCCTCGAAATCAACAATCACGTCGTTTCAAAACTGGATATGGAGGATCTTTTTCGATCGGCTTCGACTTCTATTCGTTCGTATTTCGGCAATCATCTGACGGGATTCTGGCTTCTCGAAAAGGACTCACATCGCCTTCAAGTTGTGGTGTTGGATTTTCCTGACGGCAAAGGGTTTTTGGCGGAGATGGGCTCAACGAATCTGACTGAAACGGAGTGCGAGAAACTTCGCGCCCGCAGGTCCGACATATTGTCAGCGGACGATATCGAGCGACTTCCGACGACCATTGCCGACAACTTGCGAGCTGAATCCATAACCTCCGTTGCCGTTGCTCCGCTTGCGACCGGGAGCGGACCGCTGGGTCTGTTGGCGATCGGCAGCCGGAAGCCAGACGCTTTCGGGCAAGAAGACTTGAATTTGCTAACGCAGATTAGTATTCAGATCTCCCTCGCGCTGGATAATGCGCTTGCGTACGGGCGTTTGAACGCATCGGCTGCTCGCCTGGAAGAGGAACGCCTTTACCTTGAATCGGAAATTCGCGCGGAACACAACTTCGAGGACATCGTTGGCAAGAGTGCCACGCTGCGCAGAGTGCTAGACCAAATTGCGATTGTCGCTCCAACAAGCTCGACCGTGCTCTTGCATGGCGAAACCGGGACCGGGAAGGAATTGCTTGCGCGGGCCATCCACAACCGCAGTCCGCGTCGCGAGCGCACGTTCGTTCGACTGAATTGCGCCGCGATTCCTTCCGGGCTGGTCGAAAGCGAATTGTTTGGGCACGAAAAGGGGGCGTTCACCGGCGCACTCATGCAGAAACGAGGCCGGTTCGAGTTGGCCGATCGCGGCTCACTTTTCCTGGATGAAATCGGGGATATCAGTTTGGAGCTGCAACCAAAGCTCTTACGCGCTCTGCAGGAACAGGAATTTGAACGTTTGGGAAGCGCGAAAACTATCCGAGTTGACGTTCGCTTGATTGCCGCAACCCACCGCGATCTGCAAAACATGATACGCAACAATCAATTTCGCGAGGACCTTTTTTATAGATTGAATGTCTGTCCGATTGAGATCCCTCCGCTTCGCGAGAGGCGCGAGGACATTCCTCTCTTAGTTCACTATTTCGTTTTGCGGTTGTCGCGCCAAATGCAAAGGCGCATCAAGTCCGTCCCGAAGGAGGCCATGGAGGCGCTCGTGAATCACGACTGGCCTGGAAACATTCGGGAGCTTGAGAACTTTATCGAGCGCTGCGTGATTTTCACGCAAGGAGAGGAGTTGAACGTTCCTCACGATCAGCTAAAGAGCGCGGCCAGACGCAGCACTGGATCAGCACCATCACCATCGACATTCGAGCAAGCGGAGCGGCAGGTGATTGTCGACGCGTTGAAGGCGGCATCCGGAAGAATTTCGGGAAAAGGTGGAGCGTCAGAGCGCCTCGGCCTGAAGCGAACGACGCTCCAAAACAAGATGCGCAAGCTAAACATTGGTCGCGCTGAATATTCCAGCACATAAGGATTGCGGGTTCGCGTCGGTCCGATCTGGCCGGTTATTTCTTTCGCGGCTTGGCCCTATTAGAACGAGACTGATCGCCATTGGTGCCGGGATCCTCCAACGGGCTCAGGGCCGAGTTGCCGTTTGGAGCTACGCGCAGATTCAGACGCTCGCACACGTCGAGCACGTAAGAATTGGGGGCGACGAACTCGGCTCCGAATCGGCCAAGGAAAGACAGCACTTCTTCCCCCGTCGCGTCGACGAATTCGACTTCCGTCAGGTCGACGAGCAGTTTTTCGTGCGAAGCCAAGCGCGTGGTCAGCGTGCGAGTGTGCTCAGCATCATCACCGACGAATCGGCCTTCCAGCTTTAGGATCAAAGTCTCAGCCGAATCGTATATTTCCGAGCGGAGCATCCCGCCTCCTTAGTATGTGAGTAACCGGAAACAGCACCGGCCACGCCCGTTTAACGAGCATTCCCCTACGAACTATCGTCAATGAAATAGCAGGTCTCGTGCCAGAAGGCGGCCGGTGTAAGTTATTCGAATCACTAGAGATTGCACAACGCATTTGGATAAAAGGCGCCCCAATGCGGGCAAAGCCGCGATGTGGGCACGGTATGTCCGTTTCCAAAGAGGGCGAAGGGCAAGCTGCTAACTGTCTCTTCGGGGCGGCAGGCAGCGGCAATCTAGCCAGTAAACAGTTCCACCTTCCGCAGCAGATCAGCCTTGCGACTTTGTGCCTGCGAGGATCGCTCGCGCGGCAGCATTGCCCGCATTCGGGCACGCCGAACTTGGCTGGGATGCGTGGGCCCCTAATAGATCCAACAACTTGCGAACTGTGCATGTTGGCATGGTCGCTGCATTACGCACAGCGGGGAACGCAAAATGAATCCACTGACCAAAACACAAACACAGGGCCCGAAAAAACGTCGGACCCTAAAAGTATCTTTGTCCCGCGTGGCTCTGATTCTGTGCCTCCAGCTCACCCTCCTTTCGGTTGGTTGGGCACAGACGCCGGAACCCGCTACCACTAGCGCGCCGCTGTTGACCTTGGACGAGGCGGTCCGGATTGCAAGCGGCACTAACCGAGACATCCACATCAGCAAAATTGAAATCATCAAGGCGCAAGAGACAGTCGCGCAGGTTAAGACAAATTACCTCCCGAAGCTGGATGCGAACGTTCTTGCAGGAGCGCCGCTGCAGCCGCTGAATTTTAGAGTTCCCGCTGGTAGCTTCGGCACGTACCCAGCCACTGGTCCTATCCCGGCGACGGATTCCAACATTCACTCACCGGTGCGGTTCGGCGCGTTCGTGAATGCCTCCGCTGCACAACCACTCACACAACTCTTCAAAGTAAATCTTGCAGTCAAGCAGGCCCGACTCGGAATCGACCTCGCGAAGGAAGGCGTGCGCGCGCAGAGTCAAGACACTGTGCGACAGGTGAAGGAAGCCTACTACCAAGTAGCGGAGCTACAGGCGCAGGTCATCAGTGCAAGAGCAGTTGTTCGGTCGTTGAGCGAGCTGTCCACGTTAACGGAACAGCGGCTCGGACAGGAAAGCGTGCTGCTCTCCGAATCACTCACCGTAAAGGCCAAGCTAAAACAACAACGCTACCAGTTGCTCCTTGCCGAAGACTCCTTTGAGTTACAGAAGCAGAATCTGAATCGCCTTCTGGGCCGCGAGCTGCGCATTCCCTTTTCAGTGGAAATGCTCCCGTTCGGAGAGATTGTTGAATGGGATCTGGATACGGCTCGAAAGCAGGCGCTCGAACAGCGGCCCGAACTGCGTGGCGCCCGGATACAGACCAAGATTGCCGAACTGGATGTGCGCCGCGAGCACGCGAAATACATTCCTGATCTGAGTTTTCAGGTCGGCTATCTTGGATTTCAAAACGTCAATTTCCTCCCGCAGAGCGCAGGCACTGTCGGATTCCAGTTGCAATGGCAGCCGTTCGATTGGGGGTACAAAAAGCACCGGATCGCAGAACTGAAGGGTACGACAGAGCAGAAGGCAACAACGGAACGCGAGCTCGAAGAGCGCGTTCTGCTGGACGTTGAAGAAAAGTTTCGCAAGCTGGGGGAAGCACGCAGTCTGCTGGACGCGTTAAAGGATCAGCGGGAGGCGGAACAGACGAAGCTCGGCGAAGTGACAAACCGCTACAACCAAAAAGCAGCACTTCTGTCCGATCTGTCGCAGCAACAAGCCGCGGTATCGCAGGCAGAGGCGCAGTACCAACAAGCTCTCGCAGGATTTTGGACGGCACGGGGCAACTTTGAAAAAGCGATAGGAATGGAGTAAGCGCATGAAAAACAAATCAAGCATTGGGTTACGGAAAGCAGTAGTCGCACTATTAGTGTTAATCGCAGGGGCAAGCGGATGCCAGCAACCGACGCAGGTGGCGGCGAAATCTCCAACGTCTGTCCGGATAGCGGATGTTGCGCTCAGCTCTTCTTCAGAAAGCCTGCGCTACTCGGCTTCGGTATTGCCCTTGGCGCAGGCGACGTTGTCCTTCAAGTCCTCGGGATACGTCACCGAGATCAGACAGATCATGGGCGCAGATGGGAGACGCCGTGAGATTGGAGCAGGCGACTATGTTGCTCGCGGCACATTGCTCGCACAGATTCGCCACCAGGATTTAAGAAACCAGCTTGACCAGGCCGCGGCGGCCGTCACGCAAGCCGAAGCGCAACATCTCCAAGCTTCTCTGGATTACGAACGCGCTAAGGCGCTTTACTCCACGCACAGCCTGACGAAGCCGGAGTTTGACCAAACTCAAGCGCGATTCGATTCAAGCCGAGGTGCTGTGGACCAGGCGAAGGCCAGCTTGCGACAGTCGCAATTGGCTTTGGCCGACGCGGATCTGGGCGCGCCCTTTTCCGGCTTCATCCTGGCTCGCAATATCGAACTCGGAAATCTGGCGTCCCCCGGAACTGTCGCATTCACGATCGCTGACACTAGCGCGGTCAAAGTGAGTTTCGGTGTTCCAGAGTACGCCGTTAAGCAACTCCGCTTGGGCCAGGAATTCAACATTCACTTGCAAGACGACCCGAAACAGTACAAAGGCAAGGTGACAAGTATTGCCGCGGGGGCTGACGAGCAAAATCGTGTTTTCGCAGTCGAAGTGACCGTGCCCAATCCCAAGAGTTATCTAAAGCCGGGAATGATTGCTTCGCTCACTCTCTCTGGCGTTGAAAAGGCTCCGGCACCTTCCGTGCCTTTGGCAGCTGTTGTCGCTGACCCCTCCGCAACTGGGCGCTATGGCGTTTTCGTCGCCAGCGAAGCGAACGAAAAGTGGACCGCACATTTGCGAGCGGTGACCCTAGGTGAGACCCACGAGAGTGACGTAGCAGTGGAAGGTGTGAAACCAGGGGAAAAGATCGTCGTAGTTGGAGTCGCCGATTTGAAGGATGGCGACTTAGTTCAAGTTCTCCGATAGGGGCATAGAAAAATGGCACACGAAAATAAGCAAGACATCAGCAATCGTCGCAATATCACGCGGTTCTTTGTTGAGCATCCACACATTTCCTGGATGATGCTCGTCGCGGTGCTCGTTTGGGGCTGGTTCGGTTACACATCCATGCCGCAGCGAAAAGACCCGGAAATCCCCGTGCGCGTCGCCGTAGCGGCTTGTCCTTGGCCCGGAGCGACAGCACAGCAGGTTGAGCAGTTCGTTACGCGGCGCATGGAAGATGTTGCCGCGGAGAACAAAACGATTCATCCCGGAACGGACGCAGACTATGGCGTCAAATCCATCTCTCTCCCCGGCTATTCGTTTGTGTACCTACAGCTGGATGAGAGTGTGAAGGATACGAAGCGCCAATTCAGCGACATCAATCTCAAGCTGAATGCGCTTAATGCTCAATTACCGCAAGGCGCCGGCCCTATCGTTTTCCAGAGTGATTTCGGAGACACCGCCGCGTTGATGCTGACCGTTGCGAGCCCGAAAGCGGACGACATTGAAATAGCAGCCCGCGCCAACTCCGTTGAAGCGGTACTTCGCAAAGTCCGTAGTTCAAAACAGCAGAATAGAACGGGCCAGCACGTCACGATCGTGGATTCGTTTCCACAATCCATTTCGGCGCGCGAAGTTCTAGGCGCCGGATATTTATTTCAACAGGAAGCCCAGAGTGCTGGGATTATTCGAGACTCGGAAATCGTTCAGGGCAGTGGTTTTATCGGCTTAGATGGAATTTCCGAAGCCGATGACAGTGCAATTCGGGCCTTCATCCAACGTTTTTTGTCGGACCGCCTGAAACGCTCCGAGCTGCATCCGGATGCATGGGAGCTCGCGATCATCCGCGATCCCAGAGAAACAAGAGAGAAGTTGGCCGGCGTTGCCGGCGACAAATACAGTTACGCCGACCTCGATAATTTTACAGACTTGATCGGCCGTACGCTTCAGGGCGCCACCGAGGTCTCGAAAGTCGAGACCCGGGGTGTTTTGCCGCAAGCCGTCCATTTGGACTACTCGCAGGATCGGCTTGCAGCTTATGGCTTGCGCCCCGCCGATCTCTCCAAAGTCCTATCTGCCCGGAACATTATTGCGCCGGGTGGAAATATAGAAACGGCTGACCGCAAAGTCGCGCTTATCCCTTCGGGGAAATTTGATACGGCCAAGAGCATAGGTGATCTCGCGGTATCGACCACGTCAGAAGGTGCCCCGGTTTATCTGCGAGATCTCGTCCAGATTAGCAGCGGCTATCAAGCCCCTGCACAATATCTGAACTACTACACCTGGCAGGACAAGAGTGGGCGTTGGCAGCGCAGCCGCGCCGTTACGTTGGCAGTCTACATGCGCGACAAAAAGCAAATCGCGAGCTTCGGTGCGTCGGTGAACGCAAAGCTATCGCAGCTTCATCAAATTCTCCCCGCAGACCTCATCTTGGCGCACACGTCGGATCAACCCCTTCAGGTTAAGGAGAACATCCATCTTTTTATCCGGGCACTCCTGGAAGCCATAGGCCTCGTCGTGATTATTGCGCTGCTCGGCTTCTGGGAGTGGCGTCTCGCGCTGATCATGGCGCTGGCGATACCAATTACGCTGGCGATGACATTCGGAATCGTTTATGTGCTGGGAATTGATCTTCAGCAGGTTTCGATCGCAACACTCATCATCGCCTTGGGGCTTCTCGTGGACGTGCCGGTGGTTGCGGGAGACGGCATCAAGCGCGAGTTGGCGGAAGGCTCGCCCCGCAAGATTGCTTCCTGGCTCGGTCCAACCAAGCTTGCGACTGCGATTTTCTACGCGACGATTACGAACATCATTGCGTACCTGCCGTTCCTGATGCTGACCGGAAATACCGGCGAGTTCCTCAAGAGTCTGCCGATCGTCATGACGGCTTCGCTCTTGTCCGCGCTATTCGTTGCAATGACGTTCGTCCCATTCTTGGGCTACTACATTCAACGGGCCCCGGCAAAGCCAGAACCTACCATCGAGGAAAGACGCGAACGAGGCTTCTACGGTTTCTACAACCGGCTTGTCCAAAAAGCGATAAAGCATCGTTGGGCTGTTCTTGCAGGCTCTCTCGTTTTTCTCGTCGTTGGAGGACTTTTCGGTTCTCGTTTGAAGACTCAATTCTTCCCTGACGATGTTCAGTATTGGTTTTATTTGGACGTTTGGCTGCCGAATGACGCACCTTTGAGTGCAACCAGCGATGCCGCAGTCCAAGCGGAAGAAGTTGTTCGGAAAGTCATCGAAACTTCGCCAGAGCTCGGATCGAAGGACGAGCGTCACCATCTTCTCAAGTCACTGACAACCTTCACGGGTGGCGGCGGACCGCGTTTCTGGTTTTCCGTCTCACCGGAAATGCCGCAAACGAACTACGCGCAAATCATTGTTGAAGTAACGGACAAGGAAGCCACTCCGAAGCTGAAGCGCCCGATACAAGACGCACTTGCAAAGCAGATCCCAGGCGCATGGATCACTGTGCGGCAGCTGCAAACAAATCCGGTCGAGAATCCGGTGGAGTTGACGATCTCCGGCCAGGCGGACGTGGACGCGAAAAACGAAGCTGAGGATATTCGCACGTTGCGAACGATCGCTCGGCAGGCCCAGGAGATTGTGGCCAAGGCCCCAGGCATTTCTGTTCTTCGGGATGACTGGTTTCCGGACAATCTTCAGCTGCAAGTTCAAATCGACCCGGACCGCGCGAACGTCGTGGGTATCACCAACGCCGATGTCGCAAGCGCGTCAAGCGCGGCAATAAGTGGAACGCAAGTAGGCGTGTTCAAGGAAGGGAACAAGAACATTCCTGTTGTGGCGCGCCTTCGCATGCACGAGCGCGGTCAGCTTTCCGACATCAAGAACCTCTATGTGTACAGCTCACAGACGAATAACCGCGTGCCTCTGCTGTCGGTCGCAAATGTGGAGCACCTCCTCGAAACCGGTCGTATCGCGCGGCGAGAGCACTTTCGCACCATTTCCATCTTGTGTTACCCACAGCCGGGAGTTCTCGCGTCGGAGGTAATCGATCCGATTATTCCGAAATTGCAGGAGTTCCAGAAAAATCTTCCGCCCGGATATCAACTGCGGATTGGTGGTGAAAGGGCCAAGCAATTAGATGGCTTCGCAAACCTCAAAATCGTTCTCATGATTTCTTTGGTCGGGATTTACTTGGCTCTGCTCGTTCAATTCAATAACGCTGTCAAACCTCTTTTGGTATTCGCTGCCGCTCCTTATGGCGTGATCGGCTCTCTGATCGCCCTCGCGATTATGCATACGCCGTTCGGGTTCATGGCTTTTCTCGGCATCGCCAGTTTGATAGGCGTGATTGTCAGCCACGTCATCGTGCTGTTCGACTTTATCGAGGAAATGCACGCAAAGGGCGAGCCACTGGTCCAAGCGCTGGCCGATGCGGGCATCCAGCGAATTCGCCCCGTAATGATCACAGTGGGAGCGACGATCCTGGCTCTTTTCCCGCTTGCTCTCGAAGGCGGTCCCCTCTGGCAGCCTCTTTGTTACGCGCAGATCGGTGGACTTGGCGTGGCTACCTTTATCACTCTGCTCTTGGTGCCGGTCCTTTACAGCATCTTTGTGCTTGACCTGAAGATCATTCGCTGGGAAGCGGAGGACTCGGCCATGCATCACGAAGTTCCTGAAGCGGCTAAAGCCGTTCCGCAAACAACCTGAAAGCAATGAAAATGACACTCATACCTCAAGCCTCTGCCGCCGCTCTTCTGCTAATCCTCACACTCTGCTTGCAGTGTGCTGGGGTTGCGGCGCTCGTTGAGTGGCTACGGGGCGCTACGTCCGAGGACGGCCGAGGATTTGGTCCGGTTCGTGCGGCCGTCCTCGTAGTGAAATCGACGATCGCAATCATTATTCTCCATGGGCTCGTGATCCTTCTGTGGGCGAGTTTCTACCGGCTGCAATGCTTTCCTTCGTGGGAACTCTCTTTTTACTTCTCCTCGAGCAGCTATGCCACCGTCGGTTACGGCGACGTGACCCTTCCCAGTAGGTGGAGACTCTTAGGGCCTCTTGAGAGCATGGCGGGCGTGCTGATGTGTGGAATATCGGTCTGTCTTCTATTCGCCACGATCACACGGTTGGTCGACCGCGACCCACGTCACTCTCGAAAACTGGGCCATGCAAACGATCCGGCAGACCTGAAGGGGAATCGCGATGCTAGTGAGCAAAACTATGCCTAATACCACCACCGAAACCCCCGATTGGCTTCGCGAGATGGAGACGATCTTGGAAGAACTCAATGAAGGTGTAGTCGTCGTTGATGAGCAGCTTCGGGTGATCTTTGCAAACGAAGCGCTTACGCGCATGGGACACTTCGAACGCGGCGAGATTCAAGGCTGCACGCCCGATGCGATTTTCCCCAGCGAAGACCTTCCCTATATCAAACGGCAACACGAATCGGGCCACCGTTACGGCCGGCATCGCAGTGAGTTCTACTTGCCCCGGAAAGATGGGACCAAAATCCCAGCGATCTTTAGTGGCCGGGTTATTCCGGGTCCTGACAAGCAGGAGTACGTGTTGCTTATCGTGACCGACATCAGCGCGCAAAAGAGTATCGAGGAGCAACTTCGCGAATCGAATTCGCTCCTTCAAAAGCGCCAAGATGAAATGGACGCCGAACTCGCCCTCGCCGCACATGTGCAGCAATCCCTTGTGCCGCATAGTCTAGTTTGGAAAAACCTCGCCGTGGAGGCGTACTTCAGCCCAGCCCGCACCGTTGGCGGCGACTTTGGCGTAGTCCACCCCGAAGGCGATGATTCTCTCACCATCGTCCTGTCCGACGTTTCCGGACATGGCGTCGGTTCGGCGTTAATGGCTAACCGCATCTATTCTGAAACACTTCATGCACTGGGACGCAAACTCGAGCCAGGAACCATGCTGCGGGAGCTTCATCATTTCGTGCATACACGAATCCCGGTCGACGGGTTTTTCTTCACGATGGCCGCAGCCCGTTTCAGCCACGATGGACGCCGACTAACCTTTTCTGCCGCCAGCCAGCCGCCAGCAATACTCCTCTCAAATGGCAGCCTCCGCCGCCTCGAGTCGCGAAACGGTATCCTCGGTTGCCTCTCCGAGGCTACACCGTCCGAGCCATCCATTGAGGTTGAACTATCACCGGGGGATCGCCTCGTCTTGTACACCGATGGCCTCGTTGAGGTTTTCAACGGCCTCGACGATATGCTTGGCGTCGAAGGTCTGGAAGATTTAATCCTGCAATCGGCAACGCTACCACTCGCGGATATGCAGAAGACGATCCTCGACGGCGTTGCTGCATGGAGGCACGGTGCCGTCGCCGACGACGTGTCCTTGGTTATCGTCGAAGTTCGTTAGTCTCGCGTGACCAGAGAACGCTGGGCTCAGAGAATCACGGTTCAGTTCCTGATCGTCGTAAGGACGCTAGGTGAGTTTTTCCGGCTGAGGCACGTCCTTGCTACGAATTTCTCGGCCGCAGTCGCCGGACCATATGTCGGTGGCGCCTTGATAGCTGCTTGCTTCTGTTGGGCAAGCGTGACGTTGTACTTCTTCCGACGCTACACGCTGTCCGCCTTGATCGCACTAGCGACCGTAGTCATTCTGCTTGTGTACAAAATTGCTGTAATTGGATGGTGATGGCGAGTCAGCGAAACAAATCGTCCGCAGCCGTGACGCGTGAGAGCATTTCTCCATGAAAATTCTGGCTTACGTAGTCACCGCGACGATATTCGAAGCCGTTGGCGACGCCATCATGAGAGTCGCGCTTCGCGCACCATATGCGCTGACGGGTCGCATCGCGCTGTTCGCGCTGGCCTCTTTCTTGCTCACGTTATATGGCCTGTTTCTGAATCTAGCTCCTGTAGAATTCGCAACGGTGACGGGAATTTATCTCGCATCGCTATTCATAGCGTTTCAAATCGTTAATTTTCTTTTCTTTCGTCACGTTCCCTCTGCCGGCGTACTCGTTGGGGGAACATTTATCGTTGCAGGTGCCGCGATCATCTACTTTTGGAAGTGACAAAGGTGCTCGATGTCGCTTGGCGATTCGGCTGGAGATTCACGGTTGCAGGCTTTTGACCGGAATCAGAATCCCCCGCAATTGGCCGACGGCGGCTGCGAAGCGCGCCCTTTGGCTCGCAAGTTGCTGCTGCGGGTTAAGATCCGATCAATCGGAATCGACGGAACTTTGCGGTCGAGCGGCGCAACTCGCCAGTCCGAGGTCTAGGTCGAACGCGCGGAACTATTGAAGCCATAGGAATCCAACACGTCCCGCAAGGTCAGTATTCCTTCCAGTTCATGGATATTGGCACGGCTGACCACTGGCAGAACGTCGAGCTGCGACTCGCTCATTCGTTCGAGCGCCAGATTCAAGGTCTGGTCGGAATGTAGGTGAGTCCGATTCTTAGGCTGACGTCGCGGCACATCAGTGAGCCCTGGGCCGAAAAGGACGGTGGGCCTGTGTTCAGTGATCCGAGGCGTTTGTTTACGAGCACGACGGTTGTAGCCGCCCTCGCTCTATACAACAACGAGTCTTCATATAGCCTCTGCGAGATCGAATAGCTCGCTCTAATCCCTGAATTAACTGTTGTGCCGCTTCAACAACCGACGTTTGAAGACCGCGACGGCTAAACCGCTCCGGCACAGAACCCCTATTTGAGACGATTGCGTACGCGACACTCTGATGTGACGGCGAACAGACTTGTGCGGCCTTCAGGATTTTATTGCGGCGTGGCTGCCGCTTTCAGTCGTAATTAATTGTTCACAATCCAGAAACATAGGCGCGCCCATACTCTCGCCAGGGGGTCCCTTGAATATCCTGCTGGTCGAAGACGATGCCGAGATGGCGCGCGTTTTAATGCAAGGACTGCAGGAGGAGGCGTACTGCGTAGATCTGGCGCGCAACGGGTCGTCGGCCTTGGCGCTTTCGAAGTCGGCGAGCTTTGACGTCGTAATCTTGGACGTGATGCTTCCTGGGATAGACGGCCTGGAGGTGGCGCGACAGCTGCGGTCGCGGCGGAATGACATCGGTGTGCTGATGCTGACCGCAAGAGACACGCGGGCGGATGTGGTGAAAGGACTGGACGCTGGAGCGGACGACTATCTGACAAAGCCATTTTCCTTTGAGGAATTGCTGGCGAGAATTCGTGCCTTGGGGCGACGGAGCGCGCCAAAGCCGAAAAACGTGTTGGAATATCGCGACCTGATTCTTGAGACGAACACGTTTTGCGCCTATCGAGCCGGCAGGCTGCTGAGACTGACCTTTACCGAATTCCGCCTGCTTGAACTACTCGTACGGAATCAGGGTCGCCTGGTTCGGCGCACCGCGATTGTGGAGCTGCTGTGGGGCGAGCGGCGCGAGGTGACCGAAAACACTTTGGACGCTTTCGTAAGTTCGTTGCGGCGGAAGATCGGCGACTGCGGAACCAATAGGCTCATAGAGACTCGTCGCGGTCTTGGCTATTCGGTCGGAGAGCAGGCATGCGGTTGAGCCTATCCATTCGATGGCGGCTGACGCTGCTCTATTGTTTGGTGCTGGGACTGTCGTTCGTAGTGTTTTTCTACATTTGCGACATGGGGTTCAAGCACAGCATCGAGACCACGGTGAATGAGGCGTCGCGCGGCAATCTGGAGGTCATCCGACGCGTGCTCGAGGGTTCGACTCCGGGCGGGCAACAGCATCTTCAGAAGGAGTTGAGCGACCTTGCCGGGCTATGGGCTAATGGGGCTTTGCTGGAAGTGAAAGACAGGGATGGCAAACAAATATTTCAGTCTCCCCAGTTTCGTGAGCCGACACCGCCCCTGTCCGCAGCACGTGGCGAACGCACCGAATTCTCTACGACGAACCTGCAAGCTCAGCAATATCGAGTAGCTACTGCTGAGGTCGAGGCCGCTGGCGAGCACTACCAAGTGCGAGCGGCAGTTCCCACCGAACCGTTCGATCAGGCGCTCGACAACTTCCGATTAACCGAAAAGAAAGCGCTGCCAGTGCTGGTGCTGCTAGCTTCGCTTCTCGGATTTTGGCTCAGCGGAAGGAGCCTGCAGCCAGTGAATCGAATCGTGCAAACTGCGGAGCAGATTAGTGCACGAAATCTTTCGCAGCGCCTTGAGGTTCCGCAGGCCAGGGACGAGTTGCGGCGTTTGACGGAAACGCTGAACGAGATGCTGGCGCGGATCGAGAATTCCTTTCAAAGAATCACGCGGTTTACCGCCGATGCGTCACACGATTTACGGACGCCGATGGCCGTGATCCGGAGCACCGCGGAGATCGCGTTGCGACGCCCGCGGCAACCGGAAGAGTACCGCGAAGCGCTAGGCCGCATTCTTCAAACATCGAAGCAGACTGCGGATCTGTTGGAGAAGCTTCTGGAGTTGGCACGAACGGATGCGGGCGTTGTAGAACTTGAAATGCGCCCGGTGGACCTAAACGAGTATGTGCGCAAGGCGCAAGAGCAAGGCGCGATGCTAGCAGAAACAAAATCATTGTCCATCACGCTGACGGCGCCCGCTTCGCCGACATGGGTGCGGGCGGACGAGAGCGCAATTCGTCGGTTGCTTTTGATACTGGTGGACAACGCAGTCAAATACACTCCGTCGGGCGGGAAGTGCGAAATCGCACTCTGGCAAAGCGACCAGCAGGCTTACGTCGCGGTGAAGGACAACGGAATAGGAATCGCGAAAGACGATTTACAGACGATCTTCGAACGATTCCGCCGAGCGGATCGTGCACGATCTCGGGAAACGCCGGGGGCAGGACTAGGGCTGGCAATCGCGCGTTGGATCGCGGAGATCCACGGGGGCACGATCTCCGTAGAAAGCGAGTTGGGAACCGGCTCCGTTTTCCAGGTAAGCCTGCCTGTATGCGCGGAAACGTGATTGGCAAGGTTTTTGCATTGGGCGAGATGCACCCTTCCTGAAAAAAATTCAGTCTCTCTTAAAACTGTAATCAACGCGCCGTAACGCGCGTTAGTGGGCGCAGCGCTAAGGTTGGCGCAATCAAGTCCAAGAAATTCCGCACATGCGGTGCAGTCGAGGATAGGAGTAGGCCATGATTTCGCCACGCCAATCTAGACAGTGGTTCGCCTTGTTTTTGTTCGTGCAACTACTCGCAGGGTTTGGGAGCGCTGGGGCGCAAAGCAGCAAAGGGACCGTAGTTGGACGAGTCGTAGATGCTGCAGGCGGAGTACTAAAAGGCGCGAGAATCCAACTTCTACCGGGAGATATCACCGGCGCCTCCGATGAAAAGGGGGAGTTCACGATCAACGGAGTTGATGCCGGAACGTATACGGTGACGATCAGCTATGTCGGATTGGAAACGCAATCGAGTCCGCTGGAAGTAAAGGCCGGTGGAACCGCCAGGGCTGACGCTGCGCTGAAAGTGGGTGCTCAATCGGAGTCCGTGATTGTTACGGCAGAGCGTGCGGCGGGAGAGGCGGAGGCCGTAAACATCGAGCGCACGGCGGACAATATTGTCCAGGTCCTTCCGGCCGATGTAATCCGCAGTTTACCCAACGCGAATATGGCAGATGCTTTGGGCCGTCTACCAAGCGTCACGCTCGAGCGCGATGAAGGCGAAGGCAAGTATGTGCAGGTGCGCGGGACAGAGCCGCGGCTCACGAATACCACCATAGACGGGATGAACGTGCCGTCGCCCGAATCGGGAGTGCGGCAGATAAAGTTTGATGCGATTCCGGCGGACCTGGTGGAGTCAGTCGAAATCAACAAAACGCTGCAAGCGAACATGGACGCGGACGGCATCGGCGGCTCGATCAACCTGATCACAAAAACGGCGAGCGAGCGGCCCACGATTTCCCTTAATGGAATGGGTGGTTACATGCCGATCCTGGGCGGCCGGGGCCAGGTGGAAACGACAGGGACGGTTGGACAGCGATTCGGTACGCAGAAAAAATTCGGTGTGTTGATTGGCGGTTCGTATGATTGGACCGGACGAGGAATCGACGACATCGAGCCGGTTTCCGACGTTGCAACGCTGCCGGGAGGAAGGACGCAGCAATACTACGAATCGATCGATGAACGCGAGTATCGCTATTATCGCAGCCGTTGGGGACTGGCGGGCAGCGCCGACTACAAGCTCGGAGAAGGATCGAGCATCTATATCCGTGGGCTGTATTCAGATTTCAAGAACTATGGCGACCGCTGGGTTTACTCACTGACGGACAACACGCCGATTCAAAGCCCAGTGACACCCAACGGGATCAGCCTGCTGGGTTCGAACGGCTGCAGTTATGACGCTTCGCAGGACCCGAATCACGTGGCTTGCGGCGGTACGCCGGAGTTCAGTGTGCAGACGCGGCGTCCTGACATCGCAATTGGCAGCATTTTGATGGGCGGTAAGCACGATCTGACATCCACCTGGTTTTCGTGGGACGTTTCGGCCGGCCGGTCGCGAGACAACAACGTTTCGCCAGGCCAGGCGAAATTTGCCGCGACCGGGCTGACACAAAACGTTTCCACGGACCCGAACGTGATCAGCACGAGCGCATGCCAGTTCAGCCCGTCAGCGACTCCGAATATCTTGCGGCCACAGTGGTCGCCGGCCTGTTTCAGCGAGGCGTTCAATCAGGCGAACTACACACTGGACAGCATCCAAATTGATCATGGACGTACAGCACAGCTGAACCTGCAGGCTACCGGAGCGATAGGCAAGCGTTATCACCTGGGCTCGCACCTTGCGACAATCGAGGTCGGCGGAAAATTCCGCAACGCGCACAAATTTGACGATACCTACAGCATTGAGTTCGACCCCAACACGGATATTCCATTTTCGCAATTTACGAGCGAGTTTTCGAACAACAACTATTACGACGGCAGCTACAAACTGGGTCCGAATCCGACCTACCAGACGATCAACAAGTTCTTGTTGGCAAACCCGAGTCTGTTTGATCCGACCAGCAGCCAGGGAATTGATCCGGCGAACTACGGCCTGGTGGAAAAGGTCTCCGCCGGGTACGTGATGAATACGATTGATTTGAACAGCCGGTTCCGTCTCGTAGCCGGAGTGCGGTTTGAAGGGACCAACCTGAAGACGGTCAGCTTTGATACCACGACAAATACGCTGACCGATGTAGCGAAGGGTTCTTACCTAAAGGTGCTGCCGAGCGCATCGCTGCGAATTGCGCTGAACAACAACACCAACCTGCGGTTGGTGTATGGGCGCGGACTCTCGCGGCCCGATCCGCAAGACATCGCTCAAGCGGTCACGTTTACGACGACAGGAAGTCCGGGTTCGCTGAAGAATACCGCAACGCTGGGGAATCCCAGCCTGAAGGCAGAGACTGCGGACAATTTCGACGTGCTGGTGGAGCACTATCTGAATCCGTTTGGAATGATTTCAGGAGGCGTTTTCTACAAACGCCTGACGGATCCGATCGTGACGGAGACGTTCGTGCTGGATAATTTTCAGCCTTCGCCCGTGGCCCCGGTCGGAACCTACACGGTGACGCAGCCGATAAACGCTGGCGGCGCTTGGATCGCGGGATTTGAAGCCGCGTATTTGCAGCACTTATCGTTCCTGCCGGGAAAGCTGGGCGGACTCGGAATTTCCGCGAACTACGGGTACACGGATTCACGCGCGACTGGTTTGTCGGGTCGCTCGGATCATCCGAGGCTGCTGAGGAACGCGCCGAACACGTGGAACGTCAGCCCGACCTATGACCGAGGGAGATTCTCGATTCGCGTCGGCCTTTCCTATAACCAGGCGAACATCGCCAGCTACGCCTATCAAGATGGAACAGGTGGTTCGGATCCGACGCCCGGCGGGCTGCGAGGGCCGTTTGGAGACGTTTATTTTTACTCGCACCTGCAAGTTGACGCCCAAGGAAGCGTGCGACTGGGCAAGGGACTGAGCTTTGTTGCGTACGGTTTGAATCTGACCAACGAAGTGTTCGGGTTTTATCAAGGCAGCAGCCAGTTCATGATTCAGCGTGAGTACTATCAGCCGACATACGCAGCGGGATTTCGATGGAATCCGAGCTTCGAGAAAAGATAGTGAGACGCGGGTGCGCTGTAAGAACGGTCAGGATTCCGACTTGGTTGATGTTTTTCGCGAGCTGTTGCGCTTTGCCGGGTTTGCACGGATGCGCGGCGCGAAGGGTTCCGGCTGCAGGCGAGAGTATAGCAGTGCTCGTAGGCGCCGGGGACATCGCCGATTGTTCTAACCTAACGGGCGCAGAGGCAACCGCCGCGCTGCTTGCAAAAATTCCTGGAACGGTAATGGCTGTGGGCGATTTAGCGTACCCGGATGGGACGCCAGCGAACTTCGCTTGTTATAACAAAACGTGGGGACGTGAGAAGGTGCGGACGCGGCCTGCCGTCGGAAACCACGAATTTCATTCGACGGGGGCTACTTATTATTTCCAATATTTCGGCGAGTCGGCTGGAGATCCGAGCAAGGGCTACTACAGCTATGAATTGGGCACCTGGCACATCGTGGCGTTGAATAGCGAGTGTGAGCAAGTAGGTGGATGCCAGCCGGGATCAGCGCAGGAAAAATGGCTGCGCCAGGACCTTGCGTCGCATCCGGTGGCCTGCACATTAGCCTATTTCCATAAGCCGCTGTTTAGTTCGGGTGGCGCTCACGGAGACGATCTAACAGTGAAGCCGTTGTGGGATGCTCTGTATCAAGCGGGTGCCGATGTCGTCGTAAATGGGCACGATCACGACTACGAGAGGTTTGCTCCGCAGACTCCGGAAGGAAAAACGGATGCCGCGCGCGGGATACGAGAATTTGTCGTTGGCACTGGAGGAAAGAATCACCGAGCATTCGGCGCCACGGACGAGAACAGTGAGGTGCGCAACGCGGACGCGTTCGGCGTGCTGAAGTTGACGCTGATGAACGGAAAGTATGCGTGGGAATTTGTGGGCGAGTCGGGAAAGACATTTTCGGACTCGGGACATGGCGTTTGTCACTGATTAGCCAGGCTCTGAAATCTTCTCTCTGCTTCTGGCATCACCGGAGTTAGGAGCAACGGAAAAATGAAACGAACTCTTGCATCGTTAATCGCGGTAGCTACCGTTTGTGGTCCGACTCTCACGACCGGTCCGGCACCGGGGTACCACGTTATCAAGAAGATTCCGCTCCCCGGCGTCGCGGCCTGGGACTATGTTTCGATCGACGTGGCTGGACGACGTGCCTATGTGTCGCACGCTTCGCAAGTAGAAGTTCTTGATGTCGATTCCTTCGAGCATGTTGGAACCATTCCGAATACTCCAGGAGTGCACGGAATTGCGATCGCCTCGGAGTTCGGGCATGGGTTCATCACAGCGGGGAAAGCCGACTCTGTGATCATGTTCGATTTGAAGACTTTGCGACTTCTTTCTGAAATCAAAGTTGGCAAGAAGCCCGACGCCATTGTCTATGATCCTGCGACGAAGCATATCTACGCGATGAACGGAGACGGTGACAGCTCATCAGTCATCGACGCTGCAGACGGGCAGTTGATAGGGACTATTGATTTGGGAGGAAATCCGGAATCTGCGGTGTCCGACGGAAAAGGAAATATCTACATCAATCTCGAGGAGAAGGCGGAAACGATCCACGTCGATGCGAAGGCCCTAAAAGTTCTGCACCACTGGCCACTTGCGCCTGGAAAGACTGCAACGGCGTTAGCATTCGATCC
>Ga0070665_100002709_pt1 | contig 19216 bp, 15 predicted proteins | sample KBSS13metaG_FD_65862 | JGI IMG/M metagenome (GOLD analysis project Ga0070665, IMG submission 65862) | Switchgrass rhizosphere microbial communities from Kellogg Biological Station, Michigan, USA - KBS S1-3 metaG | ecosystem: Host-associated > Plants > Roots > Rhizosphere > Soil ...
CGTGGTGATTCCCGCGATCGCCGCAATGCTACCCGGCGTGGACCTCACTCCCAAATTAGCAATCGTGCCGCTATTGAACGTGAGCCTTCTTTGCAAGGAACTCGTCACGGGCGAGTACCAGTGGAACTACATCATCATCATCTTCGCTTCGACTTGCGTGTACGCCGCGGGCGCTCTCTATTTGGCGGTCAAGATGTTTCAGCGGGAGTCCGTGCTATTTCGTTCGTAACAAGCGCGAATTTAGTAGAAACATCGAACATGCAGAATGCGTATCTAAAGCAAGGCCCGGCTCATACGCATATTGCTGATCCTGTTGTTCTTCCCTGCCGCACTTTCGGCGGTTGCCGGCTGGTATGGCGCATCCGGCTTCTTGCATCCCCAGATCCGAGCGTTCACGTCGGATATGGTGCGCGACGCGGACGTGACCTTCGCGCAAATCGGCGCGCGGCGCGAGGAGTTCGACATCCGGGCGCAGGACGGAGCAATGTTGCGCGGCTGGAAGGTGAAAGCTGCGAAGCCCAATGGTAGTTGGGTGCTGGTGTTCCACGGAGTAGCCGACAACCGCTACGGCATGACTGAGCACGCGCGCATGCTTCTGCAGGCAGGCTATAACGTAGTGATGATGGACCAGCGCGCTCATGGCGCCAGCGGCGGCGCAATCGCAAGCTACGGCTGGCTGGAACGGAAGGACTCATCATCCGTAATCGACGCGTTGAAAGAATCCGAGCATCCGATACACATTTTTGCTTTGGGAAATTCAATGGGCGGCGGAATCGCGTTACAATCCGCAGGCGCGGATCCCCGAATCGAAGCCGTGGCCGCCGAAGCGCCTTTCGCCGACTTGCAGGAGGCCGCCTACGACTACGCCGGGATGCAGCGGTGGCCCTGGCTGGGCAAGACGCTGTTTGCACCGGGCGCATGGATCGTGGTGTACCACGGAGAAATGCTGGCGGGCTTTCCAGCCAGCGAAGTGTCTTCAGTCAAAGCGGTTGAACGGCGAGCGTTTCCGCTGCTGTTGATTTGCGATGGCGCGGATGTGGTCCTTCCGTGCCGCCATTCCGAGAAAATTCTACAGGCTGCAACTGGGCCGAAGGAATTGTGGCGCGTTCCGGGAGCTCTTCATACGGGCGCGCTGGGAGCGGCGACCACGGAATTTCGCAGCCGGGTGATCGAGTTCTTCGATCGCGAAAGGATCAAAGAGAACGCTCTTGTTCCGCGCGCGCCTCGCACGCCCGACTAAGCCGTCGGACGGTCTCGCGCATGCGTACGGCGAGGGCGGCGATGGTCTCGAAGCGTTTAAAATTGCTCTCTGAAAGCGGCGAAGCTTTGTGGCGGCGCGCGTCGGCAAGTACAAGTTCGGCATTCCCGAGAATGCCCGTGAGCGGATTATTCAGTTCATGCCGCAGGATTTCTCCGAAGGTATCGCGGTAGCCGGCGTCGCCGGGAACAGGCGATTCAAGTTCTGAAAGGTCGGCAGACAAACGCCGGACCGTCTGCAAGCGCTTTTCCACGCAAGCCGCGGCGTAGGGCAAATGCGACTGCGCGTTGGCGATAAAGTCAGCGGCACCGGCCGCGATCAGAGCGGACAAGCGGGCCGGCGCCTGGGGGCCTCCTAGAACCACCACGGGGGTGAAGCCGGCCAGCGCGGCAGTTCAAGGATGGAAACGCATGCCTCGTTCCAAAAGCGACTGCCGAACGAAGCGTTCCGCATAGAATACCTAGCTATACCCTTACCATCGACTCTTGCACAATGGAATTGTTGGCGTCTTAGACGAACTGAGGCTATGGGGCTGAACCATTGCGGAATGAACCTTCACAGCATTTTCCCGCTTTGGAACTGCATTCGCACTAACGATTGGCTGCTTCTGGGCGCAGCAAGAGTCCTTCCTGCTCGGAACCTACCACGAATCCCCTCACTGACGAAAATACTTCGCTCACTCTTCCTCGTTCGCTGTCGGTGTCCACGCGCACCCAACTCTTCAAGCCGTCCGAAGATTCGTATAGACCACCATTGCTCATCGCCACAACGCACCTCGATCCCGCAAACGCAGGAGCGGCCGACGCTATTGCCGGCAGGCCGTTACCCACCAGCCGCCATTCTTCACCGGTCTTGCGTACAAAAACTCCGCCCTGCGTCCCCAAAAGCCATTGCTTTGGCTGCAAGCGGTCTTCCTCAAACCATAGGAGTCCAGTCGCGTTCGACGGTAGAGTAGTGAACGGCCTCCACTCGCTTCCGAACTCCTGCCACCACAGTTGACCTTCAGCAATAGCAAGCAACACTCCCGCCTCCGTCGCAGACAAATAGCTCACCGTCGAAGGCAAAGCCTTCGCAGCAACGCGGCGAAATTCCATGCGGCCAGCGTCCAATTCCCAGAGCCCCTTGTCGGTAGCGACCAGAAGTTTTCCGCCGGTCTGCACGAGCGCGTTGACGCGAGGAACTACCGTTCGAACACTCGACCGGCGCCCGGCAGCACGTGTCTTCTGAAACGGAATCGCCTCGCGAAACAAGACAGTCCGCCAAACTCGGGTGTTCGAATCGAAGCGCGCCAGCCCGCCTCCGTTGGAAGCTGCCCACCATCCCTCCGGCGACGAGAAGATTTGATCAACCGATTCTTGTGGCGCCTTTCCACCCAACTCGCTCCAGCTTCGTCCCGCGTCGTCGCTCACCAGAAGTTTGCTGCCGTAGCCTTCGACTCGCGTTAGCAGCTTCCGCGGATCTTGTGCGTTCACGGCCAGCGCAGCGATGACGCGATGCGAGAACCCTTCATTGGAGGCAGCAAACGATTTTCCCCCGTCAACGCTGCGCAAAATCCCCTGCCCGCTCGTGCCGGCAAGGATGGTTTTCTCTTTCCCTTCCGGCAGCACCACCACACCGTTCACATCGGTATCGCGAGAAGTAATTCGCTTCCACGTCTCGCCATAGTCCGACGTCATCCACAGCCCTTCTGTCGTCGCCGCATAAAGCGTTTGCGAGTCCGTCGGATCCTGCACTATCTGTTGCGTCCTCCGGCTGGAGTACGGAATCCCCTGCAGCTTGGTCCACGCCGCGCCGCCATTTTCGCTGCGGTAAATACCGGAACACGCGCTGGAAAAAATCCGTCGCGGGTCATTCGCATCGATAAGAAGGCTCATGATGTCCGAATCGTCGATCATGCCCTCGCTGATGGAATTCCACGTCTTGCCGCCGTCGGTTGTCTTCCACGGAAGGTGGTACGTACCGACGTAAACGGCGTGTGCATCGCGCGGATCAATCGCCAGCGAATCAATATTCTGCAATTCCGGGTCATCTGCTCGCGTGATCCGCTGCCACGTCTTCCCATCGTCGGCTGAACAAAAAACGCCGCTCCGCGTACCTGCGATCCACACGTTTGGGTCTGACGCAGACTGCTCCAGCGCGCGAACTGCTTCGTCTCCAAGCCCCGCGAGTTTCCAGGTCTTCGCTCCGTCGATACTTTCAAAGACTCCGCCCGCCGGACTATTCCGAAACCACACGGCCGCAAGCAGCCTCCTTGCACTTCGTGAATCCGGAACGATCCGCTGGACGACAACGTCCAAGCGTCCGCCAGCCCGTCCGCGTAGCTCCCAATGCTCACCGCTGTCCGTTGAGGCAAAAATATGTCCGTCCGGAGTTCCCAGGTATGCCGTTCCGTCCGAAGCCGCCGCCAACGAGGTAGCCATTCCACCTGGCGGCCCCAACCGTTCCCATCGCTGACCGAAGACAGGAGCAACCACCGTTAGGCTCGTCATCAGCACCGTGAGAGCGACATTCGCAGTGCCCCGAATCCGAAATCGCAAAAAGAAAGCGGGCCCGGAGAACACTAGCTCTCCGAGCCCGCAAATCAGTTCACTGAATGAGCGAATCACGCGCAGCATGCACAACACGGCACGCGATCCGCTCTCATTGGATTTAGTAAGTCGCGCCCTCCGGCACGATAACGAAGTCCACCCGGCGATTGGCCTTTTCCTGGCCCTTCTCCTTGGAAGCTTCGCCCGTGCGGGTCGAAATACGCGATGCGTCTACGCCCTTCTCGACGATGTACTTCTTCGCGAGATCGGCGCGGGTCTGTGCCAGCTTCGCGGCCTTCGGTTCCTTGGCATCCGCGTAGCCGACGATCACCAGCTTGGCGCTGGGATCGTTCTTCAAACGCAGAGCAACGTCATCGCCCACGCGCTTGCAGGCATTGTCAAACCGCGAAGCGCCGGCCTTGTTGTAGCCGCAATCGCCGGCCTTCGCCGCTTGTGGCGGAGGCGGCGGCTGTTGCACGTCCACCGTAGTGTTGGCATCGGCCGTCCCGCCCTTGCCGTCGCTCACCGAGCATTTCACGGTGTAGCTTCCGGCAGAGAGTCCGGTCGAATCAAACGTCGCCTTCGGTCCATCGCCAGTGACCTGGCCGCCCGTCGCCGTGTAGCTGTAGGTCAGCGTGTCGTTGTCCGGATCGCTGGCCGTCGCCGTAATTCCGGTGCGCTCGCCCGGCATGATCGGGCTGTGATCGGTCGAGCAGGAAATTGTCGGGGGCTGATTCGGCTTCTTGGCCACGGTAACGTCCGCAGCGCACGTCGCCGTACTGCCCTTGCCATCGTCAACCTTCGCGTTGACCGTATAAGTTCCTTCCGCCAAACCGGAAGTGTTGAAACGCCCATCCGGGCCCGTGCCTTCCACCGTTCCGCCCGTTGCGGTATAGCTGTACGTCAGCGTGTCGTTGTCCGGGTCGCTCGCATTTACGTGCACCGTCACCGCATCATTCGAACCCGCGTAAACGGACGTAGGATTCGCCGAGCATGCCGCGACCGGCGGATGATTTGGCGGAGGCGGTGGATTCGGAATACCAAACCGCAACACCACTCCCGTACCCAAACGTAAGTTGTTCTGGCGTGCATCAGCATTCAGGCTAGGCCCGCTGAAGTTCGTCATCAGGTAGTCGATCTGTGCGAATCGCCATGCCAGGTTCTTCGTCAGCACTACATCGACGCCGCCGCCAGCCGCCAGCGCAAACGCGTTCTGGCTCCTGTCGCCTGTAATCCCCGCTCCGGCGTTCATTCCGCCGAACAGAAACTCCGCGAACGGTACAAAGTGATCGAACCGCCGCAAGTTCAAGCGAGGACCAAACAGGTAAGAAGTCAACCCCCCACTCTGCCGAACTCCGTTTACGTCACGGTGCCCGTTGTAGCCGCCGATTTCCGCCGTTAGGCCCAACACGCGATTCGCGTTATAGGTGAATCCACCCGTTCCGCCGTGGTTGTTGAAATTGTTGAAGCCATCGCCCGGATTGAAGTTGATGTAGCTGTAGCCGCCGTTCACTTCAATGCGTGGCACCAATTTCCCAGGCGGGCGTGTGTCCTTCGTGCTCGCCGCAGCACTCTGCGGTCCCGGAAACGGCGTCGTCCGCGGCACCGCGGGAATCGCCCATACGCTTCGTGTTACCGGCGCTACGCTTTCCGGAGCTGCGGGCGCTGCCGGAGCCGCAGCGGATTCCGTCGGCTTTGCTGTTTCGTCTTTCTGCTGCGCAATAAGAGGAAGCGCCAATAACGCCCCCACCGCTGCAGCTGCACACCACTTACGCATATCCATCCTCCCCTAAACTCGTGATCGAACCTCAGTTAGCCCACGCCCCCCGCAAACAGCTGCGTTCAGAGGGAGCAGCGCAGCCTGTTTCTTTGTCCTCTTTCGAGGGCGCAAGAACAAGCCGCTCATCCCTCGCCTGATCCTGGGTTGTTCCTAGGGAGGGACTGCAATGAAAAGACAAAGCGCGGTTTCAATAGCCTATGCCAACCGCCTCTTACTTCGCAAGTAATTCCTTGTTTTCTCAAGACTTTCCGCGAGCCGGATTGCTTGGCCGTTGCTACACTGAGAATGGTATGAAACCCTTCACAACCATTGATCTTGACTGGACGGGCCGTCCGCAATCCATCGCTTCCCTGCTCATTGAATCGGACGGTGCCGCGGCCCTGATTGACCCTGGGCCCGCGTCCACGCTCGAAGCGCTTCGAACAGCGCTCCAGGCTCACGGCCTGAGCTTTGCCTCGCTCAACGCAATCCTTCTCACCCACATCCACCTCGACCACGCTGGCGCCACCGCCTCCATCGTGGGCGAAAATCCAAATCTCAAGGTTTACGTCCACGAGTTCGGCGGCACGCACATGGTCGATCCGTCCCGCCTGCTCGTGAGCGCGGGCCGCCTTTATGGCGCAGACCTCAAGACTCTCTATGGCGAGTGCTTACCGGTGCCGGAGAGCAATCTGCGTCCGCTCGACGGTGGCGAACAAATCCAAATCGGCCAGGTAAAACTCGAGGTCTTCTACACGCCGGGCCACGCGTCGCACCACGTCGCCTATTGGGATCGTGCTTCACGCGTCGCGTTCGTCGGCGACAACGCTGGAATCCGCATCGAAGGCAAATCCTATCTCCTTCCCGCCACTCCGCCCCCTGATATTGACCTCGCGCTATGGAACAAGTCGCTCGATACGATCGCTTCCTGGAACCCGGAACGCCTCTTCCTCACTCATTTCGGATACATCGATAATCCCAGCGAACACATCCGGCTCTACCGTGAGCGTCTCCGTGATTGGGCGGCGCTGACGGAAAAATTGCTGGAGTCCAGCGATTCATTGGAAGCCGGCGAGCGCCGCTTCATCGAGCAAATTTCAAGCGAAGTTCGCGATGTTCTGCCTGCTGAACCGGCCGAACTCTACATTTTCAACGGTGGCTTGGGACTTTCCTGGCGCGGTCTGGTTCGCTATCTCAAGAAGCGATCTCTGCAAGCAAAACCGCAAGCGTCTGACTAGCCAGCTCGCCGCCTCATCGCTGCACCAACTAATTTCAGTTTGAGTTTTCGTTCGTGGAATCGGCGGGAGCTGTTTCGGCCGGCGCAGACTCTTCGCTTGCAGTTTCCGTAGTAGTACTCGCTGCTGTCGGCTCGGTTACCGCCGCAGGTTCTGCTGCTGGTGGCTCTGACGCAGGCGCTTCCAGCCGAACGCTCAACGCGCTCACGAGAAGATCGACGAGCTTCTGCGCGCCCGAGCCGTCCGGATCACGATCCGGGTTATATTGCGCCACATCGAGTCCGAGCAGCGTTTTCTGGCTTACTGCTTCCCGCAACGCGGCACGCACTTCGTCCAGCCGCAACCCGCCGCTGCCGGGAACATTTACCGCCGCAAACTCTTCCTGCGCAATGATGTCCGTATCCAGGTGCAACACGAATTCGCGTGATTCCGTATGAAGATGCGCGAGCGCGTCCTGCGCGCTCTTCGTCGCGCCTTTTTTCTGAACATCCGCCGCCCAAACATGCCGCATCGGCGACTTCGACAAAAACTCCTGCTCCGGCGGATCCACTCTCTCCAACCCGAACAGCAATACATCCGGCTCGCGAACCAGCGGCGACTCGCTGTAGAAGCGCACTAGTTCCGGCGCGCCACGCCCGATGATGTGCGCCACGACCATGCCGTCAATGCGGCCGGAAGGCGTCGACGCCGGGGTGTTCAAGTCCGCGTCGCGGTCCATCCACAACAAGTTGATGTGTTTGTAGTAGCGCCGCGCGCCCGTCAGCAGGCCGATTACTTGCGCGCAATCTCCGCCGAGCACCAACACCAGCGCGCCGCTCTTGACCGCTGTTTCGGCGTGTAGTTTCAGGTCGTTGAGTCCCGCGACGATGGCGGGCAGATTTCGTGCGCGACGATGTTCTTCATCATCAGCGAACATCCGTGGCGCGCAGTCACCCAGATCGGTCACTTCGAATCCCGCGGCTCGCAGCTTGTCCAGCAAACCTGCGGCTCGCAAGGCAGCCGGAGCCTTCTCTGTTCCAGGCAGAAACGCTGCGGCGCTCGAGCACGCACCTATCAAGGCAATCTTCTTCGGCTGACGGACGATTTTGACCGCCAAGGCTATCTCCTAAAGTTTCTGAAAAACTTTGCCTGCGTTTGCCTGGCCCGTTTTACTGCCCCTGAACCGGCGCAAATCCCCTGTCGTCCCAAAATGCAACTAGCGCCGCGGAGCTGGCGCAATGCTCGCCAGTTCCGGCGGCAGCGTGAACCGCACGTCCTCGCGAATCAGATCCAGGTCGCGCTGATCCGTATAACCGTGTTCAGCGAGCCGCTGGCTCACCTGTTCTACCAATACTTCTGGCGCGGATGCGCCGGCGGTCAATCCAACGCTCTTCACTCCCTGCAGCCAGGCCGGATCAATGTCCGACGCCGAATCAATCAGCTCGGCCTTCACGCCGCGCCGCTTCGCCACTTCCACCAGGCGGTTCGAATTCGAGCTGTTCTGCGATCCCACAACCAGAATCAAATCCACGTCCTGCGCTACCTGCTCCACGGCTTCTTGCCGGTTCTGCGTCGCGTAACAGATGTCGTCGCTCTTTGGACCAACGATTTTCGGAAACTTTTGCCGCAGCCGCGCCACGATTTCCTGCGTGTCGTACAAGCTCAGCGTGGTCTGCGTCAGAAACGCCAGCTTGTCCGGATTGTTGACTTCCAGCTTGTCTACCGCTTCCACCGAATCCACCACAATCGTGCGGTCCGGCGCTTCGCCCGACGTCCCCACAATCTCCTGATGATCCTTGTGCCCGATCAGGATGATGGTCCGGTCTTCGCGTGCAAACTTAAGCGCCTCAAAGTGCACTTTCGTCACCAGCGGGCAGGTCGCGTCAATTACCTTCAGCGAACGAGACTTCGCCTCTTCGCGTACTGTCGGCGGCACACCGTGCGCGCTAAACACCAGCACTGCGCCGTGCGGAACCTCATCAATGGATTCGACAAAAATCGCTCCGCGCCGCCGCAGTTGCTCTACAACATAGGTGTTGTGAACGATTTCATGGTGCACATACACCGGTGCACCGTAGGCTTCCAGCGCCAGTTCTACAATGTCCACCGCGCGGACTACTCCCGCGCAAAAACCCCTTGGCCTGACCCTCAACAACACTTTTCCGTTGGATTCCGTACCCATCTCACTCCCATGTAGACTATCGGCCCTGATCGCAGAAAGGGCGGGTTATCAAAACTCTATCATAACCTACGCAGCCTGATGCCTGCACCGCTTTTCCTTCCCAGTTACTACACTTCGGCCCTGGTCGAGCCGCCAACTTTCAGCGCAACTTTTTCATCCCGAAAGGGTTAGACCAACTGAGCGCCATTTCTCTGGGGCGCGAGGGAACACCGTGAAATCACGCCTGTTAGTTCTTACAATCTTGGCCGTTCTCGGCGGCATCGGACTTGCTGGCTGCGATGACCACGTCGTCGTGGATCGCGACACCTCTATTCCCGTTCGCAAAGGCATGACCTGGGCTTGGCGCCCCGCAGGTCCTCCGCCTGCTTCGAATCGCCCCGTAACCTCCCGCGATTCCTTCAATCGCCGGCCACCCAACTACGGTCCAAATGCCGGCTCTAACTATGACAACGTTCCGTCGTACCAGCGGAACTCCTACTGGGAGAATGACATTGTCCGCAACCGCATCGCGCGGGCGTTCGAACAGGAACTCAACCACCGCGGTCTCGTGCAGGTCAGCGATCCTGGTAACGCCGACTTCTTGGTCGACTACCAGTTTGCCGTGCAGCCGCGCCGTGAACGCGTAGCCACCCCTGTGTATCCTTCCGGATTGGTCTGCGGTTACTACGGCTGCTGGAACGGTTTCTATGGTCCCGCGGGCTATTACGTTCACACGGTCCAATATCGCGAGGGGACGATTGTTTTTGACCTCGTGGACCATCGCATCAATCGTCTCGCCTACCGCGCCGTGCGCGAAAACGTCGTCCATCGTGACTCCTTCACCGACGACGAAGTCCGCGAAGGCGTGAAGCATTTGCTCAAAGGTTTGAAACCGAACTGAGCTCGGCGCCTCCTCTCACAAAACGCGCTACAACAAGACGGCTCCGATTTCATCGGGGCCGTTTTTGTTTTCCTTTGTCAGCATCTTGCGCTAGGCTTGTTCCAACTGCTGTCCCCAACTCTGCGCAAGCATTTCCTGGAAAAACATTTTCGGAGGAAGTCCCGTGTCCACTGCCGCGCCCGCAGCAAATTCGCCGAAACCAGGACCGCAGCCCGCTGAAATCCTGATGCAAATCGCGACTGGCCACATGGTCGCCTCCGCTCTGTACGGCGTGCTTTCCATCGGCATCCCGGATCTGCTGAAGTCCGGTTCGAAAAGCGTTGCGGAATTGGCCGGGGTCACTGGCGTCCACGAAGGCGCACTCTACCGCGTTTTGCGTGCCCTCAGCGCTGCCGGAGTTTTTGCGGAAAATCCCGCGCGAACTTTCTCACTCACACCGGTGTCGGAGCCGCTCTGCAAAGACGCGCAGAATTCCGTTCGCCAGATGGCTTTGTGGCTGACGCTTCCCTTCCACTTTGAAGTCTATGGTGCGCTATCTCATTCGCTGCGCACTGGAGAAACCGTCTCCGAAAAACTCTACGGCCTGCCGTGTTTCGACTACATCGCGCAAAACAAGGAAATCAACGACTCATTCAACGACGCCATGACCGAGTTCAGCGGCAACGTGATTCCCGCTGTGCTTGAAGCCTATGACTTCGGCGGACTCTCCAAAAAAACTCTGGTAGACATCGCGGGTGGCCACGGCAAAGCCCTTACGGAAATCCTCAAAAAACATACCGACGTTCGTGGAGTCCTTTTCGATCTCGACCACGTGGTGAAGGGCGCCGTAGCGCGCATTAAGTCAGAGGGACTTTCCAGCCGCTGCAGCGTCGCACACGGAGATTTTTTCAAGGCGGTTCCGTCCGGCGACGCCTACATCATGAAACACATCATTCATGACTGGGACGACGCGCACTCGCTCACCATCCTTAAGAACATTCACGCCGCCGCGGCACCAGGCGCGCATCTGTTTTTGGTCGAAGCCGTGATGGCTCCCGGCAACGAACCTCATTTCGCCAAAATCGTCGATCTCGAAATGATGCTGCTCCCCGGCGGCTGCGAACGCACCGAGCAGGAATACCGCGACCTCCTGGCGCAAGCTGGCTTCAAGCTGACCAATGTCGTTAAAACGAAATCGCCGCTCGATCTGATCGAGGCTGTCCGCATCGACTAGCGCTTTTGCATTGCAGTTTGTCGTAACGCCGATTTCCAGCCGGCTCTTGCTTTCCGTTTTGCGCGTCATGTCGTGTCATACTTTTTGCACACCCATGCCACGTTCTGCCAGTTCTCCTAATGCTTCCGGGCTCGCCGCAAAACTTGCCGCCTACGGCCGGGAGTTTCATTCGCGCGGATGGGCACTTGGCACCAGCGGAAATTACAGCGCCGTTCTAAAATGCGAGCATTTGCGCCTGCTCATCACTTCGTCCGGACTCGATAAATCCGCGCTTTCCGCGAAGGATTTTCTTGAAATCGATCAGCACGCGAAGGTTCTCAAGGGCAAGGGAAAACCTTCCGCCGAAACTTTTCTGCATCTCGCCGTGATTCGGGCACGGAATACAGGCTGCGTTTTGCATACACACTCCGTTTGGAGCACTCTGCTTTCCGAGCGCTACGGTGCGAAAGGCGGCCTCGCCATCTCCGGCTACGAAATGCTGAAGGGTCTTGAAGGCGTAAAAACTCATCAACACCGCGAGTGGATTCCGATCTTCGCGAACGACCAGGACATTCCGGCGCTGGCTGAAAAAGTCGCAGCCGAACTGAATCGCGATCCTGCTTCGCACGGATTCCTTCTCAGCGGCCACGGGTTATATACTTGGGGAGAAGACTTGGCTCAGGCGCGCCGCCACATCGAGATTTTTGAGTTCCTCTTTGAAGTGACGGGCAGGCGCGAATTCGGTTCTAGGTAGGGGCCGCTTTCCGAAGCCGGCGCATTCAACGACGTTAACCAACGAGGGTGCATCATGGCCTCCGTAACCATTCCCGACGAAAAGAAAACGTTCACGCTAGATTCCGAAGTTCGCGACTATCTCGCCGGCATCGGCATCACCTACGAACGCTGGGAGCCATCGCACACACTTCCGGCAGGCGCTTCCGCTGCTGAAGTTCTCGATGCATACGCTCCGGAAATTGATCGCCTGAAGGCCGAAGGCGGGTACGTCACCGCGGACGTGATTGACGTTTCGCCGGCGACTCCGGGACTCGAGGCGATGCTCAACCGCTTCAACAGCGAGCACTGGCACGATGAAGACGAAGTGCGCTTCATCATCGAAGGGCGCGGCCTGTTCCACATTCATCCGCGCGAGGGCAAAGTCGTCTCCATCACCGTCGAAGCGGGTGATCTTTTGCGCGTTCCGCGCGGCACTTGGCATTGGTTCGACCTTTGCCAGGAAAAGCGGATTCGCGCGATCCGACTTTTTCAGGACACGTCCGGCTGGACTCCGCATTACACGGAAAGCGGCACGGATCGCCGCTACGACCCTGTTTGTTTCGGCCCGTCGTATGTTGCGGGGCGCGGGGCGATCTCTTGAAATTGGCAGTTGAAGCGGTGAGCTGACTTTGCCGCAGACGTTTGAATTCACCGCAATCCGCGTAATACTTCTCGACATCGAAGGCACCACGACTCCGATTGACTTCGTGTTCAAGACATTGTTTCCGTTTGCGGCGGAACACGTAGAAGAATTTCTGCGCGAACATTCTTCCGATCCGGAAAGCAAAACTCTCATCGCGGAACTGCGCTCTACATGGAGCGGCGCCGCTTCTTCGGGCGCGCCGGTGTGGATTGAAAGCACGCCGGAAGAAAAAATTGCGTCAGCGGCCGCGTATGTGCGCTGGCTGATTGCGCGCGACAGCAAAATCACTCCGCTGAAAACACTGCAGGGAAAAATCTGGGATCAAGGATTTCGCAGCGGCGCGCTTAAGGGCGAAGTGTATCCCGATGTGGCTCCGGCGTTCGCGCGTTGGCACGAGCAACGGAAGCGCATCGCGATTTTTTCTTCCGGCAGTGTGCTCGCGCAGAAACTATTGTTTGCAAATTCCAGCGCGGAAGAAACCGGGCTAAAGCCCGGCGCTACACGTGAGGACCTGACCCCCTACATCGAGGCGTACTTCGATACAACGACTGGGCCGAAGCGTGAAGCTGGGAGCTATCGAAAGATCGTGGGCGCGCTGGGGGTGCCTACCCCTGAGGTGCTCTTCGTTTCGGATGTGGAAGCGGAATTGGATGCGGCGAAGGAAGCGGGCATGAAGACGGTGCAGTCGCTCCGGCCTGGGATCACGCCGGCATCGAATGCGGCGCAAGCGACGATTCGCAGTTTTGACGAACTATAGCTCCCCTCCCCCTACCCCTGTGTCCCTAAGCTGCTGAAAAGAAAAGCGGCGAATCTCCGAAAAAGTGAAGCAAAGTACGGAAAAGTTAGTGCTCTTCGCTAGTTGTCGCGACTCGTTCATTTCGTACCGTAACTCTTAATGTAAGTATACCACAGAAGCAACAGAAAAGCAAGGACAAAATGCACTGGCACCGAAGCTGGCATTCGGGGACGCAAACGTTCTAGCTACGGTTCCAAAATGGGAAAGACTTCGGCCTACGTCTGAGGGGCACTGCCGGGGTCTGCTACTCTTCCACGCTATGTTGCTGAAAAACGAAGTGGCGTTGATAACGGGGTCGGGGCGCGGGATTGGGCGGGCGATCGCGAAGCTGTTCGCCAGGGAAGGCGCTTCCGTATTTTTGACGGCCCGAACGGAAGCAGAGCTGGCAGCGACTGATAAAGAGATTGGCGACGCTGGCGGGAAGGCGGCGTTCTTGGCTGGCAACCTTGCGAATGAAGCCGATTGCCGAGCCGTTGTAGCGAAAGCGGCGGAGACCTTTGGCCGCGTGGATATTCTGGTGAACAACGGCGGGCACTACGGGCCCATTGTGCCAGTAGAGGAATATCCGATCGCTGAGTTCGACAAAGTTGTGGCGGTGCATTTGCGCGCGGCGTTTTTGCTGAGCCAGTTAGTGCTGCGGGGGATGTATGAGCGGAAGCACGGCGTCATATTGAACATTTCCAGCATTTCCGCGAAGGCCGCATTCAGCTGGGGTTCGGGTTATGCGGCGGCGAAAGCGGGGTTGCTGGGGCTGACGCGATACAACGCGGCGGAGGCTGCGCGCAAAGGTGTGCGCGTAAATGCGATCTGTCCCGGGCCGGTGACGGAAACTGTGATGAGCAAAGAGCTCGGCGCGCAGCTGGCGCGCAAATTGAACGTCAGCAAAGAGGAGCAGCTCGCGGGATTTTTGACTTCGATTCTGCAGGGACGCGGGCAGACTGCGGACGAAATCGCACAAGCGGCGTTGTTCTTGTGTTCGGAACAGGCGAGCGCGATCACGGGACAGGCGGTGAATGTCGATGGCGGAGCAGTTTTCTACTGACGGAAGACGGAAATGCGACAGCCCCTTGGAAAAATTCGATTGCCTCGTTCCGCAAACCCCGCCCTCTAGAAAGGGCGGCTACAGGGCATTGCCAGTTCGTTGACTTGAGTGGAGGGAGCACCTAGAATCGGCGCACCCGTTGCCCATGATAGGCGAAACCATTTCGCATTACCGCATCACCGCAAAACTGGGTGCGGGCGGAATGGGCATCGTATACAAAGCGCAGGACTTGCAGCTGGAACGCAACGTCGCGCTGAAATTCCTTCCGCATGATTTAGCACTGAGCGATACCGACCGCGAACGGTTCTTACGCGAGGCTCGGTCGGCTTCCGCACTCGACCATCCGAACATCGGCGTTATCCACGGCATAGACAAAACGGCGGACGGGCAGCTCTTCATTGTGATGGCCTATTACGAAGGCCAGACGCTGGCGCAGAAGATCGGCGCGGGTTCTTTGGCGCTACGGCAGGCGATGGACTGGATTTGCCAGATCGCGGCGGGATTGAGCGCGGCGCACGCACGCAACATCATTCATCGGGACATCAAGCCTTCGAACATCATCGTCACGAACGACGGCACGGCGCGCATTGTAGATTTCGGATTGGCGCGCGTGGTGGCGACACCCAGCGCGACGATGACCGGCGGAACGACGGGCACGCTTCCTTATATGTCGCCGGAGCAGATTCTGGGCGAGCCCGTGGACCAGCGGTGCGACGTGTGGGCGCTGTCGATTTTGATGGTGCAACTGGTGACGGGGAGCCATCCGTTCGCGCGGGAAAACACGACTGCGATGACCTTCGCGATTTTGAATCAGCCGCCCGCGGCGATTGATGCGCTGCCGGCGTTGCTGCAACCAATTGCGTTGCGAGGATTGGCGAAGGATCAGGGGCATCGCTACCCGAACGCAAAAGAGATGCTGACCGATCTGGAATCGGCGCGCGCGCAATTCACGTCGTCGGGAATTGCGCTGGATGAGCCTACGCTGACGCAAGGGCCGCAATCGGAGGCGATGAAAGCGGCGCTGAAGGAGATTGCGTCGCACGCTTCGACGCCACGGTGGCAAGCAGGGACCGCAGCCTCGCAGGCTGTAGCGGCGGCGAGTCAAAGTGGCGCGACGCTGAGCGACGCGAAGAAGAGCCGGGTTGCAGTTTACTTTTTTGCGGCGCTTGCGGTGGTCGTTCTCGCCGCAAGCTCATTGCTTTTACCAAGTGTGCGGCAACGGGCGGCGGCGGTGCTTTCTGGAACGGCAGGCGCGAAGCACGTGGCGGTGCTGCCGTTCGACAATATCGGGAACGATCCGGCAAACGAGGCGGTGGCGGAAGGCTTGATGGATTCGCTGACGAGCAAGCTATCGAATCTCGATTCTGCGCAGCAGTCGCTGTGGGTGGTGCCGTCGAGCGTGGTGCGCAGCCGCAAAGTGAGCGACCCGTCGGCGGCGGGAAAAGATTTGGGTGCGAATCTGGTGGTGAAAGGCAGCATTCGGCGTGACGGAAAAGATGTGCAGCTTACGGTGAATTTGATTGATGCAAAAGATTTGCGGCAAGTGGGTTCGGCGAGCTTCGATGATGCAACAGGCGATCTCGCAGGCCTGCAAGACCAGGCGGTGGCCAAGCTGGCGCGACTGATGAACATCAATGTGACTGCCGAAATGTTGCGCGCCACGGGAGGCCGTGCCTCGCCGGCAGCTTACGAGCTGTACTTGAAAGCGCTCGGCTTAATGCAGCGCTACGACAAGCCGGGCAATCTGGATCAGGCGCTGAGCGCGCTGCAGGACGCGGTAAATACGGATCCGCAGTTCGCGCTGGGATTCGCGTCGCTCGGCGAAGTGTACCGGCTGAGGAACCAAGTGGATCCAAATCCCCGGTGGATTGAGCAAGCGTCCGCAATGCTCGGGAAAGCAGTGGAAATCGATGACCACTTGCCGGCGCCATACGTTTCACTAGGACGGCTGCATACGTCGCTCTCGAAGTATGACCTGGCATTGCAGGAATTTCAGAAAGCGCTATCCATCAATCCGCGCAATGCGGAAGCGATCAGCGGAATGGCCGGGGTTTATGAGCGGATGGGACGAATTCAGGATGCGGAGCAGAGCTATAAACGAGCGATCGCGCTGAAGCCGGACTATTGGGACGGCTACAACAGCCTGGCCAATTTTTATGATCGGCAAGGAAAGACGGCGGACGCGATTGTACAGTATCAGCGAGTGATCGAGTTAACTCCGGACAATCCCGCGGCATATAGCAATTTGGGCGCAGAATACACCTCGGTAGGCGACCAGCTTTCCAATGAAAAAGCGGAGGCGGCCTTTAAGAAATCGCTGGAACTTTCGCCGACCTACGCGGCGTACGCCAATCTGGGAAATCTATACATGGGAGAAGGGCGCTACAGTGAAGCCGCGGAGGCAACGCGTAAAGCACTCGAGTTGAACGGAAGCGATTACCGGGTATGGGTGAACCTGCTGCTGGACCAACGGCTGTTGCACGATTTTTCTAGTGCCGACAATACAAAGAAAAGAGTACTATCCCTGCTAGCGGATTACATGTCGCGCTATCCGCAGGACGGAACGGCGCAGTCATGGATGGCAGTATTCCGTTCCGAAGACAAGCAACGCAGCGAAGCGCAGGAGGCCAGCGAAGTGGCGCTGGCAAATGCGCCGAACGATCCGCTGGTGCTGGCAAATCTGGCGGAGGCTGCCCAAAACCTGAACGAGCGAGCCAAGGCGGTGCATTACGCGCAGGAAAGCATACGTAACGGCTTTACCGTGACTGATCTGCGGAGCCGGCCGGCGTTGCAGCCGGTGCTGGCGGACCCGAGCTTCCACGCAAGTGGGAAAAACTGAAGCGATAGAAGGAGAAAAGCAACATGGCACAACCAGCCCCGAAGAGAGTAGGCGAAACCCCGGCGCCTAACGCGACCGTAAATATAAGCAACGGTGTGGTGTCGTCACAGACGGTCAGCATACCGAGCGAAGGAGTGGTGGCGTTTGTGGCGGATAACAACGATTACTTGCTCCAGTTGTTTGACAAGAAGAATGAAAACCACCCAGCAGTGAACGTTTATCTAGCGGCGAACGGCACGATTTATCTGGTGGGGAACAGTTCTTCCAATGACCAGAACAGTACGTGCTACTACAACGTGGAGTTCTACGCCACCGACAAGGATGGGGGACTGGGAAGCGGCGGCGGGAACAAGATCATTATCGGATCCGGAAATACCGAGTAATAGTAATCCCTCACGATCGTCGCGTCGCAAGGTGGTAGCGGCGCGGGGACTGCAACGGCTCAATCAAAGCTCGAACTAGAGACTTCACCGATCACAAGAAGGGCGGCTCTGTGCCGCCCCTCTTGTTTCTCCACGACGCAGAGACAGGCAGCTAGCAGTTCTAGAACTGTGGAAGACTGAAGAAAACTTTGATCGCTGGAGTTTGTTGGAATTCATTTTGAGAATTCAGTTAGAATCCTTCCTGACGTCATTCACCTTGGGAAACTGAACAAAAGAATTTTGCAGCGGGAGGTCGCGCCATACTCAGCCGTGTGCGTTCCTGTTCGACCGGTGCAGCATGCCCCTTTTTAATTTTTTGTCCCCATTTTCGCGGAGACCGCGCGTGAGCACGATTCCCACCGCCGACAGTACATTCGGATACGCGGGGCCGGAAGGACGGCGGAGCACGCGCATCGAGCGTCCGGTGCCGCTGCTCGTCACCGGGCACGACGGCATGGGCCAGGAGTTTCTGGAGCGCACATCCGCAGTCAGCCTGAATCTGCACGGCTGCCGCTATCCATCGCGGCACGATACACACGTTGGTTCCTGGATCACGCTGCAGATCGGCGAATCCGCGGTCGACGAGATTGTGACCACGGTGCGGGCGCAAGTTCGCTCAGTGCAGGTGCCGCGCAATCCGCGCGACCTTTATCACGTGGGTGTGCAGCTGGAGAAACCGGCGAATGTGTGGCGAGTTTCGTCGCCTCCGCCGGACTGGCTGACAGCGGCACAGCGTGTTGCGGGCGAGTTGCCGCCTTCGAAGGAACAAACAGCGGCGGCGACTGGACCGGGACGGGCGCCGACTCTTGAAGACATGCCGCAAGCGGTGCCTGCGAGCAAGGAAGCGAAAGAGCATGAAGCGGGCGCGGCCAACGGCGAAACTACGGACCGCAGGCTGCTGACGGAGGCGCTAGCGGGACTGGCTTCGGCAGTGGTTCCTGCTTCGCCAGCCATGGCAACAACGGCGAAGTCCGGCGCAGCTGCGGCGCCGGCCCCGGCAAAGATTGAGTTGAAGCCGGAGACTATCGCATCGACTTCTCCAGCAGAGACCATCGAAGCTACGAGTGCGCCCGCTTATGAAAAACCGGGACGCGTGGCTATTACGCCGGAGCGGCTGCTGGCGGCCCTGCAGCCGAAGATCGAAAAAGCGGCGGAGACGGCGATTCTTGCGGCGGTGAACAAGCATTTGACTCCGGCGCTGCATGCGGCGATCAATTCACTGGATGAAGCGCGCGAGGCTTGCGTGAAGCGCATGGAGGACAGCCTGGCGCAGCAGAGGAGCGCGGTGCTGCATGGGGCGCGGGAAGAGCTGCTGGCGCGGCTGGAAGACCGGCTGGATGAAGTGCGTGGGCGTTGGGACGGGCAACTGGACGGCTATCGAGTGCGCGCGGAAGAGATTGTGCACCGGATCGACCGGCAAGCAGGCGCAGCACAGAAAAATCTGGGCGATGCTCGGGAAGTGACGGAGCGGGCACTACGCGAAGTGCAAGCGAAAATTTCGGCGATGGCGACGGACGCGCTGGCCGAGGCATTGCGCGAGTTCGATCAGGGCATCAAGCAAGGGGCGCACCAGCAATTGACGAAAGTGCTGGACGAAGTGCAAGGGCTGACGCGCGAGGCCACGGCGTATCTGGAATCGAACGTAGCGGAAGCGCGCGCTACGGTGCAGACGGCGGCAAGCGAAGCG
>Ga0070665_100002710_pt1 | contig 19212 bp, 16 predicted proteins | sample KBSS13metaG_FD_65862 | JGI IMG/M metagenome (GOLD analysis project Ga0070665, IMG submission 65862) | Switchgrass rhizosphere microbial communities from Kellogg Biological Station, Michigan, USA - KBS S1-3 metaG | ecosystem: Host-associated > Plants > Roots > Rhizosphere > Soil ...
GTGATGCGATCGAGGATATGCTGAATGCGCCAATAGTTCGGCGCGCTGGAACGGCGTACTGTGCCGACGACCTCGTACCCCTTCGAGAGCAGGAATTCCGCGAGGTACGACCCGTCCTGCCCGGTGATTCCGGTAATGATGGCTCGCTTGGACATGGTGCTTCAAGATACTAACATGTCCCAACTGTCGAGAATGCCGCGGCCGTTCAGGCGGCGCGCTCGGCGCACACACGACAGTTTCAACGCGTCGGTGGATTCGGAGGCAGGTGTGCGTCGACTCGTGAGGGGAGCCAGGTGACATCGGACGATCTCGAAGCGCGCGTTCGTGAGCGGCGTGAAGCCGACGCGCGGTACAACGCGGCGCTGACCGCGCTCGACGGAACCGTCGTGAGCGTCAGCCGTCTTCCTTCGGTCGGACCCGAGCAGCGCGAGCGTTTGGGAACCGCGCTGATGCAGTTCCTCCAGCAAATCACCGCCTTCGTCGAGACCAAGGATCGCGAGCTGGCCACTGTTGCGACCACGCGACTCGATCAAGTCGCGCACGAGATCCAGTCGCTCGGCGAGCTGCGCACGCACATCGGCGTCCTTCAGCGCGCAGTCGAAATGCTGAAGCGATCCACCGCTGCTGCTCCTCCGGCGCCGAATGCTCAGCCTGCCGCCGCGAACCCGCAGATCCTGGCGTCGACCTCGACGCTCGACGACTACAAGTACGTCGGATTCGAGGACGCGTTTCGCGGGAGCGACGCCGTCATCGAAGAGCGGCTGCGTGCGTACGTGCCGCTCTTCCACGGCCGGACTCACGTCCTCGACGTCGGGTGCGGACGAGGGGAAATGCTGTCCGCGTTCAAGGCGGCGGGGATCGGCGCGCGCGGGATCGATCTCAACGCGGACATGGTGGCCGTCGCCCGCGAACGCGGCCTCGACGCGGCATCCGCGGATGCGCTGGGTTATCTGTCGTCCCTGCCGGACGAATCGCTCGACGGCCTCATCGCGACGCAGGTCCTGGAACACCTCGAGCCGTCGTACCTGATGCGGCTGCTGGATGTCGCTGCACGCAAGCTTCAGCCCCGCTCGCCCATCGTCCTCGAGACGATCAATCCGGCCTGCTGGCTGGCCTTCTTCAGCAGCTACATCCGCGACTTCACGCACGTTCGTCCGGTGCATCCTGAAACATTGCAGTACCTTCTCCGCGCGAGCGGCTTCGAACGCGTCGAGATTCAGTACAGTGCGCCGGTCCCCGATCACGTCAAGATGAAAGCGGTGGATCTCCCGGCCGAAGTGCTCGCCTCCTCCGATCCCTCGTCGAAGGCGATGGTGCAGATCGCCCACACCATCAACGCAAACGCCGCGATCCTCAACAGCCTGCTCTTCACATACCTCGACTACGCCGCGATCGGCTACCGAATCTGATCCCGTGGAGCGCATCGACGTCGCCGTGATTGGGGCAGGGGTCACGGGTCTCGCGTCGGCGCGCGCGATCGCGGTGACGGGCGCGTCAGTGTGCGTGCTCGAACGGCACCCGCGACCCGGGATGGATACGAGCACTCACAACAGCGGGGTCATTCACGCCGGCCTGTACTATCCCTCCGGCACACTGAAAGCGCAGCTCTGCGTCCGTGGCCGTCATTTGCTGTACGAGTTCTGCGCGCGCTACGCGGTGCCGCACGAAAAGACCGGGAAGCTGATTGTCGCCCACGACGCGCATGAAGTGAGCGAGCTCGAAGCGCTTCAGCGGCGCGGCGCGCAGAACGGAGCCACCGGCCTCGAGATTGTCGACCGCGCCTTCATCGTGTCGCGCGAGCCCGCGGTGAACGCGGCGTTCGCCCTGTGGTCACCTGACACCGGCATCGTGAACGCCGAGGAGTATGTGAAGGCGCTCCTCCGTACAGCATCCGACGCCGGCGTCGTGTTTCTGCCTGGGACGAAGCTGCTCGGCGCCGATCGCCACGCCGACGGCATCGTCCTGACCACGGAGCGGGAATCAATCCTCGCCCGGGTCGTCGTCAACGCCGCGGGTTTGTACGCCGACGATGTGTCGCGCACGCTCGGGGGCGAAACGTTCACGATTTATCCGTGCCGCGGCGAGTACGCGGAATTCACGCCGGCCAGGCGGACGCTCGTCAACGGTCTCGTCTACCCGGTGCCGCACAGCTCAGGTCACGGACTCGGCGTGCATTTCACGAAAACGACAGGCGGCCAGGTGTGGCTGGGACCGACGATCCGGTACCAGGATCGGAAGGACGACTACGAGAACGACCGCGAGCCGCTCGAGTCGTTCGCCGAATCGGCGCGGCATCTGATCGATGGCGTCACGGTCGACGACCTCAGGCTGTCGGGAAGCGGCATCCGAGCGAAGCTGCATCCGCCTTCTGAATCATTCGCGGACTTCATGATCCGGCGCGACCTCGAGAACCCTGCGGTGATTCAGGCCTCCGGCATGGACTCGCCGGGGCTGACTTCGTCACTGGCGGTCGGCGATCTCGTGCGCGACCTCGTGACCGAGACCCTGTAGGTATTTCTTCAGCGACTCCTGCCACGTCGGCATCTCGATGCCCAGGCTGCGCAGCTTGGCGTTCGACAGCGCACAGAAGATCGGCCGCGACGCGCGAAGCTTCATGTCCGCCATGCGCACCGGAGTCACTCGCGGCTCGAGGCCGAGGAGACGGGCCATCTCGCGAGCGAACTCCAGCCACGTGCACTGCCCCGTGTTGACGCAGTGATACAGGCCGCCAGGCGCCTTCATCTCCAGCAGCTGGCGCGTCGCACGCGTGATGTCGGGGATGTACGACGGCGTAATCGTCCGGTCCTCGAACACTTTGGGCGATCCGCCCGCCTTGAGCGTGTTCATGATGGTGCCGGCACTCCCCTTCGGCGCTGGAGCACCGGGCGCCTGTCCAAAAAGGCTTTCTACGCGCAGGACGTACGCGCAAGGCGCATCCAGCGCGAACCATTCACCCAGCAGCTTCGACGCCGCGTAGACGCTGCGCGGACCTGGCGAGTCTTCTTCCGTATAAGGCGTCGACGCGTTGCCGTCGAACACGAAATCGGTGCTGTAGTGCACCAGGGTCGCGCCGCAGGTCTGTGCCAGGCGCGCGAGCGCGCGGACGCCAAACGCGTTACTCCCCAGCGCCTCGATCGGACGGTCCTCGCAGGCGTCGACGTCCGTGAACGCCGCCGCGTTGAGAATGAGCGCCGGTTTGACGGGAGACAGCAGCGCGTCAACCGCCGCTTCGTCACTGATGTCGAGCTCCGCGCGGCCAAACGCGGCGATCTCATGAGCCCCGGCGAATTCGTGAATCAGCGCGGCTCCGAGCTGCCCTCTCGCGCCAACGACGGCGATTCGCATCAGGCGGCCCTGGATTCCACGCCGCCGGCGAACGCACGCATCCGCTCGTCGTCGAACACGCCTTCCCAGCGAGCGACGACGGCGGTGGCGATGCAGTTGCCCATTACGTTCACCGCCGTGCGGCCCATGTCCATGATCTGATCGATCGCGAGCAGGATGGCGGCGCCTTCGAGCGGCAGGTTGAAGGTCGCGAGCGTCGCGGCGAGGACCACCAGCGCCGCGCGCGGCACGCCTGCCACGCCTTTGCTCGTCAGCATGAGCGTCAACATCATGATCAGCTGCTGGCCGAGCGTCATGTGCACGCCGGCCATCTGCGCCACGAACACGCTGCACAGCGACAGGTACAGCGTCGAGCCATCCAGGTTGAAGCTGTAGCCGGTCGGCAGCACGAAGCCGACGATGTTCTTGGGGACGCCGAAGCGCTCCATGATCTCGAGCGCCTTGGGCAGCGCGGCCTCCGAGCTGGCGGTGGTGAACGCAATCAGCATCGGCTCGCGGATCGCCTTCACGAACGTGAGGAACGGCACGCGGATCAGATACGAGACGATGCCGAGCACGATCAACGCGAAGATCACCAGGCCGAAGTACATCAGCCCGACAAGCTTGCCGAGCGTCCACAGGATGCCGAGCCCCTTGCTGCCGACGGTCGCGGCAATTGCCGCAAAGACGCCGACCGGCGCGAACGCCATCACGTAGCCGGTGAACTTGAACATCGCCTGCGCCGTGCTCTCCATCAGGTCGAGCACCGGTTGTCCCTTGGCGCCGATCGCGGCGACGGCGATGCCGAAGAACATCGAGAAGATCACAACTTGCAGGATGTCGCCGCGCGCCATCGAATCGATCACCGACGTCGGAAACATGTGCAGCAGGATGTCCCAGGCGTGCTGCTGATTCTGGACCATCGCGGCGGCGACCTTGGTGTCCGCGCCGGACAACAGCGAGCTCTCGCCGATGCCTGGCTTGAAGATGTTGACGAGGCCGAGGCCGAGAAACAACGCGATCGTCGTGGCGATTTCGAAATAGATGATCGCCTTCAGCCCGATCCGCCCCATGGTCTTCATGTCGCCGGTGCCGGCGATTCCCACGACGAGCGTGGAGAACAACAGCGGCGCGATGATCATCTTGATCATGCGCAGGAAGATGTCGGCCAGCGGCTTCACCTGCTCGGCGAATCCGGCGACGTGCACCCCGTTGGCGTCCGACGACGGCCAGAGATAGCCGACGAGAATGCCGAGCACGAGGCCGGCCAGAATCTGCGTCGTATTGGACCGGGTCGGACCGGGCCGCGTCGTCATTGCCTCGCGCTCGCCGGAACGCGTTGCTGGATGAACTGCCCGATGGCCGACACGACGGTCTCCTGCTGACTCAGTGTCAGTTCGCCGTAGACCGGAATCGCGAGGCTCTCCAGAGACGCGCGTTCGGCATGGGGGAACGCGCCCTGCCGGTATCCGAGATTCGCGAAACACGGCTGGAGGTGGAACGGCACGGGATAGTAGATCTCGTTCCCGATGCCCTGCTGGTCGAGGTGACGCTTGAGGCCATCGCGATCGGCCGTGCGAATCACGAACTGGTTGAAGATGTGCGAGCGATCGGGCGGCTCGATCGGCAGGCGGACAGCCTCGTCGAGACCCGCGGCGTGGAAGAGCGCGCGATAGCGCGTGGCGTTGGCGCGACGCCCCTGCGTCCAGCCCGAAAGGTGCGGCGCCTTCACGCGGAGCACGGCAGCCTGCATCGCGTCCATGCGGAAATTCGCACCGACCACGTGATGGTAGTACTTCGGCTTCATGCCGTGCGTACGCAGCAGCTTCGCGCGGTCGGCGAGGTCGTCGTCTTCGGTCGTGAGCAGACCCGCGTCACCAAAGGCGCCGAGGTTCTTGCTCGGAAAGAACGAGAAGCAGCCGAACGCGCCGATCGTGCCGAGAGGCCGCGACTTGTAGGTGGATCCGATTGCCTGCGCGGCGTCCTCGATAACCGGGACGCCGGCGCGATTGGCGGCCGCCATGAGCGGATCCATGTCGGCGCTCAACCCGAAGAGATGCACCGGCATGATGGCTTTGGTCCGAGGCGTGATGGCGGCGGCGGTCTGCTCAGGGTCGATGTTGAACGTCTCGGGATCGATGTCCACGAGCACGGGCGTGGCGCCGAGGCGAACGATCGCGCCGGCCGTCGCGAAGAACGAAAAGGTCGTCGTGATCACCTCGTCGCCGGCCTTGATGCCGAGCGCCATGAGCGCGAGCAACAGGGCGTCGGTGCCCGACGAAACGGCGATCGCGTGCTTCACGCCGAGCAGGACGCTCAACTCGCGCTCGAGACCATCGATCTCGGGGCCCATGATGTAGCGCTGGCTGTCGCACACACGGGTGACGGCGGCCAGCAGCTCATCGCGCAGCGGCCGGTACTGAGCGTCGAGGTCGAGAAGAGGAACGGGCATGGGCCTATTCTACCTGCCGCGTGATTTGACCGCTGCCCGCGTCTCCCGATCCGTCTCGCGCTTCTTGATCGTCTCGCGCTTGTCGTAGTCCTTCTTGCCCTTGGCGATGCTGACCGCGACCTTCACGCGGCCGTCCTTGAAGTAGAGACGCGTCGGCACGAGGGTCATCCCTTTTTCGACGGTCTTGCCAATCAGCTTGCGGATCTCCGAGCGGTGCAGCAGCAGCTTGCGCCGGCGCAGCGGCTCGTGGTCCGCGTACCCGCGATGGCTGTAGGGACTGATGTGGACGTTGTAGATGAACGCCTCACCGTCCTCGACACGCGCGAAGCTGTCGCGAAGGTTCACGCGGCCTTCGCGGATCGCCTTCACCTCGGTGCCGAGAAGGACGAGGCCCGCCTCGAACGTCTCCAGCAGATGGAAATCGTGGAACGCCTTGCGGTTCTCGGCGATGTTGCTCTGCGCTTTTTCGCGTTCTGTCAGTTCAGCCATTTTGAAAACGGTCCGCGATCGTATCCGTATTTCCGGTAGTGTCCGCCTTCAGGCGGACCCTCCCGCGAGCCGCGCCGCCAACAGGACCGCGGCAATCATGCTCTCCGGATCCGCCACGCCCTTGCCCGCGATGTCGAATGCGGTGCCGTGATCGACCGACGTCCTGATGATCGGGAGCCCCAGCGTGACGTTCACCGCCTGCCCGAAGGCAACCAGTTTGACAGGGATCAGCCCCTGATCGTGATAGCAGGCGATGACGACGTCGAAATCGCCGCGTTTGGCGCGCACGAAGACCGTATCTCCCGGATACGGTCCCGACACTTCGATCCCCCTCGAACGACACGCGTCAATCGCCGGGACAATCGCGGTCTCCTCTTCCCGGCCGAACAGCCCGTGCTCGCCCGCATGCGGATTGAGCCCGGCGACGGCAATCCGTGGCCGCGCGACGCCGAACTTCGGCAGCTCGCGGGCCGTCAGCGTGATGGTCGCCTCGAGCGACGCCTGCGTCAGCGCGCGCGGGACCTCGGCCAGCGCGATGTGCACCGTCGCCAGGACGACCCGAAGCACGTCGGAATAAAACATCATCGCGACGTGATGCGAGCCGGTCAGGTGCGCCAGGAGGTCGGTGTGGCCGCTCCACTCCAACCCTGCCAGCCGGAACGCTTCCTTGTTGACCGGTGCGGTGGCGATCGCCTGCACCGTTCCCAGCTGTGCGTCGGCGACAGCCCGCACGATGACGTCGTATGCCGCTCGTCCGGCGGCCGCGTCGAGTACTCCGGGCGCATACCCCGAGCCGGCTGGTGGAGCGTAGAGAACCGGTTCACAGGCGGCGAGAACGCGCGGATCGGCGGCCGCGCGCGCAGCCACTTCAGGACCGATGCCTGCGGGATCGCCGACGGTAATAGCGACACGGGGTTTCACGGAGATTTCAGATTTCAGGTTTCGGCGTTCAGATTACGAACCGCAGGATCCGCAGCTTCCCGACCCGCAGGCGCCGGAAGCGCAACCGCCGGATCCGCATCCGGACGGGTTGTCGCAGCCTCCCTCGCTGCCGCAGCCGCCGTGCTGCACGCCCTTGGCATTCGGCAGCTCGTACCGGAGGCAGCATTTCAAGCGTCCGCAGAGTCCCGACAGCTTCGAGGGATTGAGGCTCAAATCCTGCAGCTTCGCCATCTTGATAGAGACGGGTTCGAACGTCTGCAGGAACGTCGTGCAACACAGTGGGCGGCCGCACGTCCCGTAGCCGCCATACATCTTGGCTTCGTCGCGCACGCCGATCTGCCGCATCTCGATGCGCGTCCGGAATTCCGCCGCCAGCTCGCGCACCAGCTCTCGGAAATCGACGCGGCCGTCCGCGGTGAAATAGAACACCAGCTTGGAGCCGTCGAACGCCTGTTCGACGCGAGCCAGCTTCATCCCAAGGCCGCGCTCGCGGATCCTCAGCAGCGCGATGCGATACGCCTCCTGCTCTCGGTGCTGGTGCTGCAATCGCGCAACGATGTCCTCTTTTGTCGCCACGCGCACCACGCGCTGCGTCGAATCGTCCGCTGGACGGCGCTTCGCGTCGAGCTGCGGAATCGCGTGCGTCACGGTCCCGACCGCCGGCCCCACTTCGGTTTGCACCACGACGCGATCGCCGGGTCGCGGAACCGCGCTCCCGGAGTTCTCACCGAAGACGTAGCTCTGCGCGCGTCCGACGGGCGTCAGCTTCACGGCGACGAGCGGACCGCGCGGCGCTGGCCTCACAGCTGCAATACCAGCCAGTCCGCGACCAGCTTGACGCCGGCGTTTCGTTCGAGGGCGAACAACGCGCGATCGATCGCGGCGAACGCGCGGGTGCCGCGCGTTCCCTGGTAGGCGTTCGTCAGCCGCTCCAGCGCCGGGCGCACATCGGCGTTGACGAGTGCCCTATCGTCGGCGCCGGTCGCAAGCACTTCGACGTCGCGCAGGAGCACGGCCATGGCACGCAGGTGCGTCGCCAGTTGCTGCCGTTCGGTGACGCCGCCCGACGGCTTTGTCAAAAGATTCTGCGCGGCTTCGATCCGCCTGGAAGGATCGCGTTCGGAGGCGGCCTGAACCAGCACGCTATGCGCCAGCTCACGCGACTCGACCAGATCCCCGGCGCGCGTCTGGAGCGCATGACCGAGACTGCCGTCCGCCGTCGCGGCCACGGCGCGAGCTTCGGCCTCGCTGCGTCCACGCGCCATGAGCGCGGTCACGATGTCCTCGACCGGCAGCGGCCGGAATCGGAGCTGCGGACACCGCGAGAGCACTGTCGGCAGGAGCATGTCCGGCCGTGCCGTCACGAGGATGAAGATCGAAGAAGGCGCCGGCTCCTCGAGCGTCTTGAGCAGCGCGTTCTGAGCCGGCGTAATGAGGGCGTCGGCATCGTCGATGATGACGACCCGCCGGCGGCCTTCGAACGGCCGGTACTGCGCGCGATCGATGGCGTCGCGGATCGGCTCGATCTTGATATTGCCGTTTTCGTTCGGGGATACGACCAGCACGTCGGGATGCACGCCGCGGGCAATGCGGGTGCAGGCAGCGCACACCCCGCACGCATCAGGGCCGGCATCGCGAACGGTGAAGCGCGAGCCATCCGTGCAGTTGAGGGCTTGAGCGACGGCTATCGCCGTCAGCTGCTTGCCGACGCCTGCCGGGCCAGCAAACAGAAGGCTCGGGGGAAGCGTGCTGCCGCCCACGGACCGTGCGAGCAGGTCAATCAGCCGGTGGTGACCGACGACGTCCCTGAAGGGCATCGTCGGATGCTATCACGCGCTAGCCGCCCTTTTTCTTCGTCGGAGGCTGCGCGTCGTTCTTCGGCGGAGCTTGTGTGTCGGAGTGTTCGGCCTCGTGATCCCGGCCGAACAAGCGCGACCAGAAACCGCGCTTCTTCTTCTGCGCCGGCGCGGGCGGCGGCTCGGACGCCGTCGCAGCGGCGCCTGAGGTCGCGGTCGGAGCCGGCGGGGCAATGCCCGTGTCCTCGACGTGGGGAGGCGCGGGCCGCTCGTCGCTGCCGAACAGGCCGGCGAGCTTCGTCATGATTCCGTGCGTCGGGTGGAGATCGCAGAAGCCGCGCGGCTCGGTCCCTTTCGCGAAGTACTCGGTGTAGACCATCGAATACCGTTCGCGTTTGCCGGTCGTGCCGATCACGTCGACTTGTTCGCAGCCCTCCGTCGCGAGCAGGCCCGACAGCCGGCAGACCCTCGCGCTCGTGATGCCGGCGGGCGGGGTCAGCCACTCAGGCTTGTCGTGGCTGGTCGCGCTCTTCATGAACGTCGCCCACGCCGGAACGGCGACATCGGCAGCGAAGCCATTGGGCAGAATCGTTCGCGGCTGGTCGAAACCAACCCACACGCCGGTCACCAGCTTCGGCGTGTAGCCGATGAACCAGGCATCGTTGAAGTCGTTCGTGGTGCCGGTCTTCCCTGCCGCCGGCAGCGTGAAGCCCAACGCGCGAGCGCGGCTGCCGGTGCCCGCGTTAATCACATCGGCCAGCATCGTCGACATGAGGAACGCGGTCGTGTCGCTGATGGCGCGAATGGACGTTTCCTGCGATTGATACAGCACGCTGCCGTTCAGATCTTCCACGCGCCGAATCAATCGCGCTTCGGGAACCAGCCCGTGGTTCGCGAACGCCGCATACGCGGCCGTCATCTGCTGGAGGGTGACCTCGCCGGATCCCAACGCCAGCGACGGCACGCTCGGCACGTCGCCCACGCCCATGGTCTTCGCGTACTGCACCGTTCGCGGGATTCCGACTTCCTGCAACAACCGGACGGCCGCACGATTGCTCGACGTGCGCAGGCCCGTTCGAAGGCTCATCGTTGGAGAGGACGAGTGTTCGTCCTCGGGCGTCCATGCGCCTTGAGGCGTCGCGATCGGATCGTCGAGATGGTCGAGCACGGTCGCCGGCGTGAAACCGGCTTCGAGCGCCGTTGCATAAACGAACGGCTTGAACGAAGAGCCCGCCTGCCTGTGTGCCTGCACGGCGCGGTTGAAGTGGCTCGTGTCGAAATCACGCCCGCCGACCATCGCGCGCACCTGACCTGTATCCGGTTCGAGCGCGATCAGCGCGGCTTGCAGCACGTCCGTCGAATCCGGCGGCGCTGCCGGCTTTCCGGCCTTGTCGCGCGCAGCCGCGCGGCGGGCCTGCCACGCTGTACGGCGCCCTTCGATCGACTTGATTTGATCGGCGATCGACTTTTCCGCGGCGAGCTGCATCGGCATGTCGATCGTGGAGAACACGCGGAGCCCGCCCTGGTACACGCGCTGCCAGCCGAAGCGGTTCACGAGCTCCTGGCGCACCTGTTCCTTGAAGTACTGGCCGTGCGGCTCCTCTTCCCGCAGCGAGTCGTGCAGCGCCGGTTTGTTGGCGCGGGCGGATTGAAACGTCGCGCGATCGATCGCGCCCGTATCCAGCATCGCCTGCAGCACGGTGTTGCGGCGGGCAACGGCGCGCTCGACGCTGACGGTTGGCGCGTAACTCGATGGCGATTTCACGAGCCCCGCCAGCAGCGCCGCCTCCGCGACCGTCACGTCCGACGCGTGCTTGCCGAAGAAGCCGCGTGACGCGGCTTCGACGCCGTAGAGACCGTCGCCGAAATACACCTTGTTGAAATACAACTCGAGAATCTGCTGCTTCGTGTAGAGCCGCTCCAGGCGCGCGGCGAGGATCAACTCCTGCAGCTTGCGGCGGTACGACTTGTTGGGTGTCAGGAAGCTCTGACGCGCGAGCTGCTGGGTGATGGTGCTGCCGCCTTGCGCGCGGCGGTTGTGCCGCACGTTGGCGAGCGCCGCCGACGCGATGCGAACGAGATCGAAACCGCGATGCTCGAAGAACCGCTGATCCTCGATGGCGGTGATCGCTTTGGTCAGGTTCGGTGAGACCTGAGACAGCGGTACATCGATCCGTTGTTCTTTGAAAATGGTGAACGCCAGCCGGTCGTTCTGGTCGAACACGGCCGTCGCCTGATCCATTTCACCAATGCGGCGCATCGCGGCCTGGTCGGGGAGACCGTTGCGAAGCCCCGCGAGGAACCAGACGCCGCTGACCGTGGTCACAACGGCGATCAGAAGAAGCGAAGCGGCCACGCCGAGTACGAGCCGCGGGTGATCCTTACGCACCGTTTCCCAGTGGCGCCTCAGCTCATCCATCCGCGCCGCCAACCTCACGTCCATGTCCCGAAGCGCTGCAACAGGTGCGCCATGGATGCGCTGGGCTGCACGGTTTGAAACTCACGCGGCATTGCGGTTGCAACCCATAGCAGCGGAGGCAGTTGAGGTGAGGCATCTAATGCTCGTTCTCGTCGCCGTTGCGGCGCCTGCATTCGCGGCCGGCTCCTTCCTGACACCGCCTGTAATCTCTTCACTATCGCCCCTTCCAATCGCTTGCAGCTCGGACGACCTCGATGAGGAAAGCGGCGTCGTGGACGCCTACGGTAACGAAGTGTGGAGCGCGGTGGCCGAATATTCCCCGGACTGCGGCGATGGTTCATACGAGGTGCATTCGCCGGAGACCGAGCTTCCGCACCTCGCGTCCCCGGAATCCTGATCGTCCAGCACAGCCACTCGCATATATGATTGCCGCGTCCCAAGCCAGGAGCGGCCGCGATGCGACATGCGAAGTGGTGTTTGTTGACAGTCTTCCTGCTGACCGGCGCTGATTCGCCGGACGCTCAGCAGGCGAAAACATACAAGGCACGCCTGTCGCCCGTTCCCATCGACGTATCGATGCAGGCAACGGTTGCAGGCTCTGGATCCGTGACGGCCGTGTTGACGGGCGCCAGGCTCGCCGTGACGGGCACATTCGACGGCCTCAAGTCAGCGGCCACGATCGCGCAGATTCACAAGAGCCCCGTGCGAGGCGTACGCGGGCCGAACGTGCTGGATCTGACGGTCGCCAAAACCGACGCCTCGGCCGGCACGCTCAGCGGTTCATTCGATCTGAACGCGCTCCAGATCGCCGATCTCGAGAAGGGGCGGCTGTACGTGCAGTTGCACAGCGAGAAGGCGCCCGACGGCAACCTGTGGGGCTGGCTCCTTCCGCAGGAGAACCGACGATGAGGCGTTCGGCATTGACGTGGGCCGCAATCTTCGCCGCCGTGCCGCTCGGAATCGCGCTCGTGGCCGCCGGCCCCGAGCCGGGTCGAGGGGGACAGCAGCAGCCGGCCGGAGCGGTCTTCACTGCACAGCAGGCCACCGCGGGAAGCTCGGTGTACGCGGCGAGCTGCGCGAGCTGTCACATGGCGGACCTCGCCGGACGAAACGAGGCGCCGCAGCTGGCCGGCAACAATTTCATGAACACGTGGCGCAACAGGTCGACGAAAGATCTGTTCGAGTTCATCCAGTCGACGATGCCGCCAACCGGTGAGAGCCTGTCGGAAGCGCAATTCCTCTCGGTGACCGCATACATCCTTCAGGCGAACGGCGCGCAACCCGGGGCCACGCCGATGACGCCGGCAACCGCCGCGGCGATCGGCAGCGTCGCCGCCGGCGCGACCGCGGCATCCGCAGCCGCAGCGCCAGCCGCCGCCGCCGGGCGCGGTGCCGCCGGAGGACGGCAAGGCACACCCGCTGCCGGCCAGGGACCGGGCGGCGGACGCGGCGGAGCTCCGGCCAATGCCGGACCGCTGGGCGTCACCGTCGCAGGGACGGTGAAGAACTACACGCCGGTGACCGAAGAGATGCTGCGCAATCAGGATCCAGGCGACTGGCTGATGGCGCGGCGAAATTATCAGGGATGGAGCCACAGCCCGCTGACGCAGATCACGCCGTCGAATGCGAAGGAGCTGCAGCTCGTGTGGAGCTGGGGCATGAGCGAGGGCCAGGGCAACGAGCCCTCGCCGCTGATTCACAACGGCGTGCTCTACATCGTGAACATCCAGAACATCGTGCAGGCCATCGACGCACGCACCGGCGATCTGATCTGGGAGAACCACGTCGGCCCGAACGCGCTGATCGGCCAGGCCGCCATGCGCAACATGGCGATCTATCAGGACAAGGTATTCGTCGCGACGACCGACGCCCGGCTGGTCGCGCTCGACGCTCGTACCGGCGCGAAGATCTGGGACACGATGATCGCGGATCGCGCGAAAGGCTACGCCAACACCGCCGGACCGATGGTGATGAAGGGTGTCGTCGTCAACGGCCTTGTCGGCTGCGATCGCTACGGCAACGACGGCTGCTGGATCAGCGGCTACGACGCCGCAACCGGCAAGCAGCTGTGGCGATTCAACACCGTCCGGCGAGGCACCGAGCAGGGCGCGGAAACCTGGGGCAAGCTTGCCGACAATCTCCGAATCGGAGGGGAGACCTGGATCGCGGGGAGCTACGATCCGGATCTCGACATCACGTACTGGGGTGTCGCGCAGGCGAAGCCGTGGATGCGCGCGAGCCGCGGCACGTCGAACTTCGACAACGTGCTCTACACGAGCTCCACGGTCGCCTTGAAACCGAAGGACGGAACGCTGGCGTGGCACTACCAGCACGCACCCGGTGAATCGCTCGACCTCGACGAAGTTTTCGAACGCGTGCTCGTCGACATCGGCGATCAGAAAGTCGTCTTCACCATCGGCAAGCCGGGAATCCTGTGGAAGCTCGATCGCCGCAACGGTCAGTTCCTCGGCTACAAGGAAACGATCTTCCAGAACGTCTTCGAGTCGATCGACCCGAAGACCGGCACGCCAACTTATCGCGGCGACATCCTCGAGCAGCAGACCGGTCAATGGGTCGATTCGTGCCCGAGCACAGAGGGCGGCCATAACTGGCAGTCGATGAGTTATGTCCCGTCGAGCGGCACGCTGATCATTCCACTGAGCCAGTCGTGCATGGCGATGTCGGGACGCAAGATCGAGCCGACCAATGGATCGGGCGGCACTGGCGCGGATCGCCGGTTCTTTGAGATGCCAGGCACCGAGGGCAACGTGGGCAAGCTCGCGGCCTTCGACGTGAAGACGATGAAGGAGTTGTGGACGCGCGATCAGCGGTCGCCGTACCTGACCGGCGTCATCACAACTGACAGCGGCGTGGGCTTCGTCGGCGATCTCGATCGGACGTTCCGCGCGTTCGACGTGAAGACCGGTGAGACGCTGTGGCAGACGCGCCTCAGCACGACCGTCATGGGTTATCCAGTCACGTTTACGGCGGGCGGCCGTCAGTACGTCGCCGTGACGACCGGCGCCACCGGCGGCGGCAGCCCGCGCGTCGTCCCGCGCACGATCATTCCAGAAGTAAAAATGCCCGGCACCGGCAATGCGCTCTACGTCTTCGCGTTACCGGAGCGCGGACGATAGCGCAACGTGGAGCGCGAAGGCTTTAGCCGAGCGGGAGTATGCGATGAAACGGACGATCCTCACGGTGGCGGGATGCTTCGCGCTGGCTGGTGTAGTGCAGGCCTTTAGGCCTGCAACGGCGTTAACGACCGCGGACGCGCCCGTCACCAAGGCTCAGGTCGACAAATGGATGACCGAGCTCTCCAACTGGGGACGCTGGGGCAAGACGGATCAGATCGGGACGCTGAACCTGATCACGCCCGACAAACGGAAGGCGGCGCTGAAGCTGGTTCGCGACGGCGTGTCGGTCTCGCTCGCTCACACGATCGACAAAGAGAAGGCCGCCGACAACCCGCGGCCGCTCGGACAGGAAATGGTCCTCGACGCGGGCGGCCACGCGATGGATCTCTACTCCATCTGGTACCACGGGTCGGTGATCACCCACATCGACGCACTCTGCCACTATTCGTTCGAAGGAAAGATCTTCAACGGCTTCGAGCGATCGGCCATCGCGCCCGGTCCGGGCTGCCCGAGCAACGGCATCGAGAATCAGAAGGCCGGCATCATCACGCGCGGCATCATCGTCGATCTCCCGCGGATGAAGAACCTGCCGTACCTCGAGCCGGGAACGGCGGTCTACGCGTCGGATCTGGAGGCGTGGGAAAAGTACGCCGGGATCAAAATCGGCAGCGGCGACGCGCTGTTCCTTCGCACCGGCCGATGGGCGAGGCGCACCGAGAAGGGACCGTGGAACGTGGCGGCCAACGCCGCGGGCTTCCACGCGTCGGTCATGCCGTGGCTGAAGCAGCGCGACGTCGCGCTGCTCGGCAACGACGGCGTCAATGACGTGCAGCCGTCCGGCATCGAGGGATCGCCGCGTCCGATTCACCAGCTCGCCATCGTCGCGCTCGGATTGCCGCTCGTCGACGTCATGGATCTCGAGGCGGCCGCCGAGACGGCGGCCAGGCTGAAGCGCTGGGAGTTCCTGCTCACGGCCGCGGCCGTCCCGGTACTTGGCGGCACGGGGTTCCCGCTCAATCCGGTCGCGACGTTCTGAAAGCGCACCTTCGACACCATTGATGTGCGTCGAGAGATCGTTCTTGCGGTCGCAGTCTTCGTCGCTTCGGCGTTCGTACTGACGCTGCCCCTCGCCCTCCATCCGGCTCGAACGCTGCCGTCGGATCTCGGCGACACCCTGCTGACCACGTGGATCGTCAGCTGGGATGCGGACCGCCTTCGCCATGGGCTTCGCGGACTCTGGGACGCGCCCATCTTCTATCCCTATCGCGGGACGCTGGCGTTTTCCGAAACGCTGCTTGGCGTCGCGGTGTTCGCTGCGCCGGTGTACTGGATCACTGGCGATCCCGTCCTGACGTACAACGTCGCATTCCTGGTGTCCTTCACGATTGCGGGGGTCGGCATGTACCTGCTCGCACGCGAGCTCACCGGCAGCCGCGCCGCCGCATTCGCCGCCGGGATGTACTACGCGTTCGGCCCACTCCGCATGTCGCAGATCTCGCACATCCAGATGGTGGCGACAGGCTGGATTCCATTCGCGCTCTGGGGTCTTCATCGGTATTTCTCGACCGGGCAATTCCGCTGGCTCGTCCTGTTTGCCCTGTCCTGGGTGATGCAGACACTTTCGAATACTTACGCCGGCTACTTCGCCGCACTGCCGATCGCCATCGTCATTCTCGACGGCGTCCTGCATGCGAAGGAACGGCGGGGACGAGTGCTGACGCACCTGTGCGCTGCCGGCCTTATTGCAGGCATCGCCCTGGCGCCTGTGGGCGTTGCCTACTACCGCGCGCGCACGATCAATCATCAGGTGCGGGGCGTTGAAGAGATCGTGGCCAACAGCGCCGACCTCCGCGCCTTCATCGTCGGCAAGAACAGCGTCGGGATCTGGAGATGGCTGCCCACGGCCGTCGCGATCGATCCCGAAAAGGAACTGTTCCCCGGCCTCTTCGCTTTGTGTCTGGCAGCGATCGGAATCTATGCCGCGATCCGCGACTCGTCGCGAAGGCGAACGGTTCTGGTGTACCTGACGATCGGGATCGCGGCGGTGGTGTTGTCGCTCGGGCCTCACGTCCGGATTGGGGGCGCGACGGTCACCGAGCACGGGCCTTACAGCTGGCTGCTCGCCTTCGTGCCGGGGATGGACGGCATGCGCGTACCAGCACGCTTCGCAATCGTCGCGATCGCCGCCATATCCGTACTGCTCGCGATCGGAGTCGACTGGGTTCGTGGGCACGCTGCACCCGGCATCCGCCCGCTGATTCCTGCCGCGTGCGTCCTCATGGTCGTCGCGGACGGATGGGCCATGCCGATCACGACCGTGAAGTACTCCGCGCGCGGACGGCCGGAAGACCGCGCCGTCGCCTCGTGGCTGGCCGACCGCGCGTCCGGCGCGCTGCTGCACCTGCCGGCTCGCCCGCCGACCGGAGAGCAGATGCTCGACTATCAGTTCATGACGCTCGTGCATGGGCATCCGATCGTGAACGGCTACAGCGGGTACGCGACGCCGCTGCTCGACTTTCTGGCATCAGGCACATCACCGCTCTACGATCTGGCGCGATTTCCATCGACCGTCCGCATGCTTCGCGCAATCGGCGTCCGCTATGTGATCGTCCATCCCGGCGACTACGATCCCGCGTCGAAAGCCGATGCGCTTCCGGAACGCACGATCGAGGCGTTTCGAGGCTCGGGCCAGGTCGTGAAGGAAGCCGGGCTGCCGCAAGTTACCGCCTTCGAACTGCAACCCTGGAGCGCATCGCCGGACGCGAACGCATCGATCGCGCTCCTTGATCCACGAGAACTGTCGGCGACGGCATCCGAATCGCCGGGCCGCATCGAGAATCTGTTCGACGGCGATCGCGATACGCGCTGGATCGCCGGAATCGGCGGGCAGGATGGCTCGAGCTGGGTTCGCGTGCAACTGGCCCACCCGGCGGACATCGCGCGCGTCTCGCTGCAAATCGCGGAGCGATCGATGACCGACTATCCGCGCATGCTTCGAATCGAAAGCGAGGACCCCGCCGGCCGTTCGCGCGTGCTCTACGATGACGCGCCGTACACGGAGCTGGGCAAGGCCGTTGTCGAGAACGGACAGTATCCGGATCTGGTCATCGCTCTTCCCCACAATGAAACGGCAGCTCTCACGATTCGACAGACCGCTCAGTCGAGAGCGTCGTGGTCGATCCACGAGCTGCGGCTCTGGCGGTATGATTCGACTGGAGGTAATCGATGAAGCGTTTTCTTGGTATCGCTCTTACCGGCACGCTGCTCGCGGCGGTTTCCCTCGCGGCGCAGTCGCCGAAGGGCTGGATGGTGCGCGCCGATCGCAGCACCAGCGCGTCCGATCCGGACGGGGCAGGCGCGATCAAGTTCGTGACGATGGGCACCGGCTTTCACGCGACGAACCCGCAGGCCGCGGTGTATTGGAACCCGGCGAACACGCAGACCGGCAACTACACGCTGAAGGGAACGTTCACGCTGGTCAAGCCGAGCGGCCACACGAACTACTACGGGCTCGTGTTCGGGGGCAGCGATCTCGAGGGCGCGAAGCAGGCCTACACCTACTTCCTCGTCGCGCAGGACGGCACCTGGCTCGTGAAGCATCGCAACGGCGACGCGGCGACCGACGTGCTGCCGAAAACGCCGAACGCCGCGGTGAAGAAGCCGGGCGCCGACGGCAAGTCGACCAACGCACTCGAAGTGCGGGTCGGCGCCGACAAGATCGACTACGTCGTCAACGGGACCGTGGTGGGATCGTCACCGAAGAGCGCGGCCAAGACGGATGGGATCTATGGCATCCGCGTGAACCACCTGCTCGAGGTGCACATCGACGGGCTGTCGGCCGGGAAAATGTAGTGCAGGCCTTCAGGCCTGCCGTTTCGCTCTGAGGCTCAACGCCGCCCGGCCTGGATGTCTTTGGCAACCTTCTCGACGTCTCCCCACACGCGGAGAAGGTTGCCGCTCCAGATCTTGCCGATCTGTTCTTCCGTATAACCTCGTCGCACGAGCTCCAGCGTGACGTTGAACGTCTCCGCCGCGCTGTTCCAGCCATCGACTCCCCCGCCGCCGTCGAAGTCGGACGAGATGCCGACGTGATCGATGCCAATCAGCTTCACCGCGTAGTCGATGTGATCGACGAAGTCCTTCACGGTGGCGCGCGGCGCGGCCGGCCATTTGCGATTGATCTCCGCGAGACGCCGCTCGAACTCGGCGCGGCGATCGGCGGGCAGCGTCTCGACGCCGGCGGTGACTCCGCCGCGTCCGCCGCGGCCTGCGACGGGTGCGGGAGACGCGCCTTCGACAGGACACGGCGGCGTGACCGCCGGTCCCGCCGCGCGCCCCGCACCTGCACCGCCGCCGCGTCCGCTCGGCAGCGCGAACTCCAGCCGTAGCGCCGCGATCGCCGGACCGCGCTCGACGGGGTCCGTCTTCACATAGCTCGCGAACGCCACGATCTGCGCGACGCCGCCGTTGGTCTTGATGGCCATCAGCATCTCATCGTCGAGATTTCGGCTGTGATTGGCGAGCGTGCGGACGGCCGAGTGCGAGGCAATCACGGGAGCTTTCGACAAGCCGATCGCCTGCATCATCGCGCCCTTGGACGGGTGCGACACGTCAACCATGATTCCCCATTTGTTCATTTCCTGGATGACCTGC
>Ga0070665_100002711_pt1 | contig 19198 bp, 18 predicted proteins | sample KBSS13metaG_FD_65862 | JGI IMG/M metagenome (GOLD analysis project Ga0070665, IMG submission 65862) | Switchgrass rhizosphere microbial communities from Kellogg Biological Station, Michigan, USA - KBS S1-3 metaG | ecosystem: Host-associated > Plants > Roots > Rhizosphere > Soil ...
TTGATCGCGGCTTCAGCGGCTTTCTCGGCGAGAGGGCGATGATACCCCAGGTTCACGAGCGCCGAGACCACGTCGTCGCGCAGCGCCGGGGCGTCCGGAACGGCGGCGCCGGCGGCGGCCGCGGCCGTCTGCACGCGCGGCAGCCGGTCCTTCAGTTCCAGGACGATGCGCTCGGAGGTTTTCTTGCCGACGCCGGGAATCGCGGTCAGCCGGGCGAGATCGCCGCGCTCGATCGCGCGGATGAACTCCTGCGGCTCGATGCCAGAGAGGACCGCCAGCGCCACTTTCGGGCCGATGCCGCTGACGCCAATCAGCCGCTCGAAGAGCTCCTGCTCCAGCAGCGTGGCGAACCCGTAGAGCAGGAACGCATCCTCGCGGACGTGGCTGTGGATGCGCAGCGCGATCGCGGCGCCCGGATCGCCGAGGCCGTAGAAGGTCGACAGCGGCACGAAGACGTCGTAGCCCACGCCGTTGACGTCGATGACGATGCGGTTGGGATGCTTTTCGAGGATCGATCCGCGCAGGTGGGCGATCACGATCCGGCGGGCTTGCCGCGCCGTAGCGCCAAAGGCGCGGAGGCGGGTCGGTACTGCCGCCAGCTGGTGGCCTTGCTGCGCGCCGGCTGGATCGCGCCGACGGTGCGCGACGGCGGCTGCGCGTGCACGTGGCAGATGGCAACCGCGAGCGCGTCGGCGGCGTCGTGCGGCGACGGCACCTGCGCCAGCCCCAGCAGCAGCTTGATCATCTGCTGCACCTGGGCCTTGTCCGCCCGCCCGTAGCCGACCACGGCGCGCTTGATCTCCGCCGGCGTGTACTCGAAGACCGGGACACCCGCTTCGACCGCCGCCAGCATCGCGACGCCGCGGGCGTGCCCGAGCTTCAGCGCACTGCGGGCGTTGACCGAGTAGAAGACGTTCTCGATCGCCACGCACACCGGCCGGCACTCGGCCAGGATGATCGTCAGCTGGCTGTGGATGCGGTGGAGCTTGTCGGGAAACGAGGCGAGCGCCGGAGAACTGATGGCGCCGCACACCACAATCCGGTGGCGCGACCCGTCGGTCTCGACACAGCCGTAACCGGTGCGCTCGGACCCGGGGTCGATGCCGAACACTCTCACGCGAGCGACGCCTCGATCTCCTGCTCGGAAATGTCGAAGTTCGACCAGACGTGCTGCACGTCGTCCTGGTCGTCGAGCGCTTCCATCAGCTTCAGCATCTGCTGGGCGACCTTGCCTTCGAGCTTCACGTAGTTCTGCGGGATCATCGACACCTGCGCGCTGGCCGGTTCGACACCGAGCTGCTTCACCGCGTCGCGGACCGCTTGAAAGGCTTCGGGCGTGCTGAGCACTTCCCAGTTGTCGTCGTCGTCCTGCATGTCGTCGGCGCCGGCCTCGAGCACCGCGGCCATCAGCTTCTCTTCGTCGGCCTTCGCCTTCTCGACGACGATGTAGCCCTTCTTGTTGAACATCCAGGCCACGGCGTTGGTGGCCGCAAGGTTGCCGCCGCCCTTCTCGAGCATGTGCCGCAATTCGCCGACCGTGCGGTTCTTGTTGTCGGTCAGCACGTCGATGATGACCGCGGCGCCGCCGGGCCCATAGGCCTCGTACTGCGCCTCTTCGTACGACACGCCGGGCTCCTCGCCGGTGCCCTTGCGGATCGCGCGCTTGATGTTGTCGGCCGGCATGTTCGCCGCCTTCGCGTCGGCGATCACCGAGCGCAGGCGCGGGTTCATGTCGGGATCGCCGCCGCCGTTACGGGCCGCGATGGTCAATTCCTTGATGAGGCGGGTGAAAATCTTGCCGCGCTTGGCGTCGAGCGCGCCCTTCTTATGCTTGATCGAGGCCCACTTGGAATGGCCGGACATGTCAAAACTCCCAGAAAAAGGCGCAAAAACGGCCCGATAGGTAACGAAATGTTACCTCTTTTTCGCCATGATGATCCAGACGTCGGCGCGGTCGTCCCAGGGGCGTCCGCGGTAGTCGCCGAGCACGGCGTCGACCCGAAACCCGGCGCGTTCGAGCTGCCGCGTCATCTGCCGCACCGAGAGGGTGCGAAAGGTGAGGTCGAACCGGTGTTCCTGCGTCTTCGCGCCGCGCCGCTCGACGTATTTCTGCTCGAAGGTCGTGAGATGCCGCTTCGGATCCTGGCGCACCGACTCGATGAGGGTGAGCTGCGCGCCGCCGGCGCGGCCGCGCAGCTGGACGCGGTTCTCGTACTCGCGCCACTTGGGGACGTCGGGGACCAGGTCGATGCCGAAGGTGCCGCCCGGTGCGACCACGCGGGCGACCGACGCGAGCGTCGCGGTCAGATCGCGCGGCCGGATCAGCGACTGCAGAATGCCATAGGGCGCGATGACCATCGGAAAGGCCTCGTCCTCGAACGGCAGCTGACGAATGTCGCCGCGGACGAAACACAGCGAATTGGTGCGTTGGCGGGTGGGTGACTTGGTGAGTCGCCGGCGCGCGCGGTCGAGCATCGGCGCCGACCGATCGATGCCGACCAGCTTCACTCCGGCGCGCGCCAGCGGCAGGGACACGCGGCCGGTGCCGCACCCCAGCTCCAGCACCGGCCCGCCGGCGCCGGCCGCCACGCGGCGCCAGAACGGCACGTCACGGCGCCCCAGCGTCTGCGCGTTTTCCCAGTCGTAGAACGGCGCGTACTCGTCCCAACCCTGCCAGCCTTCGCGTTTCACTGGCGCGTATTATAGGGGCCATGGACGATCTCGAGCGCTGGCGCGACGAGTTCCCGATCCTCGCGAGCTCGGTCTACATGATCAGCAACTCGCTCGGCGCGATGCCGCGGCAGACGCGCGCCAACCTCGCGGAATACGCCGAGACGTGGGCCACCCGCGGCGTGCGAGGCTGGGAGGAGCGCTGGTGGGAGATGCCGACCGAGGTCGGCAACAAGATCGCGCGCGTGATCGGCGCGCCGGCCGGCACGGTCAGCATGCACGAGAACGTGACGACGGCGCAGATGGTGGCGCTGTCGTGCCTGCGGCCGACCGCGGGCCGCCGGCGGATCGTCTGCTCGGCGATGGACTTCCCGTCGATGATCTACTTGTATCGGGCGCAGCAGGCCGCGGGGTTCGAGCTGCGCGTCGTGCCGGCCGAGGACGACCTCACGGCGAGCACCGAACGGCTGATCGCGGCGATCGACGAGACGACCGCGGTGGTTGCCTTCTCCCACGTGCTGTTCCGCACCTCATACATCATGGACGCGGACGCGATCATCGGGCATGCGCGCCGGGTCGGCGCGACCACCATCCTCGATACCTATCAGTCGGCCGGCATCATCCCGGTCGACGTCGGTGCGCTCGACGCCGACTTCGCGGTCGGCGGCTGCCTGAAATGGCTCTGCGGAGGGCCGGGCAATGCGTTCCTCTATACCCGGCCCGATCTGCTGAAGCGCGCGCAGCCGTCCTTCACCGGCTGGCTGTCGCGCCGGCATCCGTTCGATTTCGACATCGAGGGGTCAGATCTCGATTTTCTCGCGTCCGACCGCGTCGATCCCGGCGCGAGAACACCGAGATCTGACCCCAGCCTCCGCTCCGATGCGATGCACATGATGAACGGCACCCCCTCGATCCCCGCGTACTACGCGGCGCTCGCGGGGCTCGACATCATCAACGCGGTCGGCGTCAACCGGATCCGTGAGGCCTCTCGCGCGATGACGCAGCGGCTGCTTTCGCGGGTCGACGAGTATGGCTTCACGTCCGCGGCGTCGCGCGATCCGGATCGGTTGGCCGGGACCGTGGCGGTGAACGTGCCCGAGGCGTTGCGCGTGGCGCGGACCCTCAAAGCCCGCGACTTTGTCGTCGACTACCGGCCGCCTGTGGGCGTCAGGATCTCGCCGCATTTCTACAATACGGTCGACGAGATCGATCGGGTGATGGCGGAGATCGCCTCGATCGCCACCAACCGGGACTATGTGGACGGAGGACCGGCGAGCCTCGTGACCTGATTGACGGGCAACACTCATAATACGTAAAATACGTATTATGACGAAGAAGAAGCCGCCGCGACGCGCCGCGGCCGAATCGATCGCCGCGACCGACGCCGCCAAGAACTTCGGCCGTCTCGTCGATCGGGTCCGGGAGGAAGGGGCGACCTACGTCATCGAGCGCCACGGCCGGCCGATGGCGCAGATTGGGCCGGTGGCCTCCTCTCCCAAGAAAACGCTTCGCGCCTTCGTCAACGCGATGCGCGCCGCGCCGAAGCTCGATGAAGAGACGCTGCGGCACATCGAGGAAGCCGTCGCGACGCACAATCGTCCTGCCGTCCCCCGGAATCCGTGGGAACGCTAGTCGATACCAGCGTGCTGATCGCCGCCCAGCGCGGCGAGATCGACTTCGACGCGCTGCTCGTGGCGCAGGGCAACCAGGACGTCGCGATCGCCACGATCTGCGCCTCCGAGCTGATGCACGGTCCGCATCGGATGGTGAACGCGGTGGCGCGCGAGCGCGCCGAGCGGACCGTCGAGATCCTGCTCGACTGCTTTTCGATCGTCGACTTCGATCTCGAGATCGCGCGGCTGCATGCGCGCCTCGGGGCCGACCTCGCGGCCAAGGGGACCGCGGTGGGCGCGCACGATCTGATCATCGCGGCGACCGCGCTGTCGCTCGGCTATGCGATCGCCACCCGCGACAAACGCAGCTTCCCGAAAATCCGCGGCCTCGACATCGTCTGTTGGTAGGTGCAATCGGCCGGTTGTGTCGTGTAGTGTCCGGCTTTAGCCGGACCGAGCCGGCCGCGTCAGTGCGCCAGCTGCCGGCCGATGTAGGTCAGCTTGTCAGGGTTCCGCACCACGCGGATCGCGGCGATGGCATCGTGCTCCACGGTCATCACGTAGATGCCGTCCAGCCGTCCAGCCACGCGCAGCACGAGGGCGGGTTCGCCGTTGACCTCGGCGATGTCGAGCGTCACCGATTCGAGCGGCACACCGGTGGCCGGCGCCGCCCGGCGAATGCCGACCAGCAGCCTGACCACCTGCTCCCGGCCGAAGATCGGACGCCGTGCCGCCGACGCCTTCCCGCCGCCGTCGCTCCAGAAACCGACGTCCTCGGCCAGGACGCTGGTCAATGCCGCCTCGCTGCCTTCGCTGAACGCGCGAACAAAGCGCTCGACCAGCGGCCGTTTTTCCTCCACGGTCGCGCGGAATCTCGGCTTGCGCGCGGCAAGCCGTCCCCGGGCGCGGTGGAACAGCTGGCGGCAGTTGGCCGGCGTCATCTCGAGCATGCCGCCGATCTCCTCGTATTCGTAGTCGAACACTTCGCGCAGCAGGAACACCGCGCGCTCTTCCGGCGTCAGCGTTTCGAGCAGCACGATGAACGCGAGCGTCACCGATTCCGATAGCGCCAGCGATCCTTCCGGCTCGCGCCGGCCGTCGGTGGCGACCGGCTCCGGCAGCCAGGTGCCGACGTATTCCTCGCGGGTCGCGCGCGCCGACTTCAGCCGATCGAGGCACAAGCGCGTGACGATCGTCGTCAGATACGCCTTGACGGAGCGGAGGCCGCCGGGCTGGGCCGACGAGTAGCGGAGCCACGCGTCCTGCAGCACGTCCTCCGCCTCGGTGGCGCTGCCGAGCATCCGGTAAGCGACCGCGAACAGCGCCGGCCGGTGGGTTTGAAAAAGGTCGACCTCGGTCATGACTTCAAGCCGCCCGGCGTGCCGTCTGCGCAAGCCCTTCACGAATCGTCGGGAACGACGGCCGCCAGCCGAGATCGGCTCGCGCCTTCTGGTTGGACAGCGGCAGCTGAAGCGAGATCATCCGCGCCATGTACGGGGCGACGAGACGCGGCAGCCACAACGGTACCGCGATCGGCCGCGGCGCGCCGGCGGCCTCGGCCAGCGCGCGCACGATCTCGCTGAAGCTCACCGGCTCATCGTCGACGATGTCGTAGGTGCGGCCGGCCGGGCCGCGATCGAGCGCCGCCACCGTCGCCCTCGCCGCATCGTCGACGTGGATGCACGGAAGCAGGCCGCGATCGCCGCGGATTGCCGGCAGCATGCGCCGCTTCGCCATCGCGATCATCTCGACCGTCGAGGCGGCCTCCGGGCCATAGAACAGGCCGTAGCGCAGCACGACGCCCTCGATCGCGCCGGAACGGCTGGCGTCGAGAACCTGCGACTCCATCGAGTCGACCGCCGCGGCAGCCTCGGCGACGTCCGCGGGCACCCCCTGCTTCTTGCCGCCGATCAGCGCAAACGAGCCGGCGACGATTCGCGTGGCGCCAGCCGCAATCGAAGCGGCGACGAGATTGCGCGTGCCTTCCGTGCGCAGCCGGTTGGTGGCGTCGAGATCGCGCGCGCTCTTGGGCCCGCCCTTGGGGAGCGCCGTGAGCTCATGGACGACGTGGGTGGGACGAACCGCGCCGACCGCACGGTTGAGCGCGTCGGCGTCGAGCGCATCGACGATGACCGGCGTGGCGCCGAGGCCCTGCAGTTTCGAGGCGTTGGCGGTCGAGCGGGTGGAGGCCGACACCTGGTGACCCGAAGCGAGCAGCTCGCGGATCAGCGGAACACCGATCGCTCCAGACCCTCCCGCAATGAATACGTTCATGATGAACCTCCCGACCAGATGCCGATCGCGGTGCCCAGCGCCTCGCAAGCGACGAGGAGGCCGGCGGTCACGCCGAAGAGCGCCCGCCATTCCATCGCAACATGGGCGACGTGATCCGATCCGTCGATGATGAAGTGATTGACTAGGCCGAAGACGAGGGCGCCGCTCATGCAGGCAGCCACGGTCCACCCGCCCAGCCGCGGACGCCAGCGCCAGACGCCGAGGCCGATCAGCGGGCCGGCCAGGATGACGATGTAGACGAACAGCGCGCCTGCGGGCGAGAGCGGGACCTGCGCGCCCGCGTGGGCGCGGCCGTGCATGATGTTGATCGCGAAGTGCACCAGGACGACCGCGGTTAACGCTTGCCCCTTCCCCATATCAATTAGACGAGGAACCCGTGGCGCCTGTGACAGCTAGTCGGAAACGGCGATTTCACCCGGGACGATGGGCCGGGTCCGCGGCAAACGGCCGAGCCGGGCGAGGTTGCCGACAAACGCGAGGATCGCCAGAAACACGATCAGCTTGAACGTATCGCCCGTGCGCGTCTGCGGGACGATCTTCCACATGAGCCAGAACGCCGGCTGCGCCCAGCAGACCGCCCACACCGATCCGTAGAAATACCGGCGCTCGTGTCCCTCGCCCTTGGTCGAGGCCTTTACGCGCGGGAGCAGCTTGAGCGCGCCAAGGATCCAGATCGACACGGCGATCGGATAGTACGCCGAGAGGTAGATCTGCTTCAGGTGCCAGTGGCCGGTGATGATGGCGTCGACGTTGCCGGCAATGTTCAGCACCGCGAACGTGATCACCTCGCTCCACGCGAAGGTGTAGCAGACGCGGCGGTAGAGCGGGTTGGGCCGATCCTCGGTGAAGCGAATGATGTACGGTTTCGCTTCCACGCCAGGCAGCGCTCCCCGCAGGCCGGCGATGCCGGTGCCGAGCAGGACCGCGCCCAGCCAGAGCGCCATGCGCGTGTCGAAGCCCCGTTCGAAGAGATCGAAGGTCAGCGGACCGGGGGCGATGAAGAAGACGAAAATCCAGATCGGCCAGTGATTGAACCGGTAGTAGAGCTTGTTGTATTCGCGAATCTTGCGTTCGGACGCGTATTCGACAGGGATAGCGTTCACGGTTTCTTTGTGCGCGTTTTGCGGCGCTTCGACGCCGGCGTGTTGGATCGGGACGTCGGAGGTCGGGTGGCCTTCGACCGCCCAGTATAACTCGGCGCCGGAACCTGCGGCGCGCTGCCCCACATGCCGCGGCGAAACGCTCGAGCATCGGCCTCCGCCCGCTGCAGTTCTGTCAACCGCGTCAGCGGCAGGCGCGCCGAGATGCGCGCGAGGCCTTCGCGCACCAGCGCCACGTTCACGCACAGACCGTCCTCGGTCATCACATACGCGAGGTGGCGGTTGTAGACGTCGTGCGTCGCGCCGTCCCGTTCGAGGCGTACCCAGCGGTGCAGGACCAGTTGCGTCAGCCGGTCGTGCGCTTCGCGGGCGAAGGGCGCCGACGTGTCGAAGCCGCGGCCGATCTCCGGTGCGTCGATGCCGAGCAGCCGCACCCGGCCCACGGTGGCGACGTCGATGGTGTCGCCGTCGATGACGGACCGGACCAGCACCGACTCGGACCGCAAGAGGCGCGCAGCGATCGAGGGGGTTTGAATGGCGGCAACAGCTGCCAGGGCCACAGTGATCAGAATCTGCATTCGCGACTCCGTTTAGAGAGAGTTACGGGGATCGCAAATGCGCTGCTGCAACCGCCGAACCAGGGAAGCGCCGTCTCAGAGACCGCGTCTCAGAGGTCCCGTCTCAGAGACCGCGTCTCAGAGGTCAGCCGGCGAACTTGTAGCCGAGGCCGTGGACGGTGAGGATGTACTCGGGGACCTTGGGGTTGGCTTCGATCTGCTGCCGCAAGCCGGCGATGTGGACGTCGACCGTCCGCGTGAGCGGCATCTCGTCGTAGCCCCACACGTCCGCCAGCAGCTGGTCGCGGGAGAGGGTGGCGCCGCGGTGGGCGATGAAGTGCCGCAGCAGCTTGAACTCGCGCGCGGAGAGATCGAGGAGCGCGCCGGCGCGCGCGACCTCCATCTTCCTGAAATCGACCGTGATGTCGCCGAACCGGTAGATGTCGCCGCCGGGCTGCGGGCTGGACGGCGCTCGCCGCAGCAGCGCCTCGAGCCGCGCCATCAGCTCGATGGTCTCGAACGGCTTCGTGAGGTAGTCGTCGGCGCCCAGCTTCAGGCCGACGACCTTGTCCACCACCTGCCCCCTCGCCGTCAGCATCAGAATCGGCGTCGTCACGCCTCGATGACGCACCTCCCGGCAGACGTCGAAACCGTTCATCCGCGGCAGCATCACGTCGAGGACGATGAGATCGTAGCCACCCGTCGTCGCGCGGGCCAACCCCGCCTCGCCGTCGCCCGCGGTATCGACGATGTAGCCCTCGCTGCCCAGGCGATCGCTGAGCGTGAGCCGCAGCCCGGCTTCGTCCTCGACCAGCAGCACGCGCGGCGCGATCGTCACGCTACTCCACCGACCCTGACGGCCGCGGCCTTGGCTTGATCACATCCAGAATCGGCGGCAGCAACTCGATCGTCACCGTCGTGCCTTCACCGACCCGGCTGTCGAGGGCAATGGTGGCATGATGCGCGGCGATGATGTGCCGCACCACGCTGAGACCGACGCCGGAGCCGCGGACCTGCGCGTCGATGGCCCGGCGGCCGCGGTAGAACGGCTTGAAGATGTGCGGCACGTCAGCGGCGTCGATCCCAAGGCCGCGATCGGCGACGCAAATCCGCACGATGCCGTCGTGGCCCTGCGCCGTGACGTCGACGACACTGCCGCTCGGACTGTACTTCACCGCGTTGCCGACAACGTTCTGCAGGGCCGATCGCAGCGCATCGGCGTCGCCCTCAACCGGCGGCAACGCGCTGTCGGCGCGGACGGTAATCGTCACGCCGCGTTCGCGCGCCTCGGCGCTGACGCCGCTGACGGCATCGGCGATCACCTTCGAGGCGTCCACGTCGCGCCGGAACCGCATCGGCGCACCCGAGCCGATCCCCGCAAACTCCATCACGCGCTCGACCATGTCGGCGAGGCGCCGCCCCTCTGTCTCAATCAGCGATCCGTAAGTCTTGACCTGTGCGGCATCGGCGACCACTCCGTCGGCGAGGTTCTCCCCTGCCGAACAGATGACCGCCAGCGGCGTGCGCAGCTCGTGCGACACCGACGCGACGAACTCCATCTGCTGGCGCGCGAGACGGCGCTGCCGCTGCGCCGCGGCCATCACGAGGACGAACGCCGCACCAAGCAGTCCGAGGACGCCGGCGCTGATGGCGAGGTTCCGCCGGCGCGAGCTCGCCACGATGCTCTCGAGCGAGCCCCTGCGGTACCGCGCCCGCACCAGCCACGCGCCCTGGTTGGCCCCGCCGGTCATCAGGACGCGAGCGGCGTCGCCGGGGCTGCTCGATCGGCGAACGATCGTCACCGCCACCCGGTCCGTTGTCGTCCCCGGTCCGGACGCCGAGGCTGGATGACTCGTGAGCCGCGTCAACTCGTTCATCCGCAGATCGAACATGCCGGCCGACACGTCGGCGCGCTCATCGACGATCGCGTCCTTCACCGAGGCGTAGACGAGGGTCGACGGACTGTCGCGCGGCACGATCGAGACGACGTACTCCGAGGCGTCACCGGTGCCGAAATATTTCGCGACCAGCGGCTCGAGCAGCTGCTGCCGCAGGCGCTCCGCGTCGAGCCACACGATGAGCGCGCGCGCGGTCCCTGCCGGATCCGGGAGCACCGCGAAACGGCCTGCGCCGCCCTCGATGCGTTGGACGAATGGCACCGGGATGATCAGCGCCGGCGCGGCGGCATCCACCGCGTCGGCCATGAAAATCGGCAGCACGCCGGCCGCGGCGCCGATGGGCAGCAGGTGCGACGCCCGCCCCCGCCAGGCCTCCAGGGGCTGCGGCCAGTCCGCCGGCTCGAGCGTCGCGCCAGTCGGGTTGAACCGCTGCAGGACGCCGGCGCGCTGTCCCTGGGCTTCGAGCAGGAAGACGTCCTTGATCAGGCCGGGGACGGTGGCGGTGGCTTGAGCCCTGGCGAGCTCCGCCGCGATCGCGCGCGCCGGCTCCTCGTCCGGCACGCCCGGCTCGCCGTGGAACGCGACGTAAATCTGGGTGAGCTCGCGGTCGAACGCGGTCGTGAAATCGGCGACGCGGGTCTGCAGGGTATCGCGCATCCGCGCGCGTTCCGCCTCGCTGACTTCACCGAGCCATCGGTACTGAAATGACGCGAGGGTCGCGAGCAGGCCCGCGAGGACGACACCGGCGATCAGCTGCCAGGGCAGGCTCGCCCGTTCGTGGAAATCGACCTGCACGAGGATCACTGTACGCCAAATGCCGCGGCGAATCGGCGCGCTTTACATCTCTTACAAAACGATTGCCTAGAGATAACAACTTCCCCGAAAGCCGCTCGTCATACTGCTCAACGAGGTGATGACGTGCAACGACTGATTGTTTATCTGATGTCGATCGCGATGGCCGCCGGCGGTTATGCCGCGCGCGCCGCCGGCGACGCGAAGGCGGAGCAGCTGATGGCGCAGGCACGCGCCGCGCTGGGCGGCGAAAAGAATCTGAACAAGGTCCAGGGACTCACGGCGACCGGCACCTATCAACGGACGATGCAGGATCGCCAGGTGGGCGGCGACGTGACGATCGATCTGCAACTGCCCGACAAGCTGCTGCGGACCGAGTCGCTGAGCCCGATGGGCGACATCCTGATCGTCACCGAGCAGGGGCTGAACGGCGAGAAACTGCTGCGCAACCAGCGCACGCTGAACGGCCCTCCCGGCGTGGTGATCCGGACGCCGGCGCCGCCCACCGGAGAGGCGGAAGCGCAGGCGATCCGGAATGCGCGCGCCGACCTCGCGCGCACGGCGCTGGCCTTCCTGCTGGCGTCGCCGGCAGCGCTGCCGCTCGAGTTCACCGCCGGCGGCGAGGCCGAATCCGACGAGGGCAAAGCGGACGTCGTCGACGTCAAGGGCGCCGGTAACTTTGCCGCGCGGATCTTCCTCGACCAGAAGACCCATCGTCCGTTGATGCTGACCTATCGCGGCGTCGCGCCGCGCGTGATGATCCAGACGCAGCAGGGGCCGCCGCCGGAAGGCGGACGCGGCCGCGGCGACGCGCCGCACGATCCCGCGGCGCTACCCGCGCCGCAAGTCGTCGACATCACCCTCTTCCTCGACGACTACAAGCCGGTCGACGGCGTGATGGTGCCGCATCGCATGGCGCGCTCGATCGACGGCAAGCCGTCCGAAGAGACGACGTTCAAGACGATCAAGCTCAACCCCTCCTTCAAACCGGACACGTTCGCGGCGAAGTAGGGCGGGTAGGGCAGGTGGGGCGGGCAAGGCTGGTGGGGCAGATAGGTCTCGGCGTGTAGAGGCGGGTCCGGTGGACCCGCCGGGGAACAGCATGAAGACTCTGATAGGTGTGTTGATCGCCGCGTTGGTTCCGGCGCTGGCCGCCGCGCAGCCGCGAGCCGACGCGACGTTGCGGGTCACGGTCGTCGATCCCAGCGGCGCGATCATCGTCGGGGCCCGCGTCACCCTGTCGCCGTCCGTGGACGGCGGCGCCGTCGACACCGGCACGCGGGGCGAGGCGATGTTCACGGCGCTCGAGCCAGGCCGCGTCGCGATCCACGTGGAGTCGCCCGGCTTCGAGCCCGCCGAGGTCCGCGACGTCCGGCTGCGCTCCGGCGACAACCGGCGCGAGGTGAAGCTGAAGATCGCGAAGCTCGCGGAAACGGTGCAGGTGGGCCGCGATCCACGCGAACGGGCCAGCGATCTTCGCAGCGACGCGTTCGCGACCGTGCTCGACCAGGCGCAGATCGACGAGTTGCCTGACGATCCCGACGAGATGGAGCAGATGCTCCGCGAGATGGGAGGCCCTGGATCGACGTTGCGCGTGAACGGCTTCCGCGGCGGCCGGCTGCCCCCGAAGGGACAGATCCAGCAGATCCGCTTCCGCCGCAACATGTTCGCCGCCGACGCGCACGAGCCGGGATTCGTGTCGATCGACATCACGACCAAGCCCGGCGTCGACAACTGGCGCGGCTCGACCACCCTCGGCTTCCGCGACGCCGCGCTGACCGCCCGCAACGTCTTTGCGCCGGTCAAGGGCGACGAGCAGCACGAGCGCTACGGGTTCAACCTGAGCGGGCCGCTCTGGAAGCAGCACACCTCGCTCGCGATCGCGGCCGATGGCATCGACGCATTCGATTCCAAGACGATCGTCGCGGCGTTGCCATCCGGATATTTCTCCGATTCGGTCCGCAAGCCGAACGATTCGCTCAACGTCTCGGCGCGGCTCGAACACATGCTGACCAGGTCGCAGATGTTCCGTGCCGAGGTGCAGCGCAATCGGACGAAGGCGGACAACCTCGGCGTCGGCGACTACGACCTGATCGAGCGCGGCTACAGCCAGTCGTCGACCCAGACCGTCTTGCGCGGATCGAACACCGGCGCCATCGGCAAGACGCTGTACAACGAGCTGCGCGCGCAATGGCTGGACGAGACCTACACGTTCACGCCGACCAGCACGGCGCCGGCGGTGCTGGTGCTGAACGCGTTCAACGACGGCGGGGCGCAGCTGGCCGGCTCGCGCGGCTCGACGATCGTGTCGATCACCGACGACCTCGACATTGCGACCGGCCGTCACGCCATCCGCACCGGCCTGCAGTTGGACGCCGGGCGCTACCGCACCGCCGAGCTCCGCAACACCACCGGCACGTTCACCTTCGCCAGCCTCGACGCCTACAACGCCGGCCAGCCGACGACCTATACGCGGAACGCCGGCGATCCGAGGGTGGAGATCTCGCAGACACAGCTCGGTCTCTACGTCCAGGACGATTTCCGCGCGCGAAAGGACCTGACCATCAGCGCCGGCCTGCGGCAGGAGTATCAATCGCACATCGGCGGCTTCAACCTGGGGCCGCGCGGCGGCATCGCCTGGTCGCCGTTCAAGAGCGGCAAGACGACGATTCGCGGCGGCGGCGGCGTGTTCTTCGACTGGCTCGACGCCCTGGCGTACGAGCAGGGCGTGCAGCTCGACGGCACACATCAGCAGATCGAAACGATCGTGGAGCCGGGATACCCCAACCCGATTCTCGGCGGCAGCGCAGTGGCGCTGCCGGCCGGCCGCGTGCAGTTCGCCACCAACCTGATCCAGCCGAGGATGCTCGAGACGGTCGCCGGAATCGAACAGACCCTGTCCGGCGACCTGCGGGTCAACACGATGTTCATCCGCCGTCGCGGCACGAACCAGCTGCGCGGCGTGAACGTCAATGCCCCGTTGGCCGGCGGCCTGCGACCCGACCCCGGCTCCGGTGCGGTGGCCGAGCTCCAGTCGGTCGCGAGCACCGAGTTCGACGCGATCAGCGTGAACCTGAATTTCCAGCGGATGCCGCAGCGGCTGTTCGTCGCCGCGAACTATACGTTCGGCCGATCCATCAACGAGACCGACAGCCCGTTCGGCCTGCCGGCCGACAGCTACAATCTGGCCGCGGAGCGCGGGCCCGCCCTCGGGTTTGCGCGCCATCGGTTCATGAGCCTGGTCAACGTGCCTCTGATCGCGCGCTTCCGGCTCGGGACTTCGCTGCGGGCGCAATCGGGCACGCCGTACAACATCACCACCGGCCGGGACGACAACGGCGACACCGTCAGCAACGATCGACCGTCCGGCACCACGCGCAACACCGGGCTCGGATGGGCCCAGGTCGATCTGGGACTGCGATTGAGCTGGAGCGTCGCGTTCGGCGGCGCCGCGCCGCCCCCGGCTGGGCCGCAGGTGCGCGTCGTGCGCGGCGACAGCGACAATCCCCTCGGCGGCATGGGAGGCATGGACAGCGCCGGAAAGCGATACGGGCTCGAGCTCTACGCGCAGGCGTATAACGCGCTGAACCGTTTCAACGCGCTGAACTTCAGCGGCGTCGTCGGCTCGCCGTTCTTTGGACAGCCGACGGCGGCAGGGGCGCCTCGACGAGTCGAGCTGGGAGCCAGGCTGAACTTCTAGATCACGGCCCGAAATGCATGCAGCGCGATGCCCGCGGCGGTGGCGAGGTTCAACGAGTCGACGTCGCCGCTGATGGGGATGCGCACACGGTAATCGGCGGCCGCCTCGAGCTCCGGAGTCAGACCGGCGCCTTCCGTGCCGACGATCAAGGCGATGCGGCGAGCGCGGGCCCGTCCGGCAAAGGCAGTGAGCGTTTCGGACGGCTCACGCGGCGTCAGCGCGACGATCGTGAAGCCGGCGGACCGGACGCGTGCGATCGCGCCAGGCCATTCATCCGCCCCGGCGCGGGCATACGGGACCTGCAGCGTCGCGCCCATCGACGTTCTGATCGCCTTGCGGTAGAGCGGATCGCAGCAGGTCGGGCTGAGCAGCACGCCGCCGGCGCCAAACGCCGACGCGTTGCGGAAGACGCCGCCGACGTTGTCCGGGTTGGCCACGCCTTCGAGGATCACCAGCATCGATGCCGACACCAGCAACTCGTCCACGGTCGTGTCCGGCGGACGGTGCACCAGCGCCAGACATCCCCGGTGCACGTCGTAGCCGGCGATGTCGGCCAACGCCTTCGCGCTGCCGACAAACACCGGCACATCGGCGCCGCACGCCGCAATCGCCGGTTCGAGGTCGCGCAGCGCCGCGGCGTTGAGGAGCACGGACTGCACGCGATACCGCGCGTCCTCCACCACCCGTCGCACGATCTGTCGTCCTTCGGCGACAAAGAGGCCCCGCGAACGCAGCAGCTCGCCCTCGCGCACGCCGCGATAACCGGCGACGCGAGGATCGTCTGCACCGTCAATGTGCTCGACTCCCATGCCTCCCTTTGACCGCCGCCGCAGACGATCGCTGCAGCCGTCCGCGGCCGACGTGCTCGGCTGATTATTCCCGGTCTCCCTTTTTCCGCAGGCGCTCGACTGCCCGACGGTCGAGGCGCGGCGCGAGCGGTCCGGCCGCGTCCGCGATCTCGTGGGCCGTCGCCGCGACCACGGCCGCGCCGACCGCGAGATTGTGCGGGTCGACCCGCTCGATCGTGTCGGTCGCTTTATGGTGAATCTCTTCGTAGGTGGCATCGTCCGCGTTCAGATCGAGCGTCGGAATGCCCGCCAGGATGAACGGCGCGCCGTCGGACTGGAAGGCGTAACGCAGGCTCTCGTCGAATGTCGCGGCGCCGAGCTCGTTCAGGAAGTCCTGCGTGAGCGACCGCACGGCGCGGATCAGGTCGGGCCGCCCAGGAGCGGTCCACCCGATGACCCGCCCGGTACCGGCATCGGTATTGACGACCGCGACGACACGAGCGAGATCGGACGCGTGCGCGAGCGCGTAGGCCGACGAGCCCAGTTGCCCCTGCTCTTCCCCACCCCAGAGCGCGAACCGGATCGACCGGCGCGGCGGCTCTTTCTGCGCCGCGATCGCGCGTGCGGCCTCGAGCACCATCGCCACGCCGGTGGCGTTGTCCTGCGCGCCGGTCCCGAAATCCCATGAGTCGAGGTGCGCGCCGACGATGACCCACTCGTCGGGCCGATCCCGGCCAGGGATGTCGGCAATCACGTTATTGACGGTCGCGGCGCCTGGCGTGACGCGGTTGATCAGCTCCAGCGACATGCGAACGCGCCCGTGGGCCAGCTCCTCGCGAATCGTCTGCGCTTCCTCGCGGCCGATTTGCGCCGCGGGCAGGTCGCTGAGCACGGCGCCGAATCCGAGGCCGCGCGCGCTGAGCTGATTGTCGGGATCGCTGTCCTGCGAGAGAATCGCGATCGCGCCGGCGGCGTGAAGGGTCACGCCGAGACCGCGCGTCGAGCGCGCTACCGTGTCGGAATCGCCGGGCGGATCCCCTTCAGGCAGCAGGACAATGCGGCCGCGCAACGACGACGACGCAATCGCCCGGAGCGAGAACGTCTCGAGCGCGACGACGTCAGCCTCGACGCCACCGTCGGGCGTCGACGGCGACCAGCCGAGCGACTCGACGTGAAGCGGACGATTGGCCGGCGCGACAATCCGCCCTCGCGCGGACACGCGCTCCCAGCCGCGTTCGATCGTGAAAGGCTCGAGGGCGACCCGCGTGAGCCCCATCGCGCGGAATCGATCGGCCGACCACTCGGCGGATCGCTGATACGAGGCCGAACCGGACAGCCGCGGACCTATCGCCGTCAGCTCGCGCACGTATTCGAGCGATTTCCCGTCGCTCATGCTCGATCGGGCGAGTCCGAGGCCAGCCGAGCCGGCCTGCGGCAGGGAGAGCGCCACGATCATCGCCGCGAGACCGCCGACACGAGACATCTCGTCACCTTGTCGTAGACGGCGGAAGCAAGTCAACCCGGCGGCCGGCTTGCACGACGAGTAACAAAAACCGCGGGCTAAAGCCGGACACTACCGACGCAATTCTCCGCGTGTTAGAGTGCCGCGATGTTCCGCCCAATCCTGGCCGCGCTGCTCGCCGCGGCCGCCTTCAACGCGTGCGCCACCGCCACGCCCGAGCAACAGATCGTCAACGACGCCGCTTCCGCTCTCGGCGGTCGCGATCGTCTCCTCGCCGTCAAGACGCTGGTTCTCGAAGGCGGCGGCACCAACGGCAACCTGCTCCAGGACATGACGCCCGCTGCGTCCGGCCAGACCTTCCTCGTCTCCGGTTACCGCCGATCGATCGATATCGCCGGCGGGCGCGCGCGAACCGAGCAGACGCGCACGCCGAAGTTCGCCTACTTCCAGGGCATGGCGCCACAACGGCAGGTGTTCGGCATCGACGGTGACGTCGGATACAACGTCGCCGCCAACGGCGCGGCAACGCGGGTGCCCAACGCCACCGCCAGGGATCGGCGCGCCGATCTGCTGCAGCACCCGCTGACCGTCGTCCGTGCGGCCCTCGACCCCTCGGCCCGGCTCACGCAGGCTCGCACGGCAGGCAGCGAGCGCCTGGTCGACGTCACCATCAGCGACGGCTCAACCTGCACGCTGGCGATCGACACGGCGACCAGACTGCCGACACGCGTCATCTCGATGAGGGACAACGCCAACCTCGGCGACGTCGCGGTCGAGACCGCCTTCGCAGACTATCAGGACGTCGGCGGCCTGAAGCTGCCCGCGACACTGACGATGAAGACGGACAAGTTCACGACGGCCACGCTCCAGCTGACACAGCAGCGGGTGAACGCGGACGCGGGTGACCTCGCCGCCCCGGCAACCGCGGCATCAGCCGCGCCGATCGCCGGCGCGCCGGCTCCGGTCGTCACCGTCGAGGAGATCGCGAAGGGCATCTGGCTGCTGGCCGGCCAGTCGCACAACAGCGCCCTCGTCGAGTTCGGCGATCACCTGATGCTGATCGAAGCGCCGCAAAGCGAGGCTCGCACGCTGGCGGTCATCGCGGCGGCGCGAAACCTGCGTCCCGGCAAGCCGCTGACGCAGCTGGTGAGCAGCCATTTCCATTCGGATCACACCGGCGGTCTTCGCGTCGCCGTGGCCGAAGGGCTCACGGTCGTCACCCATGAGGGAAACGCGGCATTCTACGCCGACGCCATCACACGTCCGCATACACTCGCGCCGGACGCGCTCGCGCGCAATCCGAAGCCGCTGAAGATTGAACCCGTCGGCGACGAGCGGGAGATCGCCGACAGCACGATGACCGTCGAGCTGTATCACATCGCCGGGAACCCGCACGCCGATACGCTGCTCATGGCGTACTTTCCGAAGCAGCGGGTGCTGGTCGAGGCCGACGCGTTCAGCCCGGGCTCCGCTACGCAGCCGTACGCCGCCAACCTGCTGGAGAACGTCGCGAAGCGCAAGCTGAAGGTGGACCGCGTCGTCCCGCTCCACGGCAGCGTCACACCATTCAGCGAGGTGGTTCGCGCGGTTCCGTGAATAAGAAAAATCACTGAGCCGCGTGGTACAACACCGCGTTGCCTGATCCCCTCCGCCACCCGTGGCTCATCGTGGTGATCCTGACAGCCGGCGTGGCCGCCTGGATGGGGCTCGGCTCGCTCCACGACTTTCAGCACGCCGACTCGTTGTTGACCGTCCTGATCAGCACCCAGCGATGGACACCGTTCTTCTGGGGACAGGATCGCTTCGGCATGCTGGTCCCGCTCCTGGCGATGCCGATTCGCGATCCGCTGGCCAACCTGCTCGTGCAGGGTTGGCTGATGACGACCGGCGCGCTGCTGGCGCCGTTCGTGGTGGCGCGGTTCCTGGTTCGACGCACCGGCGGATGGGTGGCGATTGGCGCGCTGGCCGACACGCTGTTGCTGCTGATCGCGACGCCGGCCGTGCAGTTCGACTGGCTGGTGACGCAGCCTTACGGTTTGTCGATCGCCCTCGGTTTCGCCGCGCTCATCGTCGCGGACGATCGGGACGGGCTCGGCGCGGCGGTCACGGCGCTCGGTCTCTCGACGCTCGCCAGCTGGGTCAACATCGGTGTTCTCGTCATGCTCGCGATCGCGGCGGCGATCGGTGGATCAAAGCCGATTCGGCTGATCGCGTTGGTCGCTGCTGGAGCGGCGCTCGCATCGCTGGCCGCCAGATACCTGGCGTCTGCTCACACGATTACCGCTCTCGCGACGCCGCAACAATGGCTCGACGGTTGGCGGCA
>Ga0070665_100002712_pt1 | contig 19194 bp, 16 predicted proteins | sample KBSS13metaG_FD_65862 | JGI IMG/M metagenome (GOLD analysis project Ga0070665, IMG submission 65862) | Switchgrass rhizosphere microbial communities from Kellogg Biological Station, Michigan, USA - KBS S1-3 metaG | ecosystem: Host-associated > Plants > Roots > Rhizosphere > Soil ...
CTCGATTGCCAGCCCCGCGCCAACCGACTCGATCGATCCGCGCAGCCCGCTCGCGGTGACGATGCAGGCTGCCGACGCAGGCGGGGTTGTCGAGATGTCGCTCGCCGCCAACGGCGTCACGGCGTCGGCAGAAACCCGCGCGATTGTCCCCGCGGCCGCATCGCGGTCGGAGATCTTCAACGTGACGTTCGCCTTGCTGCCGCCCACCGGCGGCACCCTGACCCTGACGGCGACGGCACGCGATGCCTCGGGGAATCAGGGGACGGCGACGCCGGTGACGGTGACCGTGCGCGACGTCGTCTCGCCCGACGTCGTCTTCGTCACCCCGGAAGCCGGCTTCACCGGCATCGAGACCAGCGTGGCGCCGACGGTCCGGTTCTCTGAGCCGATCGATCGGTCGACCATCACGCCGGCGTCGGTGCGGCTGACCAGCGGCGCCACGCTGGTCCCGCTGACGTTCGCCTTCTCGGATGGCGACCGGACGGTCGCGCTCGTCCCGGCCTCGCCGCTGCAACAGAACACGACCTTCACGATCGAGGCGACCACCGCGATCGCCGATCCGGCCGGCAACCATCTGTCCGCGGCGCTCACGTCGCCGTTCAAGACCAAGTCGCCCGACACGATTCCGCCGAGAGTGTCGGCCATCGTGCCCGCCAACGGCGTCGTCAACGTGCCGGTCGGGACCGACATCCGGATCACCTTCACCGAGCCGATCGACGTCGCGACGATCACGCCGGCGTCGTTCATGGTCGGCGTGGCGGGCGCGCCCATCCCCGGACACTTCACGTTCGCCGACGGCAACGCCACTGCGCGGTTTGCGCCGGATGCGCCGCTGCCGTTCGACGCAGTCGTCGTGGTCCAGTTGACCTCCGGCATCACCGATCCGTTCCAGAACGCGCTGGTCGATCAGGCGGGCCATACACTGGCGACGCCGCTGACGTTTACGTTCCTCACCGGCACGTTCGGCATCACCAGCCCGGCGCAGGGAAGCGACGTGCTCGAGCTGACGCCGCTGACGCTGGCCGCGCAGGCGAGCGGATCGTTGAATCTCGCGACCATCACGTTCGCCGTCAACGGGCAGGCGCTGCCGCCGGTTGCGGCACCGCCGTTCTCCACCGTCTACAGTGTGGGCGCCGCCGCGGCGACACCGACCTTGACGATCACCGCGACCGGCCGGGACGCCGCCGGCACGCAGATCGCGCAGGACCAGGTGGTCGTCACCGTGCTGACCGGGCTCCGTGCACAGCCGCACCTGCTCGGCGTGCCGCTCGGTGGCGCCGGCGTGTTGCGCCTCGGGCTCCCCGCGCCGCTGACGACGGATCTCGCGATCCAACTGACCGTCGTCGACTCCGCGATCGCGACCGTGGCCCCGGCGCCGGTCGTGCTTGCGGCGGGCCAGACCGAGATCCTCGTGCCGGTGACCGGCGTGTCCACCGGCGCGACGACGATCGCGGCCACCTCGGCGCGCGGCAACGCCTGGACGATTGCGTCGGTGAGCCAGGCCGTGGCGGCGACGGTGAGCACCGATGCGCTGCCGGTCGGCGCGGTGGTGGTCCCGGCGCGCGTGCTGGGGCATGTCTTTGCGGCCCTCAACGGCCGGCAAACCCTGGTCGTGCCGATGCTGACGCAGGGGGCCGTCGCCAATCTGCCGGTAACGATCACCAGCACGAGCGCGGCGGTCGCGTCCGTTCCCGATGGCGTCGTCATTGCGCAAGGCGCCACCACCGCCACGATCACGATCGTGACGGGGACTGCGGGCACGGCGACGCTGACGCTGCGCGTCGGCAACGAGATCCGTCAACTGGTCGTTGTCGTGGGCACGCCGCCGCCCGGGACGGCGCCGCCGACGTCCTCGGCGCCGGTCGGCATCGTGCTGCTCGCAGCGCCGTCGGCGGGCCGCCTGTTCGTGGCACCCGCCAGCCAGTCCGCGTTCGGCGTCAGGCTATTGTCGAGCCCGGCTGCGACCAACACGCCCGTGACCGTCACCAGCAGCAATCCGCTGGTCGCGAGCGTGCCGGGGACTGCGAGTATTCCGTCGGGGTCGCAACTCGTCAACGTGACGGTGACGACAGGGGTGGCGGGCACGGCGACGCTGACGTTCCGTGTCGGCAGCGAGACCCGCGAGCTCACCGTGGTCGTCGGTCCGCCGGCGCCGGGAACCGAGCCGCCGATTGTCGCCAGGCCGATTGGGATCGTGCTCCTCAGCGCGCCGTCGGCCGGCCGGCTGATCACGTCTCCGTCGGCGCAGTCCGCGTTCACGCTGCAGTTGCTTTCGGCGGCCGCGGCGTCCGCCACGCCGGTCACCGTCACCAGCAGCGACCCGAATGTGGCCAGCGTTTCCGGCTCGGTCGTGATCCCGGCGGGAGGGCGCGCGGCAAGCGTGACGATCCAGACCGGCGTGCAAGGCACGGCGACACTGACCTTCCGTGCCGGCAGCGAAACGCGCGAGCTGACGATCGTCGTCGGGACGCCGGCGCCGGGCACGGAACCGCCAATCATCGCGAGCCCGGTCGGCGTGGTGATGCTGCAGCAGCGCCTGCTCGGCACGGTGTTCACGCCGGTCGGCGGCCAGTCGGCCGTCAACCTGACCCTGTTGTCGAGCCCGGCCGGGTCGCTCACGCCGGTCGTCGTCAGCAGCTCCGATCCCCACGTCGCGTCGGTCAGCGGCGCGCCGGTCGTCGCGACCGGCAGCCGGACCGCGTCGCTCAACATCATCACGGGCATCCAGGGCGTGGCGACGCTGACGCTCCGGGCGGGCAGCGATCTCGCGCAAGTCGTCGTCGTCGTCGGCACGCCTCCGGCGTCACAACTGCCGCTCATCACGGCTCGCATCGTCGGTGTAGAGGTCAAGCAGTAGGAGACATGTGTATGGCTATATTCCTCGACGGTCCCTCAAGTCATCCTTCAGGCTGGCGCACCAGCCTGCTGAGCGCGCTTCTGGTGTGCGTTCTCGGCGTCGTGGTGTCGCCGCAGGTGCAGCTCGACGTCTGCGGCTGCAAGAACAGCCCCGCCTCGCTGGGGAGTTTCGACACCGCGGATGCGGCGACGTATCCACCAGGAACCATCATGACGAACATCAATGCCATGGAGATCCCGCTGCCGGCGGATGGCGTAATGGTGTTCAACAACCTCAATCTCGTCGAGCGGCCGGGCTACGTCGGGTATGGCCTCACGATCCGGTTCATCCGGAATGCCGCCAACACCCCGGTGACGTTGCTCGTTGCCGGCAACGTCACCATCGGCACCCGCGTGCAGCTCGTGGTCTCCGGCGACAACGGCGTCACCGGGTCGACCAACGATCTGGGGAAGGGCGGCCTCGGTGGTCCGGGCGGCTTCCGCGGCGCGGATGGCGGCTATCAGCTGGTGAACTTCGGCGCGAGGGGCGGCACCGGGCTCGGACCGGGCGGTGGCGCGGGTGGTGCCGACACCTACTACAACAGTGGTCATGGCGCGGGAGCGACATTTCTCGGCGCGCCCGATCTGCTGCCATTGGTGGGCGGTTCCGGAGGCGGCGGCGGTGCGTCGACCGAGCTCAGGCCGGGCTGTTCCGGCGGCGGCGGCGGTGGCGGCGGCGGCGCGCTGTTGCTCGGCGTCAACGGCACACTTACCCTGGAGGGCCAGATCGTCGGCGACGGCGGCAACGCCGGTAACTGGGCGGACGCGAGCTGCTCGTCGAGCGGCGGCGGCGGCAGCGGCGGCGCCGTCCGTGTGCTGGCGACGACGATCAACGGGAGCGGCCAGGTCTACGCGCGCGCCGGCGCCGGCGGCACCCCGACCGCCCAGATGGGATCGATTCGGCTCGAGGCCCTGAACAACACGCTGACCGTCGGCAACACCACGCCGCTCGCGGCGCGCGCCGCCGGGCCCGGACCGATCGTCAACCCGATTACTCCGACGGTGGCGATCACCACGGTCGGCGGTCAGGCAGTGCCCCAGCCGCCGCAGGGCGGGCTGGGCAACGTCGATCTCGTGCTGCCCGCGCCCGGCCAGACCGACGTCGGGCTCGCGACCACAGGCGTGCCGACGGGAACCACGGTAAACGTCACGGTGAAGCCCAAGGTCGGCGGTCTGCCGATTGTCACGCCGGTGACGCTTACGAGCTGCGACACGAACGGCGCGTGCCTTGCGAACGTGACCTTCAACCTCGCGGCCGGCGCCTACTTCGTCGAGGCGCGCGCGACGTTCGCGACGCCATAAGAGGCCATCATGCGTGTGGGAATCCTCGCGCTCGTCATCAGCCTGTCGGCCGTCTGCGCCGGCCGCGCTCAGGCGCTCGATCAGAGTGCGCTGCCCGCATTCACGCTCGTCTCGCCGGCCGGCGGCGCGGTTGCGAGCTCGGAGATTTCGACCGAGGCGCGCTGGCTGTTGATCTACGTGTCGACCGCCTGTGGCTCCTGCGATCGCCTCCTGGCCGCGCTGGAGCGATGGCGGCCGACGCTGCCGCAGGGCCGCATTGTCGTCGTCATCCGCGGCCCGCGCGACGACGCGCAGCGCTATGCGACCGGGCATGCGGACGCTGCGGGCCTGCCGTGGTACGCGGACGCCGATCAACAAGCGTCGCGCGCGCTGGGACTCCAGCACGAGCCGGCCCTCATCGCGGTCGAGAACGGCCGCGTCGCATGGCTCGTCACCGGCGTGTTGAACGATCCGAGCGCGGTCGAGCCAGTGATCAGGAACTGGACAGTACGCTGACGCGACGCCGATCGATGCAATCTAGGCTTGAACTGTCCTGCACATGTTGTTAGTCTCGCTTCGGTAGCCTTATCACCTTCACTGCGCGGGGCCGGCCTCGCTCGAGGTTGCGCGGTGACCGTCCTTCACGGTGATAACCGCGAGACCTTTTCTCATCAACGACGTTTCAAGCAATGGATTCCGGCCGCGTCGGACGTGGCCGCGAGAGGTGTGCCGCATGCGTGAGAGTTTTGGCGCTCGACTGCGCCAGCGGCGTGAAGACCAACAGATTGAGCTTTCGGCGATCGCCGAGCAGACGAAGATCAAGCTGTCGCTGCTCGAAGCGCTCGAGCGGGATGATGTCTCGCGCTGGCCGTCCGGCATTTTTCGCCGCGCCTTCATCCGCGCCTACGCCGATGCCATCGCTCTCCCGCCCGACGAAGTCGTTCGCGAGTTCCTCGACAGGTATCCGGATCCGCTCGAAGACCCCGCGACCGCGAGCTTCGAGGCCGTTGCCGACTCGGCCCTGGACGGTGGCGGGCCGCCGACGCGCTTCCGGTTCTTCGTGGGCGCGGCGGTCGCGCGGTTGCGGCCGGGGATCGGCCAGAAGCCGTCCGCGCAGGTCGTCGACTCGGCGAGGGTCTACGCTGATCTACCGGACGTCCCCGATACGCTCGAGGCTCCCGTGGCCGTCGCGAACGATGCCGTGGCCGCGGAGGCTCTTGAGATAGCCGCGACTCCGATCGCGGAGACTCTGGTGGCCCACGAGACGGTAGCGGCACCCGAGCCCGAGACTGCTGTGGTTCCCGAGACTCTGGTCGCGACCGAGACAGCGGTGGTAGCGGAGATCCCCTTGACCCCTGCGTATGCACCGCCGGTCGAACCTGACCTGTCCGCTGCCGCCTATCTGTGCACCGAGCTCGGCCGGGTCGAGGACCCGCGGCATGTGACGCCGCTGCTCGGGGAGCTGGCCCGCCTGGTCGATGCCGTCGGTCTGATCGTCTGGGTGTGGGATCCACACGTTGGCGCACTGACGCCGACGTTGCCCTATGGATATTCGGCTGAGGTGCTCGCGCAGCTTCCCAACCTGCCGCGCGACGCGCGCAACGCCACGGCGGCCGCGTTCCGCTCCGCCCAGATGTGCAGCGTGAGCGGCGGCGACGTCGCCAGCGACGCTCTGGTACTTCCGCTCCTCACCCCGGCGGGGTGCGCAGGCGTCCTGGCGATCGAGCTGCAGCACGGCGGAGCAGGGCGCGAGCCCATCCAGGCGCTGGCCACGATTTTCGCCGCGCAAATGGCGCGGGTGGTCGGAGCGATGCCGCCGGTTGCCGCCGCCAGCCGTCGGCTGGCCTGATCCGCTGACGAGCAGATAAGAACACTGTTGTTTTACCGCGGAGACGATTTTTTTCTCCGCGATCTCCGCGTGCTCGGCGGTAAGACAACGAATTTTTCACACGCTGGCTATGGCGTGGCGGCCTTCTGCTGTTCGGTGAGGACGGCGCGGAACATCGCTTCGTCGATGTCCACTTCCAGCTTGTAGCCTTCCGGATCGATGAACGGGTTCGGGCCGCCGGCGGCGAGCTTCGCGTATTTCGCCGCCATGTTGTACATGCCGGGGTGGGAGCCGAGCGGTACATCGCAGGGCAGCGCGCGGGAGACCTTGAACGCTCGGGCGAACTCCTCGGCGATGGCGGGCGTCTCCGTGTTGTTCACGAGCTTGAAGCCCGGATTCGTCCCCAGACTCCCGATAATCACTACGTCGTAGCTCTTGCCGCCTTCCTGCGCCTTCAGCGTCCAGGTGGTGCAGCCGCGCGAGTGGCCCGGCGTCAGGTGCGCCACGAGCGTGGTGCCGCCCAGCGTGACCGACTCGCCGTCGCGCAGTACCTTGTCGATCGGATGCTCCTTGCCGCCCGGCTTCATCGCGCGCAGCGCGGGCACATCTTCGGCGAGCGCCATCACCTGCGCGCCGGTTATCGCCTTGACCGCCGCGTCGCCTTCCTGATGATCGCCGTGCGCATGGCTGCCGAGCAGGATCTTGATGTCCGAGAACTTGAACCCCAGCTGCTCGACCGATCGCTGAATCAACGGCACGTTCCGCTCGTAGGTGCTGTTGATCAGGATGTTGCCTTGCGGCGTCACGATCAGGAACACCGCGAGGCTCTTCGTCCCCACGTAGTAGATGTTGCCGATCACCTTATGCGGCGGGAACGCGGTCGTCATGTCGTCGGGGCCGCCGACGTTTCGCTGGAACAATGAGAGCTGGGAGAAGGTGTGGCCGCGAACGGTGATGGTCGGCCCGGGCTCCTGGCCGCGGCCGCCCCGGCCTCCCGGCGCCTGAGTGGCGCTGTGCGCGTGACCCACGATTGCGCCGCCGGCGAGGACGATCGCGGCGGCAAACAGGCCGATGGACAGATCCGATCGCGTCATTCGTGCTCTCCCCGGTGGCTAGACTACACCAGCACCGCAGCAGGCCTCGCGCGAGAGCTTCGCAGGGGTCAACAGATCGGGATGGTCGGGCCAGCCGCTCGGTCCGGCTCAGCCGGACACTACCGGAGTTCCACGTTGCTTCGGCAGTGTCCGGCTTCGTTGTTTCGGCAGTGTCCGGCTTTCTTGTTTCGGTAGTGTCCGGCTTTAGCCGGACCGTGTCGACCAGCGGATCGGACTATTCCAGCCCGAGCGCCCGCGCCATGGTGTGGAACAGGTCGGTCTGGTTCGTGACGCCGACGACGCTCGCCGCTTGGGGGCCCTGCGCGGCAATCCGGACTTCCGACCCCGTGTGATCCTGCGATTGTCCGTGAGGCCGCGTCGCGTAGTTGATCGTCATCAGCGAGCGGTCGCCCTTCGTGAGCAGCGTGCTCAGCGTGCCCGGCCGGCCGAGCGGCTCGGTGCCCGGCACCGGCACGATCTGGCTGGTGTGCGCGTGGTCCGCAGTCACGATGATCAGCGTGTCTGGGTGGCTCTTGGCAAAGTTCAGCCCGACGCGGATCGCGCGGTCGAACGCGATGGTCTCGCCGATCTGCTGGCAGGGCGCCTCGACATGGTCCTGCTTGTCGATCGACGCGCCTTCGACCTGCAGGAAGAAGCCCCGGCTCTTCTGGTGGCCGTGCCGGCCGTCGCCGTCGTCGAGCAGGTCGATGGCCTTCGTCGTCATGTCGGCAAGCGACGGTTCATTGACCGGCCGCTGGTTTTCCGTGCAGCTCTGGCCCGCCGGCAGGCCGCTGCCTGGGAAGGGCGTGGCCTGCAGGCCGCTCCACTCGAGCGACATGTTGCCGGCGTTGAAGAGACCGAGGACGCGATCGGCGTTCGTCCCGGCGAGGTTGGCCGCGTCGAAGACCACGTGATAGCCCTGCAGCTGCGCCGACTGCACCACGGTCTTGCCGACGTGCGGCCCGCCGGTGATCAACTGCTGGAATCGCGCGAGGCCGCCGCCGAGGATCACGTTGACGTGGTGATCGACCGACTGTTCCGCGATGGATCCGGGCCCGCCGTTTTCCTTCTTCGAGGGCGCGCAGGTCGCCATGTTGGCCGGACCCTGGCATCCCCGATCGTTGATGTGCGAATCGAGCACCGCCGGCGTGGCATCGGTGATCTCGGCCGTGCTCACATTGCCGGTCTTGAAGCCCGCTCGCTGCGCCAGTTCGAGAATAGTGCTGTAGTGGGTCACCGCGGCGCCGGTGCCGGCGACGCTCGAGATTCGGCCGTTGCTGGTCTTGAACCCGGTCGCCCAGCCGGTGCCCGACGCGGCCGAGTCGGTGACGTAGTCGATCAGCGAGGGGTTCGACTCCTGCAGCGCATAGGTCGTGTATTCACCGGTGAGCGGCAGCGTGTCCATCCAGAGCCGCCCGTTGGCGCCGACCTGGTAGTTGCGCGCGACGGTGATCTCCGAGTCGCCCATCCCGTCCCCGAGGAAAAGGATCACGTTCTTCGCCCGGCCGCCGTCGATCGCGTCGCGCAGGTCGCGGCCGCGATCGTCGCGGTCGGCCCTCACGAGCACGCCGGTCGCGGTAAGACTCAAGCCGGCGACCAGGCTCGCGGCCACGGCTACTGTTTTCCTGTTCCAGAAAATCCGTCGTTGTGTCATGTGTGCCATTCCTCCGACGGGAATGGTAGGGACGGGTCACAACGAAATGGCGACGCGGGCGTAACGCCGCCATCAACTCCTTATGCGAAGACGGCAAGAATCCTTATGCGATCACGGCAGCGCTAGTACGGCCTCGAGCACCGCTTCGGCGTGGCCGTTCACCTTGACGTTGTCCCAGCGTTTCACGACCTTGCCGTCGCCCCCGATGAGGTAGGTGGTCCGCACCAGGCCCATGAAGCTGCGGCCGTACAGCGATTTTTTCTGCCAGACGCCATATTTCTCGCCGACCGCGTGGTCCGCGTCGGCCAGCAGCGGAAAGGTCAGGTCGTGCTTCGCCGCGAAGCGCGCCTTGCTCGCTTCGTCGAGAATGCTGACGCCGAGCACCGTCGCCTTGCTCTTCTTGAATCGAGGCAGGTTGTCGCGGAAGGCGCAGGCCTCCGTGGTACAGCCCGGTGTGTCGTCCTTGGGGTAGAAGTAGAGCACGACCGGCCGACCCGCGTAGTCGGCGAGCCGATGGACGGCGCCGTCCTGATCCTTGAGCGTGAACGAGGGCGCTTTCTTTCCCGGTTCGATGAGGGCCATCGCCGGAGATTACTTCAAGTCAGACGGCGATACCCGCCCGCTCCGCCGTGCGCGACCGGTGCAGATCGATGAAGAGCGTGACGAGGTCGTCTCGACACCAGCCGCCGCGCGCATCATCCCGCATCATCTGGTACGCCGTCGCCGTCGGCAGCGCCTTGCGGTACGGCCGTTCCGTCGTCAGCGCGTCGAACACGTCGACGATGCTGACGATCTGCGCGAGCAACGGGATGCGATCGCCGGACAGTCCGTCCGGATAGCCGCGGCCGTCGAGCCGCTCGTGATGGTGCCGGACGATCGGGCGCACGGAGTCGAGGGAGCGAACCGTGCGGCACAGTTCGTCGCCGATCGCGGGATGCCGCTTCATCAGGTCGTACTCCTTCCGCGTCAGCTTTCCCTTCTTGAGCAGCACGCGATCCGGAATGGCGATCTTGCCGATGTCGTGGAGGAACGCCCCCCGATAGAGCGCGTCGAGGTCCGTCTGATCCAGCCGCAGCTCACGGCCGAGCGCGGTCGCATAGTCGGTCAGGCGATCGCAGTGTCCTTCGGTACACGGATCGCGCGCCTCGATGATGCGCCCGAGCGTGAGAAAGAGCGATTCGGCCGACTCGAGGTCGTCGGTGAGGCCCTTGAGCCGCATCAAGGATCGGACGCGCGTGCGCAGTTCCTCGGCGTCCACGGGCTTGTTCAGGAAATCGTCGGCGCCGGCGTCGAGGCCGGCGAGGCGCGTTTGACGCTCCTGCGCGCCGCTGATCAGCACCACCGGCGTCAGCCGCGTGTCGGGGTTGCGTTTGAGCTGGGCGCAGACGTCCAGCCCCGAGATGCCAGGCATGAGCACATCGAGCAGGATGAGATCCGGACGCTCGCGCGCCACGATCTCGAGCGCATCGCGGCCGTTGCTCGCGGTCAGCACGGTGTAATCGTCCTGTTCGAGCAACATACCGAGTGCGCGCCGGTTGGACTCGTAATCGTCGACGACCAGGACCGTCCCCGATTTTGACATCGGTGCTCCCCGCGGACGCTGCCGCGAGAAGTGTCGGGCTGCAAGGCGCGGACCCATGTGCTTCTGGCGGCAAAAGCACCAAAGAACGACCTCGGCGCGCGGCGAGGATTACAACCGCGCGCTCGGATCGACAGACCTGTAACCGGGACGCCGGGCTCAGGGCGCGGGCAGGTGGCCGGGCGGAATGCCCAGCGCGAGGGCAATGGCCCGAAGCTTGGCCTTGATCACCCTGACATTGCGCGGGCCCATGCGGAGCAGCTGCTTCTGGGCCGGCGTCAGCGACTCGAGCTGCGGGTCCGCGTAGCCGTAGCCGATGCCTTTCGGCATTGGCTTGAGCCGCTCCGATCCGTCGGTGACCGGCGTGCTCAGGAGCGCCACGAGCGCGCGTTCCAGCGTGTGGTCGAACGAGTCCGACAATCCGAGATCGCGATTCGCGTCCTCGATCCGCGGCTTGAGCGTGGCATAGAGCTTCGCGGCGCCGGCGGGATCGACCGACGCGACCGCGTCCGCGATCCTCGCATAGCGATCGTAGCTCCGGGGATCGACCTGGGTGGCGCCATCGCGCGACACCACCCGGAACGGCGCCGCCGGGCGCAGGACCTTCACATGCTTGGCGGGCGTCGGGCCGTCGGCGATGTTGGCGACGACGACGGTGAAGTTCCGGATCAGGCCGGTGGTCGGCAGCCACGCCATGACCGCGGGGCTCTCGGTCAGTCCCTGTACGAGCGTCCGGACCAGCGTGTCGCTGGCATCGAGAGGCGGCAGCGTGATCGCATCGCCCTTGCCGCCGAGCGGCGGCGACGCGGCCGGGGCGGCGGCGGCTGGAGTGGCGCGTGCGCTCTGCGCCGGCGGAACAGGCCGGCGCCAGAATGCGACGTAAGCGGCGGCGCCGGCCGCGACGATCAGCAACGCCACCGCGATCCAAACGCCGACCGGCCGTGCCGGGGGCATCGGCAGATCGGATTCGCTCGTCGTCCGGTGAAGGTCGAAGTCCGGCAGATCGGTCACGGCTGTGCTCCTATTCGTGCAGCACCTGGTGGACGAAGGAGACGGCGATGGATCCCTCACCGACGGCGGACGCCACGCGCTTCACGTTGCCGCCGCGCGTGTCGCCGACGGCGAACACCCCGGGAAGGCTGGTCTCGAGCAGGTGCGGCGGGCGCGGCAGCGGCCAGCGCGCGGCCGTCAGATCGTCTTGAGAAAGAGCGGGTCCGGTCTTGATGAATCCTTTCGTGTCGAGGGCTACGCAGCCGTCGAGCCACCCGGTGTTGGGCACCGCTCCGGTCATGACGAAGACGTGCCCGATGCTGGCGCTCTCCACCTCCCCGGTCGCGGAGTTCTTCCAGCGGACGCCCTCGAGCCGATCGCGGCCCTCGAAGGCCACGAGCTCGGTCCGCGTCCGGAGCTCGATCGCGGGGTTCTCCTCAATCCGGCGGATCAGATATCGCGACATGCTCTCGGCAAGGCCGCCGGACCGGACGAGCATGTACACACGCCGGGCGCTCTGAGACAGAAAGACCGCCGCCTGGCCGGCCGAGTTGCCGCCGCCGACGACGATGACATCTTCGCCGCCGCACAGCTGCGCTTCGACGAAGGTCGCGCCGTAGTAGACGCCCGCGCCTTCGAACCGCGCCAGGTTGTCGATCGCGAGCCGCCGGTACTGCACCCCGGTGGCGATGATCACCGCGCGCGCCTGAACGCGGGCGCCTTGATCGATCGCGATCGCGTACGGCTTGCGCTGGCAGCTGAGCTCGGTCGCTCCTTTGGCAATCAGCACCTGGGCGCCGAATTTCTGCGCCTGCGTGTAGGCGCGGCCCGCCAGCTCCTGGCCGGAGATGCCGGATGGGAACCCCAGATAGTTCTCGATCCGGGAGCTGGAGCCGGCCTGCCCGCCCGGCGCGTTCGACTCGACCACCAGCACATCCAGTCCCTCGGACGCGCCGTAGACGGCGGCGGCGAGCCCCGCCGGTCCGGCGCCGACGATGACGAGATCGCGGACGTGGATTTGATCGATCGCGTCGTTGAAGCCGAGACACTCGGCAATCTCCGCGTTGGTCGGGTTCCGCAGCACCAGCTCACCGCGGCAGATCAGGACGGGCACGTCCGTGACCGCCACGTGAAAATGATCCAGCATCGCCTGGATGTCGGGCTCCTTGTCGAGGTCGACGTAGGAGTACGGATGGCCGTTGCGGGTCAGGAATTCCTTGATCCGGAGCGTTCCCGGCGAATGCATCGATCCGATCAGCACGACATCACCGAGGCCGCTGGCGACCAGCTCCACGCGCCTGAGGATGAACGCCCGCATCAGGATCTCGCTGAGCTCGGCGTCGGTCTGCACCAGCGCGACCATCTGATCGCGATCCAGCCTGATGACCGCGCCCGACTCACGGACGCGCGAGCGCAACAGCGCGCGGCGGCCCGAGATCATGTTGACCTCGCCGCTGAACTGTCCCGGGCCGTGCACGGCGACGATCGTTTCGTCGCCGCCGGAGGTCCGCACGACCTCGAGCGCGCCGGCGGTCACCACGAAGAACGGCACCACCGGCTCGCCGGCTTCGACCAGGATGTCGCCCTTGGTGATCGGCTGCACCTGGCCGTGCGATGCAATGCGGCCGATCTGCGCGGGGGTCAGCGTCGGAAACACATGGTCGGCGCGCGCCCTGACCGGGAGCAGCGGCGGAGGAGTCTCGGCCATGCTCCATCTTACTCATGGTAGGTTCAGGAACACTCAAAAGGAGGCGGCGTGACACCGCGGATCGACTATCGACAGTTCAGCCAGCCCGCGCTGCAGGCGATGCTGGCCCTCGAGCAGTACCTGGCCGGCTGCGGCCTCGACCACAAGTTCATGCACCTGCTGAAGCTGCGTGCCTCGCAGATCAACGGCTGCGCCTATTGCATCGACATGCATTCGATCGACGCCCGCGCGGCGGGCGAGACGGAGCAGCGGCTCTACGCGCTGGACGCGTGGCGCGAGACGCCCTTCTTCGACGACCGTGAACGGGCGGCGCTTGCCTGGATCGAGGCCGTGACACTCGTCTCGCATGGCCACGTGCCCGACGCGGTCTACGACGAGGCGAGAAAACACTTCAGCGAGAAGGAGATCGTCGACCTGACCTACCTGGCGTCGACGATCAACGCCTGGAACCGGATTGCGGTGTCGATGCGAGCGGTCCCCGGCCGCTACAAGGCGCGAACCCACACGGTGTGACCCTTCCTGCTCTGGTCACGGCGCACCTCTTCCCGCCGCTGCACGTGAAGCTGATCGAGCTGCTGCGATCGCTCGACGACGACGAGTGGCAGCTGCAGACGGTCGCGCCCGCGTGGCGGGTGAGGGACGTCGCCGCGCATCTGCTCGATACACAGCAGCGGCTGGTGTCGCGTCTGCGCGGGGAGCCCCAGCCGCCGCCTCCGCCCATCCACTCGAACGCCGATCTCGTCGCGCTGCTCAATCGGCTGAACGACGAAGGCGTGCGCCGCTACCGGCGGCTGGATCCGGTCGAGCTGATCGAGCTGATGGAAGACGGCGCGGACGAATGTGCCCGGCACCATCAGTCGCTCGACCCGTTCGCGGCTGCGCCGTTCGGCGTGTCGTGGGCTGGGGAAGAGGCCTCCGCGAACTGGTTTCACACTGCGCGCGAGCTCACCGAACGCTGGCACCATCAGCAGCAGATTCGCCTGGCGGTCGGCCGGCCGGGCATCATGACGCCCGAGCTCTATCACCCGGTGCTCGAGTGCTTCATGCGCGCGCTGCCGTTCGCCTATCGTGACCGGACGAGGGAGGCCGGCTCGCTCGCGCGGATCAACGTGTCGGGAGACTGCGGCGGAAGCTGGTTTCTGCAGCGCGACCCTGATCGCTGGCGGCTGGTCGCGTCGCCTTCCGGCCGGCTGCTCTCGGAGGCGACCATCCCGCAGGAGATCGCCTGGCTGATCTTCACGAAGGGCATCCGCCGACACGAGGCGGAACCGCAGGTCCGCGTCACCGGCGACGCGGACCTGGGCCGTCACGTGCTTCAGATGATCGCGATCGTCGGCTGATCAGCGGAACTGCTTGTCGTCGGCGGACGGTCCGTAAATCGACGGAACCTTGGCGTCGAGCAGCCGCAGGTAGACGGTCATCTGGCCGCGGTGGTGCGCCCAGTGATTGATCGTGTCCTGGATCATTTCCCAGCGCGGTGTTTCCTGCACCACCTGCCCGCGCGCCAGCAGCTTCCACGGCGTCATCAGGAACTCGTCGGTGGTGCCGGCGATCGCCGCGCGTGCGTCGGCCGCGCTCTTGTCGAGCGCCGCGACGAGCGCGGCGCTGGTTTCCAGCTTTTCCTGTTTCATCGCCGATCCGCTGGCGGGCGCGACGTCGAGCTCGTTCATCGTCACCCCCATCGCCAGCCACGACGGCATCGTCGCGACCATGTTGGCGAGGTAGCCCAGGATCATCGACTTCTCGTGCGGTTTCCAGTCGTACTTTCCAGCCGGCACTTCCTGCAGTGCGCGGCGCGAGCGCGGGACCTCGCGGTCGAGCTCGGCGAGCAACAGTTCGGTCAACTTCATCGGCGCCTCCTTTGCGTCATCGTCCTGCGAGGTACATACCATGAGGCGCGAGCATGACGACGACATGAACGCCGAGGTGGCTGAGGGCTACCGGCCCATCACATAGAACTCATCGTTCGGTCGCAGCGCCATCAGGTTGGCCATTCTGTTGGAGAGCGCGAACAGCGCCGCGATGGCGCCGATGTCCCAGATCTCGTCGTCGGTCATCCCATGCGCGTGCAGCGCGGCAAAATCCGCGTCGTTCACTTCGTGCGATCGCTCGGCGACCTTGACGCCGAAGGCGAGCATCGCCTGCTGCCGCGGCGTGAGATCGGCGTTCAGGTAGTTGATCGCGACCTGATCCGCGAGCCGCGGCTGCTTGGCGCGGATCCGCAGAATCGCCCCGTGTGCGATCACGCAGTAATGGCAGTGATTGACCGCCGAGGTCGCCACGACGATCATCTCGCGCTCGGCTTTGGTGAGGCCGCCGGCCTTCTCCAGCAGCGCGTCGTGGTATGCGAAGAACGCCCGAAACTCCTCCGGCCTGTGCGCCCAGGCGAGAAACACGTTCGGGATGAACCCCGCCTTCTCGTGCACCGCGACGATTCGGGCGCGAATATCGTCGGGAAGGGCGTCGAGCCGGGGGATTGGAAAGCGACTGAACGTGTCCATGACGGCAGTGTAACTGGTACACTGAGGGGAGTGCCCATCGTCATCAACTTCCACCAGCCTCACAAGGTGGCCGTGCACGTCGACGGCGTTTCAGACGGCGCGATCGTCACGCGGATGGTTCGCGACGTCCAGCGCGTGTTCCGCCACATCGTCGGCGGATGGCGGGTGACCGTCCGCGCGAGCGCCCGTGGACGCTGGCGCCTCGAGATCAGCGGCGCCTGCGGGCGGCACGTCTGGATGTTCGCGTCGCCGACCGCGACGCTTTCCACCGCCGTCGTCGAGAAGCTGGAGACGTTCCTGCGCGACTCCGCCGCCGCCTGGCGTCCCCTGCCTGCCGGAGGCTAGTACCCCGTGCCGACCGACGATCCGATCGCGATGTTCTCGGCGCTGTTCGAGGAGGCCGCGCGTGAAAGCGCGGAGCCCGATGCCATGGTGCTGTCGACGGTGGGCGCCGACGGCCGTCCTTCCGCGCGATACGTGCTGCTCAAGGGCGTGGACGAGCGCGGGTTCGTGTTCTATACCAACCTCGAAAGCCGCAAGGCATCCGACCTGGCGGCGCGGCCGTACGCGGCGTTGACGTTCTATTGGCCGCCGGCGACCCAGGTGCGGGTCGAAGGAGACGTGGAGCGCGTGTCGGACGCGGACGCCGACGCGTACTTCGCCACGCGGCCGCGCGGCTCCCAGATCGGCGCATGGGCATCGCAGCAGAGCGCCGAGCTGGCATCGCGCGCGGAGCTCGACCAGCGGGTAAAGGCGGTCGAGGATCGGTTCGCGACCGGGGCGATCACGCGCCCGCCATTCTGGAGCGGTTTCAGGGTCGTCGCGCGGTCGATTGAATTCTGGACCCGCGATAACGCGCGACTGCACGAACGCGTGCACTTTCGGCGCGATCAGGACAAATGGACGCGCTCGCTCCTTTACCCGTAGCTTCCCAGCCCTGCCGGGCGCAAAACTGAGCACAACAGCCACCTCTGGAGCGATCGATGCAGCTTTCATCGGGGCCGTTCCATGACACGGCGATGAGAAAGCGAAGGCGACGAGACAAACGCTGACATCCGTGACGATAAAGTGCAAGAAACAGAGCGACTTCCAGCGAATTTCGGCCGTATACTGACGGAGATTTTAGCGCCACGAATGTAGGCAGCCGGGGATCGCGCATGATGAAATTGACGGCGGTGAGCACGGGCACCCTGACAGCGATCGTCGCTCTGGGTCTCAGTCTCTCCGCACAAACCAGTTCCGCTCCGCAAAAGCCCGCGCCGAAACCGGCGATGGCCGTTGCCCACAAGACAGCTCAGCCGCCGGCGACTGCTGCGGCCGCCGCTGCACCGCAGCCGGATCTCACCAAGCAGTACTGCATCGGCTGCCACAGCGATAAAGGAAAGGCCGGCGGTCTGTCGCTGGTCTCCTTCGACCCGTCGAAGGCGGATCAAACCCCGGAAGTCGCCGAGAAAATCATTCACAAGCTGCGTCTCGGCATGATGCCGCCGGCGGGGATGCGCCGGCCGGACGCTGCAGTGCTGACGCAGTTCGCAGTGTCGCTCGAGAACAAGGTGGACGCCGCGGCCGCCCTGAAGCCGAACCCCGGACGCCGGCCCTTCCAGCGCCTGAACCGCGCGGAATACCAGCACGCGGTGCGCGACCTGCTCGATCTCGACGTCGACGTCAACGCGTTCCTGCCGCCCGACACGCTGAGCGCCGGCTACGACAACATCGCCGACGTCCAGACGTTCTCGGCGACGCTGATGGAAGGCTATCTGCGCGCCGCGTCCAAGATCTCGACCCTGGCGGTCGGCGATCGCAACGCGAGCCCGTCGGAATTCACGATGAAGGTGCCGCGCACCGAGTCGCAGATGCGGCACGTGGACGGCACCCCGTGGGGCACCCGCGGCGGCCTCGCGCTGGATTACACCTTCCCGGCCGACGGCGACTACACGTTCCGCATCATGCTGCACGGCACGCCGACGGGGCAGTTGTTCGGCAGCGTGGCGAGCCGCAGCGAGCAGATCGACCTGTCGATCAACGGCGAGCGGGTCGCGCTGCTCGACGTCGACTGGAAGATGACCGAGACCGACAAGAACGGTCTCAACCTGGTCACGCCGCGGGTTCACGTCAAGGCGGGCCCGCAGCACATCGCGGCGGCGTTCATCCAGAAGTTCGACGGCGTCATCGACGACCTGGTCTCGCCGATCGACTACACGCTGGCCGACACCGAATACGGCGACAACGCCGGCATCACCATCCTGCCGCACGTGCGCGACTTCAGCATCACCGGACCGTTCAAGGTGACCGGCGTCTCCGACACCCCGAGCCGGCGCAAGGTGTTCATCTGCCGCCCGACGTCGCCGGCCGACGAGATTCCCTGCGCGCGGAAGATTCTGTCGAGCCTGTCGGGCGAGGCCTACCGCCGCGCCGCGAGCAACGAAGACGTCGAGTCGCTGATGACCTTTTACGGCGACGCGCGCAAGGGCCACGATTTCGAGGCGGGCATCAAGGCGGCGCTGCAGGCGCTGCTGGCCAGCCCGAAGTTCGTGTTCCGCTTCGAGAGCACGCCGGCGCTGGCCAAGGCCGGCCAGACCTACCGCATCAGCGATCTCGACCTGGCGTCGCGGCTGTCGTTCTTCATCTGGAACACGGTGCCCGACGCCGAGCTCGTGAAGGTCGCGACCGCCAACACCCTGCACACCCCGGCCGTGCTCGAGAAGCAGGTGCGCCGGATGCTCGCCGACCCGCGCGCCGAGTCGCTGTCGACGCGGTTCGCGTCGCAGTGGCTGCGGCTGCAGGACGTCGAGAAGATTCACCCCGATGCGCTGCTGTTCCCCGGCTTCGACAACGAGCTCGCCGCGTCGTACAAGCGCGAGACCGAGCTGTTCTTCGACAGCATCGTGCGCGAAGACCGGAGCATCCTGGACCTGATCACCGCCGACTACACCTTCGTGAACGAGCGGATCGCCCGCGTCTATCGCATGCCCAACATCGTCGGCGAGAATTTCCGGCGCGTCACCGTCCCGGACGAGCGCCGCGGGATCTTCGGCCAGGGCAGCATGCTGATGCAGACGGCGGTCGCCGACCGCACCTCACCGGTGCAGCGCGGCAAGTGGATCATGGAGGTGCTGCTCGGATCGCCGCCGCCGCCGCCGCCCGACGACGTGCCGCCGTTCGACGACACCAAGGCGGCGACCGCGACCGGCAAGCCGCTGTCGACGCGCGAGCGCATGGAAGAGCATCGCAAGAACCCGGCGTGCCAGTCGTGCCACAAGGTGATCGACCCGCTCGGGCTGGCGCTCGACAACTTCGACACGCTCGGGGCGTGGCGGATCAAGGACAACGGCGTCGGCATCGACTCCAACGGCGTGCTGTATGACGGCACCAAGATGAGCGGCCCGGCCGATCTCCGGCAGGCGCTGCTGAACCACTCGGAAGGGCTGATTCGCAACTTCACCGACAACCTGATGTCGTACGCCATCGGGCGGCGGATCGAGTACTACGATCAGCCGTCGATTCGCACCGTCACCAGAAAAGCCGCGCAGAACGGGAACCACTTTTCGTCGTTCGTCCTGGGAATCGTCAACAGCCCGGCCTTCCAGATGAGCACCGCGGAAGCCGTCACGACCACCGCACAATAAGGACGCCACATGTACATTTCGAAGAAGCACGTTTCGCG
>Ga0070665_100002713_pt1 | contig 19193 bp, 23 predicted proteins | sample KBSS13metaG_FD_65862 | JGI IMG/M metagenome (GOLD analysis project Ga0070665, IMG submission 65862) | Switchgrass rhizosphere microbial communities from Kellogg Biological Station, Michigan, USA - KBS S1-3 metaG | ecosystem: Host-associated > Plants > Roots > Rhizosphere > Soil ...
CTGCCCGAGGGCGTGACGTTCGAGCCCCGCGCCGGCGCACGCACGGACGTCGCGCACGTGTTCGTGCGCGAGCGGGAAGACCTGGCGCGCCGCCTGGCCGCGCTGCGCGAGGCGCTGCGGCCCGATGCGTCGCTGTGGATCTCGTGGCCGAAGAAGGCGGCGAAGGTGCCGACGACGATCACCGAGGACGTGGTGCGCGAGCTCGCGCTGCCGCTCGGCTTCGTCGACGTGAAGGTCTGCGCGGTCGATGCGACCTGGTCCGGCCTCAAACTGGTCGTTCGGCGGCAGAATCGCGACGTTCACCCGCAAGCTACTCGACCGGCGTGACTTCGGACGGGGAGACCTTGCCCATGCTGAGACCCATCCTCCTGCTGACCGCCGTGTCGGGCGCGCTCGACATCCTCTTCGCCATGATCCTGACTATGACGATCGGGAAGGGCGACATTCCCAAGATGTTGCGCGGCGTCGCGTCGGGGCCGTTCCCCCAGGCGACGGAATGGGGCTCGTCCGGAGCAATGCTCGGCCTCCTCGTCCATTTCACCTTGATGGCGATCATGGCGACGGTCTTCGTCCTCGCCGCGCGGCGCTATCCCGACGTCGTCGCTAGCCCGCTCAAGTGGGGCATCGTCTACGGCCTGATTACATATGTGGTGATGAACTGGATCGTCGTCCCCGTCCGGTTCGACCTGCCGCTGCCGCCCAAGACGGTGTCGATCTTCACCCAGCTGTTCGCACACATCGTCCTTGTCGGCATTCCGTTCGGGCTGATCACGGCGCGGACGTTGCGCCCCGCGGCAGTCGCTGGGGTCGCGCCAGCCTAACCCGCAACGAACCGCGATTTCCTATTATCGTTGCAGCGCTGTAACGTGCGGCGCCATGACCCAAACACGCGCGCGCGGCTGGACGATCGTCGGCCTTTGTCTTGCCCTGCTCGGCATCCCCGTCGTCACGACGCTCAGCCGCCTGGCCGCGGACCCGGTTGCGTCGAACGTGGTCCTGGCGCGCGAACTCGGGATCCTCGCGATCACCGCCCTCCTGATCTGGATCGTCCGCCAGCGCGAACGCTTGCCCTTGTCTTCGATCGGCATTCGCACCGATGGCATCGGCCGCTCGCTGGCCTGGGGCGTGGGGCTGGCGGTCGTCTGCTTCGCCATCGTAATCGCCTGCCTCGCCGGCTTTTCCGCCCTCGGCATCCGCTATGGCGAAGGCCAGGTGATTTCGCGCGCGCTGCCGCTCACGCTGCTGACGGTCGTCCGGGCGGGAATCTCCGAGGAAGTCCTTTATCGCGGCTACGCGCTCGAACGCCTGCAGTCGCTGACCGGCAGCAAATGGATTGCGGCGGGCGTGACGCTCGTTCTCTTTGCCCTGTTCCACTATCGGCAGGGGCTCGCCGGCATCTTCCTCGCCTTCGTCATCGGCGCCGTTCTGACTGGCTTCTATTTGTGGAAACGCAACCTCATCGCCAACATCTTCGGCCATTTCCTGGTCGATTTCGTGCCGAACGTCGTGCTGCCGCTGCTCGGAGCCGTCGACTAGCTACTTGCGAATGTGTCGCATTAGCGCTATGTAGCGCGCATGATCGTCTGCGTCTGCAACGCCATCAGCGAGAAGGAAGTGCGCGAGGCCGCGCGCAAGGGCTCCCGCACGCCCGAAGCCGCCTACGCGACCTACGATTGCGAGCCGCAGTGCGGCTGCTGCCTCGACTACGCCCAGGAAATCATCGATTCGGAGCGGCCGAAGAAGGCCAACCTGCGCATCGTCGCCTGACTTGACGGCTTAGCCGCCGCGGCGCATCCGCCCTCGAACGACACGGGCGGAGGCTGTGCATGAAAGGCGACCCCAAGGTCCTCGAGTTGCTCAATGAAGCGCTCAAGAACGAGCTGACCGCGATCAACCAATATTGGCTGCACTACCGGCTGCTCGACAATTGGGGCCTCAAGAAACTCGCCGAGTTCGAGAAATCGGAATCGATCGACGAGATGAAGCACGCCGACAAGCTGGCGGAGCGGATCCTGTTCCTCGACGGCCTGCCCAACTTCCAGGCGCTTGGCCGGCTCCACATCGGCGAGAATGTCGAGGAGATCTTGAAGGGCGACCTCGAGCTCGAACTGGAAGCGCTGGGGCAGCTCAAGGGCGCCATCGCCCATTGCGAGTCCGTCCACGACTTCGTTAGCCGCGACCTCTTCTCCGAAATCCTCGAAAGCGAGGAACATCATGTCGACACCCTCGAGACGCAGTTCGAGATGATCGGCCGCATGGGCCTGCAGAATTACATCCAGCTCCAGTCGGAGCCGGCGGGGGATTAAATCCGGCCGAAGCTCTGGTTGTTGGCCTTGCGGCCGAAGCCGCCGGGCGTCGTGCCGCCGCGCGACACCAGCGGATTGGTCGCCTTGTCGAACAAGTCGACCGTGTCGTTGAACAGCTTCCGCAGCTCGACCACCTGAGGCACGAGCTCGTCGGGGAAGCGGTGGGTCTCGACGCAGGTCCGCGCCGTATTTTCGATCAGTTCGGCAATGACCGCGAGCGGCTCGGCGCCAAGCTGGCGCGATTCGCCCTTGATCGTGTGCGACGGCAACACGAGGGCGGTGGTGTTCTGGTCGCGCATCGCCTGCTCGATCTGGGCGACGGACTTCGATCCGTCCTCGCGGAAATAGCTAATGATCCGGATGAATCCCGGACCCAGCTCCGCGCGGTTCTTTTCGAACAGCGTCCAGTCGACGATGTCAGGCTGCGCGTCGCTCAATGCTCTACCCTCGCTCCCGATAACCTCGGGCCTGGTCCCCACCACTTGCCCCTAGCTAGCCGGAAAAGGGTAAAATTTGACTTAGCGGCTGGTTCTTAGACGCCCGATGGGGCTAACCTAGCATCCGCTTTGCCTCGGGTAGCCGAGCGGCTCCGACGATTTCCGCTACAGTAGGCGGGGACTGGAAGAAAAGGCGGATCCTGAAATGACCAGGTCAGTCATGTGTTCAGGCGTGTCGGTTCTGATTCTGGCTGCCTGCTATCTCGGTGGCGCCGCCGCAGCGAATGCAACGACCATGGCAACAAGCCCGGCAAATGGCCCGATCGACGGGACGTGGATCGGCGACGTCAACAGCGTGAAGTTCGAAGGGAAGCCGGACGAATATCTGCTGCAGGATGGCACGTTCGCCTGCAAATCCTGCGCCCCGCCAAGGTCGATCGCGGCTGACGGCACGTACCATGCGGTCGCCAATTACGCTTATTATGACGAAGAATCGGTCAAGGTCGTGGACGATAAGACGGTCCGGCTTTCGCGGAAACTTAAAGGCCGTGAGATGGGCCACTCCACCATGTCTGTTACGCCGGATGGCAACACGTTGACGACCAACTGGACGGACACCTCAGACGCCAACGCGAAGCCCAGCACGGGCTCGTTCGAGGAGAGTCGTGTCGCTCCCGGCCCGGCCGGATCGCACGCCCTGTCAGGCTCATGGACTCCGGCCAAGATTGCAGACGTCAATCCGGACGAGATCACGCTCACGCTGAAGGCCGACGCAGACATGCTGCACATGAGCGCACCGACCGGCGTCAGCTACGACGCCAGGCTCGATGGAACTCCGACACCGATCAAGGGCGACCTCGCTGGAGCGACCGTTTCGGTCAAAAGGCTGTCCGCCAACTCCTATCAGGAAACTGATATGGCGGGCGGCAAGGTCGTGAAGGTGAATACGTTCACGCTCGGCTCGGACGGCAAGCTGACCATCGTGTCGGAGAGTCCGCGTGACGGTTCAAAAACGACCTGGATCAGCAACCGGCTATGAATCGGGATGAGTGACGACGTTGCGCTGTGGGGTCGGGCGATAGGCCTGCATGACGCTGCGTATTCGCATTCCACTGAAGCATGGCTTGGCTGCCCAATGTCCGCAACGGATTGAGGGAGTTTCTGACGTTAACCGGACGCTCACGCCATTGCCCTAGCGTCATCGCCAGGGAGACACGCTCATGAAGTTCGTTTTGCTTAAGTCGCGCGGCGGCGATTACATGGTGGTTGCCCAGAATGTCGCGTGGCTGCGCTCCCACGAGGATGGCCAAACCAAGGTCGGCATCATTGGCAGCGAAGCGATCCAGGTTGCCGGGACGATTGAGGAAACGGCCGCGGCCATCTTAGGCGGTTAGTTCGCCCACGCGATCGCGCGGCAGCAAGGGGCCGAACGCCTCGCCTGATGGTTGGGACCGCATGACCCTCATTCGATCAACGCTGCTCATCGCTAGCGCGTTTGTCGCGCTTGGCGGCTGCGACCAGGCTGTCCCGGTGCCGGCCGCCGCCAATACCGCGCTTGATCCCATGATCTTCTTCGAGGGCCGCAGCCACGGCGACGGGCAGTTGCGCAAGCTGCTCGGCAAGCCCGTCGCGGTCGACGTTGACAGCGTCGGCCGCCGGCGGGGCCGAACCCTCGTCCTCGACCAGACCATCCGGGAGAATGGCAAGCCGCCGTCGACCCGGCGCTGGACCATCGTCCAGATCGGGCCAGGCCGTTATTCCGGAACGCTCACTGACGCTGTTGGCCCGGTCGACGGGCGGAGCGACGGACCCCGCCTCTACATCCGCTACGCCATGAAGCACGGCCTGCGCGTGGAGCAACAGCTGGCCGAGCAAGACGACGGCCGAACCCTCCTCAACCGGCTCGACGTCTACAAACTGGGCATCCGCGTCGCCTCGCTCAACGAGACCATCCGGAAAGCGGACTGAGCGCCTGCTTTGCCGCTGTAGCTGACACTCCGATCCCATGATATCCAGGCCTGGCGTTGGCGAAGCGACCGGCGACCGGACGCCAGGCATCAGGAGTTTCACGAACATGGCAAGCAGTCGCCTCGCCCTGGCCGTCGCCGGAGGCCTCGTCATCGGCTTCCTCGCACTCCTCGCCATTGTCGGAATGACGCTGTGGCTTGGCGAACGGTCGAATAGCATTTTTCAGAACACGGCGGTGCAGCGCGACACCCGCATCGCCGCGGTCGAACTGCGCGATGCGTTGCGGACAGCGGAGTCGAGCCAGCGCGGCTACCTGCTGACCGGTAACGAAATCTATTTGGCTCCCTATGACACGGCCAAGGTACGCGCCCGCCAGCAAATGTCCGATCTCGAACGCCGCGTTACGACGGCGGGCCAGCCACCACCTTACCTTCCCAGCCTGCGCGAGGCCGTGGATGAAAAGCTGGGCGAAATGGACCAGAGCGTCGCCCTGAAGCGCGCTGGCTCGGACGCGGATGCCCTGTCGATCATCCGCACCAACCGCGGCAAGGCGCTGATGGATGAGATCAACGTGTTTCTCTACGGCGCCATGCTGAATGCCGACGAACAAGCCACCCTGTTCGAGGCCGAGCAGCAGAACAATGCCGCCATGCTGCGGTGGGTATCCATCGTCGCCACGTTCGTCATCGTCCTGGTTGTCGCTGCGGTGGCCTTCACGGTCTCCCGCAACCGGAAGGAGATCACCCACGCACGCGACGAGGTGCGGGCGATCAACCTCACGCTCGAGGAGCGCGTCGAGACACGGACGCACGAGCTAGCGCTTGCCCGGGAACGGGCGGAAGTCCTGCTGGCCGAAGTCAATCATCGCGTCGCTAACAGCCTCCAGCTTGTGGCTGCTTTGGTCCACTTGCAGTCCAAGACCGTGACCGATGAGGCGGCCAAGGGGGCGCTGAAGGAGACCGAGACGCGGATCCAGGCGATCTCGCAGATTCATCAGAGCCTTTACACGTCGAGCGACGTTACCGCGGTGGCCTTGAACGACTATCTGGGCGTCATGCTCGACAACCTTGGAGTCGCCATGCACAACGACGGCCATACCGCGCGACTTACCCGCATGCTCGATCCGGTCGTCTTGCCCACAGACCAGAGTATCAGTCTTGGCGTGGTCGCGACGGAATTGGTGACCAACGCCTTCAAATACGCCTATCCGGCCGGGCAATCGGGCGACATCCGCGTCATGTTGCGACAGCTCCCGAAGGGACAGGCCGAGCTGGTCGTGCAGGATGATGGCATCGGGCCGGGCGCGGCTGTCAATCCGACTGGAACAGGCCTGGGATCGAAGATCATCGCTGCCATGGCTGCCGGACTGAAGTCGAAGGTCGAATATTCGGACCGGACACCGGGGACGGCGGCCCGGCTGGTGTTCTCGACCGCACAGTCAGCATGAACCATTCCGCTCCATCGGCGCCGGCGACATCATGGCGACGCGCGCTCATCGGGCCGTTGGCGGGCGGCGCGCTGGCGATTTCGCTCGCCCCCGCTTCGTCGTTGGCCGCCGGCGCGCAAGGCAATGGCCTGACCAAACCCGTCGTCCTTCCGGCGTTCGATCCATCCAGGCCGAGCTGCGCCAAGCCCAGCGGCCTGCGACGGGAACTGGTGTTCGTTCAGGACAATGACCGTGAATTCGTCCAGGGCATCGGGCGCGGACTGGCATCGGCCGCTTCGGACCGCGGGCTGGCGTTCCGCGCTTTGCGCGCCGACAATAATGCGGCCCTGATGGTCAGGCAGGTCAACGGCCTTCAAGCCAACAAGGCCGGCTCAATCGTTGTCGCTCCCATTGATCCCCCCTCGCTGAGCCCGAGCCTCAAGCGGATGATCAGGAGCGGCGCCTATGTCGGGGCGATCGTGCCGCCGCCCGCCACCACGATCCTGAACGCACCGCAATATCGCACCGGCAAGGTGCTGGCGGAGGCGGCGGCAGCACACATCCGCATCCGCCTCGGTGGACGGGCCAAGGTGGTGCTGCTGACCCATGACAATTTGCAGTTCCTCGCGCCGCGCTTCACCGCGATGCGCGATACGTTGCGGACGCTGCCGGGCGTCACCATCGTCGCCGACATTTCGCCCGCAACGGTGGACCGGGCGGGCGGATATCGCACCATGAAGATGATCCTGCTCGCACAGCCGAAGGTCGACGTGGTCCTGGGCGCCGACACCGTTGTGCTTGGCGCGCTGGACGCCTTGCGCCAGGCCGGCAAGGCGCGACCCAATCAGTTTCTTGGGGGCATCGACGGAGAGCGCGCGGCCGTCGCGGAATTGAAGAAGGCGGGGAGCCCGTACAAAGCCAGCATCAGCCTGGCATCGCCCATCTTCGGTTACGCGATGGGGCGCTTCGCTTCTGACTGGCTGAATGGGAAGTCCGTGCCCCAGGCGATGGATATCCTCCCGAAGGCGCTGACGATTGCCAATATCGCGCAATATGAGCGCGATGTCGCGAACCCCAGGGCCGTTTATGCCGACCCGTCGCGCCGCAATTCCTATTTGAAGATGTACGGGAATATCTGCTTCGATAGCCGCGATCGCTACATGAACTTCCCCTGGTCCTCCGAGCGCAGGTAGCGAAGCCGACGCTAGCGCCCGCGGTCGAAGGGGTTGCCGCGGCCGCGGAACTCGAGGCGGAGCGGCACCGCGCCAAGGTCCAGGTCGCGGCGCAGAGCGTTGAGCAGGTAGCGGCGATAGCTCTCGGGCAGCTCGTCGGTGCGGTTACCGAACACGAGGAAGCTCGGCGGCCGCGACTTCACCTGGGTGATGTAGCGCAGCTTGATTCGTTTGCCCTTGGGCGCCGGGGGCGGATTGGTCTCGATCGCCCGTTCGAACCAGCGGTTGAGCTCGCCGGTCGGGACGCGCCGGCTCCACGCCTCGCGCATCTCGAACCCGACCTTGAGGATGGTGTCGATCCCCTTGCCGGTCTTGGCCGAAACCGTGAGCACGACCACGTCCTTCAGCTGGGAAAGGCCTTCGACGAGCGCGGCCTTGATGCCGTTGAACAGCGACGAGGCGTGTTCGGCGACGTCCCACTTGTTGACCGCGACGATCAGGCCGCGGCCTTCCTCGATTACCTGGGCCGCGATGCGCAGGTCCTGCGCCTCCAGTCCGCGGGTGGCGTCGAGCAGCAGGACGACGATCTCCGAAAAATCGATCGCGCGCCTGGTGTCGGCGGCCGACAGGCGCTCGAGCTTGTCCTCGACCTTGGCGCGCTTGCGGAGCCCCGCGGTATCGACCAGCCGGACGGCGCGGCCTTCCCATTCCCAGTCGAGGCTGATCGAATCGCGCGTGATCCCGGCTTCGGGCCCGGTGATCATCCGGTCTTCGCCGAGCATGCGGTTGACGAGCGTCGACTTGCCCGCGTTCGGCCGCCCGACGATGGCGATCTTCAGCGGGTCGCGACGGTCGTCGTCGTCCGATTCGTCGTCCGAAAACCGCTCATGCTCGACGTGCGGGCGCAGCGCCTCGAACAAATCGGCGATACCCTCGCCATGCTCGGCGCTGAGCGCCACCGGATCGCCGAGCCCGAGGCGAAACGCCTCGAAAATACCCGACTCGGCGGCGCGGCCTTCGGCTTTGTTGGCGACGACGATGACCGGCGTACTCTCCGCCCGGAGCCAGCGGCCGATTTCCTCGTCGAGCGGGGTCAGCCCGTCGCGCGCATCGACCATGAACAGGGCCGCGTCGGCATCGCGCACCGCGGCTTCGGTCTGCGCGCGCATGCGGCCGGGCAGCGAGTGCGGATCCTCGTCCTCGAAGCCGGCGGTGTCGATGACCCGGAATTCGAGGTCGAACAATTTGCCCTCGCCCTCGCGGCGGTCGCGGGTCACGCCGGGACGGTCGTCGACCAGCGCTAGGCGCTTGCCGACGAGCCGGTTGAACAGCGTCGATTTGCCGACGTTGGGCCGGCCAACAATGGCGACGGTGGGGATGGACATGGCGCCGGATAGCAGCGCGACGGCTTAGCGGTAAGCCGTCAGGCGCCCGGCGTCGTCGTAGACGTACAGCGTCGAGTTCGCGACGATCGGCGACAGGCTGACCCCCGTGCCGACGTTGGTCTGACTCTGGAAGGAGCCGGTCGCCGGGTCGATGTTGACGAGCACGCCGTTGGAGCCGGTGACGATCAGCCGACCGCCGGCGAGGATCGGGCCCTTATAGTCGATCTGGCCCTTCTTCGACTTCGGATGCTCGAACTGCGGCAGCTGGTTGATCCAGCGGATGTGACCGTTCTGGCGATAGACGCAGAGCAGTTTCGCGTCGTCGGTGATGACGAAAATCCAGTCACCGGCGACCCACGGGGTGGCGATCCCGGCGATGTTGAGTTCCCACAGCCGCTGGCCCGAGGTCAGCTCCAGCGCAACCATGCGGCCGCCCTGGCCGATCGCGATGACCTGGCCGTTATCGACCACCGGGTCGGCGTCGATGTCGGACAGCGACGAGACGCTGGTGCGGATGCTGGTCCGCTGCAACGCGTCCTGCCACACCATGCGGCCGTTTTCGTAGCGGTAGGCGTTGAGTTCGCCCGACGAGAAGCCGGCGACGACCGTGCCCTGGCCAACCGCCGGCGACGCCGAGCCGAACACGCCGGCGATTTCGAGCGCGGCGGCGTTCGACCAGTTGGTCGTCCCGTCGGTTTCCTTGAGCGAATAGATCTGATTGTCCTGGCTCATCACGTAGATGGCGTCGTTGACGACGGTCGGCGCGCCGCGCAGCGGGCCGCCCGGCCGGACCTTCCACACGATGCCGCCGGTCCGCACGTCGAGCGCGGAGACGTAGCCGAGGCCGTTGGTCGCGAAGATCTTGCCGTTGTCGTAGGCGATGCCACCACCATAGAGCGACGACTCGTTGCCGCGGTCGTTCGGGGTCTGGCTCTCCCACACCCGTCCGCCGGTTTGGCCGTCAAAGGCGCGGACGGTGCCGAGCGTATCGATGGTGTAGACGCGCCCGCCGGCAACTACCGGCTCCGACGCCAGGCGCGCGGTCAGGCTGCTCCCGCGGCCCGCCTGGACATGGAAGGCCGAGGAGAGCGCCGTGCCGAGTGCGACCTGGCCGACGGATTTGGACGCGGCGCCGCCGGACTGGCTCCATTCGGTGTTGGCGGTCGCCTCGGGCAGGGTCATCGGGATTGCCGCCGTTGCGGGATCGACTTCGACGTCGCCTTCGCTGGTCAGCACCGCAATGCGCTCGCCGAGTACCGGCGTCTTGGGCTTGCCGCCGCGCTTGAGGATGCTGCACCCGCCCGCGGCAAACGCCGCGCCGATCATCAGCACAATCCGGAACTTCATCGCTTTCGTCATCGTCGATCCTATTGAGCGGGCCGCGGCGTCACATCGGCATTGAAGCCGAGCGAACTTGCCATCTGCCCGGTGCGGCTACGAATGGGGTCGGGAACCTTGTCGTCGCGGGCGATCGCCGCGAACAACTTGCCCGCCTCAGCGGTCTTGCCCTGCTTGAAGTAGGCCATCGCCGTCATCTCGCCGGCGCTGCCGAACCACGGCTCGCCAGCCTTGGTCAGCGGTGCCATGCGGGCAATCACGTCTTCCGGCTTGAGGCTGTCGAATTCGAGCGAGGTCTGGCGGATCAGTGCGAGGTCGCGGAACGGCTGTGGGAGGCTCGAGTCGGCGGCAATGGTGCGATATTTCTCGATCGCCAGCTTGGGATCGCCCTGCTCGAGCGCGACAGCGGCGCGGCCGAGCGAGGCCGACGCGCGAACACCCTTGCTGGTGCCCTTGGACAGTGTGTCCAGCTTGACCGCCGCGCCTTCGACATTGCCCTTCGACAGGCCGGTGAAGACCTGCGCGAGCTGGTCGACATCAGCTGCGTTCCGCTTCGCCTTATAGTCCTGCCAGTAAAGGAAGCCGCCCGCCGCAGCGAGAAACAGCACGACCGCGGCGATGATCGCGGGGATGTTCTTGCGCAGGATATCGCGCAGCTGGTCGCGGCGCAGATTCTCGTCGACCTCGCGGACGAAGGTTTCGCTAATGTCCGGGGTTTCCGCCAAAGACGCCTCAGTAAGCTCGGGGGATTAGAGATAGGCGCAGCTTCCTTCCCCACCCTAGCTGAATGGAAGCTGGCGCGGCTTCGTCTAGCGGCAACCGCCGGAAAGGCAAAGCGTGTTTAAGGTTTGGGCTGGTAAGTCTGGTCAGTGGTCGGAAAGCGGCGCTCCCTGACCTCCCCGGCATAGGCCGCCGCCGCCTGGCCGATCTCCGTCGCCAGGTCGGCATAACGCTTCACGAACCGCGGGGTGCGCTCGAACAGGCCGAGCATGTCCTCGGTCACGAGGACCTGGCCGTCGCACTCGGCCGACGCCCCGATGCCGATGACCGGAGCTCGAACCTTGGCGGCGATTTCAGTCGCGATTTCCTCGACGACACCTTCGACGACGATACAGAACGCCCCGGCAGCATCGATCAACTGGGCATCCCTGACGATCTTTTTCCGCTCGTCACTCGAGCGGCCGCGAGCGCCGTAGCCGCCCAGGACGTTGACGGCCTGGGGGGTGAGGCCGACGTGGCCGATCACCGGGATGCCGCGATGGGTCAGGAATTCGACCGTCGGGGCCATTGCCTCGCCGCCCTCGAGCTTGACCGCGGCGCAGCCGGTTTCCTTCATAATCCGCGCCGCAGAGGCGAACGCCTGTTCGGGCGAGCCCTCGTAACTGCCGAACGGCATGTCGACCGCGACCAGCGCATGCCAGCTGCCGCGGACCACCGCGGCACCGTGCGCGCACATCATTTCCATCGTCACCGGAATGGTCGAAGGCAGGCCGTAAATGACCTGGCCGAGGCTATCGCCGACCAGCAGCATGTCGCAGTGCGGGTCGAGTAACTGCGCCATCCGCATGGTGTAAGCGGTGAGCATGACGATCGGCTCGGCCGTCTTGTGATCGACCTTGCGGGCGACGATCGCCGGCACCGTCGTGCGCTTTCCGGGTACGGGCGACGGCGTCGCGCGGCTGGTCGATGTATCGATGGTGAAGGTCGACATGACGCGGGCTTGTAGCGGCTATGCTGCTCCGCAGCAAAACCCCTCGGCAGCACAGCTCGCCGACAACGCCGTGAGTTAACGGGACCGGGCCGCTAACCGTCCCGTTCGCCTGTTTCTTCCACCCCCCGAGAAGAAGGATAATTGATGAGAACGCCTACCTTGATGGCGACCGCAGCGGCGCTTGCTTTCGCTTCCGGAGCGGTCCTCGCTGCACCCCCGTCGGAAACACCTTCGGCTAGCCCCGCGACCCCAGCAACCGGGGCAACGCCGGCCACGCCGGCAACACCAGCCGATCCAGCGGCCGGAACGGCAGCGACCCCGGCAACCGCGGCCACGCCGCCTGATGCGGCAACGCCAGCCACCTCGTCAGCCAAGTCGACGGCCGTCGATCCGCTCGCCCCAACCGCGACGGCCGACGCCAAGCCCAAGAAAAAACCGAAATAAGGACCCCCCGACCGGGCGCTTCCCCCGGCGCCCGGTCACCCCTTCAGCGCAGCCACCCGCGTTGCCGCGAATGGCGCGCAAACCAGTAGATGGTCCAGGTGAGGACGGTCACGACGACCGCCACCGCAATGTCGTCCGTGCCGAGCAGATCGCGTAGGCGGGGCGCCAGTAGCAGGCCGGCGAGCCAGACGCCGACCGCGACCAGCGACACCAGCAGCAACGTCTCTGCAAGCTTGCGCCGCAGCACGAGCATCAGCGCTCCTGCGGCGCCAACCCACACCGCCACCGCGTTCACCCCTATCAGCCATGACGGCTGTGCGTCGTGCGCAGCGCGCTGGTCGAGCGGCATGGTCGATGGGTCGGCCGTGACGTCGAGCAAATAAGTCGCACAGCCGAGCAGCATGAATAGCAGCGCCGCGATGGCCGCCGGCAGAAACCAGCGGGCGAGCGGTCGCGGCGTGAAGCGATCGTCCATGGGCAGCTCCTAGCTGTTGCCGAACCGCTGTTCCCAGCCCGCGCCCTCGGCGAGCGAGATCGAGTCCAGCACCGATGTGCTTTGATCGCGAAGAACGGCGAAGGCTCGGCGAATCGCGCAGGTCGCCTCGTCGTGGCAGTCGCCGCACGGCGCGTAGAAATTGACGCTGGCGCAGGACACGAGGGCAATCGGACCCTCCATCGTCCGCACGATCTCGCCGAAGGAAATCTGCGCCGCGTCGCGCGCGAGCTTGTAGCCACCCTTCGGGCCGCGCGCGCTCTTCACCAGCCCTGCCTTCTTCAGGTCGAGCATGATGAGTTCGAGATACTTCGGCGGCACGCGCTGCGTTTCCGCAATTCGAGCGAGTTGCACGGGCGCCCCGCCCTGCTCCTCGGCGAGGAACAGCAGCGAGCGCAGGGCGTAGCGGGTTTTCTGGGCGATCATCCTTGACCAAGCCCTAGCCGCCACGCGCGCTTCGCGCAAAGCCGCGCCGCCGGCGAAATGAACTTCTCTTAACGTGACCGACAGCGGCTGGAGAGATGCGTGGGCTTATTCGGCCCGGCACCCGGGGCATTCGCTCCGTCCAAGGGAGAACATGTGATGAAACGTTTGATTGCTTCGCTCGCCGTTCTCGGCCTGGTCGCCGCGCCGGCGATGGCCGTCACCAAATCGACCACGGCCCCGACCGCCAAGCAGACCGCCAAAGCCGCCGCGAAGGCCCAGAAGAAGTCGGCCAAGCTCGCCGCCAAGTCCGAGAAGGCGAAGCCCGCCGCCAAGACCAACTAACCAGAACTTCCCGAATGGCCCGGCGCGCGAGAGTTCCCCCGTCGCGCCGGGCCTACCTGCGCGGCGCGGGCCCGGACACACGACTCCCCCCGGCTCGCGTCGCGCCGAGGCGTTGCTGGACGCCAGCCTTTGGGCCTATGGGCCGCAGCCGGAGAGCCAATGGGCCGCAAGATCCTGCTTGTTGAAGACGACCGCGAGACCGCCGATTACCTCGTTCGAGGGCTCGGGCAGGAGGGGCATGGCGTCGAGCTCGCGGCCAATGGGCAGGATGGCCTGTTTCGTGCGACCGACGGCACCTTCGACCTCATTATCCTCGACCGGATGCTGCCCGTTCTCGATGGCATTTCGGTGCTGAAGGCGCTGCGCGCGGCCAACATTTCGACGCCCGTCCTGGTGCTCTCCGCGCTCGCTTCGGTCGGTGACCGGATCGAGGGCCTCGAATCAGGCTCCGACGATTATCTCGTAAAGCCCTTCTCCTTCGCGGAATTGCTCGCGCGGGTGAACGCGCTGCTGCGGCGGCGCGAGGCGCGCGTCGACCCTGCCGACCATCGCATTGCCGTCGGCGATCTCGAGATCGACCCGCTGTCGCGGATCGTTCGCCGCGCCGGCAAGAAGATCGAGCTCAAGCCGCGCGAATATCTGCTGCTCGAATATTTCGCCCGCAACGAAGGGCGCGTCGTCACCCGCACCATGCTGCTCGAACAAGTGTGGGACTATCACTTCGATCCCGGCACCAATGTCATCGACGTCCATGTCAGCAGGTTGCGCCGCAAGCTCGAGGACGGCTTCGAAAAGCCGCTGCTGCACACGGTGCGGGGCGCGGGCTACATGCTGGCCGCGTAGGAGTTGGCCGGCCGCCTGCCCACCACCACGCGCATCGCGCTCCTCACCGGAGCGCTCGCGCTTGCTTCCAATGTCGCGGTGGTCGGCTTCATCCACTGGCGGACTGAATACCAGCTCCTCGACGCGCTTGAGGATTCGCTGCCGGTGGCGGTCGGCCTGTCGATCCTGCTTGGCCTCATCTGCGGCGGCATCGTCGCCAAATATGTCGGCATGCGCATCCGCAGCATCGTCGCGGTGACCCATCGGGTCGGCGCGGGCGACCTGGCCCAGCGGGTCCGAACGTCGGATTCGCGCGACGCGTTCGACCGTCTTGGCCGCCAGATCAACGAGATGCTCGAGCGCATCAGCGCGCTCATGGAAGAGCTGCGGATGGTCACGGATTCGCTGGCTCACGACTTGCGCTCACCGGTCGGCCGCCTGCGCTCCGCGGCGCAGGCCGCCGCGGAAGCGAGCGATCCGGCGGAGCGAGACACGCAGCTCGCAAGCGTGGTCCGGCAAGCCGATTCGCTGATGCGGATCCTGACGACCGCGCTGGAAATTAGCCGCTCCGAAGCGCTGACCAGCCGCGCCCAGTTCAACCCGTTCGACGTCGGCGATCTCGGTGCTGAACTCGCCGAAATGTACGAACCGGTCGCTGAAGAAGCGGGCGCGACGCTGCGCTTCCAGCGGCCAACGCTGGCGGTTCAGCTGTTCGGCCACCGCCAGTTGATTGCCCAGGCGATCAGCAACCTCATCGAAAATGCGATCCGTTACGGGGCGCTGGGCGGCGACATTGAGGTCAGCGTCAGCGATGGCGGCCGGCGAGTGGCCATCGCGGTAGCGGATCACGGCCCCGGAATTCCGGTCGAACGTCAGGCGGAGGCCCTGCGCCGGTTCGGACGGCTCGATTCCAGCCGCTCGGAGGAAGGCGCGGGCCTCGGACTCGCCCTCGTCCGGGCGATTGCCCACCTCCACGGCGGCGAACTGTTCCTCGAAGACAATCGGCCGGGGCTGCTGGCAATTTTCGACGTCCCGTTCCGCGAACCGGAACCAGCGGCCGAGTCGCGGCCTTAGGATCAGCGCCGGAGCGGCGTATGGCGCCCGGCGTCGACTCGCGCCGGAGGAGTTCCCGATGACCGACCAGCTCGAAGCCACCGAGGACCGCCCGCGCGAACAGTTGCAAACGGTCGACCCGGCGACGGGTCAACCAGGACGAAGCTACGACGTACACACCTTATCCGACGCCATCGATGCCGCGACTAAGGCACACGCCGCATTCCGCGACTGGCGCCGGACCTCGTTCGCAGACCGCGCCGCCGTCATGCGCAAAGCGGCAGCACTCCTGCGGGAGCGCCGGGACGAATACGCTCGGCTGATGACGGAGGAGATGGGCAAGACCATCACCGACGGCCGCGCCGAAGTCGAAAAATGCGCGTTCCACTGCGACTGGTTCGCCGATCATGCCCAGCATTACCTCGCGGACGAGCCGGTCGACATCGGCGGCGGCGAGGCGTTCGTCACCTACAATCCGCTCGGCGTCGTCCTCGCCATCATGCCGTGGAATTTCCCGTTCTGGCAGGTGTTCCGCTTCGCCGCGCCGGCGCTGATGGCCGGCAATGCGGGCCTCCTGAAGCACGCCAGCAACGTCCCCGGCTGCGCGCTGGCGATCGAACAAGTGCTGCACGATGCCGGCGTCCCGCGCGACCTGTTCCGGACCCTGCTTCTGCCGAGCCGGGAGGTCGAGGCGCTGATCAAGGATGATCATGTCGCGGCGGTGACGCTGACCGGCAGCGTTGGCGCGGGCAAGGCGGTCGCGACCGCGGCCGGCTCGGTGCTCAAGAAGTGCGTGCTCGAGCTCGGGGGAGCCGACGCGTACCTCGTGCTCGAGGATGCGGACATCGCCACGGCGGCGAAGATCGCCGCGACCGCGCGGATGGTGAACGGTGGGCAAAGCTGCATTGCCGGCAAGCGCTTCATCGTCATCCGCGACGTGCTCGCGGATTTCGAAGCAGCGCTGGTTGCGGCGATGCGCGGGTACGAGATGGGCGACCCGTCAGCCGAGGCGACCAAGCTCGGGCCGATGCAGAGCGTGAAGGCGCGCGATGAAATCCATCAACAGGTGCGCGACAGCGTCGCCAAGGGCGCCCGGCTCCTGCTCGGCGGTGAAGTGCCGAACCGGACTGGCGCTTGGTACCCGGCGACGGTCCTAACCGATGTGCGTCCAGGCCAGCCGGCCCACGACGCGGAAGTGTTCGGGCCGGTCGCGGCGATCATCGCCGCCGAGGACGAACGCGACGCGATCCGCATCGCCAATGCGAGCGAGTTCGGTCTCGGCTCGGGCGTCCTCACCGGCGACCCCGATCGCGGGCGCCGCATCGCCGCGCAGAAACTCGAGGCGGGCATGAGCTTCGTCAACGAAAACGTCCGCTCGGACTCGCGCATGCCGTTCGGCGGGGTCAAGCATTCCGGCTACGGCCGCGAATGCGCGTCCTTCGGCATCCGCGAATTCACCAACATCAAGAGCGTCCACGTCAAGCCGCTCGAACACGCACAGGGCAGCGCGGTCGAATAGGGTCAGCCCTCGATGATGACCTTGGTTCCGACCTGGGTCATCCCGAACAACTTTTCTGCGAACTTCAGCGGCAGGCGGACGCAGCCGTGGCTTGCTGGATAGCCGGGGTTCGGGCCGGCGTGGAAGGCGATGCCCTTGGGGTCGTACATCTGCATGAAGGGCATCGGCGCATTGTCGTACTTGCGGCTGTAGCCCTTCACCTTCTTCAGCATCACCGACCAGAAGCCGAGCGGCGTGTCGCGGCCCTTCTTGCCGCTGGAGATGGTGGCGACGCCGACCAGTTTGTCGTCGCGGTAGACGTAGAAGAGCTGGGTCATGAGGTCGATCACGACCTTGGTGTCGCCCGCCTGCGGGATGTCGCTCGCCCACTTATACTCGCCGGGCTTCATGTACAGCGGCCCGAACAAAGCGACGGCGTCCTTGTGCGCCTGCGGCGCATTGCCCTGGGTCCAACGATACGGCAGCTCGGCCGGAGGCGGCGCCGGAGGTGGTGGCGCATGCACGACTTTCGGGGCCGTCTGGCACCCGGCGAGAAGCGCGGCGCCGATCGCCGCGACGATGATGTTCCTGATTTTGCGCACCGAAATTCCCCGGACCTGAGTTCCGGCACGAGGAACAGCGCATTCCGGCCGCGCGAGTCAATCCGCCGGTAAACGCAAACTTACTGATTAAACCGTTGCGAGCTATCCGACTGTGGCGAATGCCCACAATGGATAGGCAATCAGGTACAGGACAGCGAAGACTGCAAACGCCGCGTGATACCGTTCGTTGCGGGTGCGCATGGCGATCAGCAACAGCACGGATAGAACCGCGATCGCTACGACATAGGACGGGCCGAGCGCGCGGAAATGGTCGAGCCCTTTCAACAGCGTGTCGGCGACATCGACGACCTGTCCGACGAGCACGAGTCCGAAGAACCAGGATCGGCGGGAATAAAAATAATCCTTGAAACCGTCATAGCCGACAAGGTCGGGCGGGAAGAGCAGCGCGCACCACAGATAGATCAGCACGGCGTAGCCGAGGACGAAGAGGAACAGCGTAAACGTCCATTCGGATGTCTCGGACAGGCGGAACTCGAACCACCACCAGAAAACGGCCCGAAGGAAGATGACCGCGACCCACGCGAGGTGGACCCAATAGACCTTCTCACGATGCGGATGCTGGACAATGCCGCCTACGCCTTGAAGCAAATGGGTGATGCCGAGCCCGATGATCACCGAGGCGAGCACCATCACATAGTTGAACATCTCCATTGGCTTCACCCCCGCCGAATCACTCTAGCTGGAAAGGATTTTCAGTCCCAGCTGTTGGCGTTGCCGTCGAAACCGTCGCGCTGAACGCGCACCACACAGAAGCGCTGACCGCTCGGCGCACGCATCACCACCCAGCGCTCCATCCGCGTGTCGACCGTCGCACCGAGCTGTTCGAGCCGCGCGACTTCGGCCGGGATATCGTCGGTTTCGATATCGAGGTGGATGCGGCTGTCATGGTCGACGCGCTGGATCTGGACGGCGATCTCATCCTCCGGCGTTTCGAGCATGACGTAATCGCCGCGGGTTCCGGGGTGATCCGGATCGACCGGCCGGCCAAGCGCCGCGGCCCAGAAGCGCGCCGCCGCCTGGATATCGTCGACGTTGCAGTCGATCAGGATGCCGTTGATGCGCGAACGATGGGCCATACGCTTACTCCCACTCGATCGTGCCGGGCGGCTTCGAGGTGTAATCGTAGACCACGCGGTTGATGCCCTGCACTTCATTGACGATGCGCGTTGCGACCCCGCTCAGGAACTCCGGCGCGAACGGATAGACGTCGGCGGTCATGCCATCGACGCTGGTCACCGCGCGCAGGCCGCAAACATAATCGTAAGTCCGATAGTCACCCATCACGCCGACCGTGCGCACCGGCAGCAGGACCGCGAACGCCTGCCAGATCGCGTCGTACAGACCGGCGTTGCGGATCTCGTCGAGATAGACGGCATCGGCCTTGCGCAGGATGTCGCATTTCTCTTTCGAGACTTCTCCCGGAATGCGGATCGCGAGGCCCGGTCCTGGAAACGGATGACGCGCAACGAACTGGTCGTTGAGGCCCAACTCGCGCCCGAGCGCTCGCACCTCATCCTTGAACAATTCGCGCAGCGGCTCGACCAGCTTCATGTTCATCCGCTCAGGGAGACCGCCGACATTGTGGTGGCTCTTGATCGTCACCGACGGGCCGCCGGTGAAGCTGACGCTCTCGATCACGTCCGGGTAGAGCGTGCCCTGGGCGAGGAAGTCGGCGCCGCCGAGTTTCTTCGCCTCTTCTTCAAACACCGCGATGAACTCGCCGCCGATGAACTTGCGCTTGGCTTCGGG
>Ga0070665_100002714_pt1 | contig 19192 bp, 19 predicted proteins | sample KBSS13metaG_FD_65862 | JGI IMG/M metagenome (GOLD analysis project Ga0070665, IMG submission 65862) | Switchgrass rhizosphere microbial communities from Kellogg Biological Station, Michigan, USA - KBS S1-3 metaG | ecosystem: Host-associated > Plants > Roots > Rhizosphere > Soil ...
CTAGAGGGCTGCGGTGGCCGGCTTCTGGCAGTTGTCGTTCGAGCTGGGCGCCCGGGATCCGGACAGCGCCGAAGAAAGTTGCTTCGAGCTCGGGGCAACTTCAGTTACGTATGTCGATGCGTACGACGATCCCGTACTGGAGCCGCTACCGGGTGAGTTCCGGCTGTGGCCCACAACCCGCCTGCGCGTGTTGTTTCCCGATGAAACCGATGTTCCGGCGGTTACGCAGGCACTGACCGAAACGCTCGGCATCCCGGCTGGCGGCCTGACGACCGAGCACATCGAAGACCGCATATGGGAGCGCGAGTGGCTACGCGACTTCCACGCACGGCGCTTTGGGCAACGCTTATGGGTTTGCCCCCACCACGAACAGGTGACGGAACCGGGGGCGGTGGTCGTGCGAATGGACCCCGGACTGGCGTTTGGAACAGGAACTCACCCCACGACCGCCCTTTGCCTGGAATGGCTCGATGGTCACATCGGGGGCGGTGAGCAGCTCATTGATTTCGGCTGCGGCTCGGGCGTGCTGGGGATTGCCGCCGTGAAGTTGGGAGCGGCCGCGGCTCATTGTTTCGATATCGATCCGCAGGCCCTGACGGCGACCCGTGAAAATGCCGAGGCTAACGGCCTGCAGACGCAGGTCCGTATCTACGAGGCCGCGCCGGAGTTACCCAAAGGCGTGGACGTCCTCGTAGCAAATATCCTGTCGGGGCCGCTGCGCGAGCTGGCACCGACTTTCGGGTCGCTGGTGCGCGAAGGCGGCGCGATCGTGCTAGCGGGCCTGCTGGAAAACCAGGTTACCGACGTGACAGACGCTTACACCCCGTGGTTTGATATACATCCCTTCGAGGTACGGGAGGGTTGGTCCGGTCTGGCGGGGAAGCGTAAATCTGATGTGCCGCGCAGCTAGCGGCGCCGGGCGCCGATAACACACATGTTCACAGTCTGTCCGAAGTGCGCACTGACACTCGTCGTGACCGCCGCGGATTTGCGCGTCGCGCAAGGCTATGTGCGTTGCGGGCGCTGCTCAAACGTGTTCAACGCCCTCTCACGGCTCTCCGAGGATCGTCAGGCTGGTGCCTCCGTTGCACCTCAGCCAGCGCCGGAACCGCCGCCGGCGCCGAAGCCCGCGGCCGCACCGCCACCTCCACCGCAGCGGACCGACACCACCTCACGCTCCAAGGCGCTTCAGACTCCACCGCCGGCCCCTGAGCCGATGCGGTATGGCGATGACACCGAGATCCCCGAAGAGGATCTCGAGTTCAACCCTGACGCAACTGACATCACCAAGGTCTTCGTCGAGCAGCCCCCCAGCCCGAAGTTCACCGCGGCCACGGGCACATTCACGGCGATCCGCATGGAGGCCGAGGATGCCGCCCGGATCGAGGAAGAGTTGGCCCGCACTGACGAGCGCGCGGCTGCGGAGCACGAACCCGAGAATTTCGATCCCGTCGATACCCAGGTGGATGTGGAGATCGACCCCGACCTCCTCGCCACCATGGCGCACCTGACCGACAACCGCCAGGAGCGCCTGATTCCAACACCGGAGGCCGAATTTCCGCCGCCTCCGCCCAAACCAACCAACTCAACATCGGCCACCGGCACGATGCAGGCGCTCGTCGCCCCGAAGCCGGCCGCGCCTGCGTCCAAACCTCTGTTGTTGCAACCGCCCGTGGAGCAGCCGCCGCAGGCGCCGCCGCCCATGCGACTGGCCGAGCGCGCCAAGGCGCGCGCCGAGGCCGCGAAGACCGGTGCCGACCCGACCAAAGCCAAGGCGGACAACAAGCAGCGCACCACCGATCCGAAACCGGAAGCGCCCAGGCCCGCCGCCGCTTTCAGTCCCGATGACGTGCGCGGCACTCCAGCGGATACCGCCGCAGCCCTGCGTGATGTGCTGGCCCCCCGCAAGCGCTCCTACGCGGCCGAGTCGCTGTCCGGTGAGCAACCAACATCGTTCTTCGCGGGCATGTGGACGGCCGGCAGCGCAATTCTGCTGTTGATGCTGCTGATCCAGATCGTGCATCACTACCGGCACGATCTCGCCGCCAACGCCACCTTCAACGGCCCCCTGACATCCATCTACGCCGTGCTGGGAATTCCGATCGTGCCGCGTTGGGATCTGGCGGCTTACGAAGTCCGTCAGCTGGGGGCCTCCAGCGAAGCGGGCTCTCCGGGTCAGATAACAGTCCGCGCCAGTGTCAAGAACAATGCACGCCAGGCACAGCCCCTGCCCCTGTTGCGCGTGACGCTGCAGGACCGTTTTGGAAATCGTATTGCCTCGCGGGATGTCGCGCCGAAGTCCTATCTGCCCAAGGCGATACCCGGTAGCTCGCTTTTATCGGCGGGCCAGCGTATTGATGCGGAAATGGCCTTCGTGGACCCGGGCTCCAACGCCGTGGGCTTCGAGATTGATGCCTGCCTGCCCGCCCCGGGAGGCGGAATCGCCTGCTCGAACGACCTCTCGCGCTGATTTTAGACTGACTCCTCATGCAGATAGGACCGTACGTTCTACCCTCGACTGTTGTTCTCGCGCCCATGGCGGGCGTGACCGACAGGCCGTTTCGGATTCTGTGCCGCAAGCTCGGAGCGGGACTCGCCGCCTCGGAAATGCTGACCTCCGACACGAAGCTGTGGAACACGTCCAAATCGCGGTTGCGCATGAGTCACGAAGGGGAACCTGAACCGCGTGTAGTACAGCTCGCCGGCTCCGACAGTCAGGCACTTGCCGAAGCCGCGCGCATCAACGTGGACCTCGGCGCGCAGATCATCGACCTGAACATGGGGTGTCCGGCGAAAAAAGTCTGCGGCAAGCTTTGCGGCTCCGCACTGCTGCAGAACGAGTCCCTCGTGGCCGACATTCTCGCGGCCGTTGTCAGTGCGGTGAGCGTACCGGTCACGCTGAAGATCCGCACCGGATGGGATCGTAACAATCGTAATGGTGTGCGCATCGCGCAGCTCGCCCAGGACAACGGCATCCGGGCGCTCGCCGTTCACGGCCGCACACGTGCGGATTTTTATGCAGGCGAGGCCGAGTACGAGACCATCCGGAACATCAAATCCGCGGTGCGCATTCCGATCTTCGCGAATGGTGATATCAAAACACCGCAAAAGGCGCGCGAGGTGCTTGATTTCACCGGCGCCGACGGAGTAATGCTGGGCCGCGCGAGTCATGGCGCGCCATGGATCTTTCGATCTGTCAACACGTATCTGCACTCAGGAATTACCGCTCCGGCGCTCTCGCGCGAAGAGGTGCGTGATATTATTCTCGCGCATCTCAGCTCTCTGTACGCCTTCTACGGCGAGGACCTCGGAGTGCGGATCGCGCGCAAACATCTCGGCTGGTATTGCGAACAGTTGCTGACAGATCCGGCGGACACCCGCCGCACGCTGATGGCGGCTGAATCGACTTCGGACCAGTTTGCGCTCGTGCACGACCGCCTGGAGGACTGGGTTGCAGACTCGCTGGTAGCGGCGTGAAGTGACGACGTTTTTGGGGACCATACATGACAGCAAAAAAGAAGAGTCGAGGCCGGGGGGATTCCAGCGTTCGCTTGAGCACCAGAGAATTGCCTTTGCGTAATCACGCCGAGCGGGCCCTGAGCGACTACTTCACCAGCCTGAATGGCCACAAGCCTGCTCATCTGTACGATCTCGTGCTGCGCGAGGTGGAGGAGCCGTTGTTTCGCCTGGTGCTCGACTATGCGGAAGGCAATCAGAGCGAAGCAGCCAACCTCCTCGGAATCAACCGCGGTACCTTGCGCAAGAAGCTGAAGGAGCTGGGGCTGTCGCAGAGCGCGTAGCGCCGCGACACCCTTTCAGCGATGTTGTTGCCCGTCCGCCGCGCACTGCTGTCGGTATCCGATAAAACCGGTCTCGTCGAGCTTGCGCGCGCGCTGTCCGAACGCAACATCGAGATCCTGTCTACGGGCGGCACGGCGAAGCTGCTGGCCGCCAACGGGCTCGCCGTACGCGAAGTCTCCAGCTACACCGGATTCCCGGAAATCATGGATGGGCGTGTAAAAACGCTGCATCCCAAGATTCACGGCGGACTGCTGGGCCGGCGCGGCATCGATGAAGCCGTCATGGCGAGCCACGACATTCACCCGATTGATCTGCTCGTGGTGAATCTATATCCGTTCGCCGAAACCATTGCCCGGCCGGACTGCACTTACCCGGACGCCGTGGAAAATATCGACATCGGCGGCCCCGCCATGTTGCGTGCAGCGGCGAAGAATCACGAATCAGTCGCGGTCGCCGTCGATCCGGCCGACTACGCGACGCTGTTGCACGAGTTGAAGGCGCACGATGGGCGCACCACGCTGGCCTTCAGATCGCGGCTTGCGGCCAAGGTATTTGCGCACACGGCCCGCTACGACACGATGGTGGCGAGCTATCTCGGCGCAGTTCACCAGGTGCCGGCCGAGCGCTTCCCCACGACGCTGCCGCTGGTTTTCGATAAGGCACAGGATTTGCGATACGGTGAGAACCCGCATCAGCAGGCGGCGTTCTACCGGGATCCAACACCGCGCGGCGCGAGTGTCTCGACAGCGAAGATGCTCCAAGGCAAGGAGCTCTCATTCAACAACATCGCGGATTGCGACACCGCGGTCGAGTGCGTGCGCCAGTTCGAAAGCACGGCGTGCGTGATCGTGAAGCACTCCAATCCGTGCGGAGTCGCGGTTGCCGCTACGCCGCTCGAGGCGTACGACCGCGCGTATCGCACTGATCCTACTTCCGCCTTCGGCGGAATCATTGCGTTCAACCGCGAGCTCGATGCAACGACGGCCTCGGCCATTGTCGACCGCCAGTTCGTCGAAGTGCTGGCCGCGCCTGCGGTCTCCACCGAAGCCGCCAAGGTCCTGGCGGGTAAGCCGAACGTGCGCGTGTTGGTTCTCGGGGATCTGAAGCAGGTGCCGCCCGGCGAGCTCGAGTATCGCAGCGTGACCGGGGGCCTGCTCGTGCAGACCCGCGACACCGGCATGGTGTCCGATTCCGAGCTGACCGTCGTCACGCGCCGCAAACCAACTCCGGCCGAGCTCGCGGATCTAATGTTTGCCTGGCGCGTGTGCAAGTTCGTGAAATCAAATGCCATCGTGTTTGCTCACGAACGAATGACCATCGGCGTGGGCGCCGGCCAGATGAGCCGCGTCTACTCCACCCGGGTTGCCGCAATGAAAGCAGCCGACGAGCAGTTGGAAGTCTCCGGCTCCGTCATGGCATCCGATGCATTCTTCCCCTTCCGCGACGGCCTGGACGTGGCGGCAGAATACGGAATCCGCGCGGTGATCCAGCCGGGCGGCTCGAAGAAGGACTCTGAAGTCATTGCCGCTGCCGACGAGCATGGCATTGCCATGGTCTTCACCGGCATGCGCCACTTCCGACATTGATGAGAGTTCTGATCATCGGCTCCGGCGGACGCGAGCATGCGTTGGCCTGGAAATGCGCCTCCTCGCCTCGCGTGACTGAAGTCCTCGTGGCTCCCGGCAATGCCGGCACCGCGCACGAGCCCAAGGTTCGAAATGTCAAAGTCGCTGCCGACGACGTCGCCGGACTCGTCGCGCTCGCGCGCTCCGAACATGTTGACCTGACGATCGTCGGCCCCGAGGCCCCACTCGTGATCGGCGTCGTCGATGCCTTTGAAAAGGCCGGCCTCAATTGCTTCGGCCCGCGGCAGGCTCCCGCGCAGCTGGAGGGCTCAAAAGCCTTCACCAAGGAATTCCTGCGTCGGCACCGCATTCCAACCGCCAGCTACGCGACCTTCACCCGCGAGACTTTCGACCGCGACTACGTCCGTCGCCAGCGGACTCCCATCGTCGTCAAAGCCAGCGGCCTCGCTGCCGGAAAAGGCGTTGTGATCGTCGATACCGCCGAAGCAGCCATTGCTACGGCGGAAGGCATGTTTGGGGGACAGTTTGGCGACGCAGGCCAGACCGTTGTCATTGAAGAATTTCTGCCGGGCGAGGAAGCGAGCTTCATCGTCATGGCCGATGGCCAGCACATCCTTCCCTTTGCGACGTCCCAGGATCACAAGCGCCTGCTGGATGGCGATCAAGGACCCAACACCGGCGGCATGGGCGCGTACTCGCCGGCCCCGGTCGTCACTGATGCAATGCACACACGCATCATGAAAGAAGTGATGGAGCCGGCCATCCGGGGATTGGCGGCTGACGGAATGCCCTACACGGGGTTTCTGTACGCAGGAATCATGATCGCCCCGGACGGCACACCCAACGTACTCGAATTCAACTGCCGGTTGGGCGACCCGGAAACACAGCCCATCCTGATGCGATTGCAATCGGATCTGACCGAGCTATGTGAAGCCGCCCTCACCGGCCGCTTGAACACGGTCACTGCCGCTTGGGACTCGAGGGCCGCACTGGGTGTTGTGATGGCCGCCGCAGGTTATCCCGATGATGTCCGCAAAGGCGATGCCATCGCGGGTCTCGATCGCGCTGCCGCACTGCCCGGCAAAGTGTTTCACGCCGGCACCCGCGAAGACTCGGGACGCGCACTGACGAATGGAGGGCGCGTCCTGTGCGCCGTCGGATTGGGGTCGAGTGTGAAAGCCGCCCAATCTGAGGCATACGGGTTGGTCAACTCGATATCCTGGGCGGGCGTCCAATTCCGCCACGATATAGGTTACAGAGCCATCGCCCGTGAACGGAGCTGATTGGGACTATGCCACCCCGCATGTCGTGACACTGGAGGTAGTTGCGTCCGACATCGACGCCTACAACCACGTTAATAACTCTGTTTACCTGTCTTGGTTTGATAAAGCCGCGTGGTCACACTCCACCGCGCTCGGCATTCCCTTGGAGGAATGCACGCGAATCCGCCGGGGAATGGCCGCCCATCGGGCCGAAATCGATTATCAAAAGGCCGCCGTCCTCGGCGACCAAGTAGCCGTTGCCACGTGGATTGTCAGCACTGACAACCGGCTGAGGGTCGAGAGGCGTTTTCAGGTACGACGCACGGCCAACGCAGAAACGTTGGCTCGCGCTCGCACTGACTATGTCTGCATCAATCTGGATTCCGGACGCGCCTGCCGCATGCCGGAATCCTTCTCGAAAGCCTACGTACCTACAGTCGGGTCCGACCACCGCGGAACAGATTGACGATGGCGAGGAGGATGATGGCTCCGAGCAAGGAGACCCCCAATCCCGCCAGGCTCAGGTCGCCCTGATTGATCGTCGCCGCACCGACGAGCGGGCTGATCAGCCAGCCGCCGATCAAGGCACCCACGATGCCTACCACAATGTTAAGCAGAAGCCCTTCCTGCGTACGCATGATCACGCTGGCCAGCCAGCCAATGATGGCGCCCATAATCAGCCAGATCAGAATATTCATTGCACGCCTCTAGTGCTGACGGCGGATGCCGTGCGTGAACAATTCGTAAGGGTGGCGAAAGGTTCCCTGAGCACAAGTTACAAGGCCGGAAAACCCAGTTTTTCCAGCCGTGTAGGACAACCCCCAAACCCCCTCGTAGGACTCCCGGGTAACTTTTCGCCAGCCGCCCAGCCACGGCCCTTGGCACGGCCGTTGCATCTTTCCTGGTAACAACCCCAGGGGATAAACAATGACCACCGCCGACCGCGCTTCGATCTGGATCGAAACCCAATATTGCGCCTCAGTGGCGGCCGCTCTTCAGGCGCGCGCGGAGTATTTCGAGCTGTTGGAAGATGCGATGACATCGCCCGCCAGGTTGGTCAGGGCGTACGGTGCCTGGCGCAAACACGTCACCCAGACCGAAGTGTTGGGCGGGTTGGTTGGCACCGCCTAGACTGACGGCTAGAAGCTGACTTTGAAGAACCCTTCCGGGCCCCGGACGTTCAGGCGGAAAGAGCCCGGAAAGTGGGTGTCATCAATATCCAGCGACGACCGCATGATGGTGTAGCCGGCCCCCAGCGAGAAGTTGGGATAGCGCCGCCAGCGCCACTGCAGGTCGCCGTGATATTCGGCGATGGAGCCTTCGAAGTTGTTGACCGAGGCGCGGAAGTACTGACCCCGGGCCGACAGCGCCAGCCCATGCCAGATGCGCCAGGTGATATCCAACGGGATGGTGGGAAACGCACCTGAACCGGATACTTCCTGGCGGAGCTGCTTAGCATTCACCGCGCCACGGGCATCTGCCTCGAGGAAGTGCACTCCGAGGCCGAGTCCCGCCTCGACGTAGTCGTTACGGAACAGAGAGTAGGTGTAGGTCAGCGAGAACTGGCGCCAGTCCAGGCTGCTGGTAACCCGATCGTTCGCCACGAACGTCTCATCGCCGAACAGGATGGTGCGATCGATCACGTGGTCGGCCCTGCGATTGGTGGCGAAGTAGTCGACCCGCAGGCGGTTGTTCTGCCGCAGGCGGAAGATGATCTCGATGCGGCCCTGTGGGATGCGGCTGTCGAGACCGAAATCCCGTTCACCGTTGAGAGGCGTGCCGGTGATACCGGGAATGCCGTTTCCGGGGCTCTGGGTGTCGACCCGCAAAAGGGTCGTCACCGCCGGATTGAAGAAGATGCCTTCGACGGCAAACCGATCGGTAATGGGGCTCGGTGTCATCCGGTGCTTGTCCGGCTTGATGGGAGCCCCTGAAACGGGGTCGCGTTCCGCGTGCGCAGGAACGGCCTGGAGTGCGAGCAACGCCGCGGTTAGATAGACCCAGTTTCGCATACGCGAATCATGCCATCACCCGCGGCCCGCAAATCAAACCCACACCACATATTGTCTATCCGGGCGACAACTGGGCGTCGCAACCAAACGACACGTCGGGCCAAAGTCATCACTTTGCCCGACGTTTTGCCGATGCACGTCCGTCAATTCTGCCGAAACAGCCGCAGGCGGTTTCGGCCAACAGACAATCGTTATCGCTTCATGGCCTGGAAGAATTCCTCGTTCGACTTCGTGTCTTTCATCTTGTCGAGCAGGAATTCAATGGCTGACAGCTCATCCATGGGATGCAGCAGCTTGCGCAGGATCCACATCTTGGCGAGCTCACCCTGGTCGGTGATCAACTCTTCCTTGCGCGTGCCGGAGCGGTTGATGTTGACTGCCGGGAAGACGCGCTTCTCGGCAATGCGCCGGTCCAGATGGATTTCGCTGTTACCCGTGCCTTTGAATTCCTCAAAGATCACGTCGTCCATCTTGGAGCCGGTATCCACCAGCGCGGTCGCGAGGATCGTGAGGCTGCCGCCTTCTTCGATGTTGCGCGCCGCACCGAAGAAGCGCTTCGGGCGCTGCAGTGCATTGGCATCAACACCGCCTGTCAGCACTTTGCCCGACGAGGGCACTACAGTGTTGTAGGCACGCGCGAGACGGGTAATGGAGTCGAGCAGAATGACCACGTCCTTCTTGTGCTCGACCAGCCGCTTCGCCTTCTCGATGACCATTTCGGCCACCTGCACGTGACGGGCCGCGGGCTCGTCGAATGTGCTCGACACAACCTCGCCCTTTACGGTGCGCTGCATCTCGGTGACTTCCTCAGGCCGCTCGTCGATCAGCAGCACGATGAGGATGACTTCGGGATGGTTGGAGGTGATGGCTGTTGCAATGTTTTGCAGCAACATCGTCTTACCGGCCTTCGGCGGGGAGACGATCAGGCCGCGTTGACCCTTGCCGATCGGTGCCACGAGGTCGATGGTGCGTGCGGTCAGGTCCTCGGTGGAACCGTTGCCGCGCTCCAGCTTCAAGCGCTTCGTGGGATGAAACGGTGTCAGGTTCTCGAACAACACCTTGTTGCGCGAGCTTTCCGGGGAGTCGAGGTTGATCTCGCCCACCTTGAGGAGCGCAAAGTAACGCTCTCCATCCTTAGGCGGACGAATCAGTCCGGAGATGGTGTCGCCGGTGCGCAGATTGAAGCGGCGGATCTGGCTGGGGCTGACATAGATGTCATCCGGGCCTGCCAGGTACGAACCGTCGGCCGAACGCAGGAAGCCGAAACCGTCCTGCAGAATTTCGAGCACGCCGTCGCCGTAGATGTTTTCCCCGTTCCTCGCGTGAGCCTTGAGGATCGAGAAAATGATGTCCTGTTTGCGGGAGCGGGCCACGCTTTCCAGGCCCATCGACTCGGCCAGCTTCACCAGCTCGTGAATGGGCCGGGACTTCAGCTCCGTCAGATTCATCGACGCCCGCGACTGCGTCAGCTCCGCCGGGCTGATGATCTCCGCATCGTCTGCGTCGAACATCTCCGGCTCATGCATCATGTCGTCGGGCCGGCCCCCACCGTTACCGTTGCTGTTGCCGCGGTTTCCATCACGGTTGCCGCCGCCGCCATGGCGCGGGCCTTTGTTGGGCCGGTTACGGCCCTGATTACCAAGATAGCCTCTCACAGGTTACTGTCCAGAAATGCCGAGAGTTGGGATTTGGACACCGCTCCGACCTTCTGGGCTTCCACCGTGCCGTTCTTGAACAGAATCAGGGTGGGAATGCCGCGAATGCCGAATTTGGGCGGTGTCTGCGGGTTTTCGTCGATGTTCAGCTTCGCAATCTTGATGCGATCCTGATATTCGTTGGCGATCTCATCGAGAATCGGGGCGATCATCTTGCAGGGGCCACACCATTCGGCCCAGAAGTCCAGCAGCACAGGCTTTTCGGATTTCAGGACGTCCTGGGAAAATGTGGCATCGGTGGTATGCACAATGTGCGGGCTACTCACGCGGTTCAACCTCCGTCGAGTGCAGAGTATGGGAAATGGATGTTGTGGGTAAAAAAGGCTTTGGAGAGGTCTCGAAGAATATTTATCGGGATCTGCAAGGCCGCTGATTGCGAAAGCCGTGCCAGAAACGCCCGTCAAACGGTTACACTAACTCGCGAGGTGAGTACGGAAACTCGAGCTTTCAGGATATTTGGCCCTTTTGGGGCCGCCGGATAGTAGCTGGCAGGTTCGGACCGATTGGGGTTGCCAGAAGGTCCGCTGTCTTGAGAGCTTTGTAGCGCTTCCGAGGCTCATTTGCAAGGCCCGATCACCTAACCCATTCACGGTATAGAACTATTTGATGACTGATCCACACTCCGAATCCCCCACATTTGAATCCTTCGACCTGGCACCGCCCCTCATGCAGGGTATCCGCGATGCGGGTTTCACCAAGTGCACGCCAATCCAGGCACAGACACTGCCCGTCGCCCTTTCCGGCCGCGATGTTGCCGGCCAGGCACAGACGGGCACCGGCAAGACCGCCGCGTTCCTGGTTGCGATGTATCAGGCGTTGCTCACGCACCCTGTTTCGGACAACCGCAACAAGGCTTCCATACGCGCGCTGATCGTCGCCCCTACACGCGAACTGGCTGTGCAGATACACCACGACGCCGAGATCCTGGGACGGCACACCGGCTTCAGGCAGGCGGTCGTGTTTGGAGGCGTTGACTATGACAAGCAACGCCGCCAACTGGAAGACGGCGTCGATGTGCTCATCGGCACACCCGGGCGCCTGATCGACTACTTCAAGCAGCATGTTTTTGACATGCGCCATGCCCAGGTACTGGTGCTCGACGAAGCCGACCGTATGTTCGATCTCGGCTTCATTGCCGATATCCGCTACCTGCTGCGGCGCCTGCCGCACCCGGAAAAGCGGCAATCCATGCTGTTTTCCGCCACCCTGTCGCATCGGGTCCTGGAGCTCGCCTACGAGCACATGAACAACCCCGAGCTCGTGCGCATCGAGCCCGACAAGATGACGGCCGACAAGGTCCGGCAGATCATGTACTACCCCTCCATGGAGGAAAAGCTGCCCCTCCTCATTGGACTGCTGCGTCAGTTCGAAGCGCGCCGCACGATGATCTTTGTGAATACAAAGCGAGTTGCGGAGCGTCTAGAGAGCACGTTGCGGGCAAACGGCCTACACGCCCAGGCGCTCTCGGGTGATGTGCCGCAAAACAAGCGACTCAAGTTCCTCCGTGACTTCCATAACGGCGACCTCGCTGTGCTGATTGCAACCGATGTTGCATCCCGCGGACTGCACATCCCTGACGTCAGTCATGTGTTCAACTTCGATCTGCCGCAGGATGCGCCCGACTACGTGCACCGAATCGGACGAACGGCGAGGGCCGGCACCGACGGCGATGCCATCAGCTTCGCATGCGAGGAATACGCGGTCGCACTGCCGGAAATCGAGGCCTACCTCGGGCACAAGATTCCCTCCGCGCCCATCTCGCCAGAGCTGTTGGCTACGGAAGTAGCGAAAGCCCCACCCGGCGAACATGGCTACAGCGCGCGCCCTCACAGACCTGGTGGCCACCATAAAGGCGCAGGCCGACGCCCCTCAGGCGGACAGCGCCCACGGTCCAAGGGTGCCGGAGGTCGAGGTCGCTAACAAAGCCACGGTAGCTCGCGCTGGCGACGTCACCGCCAGCGCCATCGACGGCCCCACCATCCGGCCAACGTCACCGAGCCAGCGCCGTCGACGGGGCCACCATCCGGCCAACGTCACCGAGCCAGCGCCGTCGACGGGCCCACCACCCGGCCAACGTCACCGAGCCAGCGCCAGCGACGGGCCCACCACCCGGCCAACGTTACCGATCAACGGCCTCGGCGGGCCTCGCCATCTAGCCCATCGCCGGATGAGCGTGCCCTGGGTCCATCAGGTCGCTGACCGACTCCACCGCCGGGGTATCACCATAATCTCGCGCGGGGCGCCACTGCCCGCCCCGTGCCGCAGAGATGCGGCGTACGCCGCGAATCCATCGGATCCCAGCCTCCTGAGCAGCCCTCAAGACTGAAGGGCTATCGTCGACGAACAAGCTCCGCTGCAAGTCGAACGGCTCCACCGCCCGCACCGCCCGCCAGAACTCCTGGCTCTCCTTGGGCGCCCGGAACACATGTGAGCTGATCGCAACGTCCAGATACCCCGTAACGCCCGTCTGCTCGTCCTTGATCTTCAGCACCTGGGGGTGCGAGTTGGTAAGGAGGACGAGCCGTTTCCCCAGCGCCCGCAGCCGCTCCAGAAACACCTGGGCGCCCGGCAGCCATGCCACCCGGCTCGCCTGGGTCCGTTTCAGGGCCTCAATATCCAGCCCGAGCTCGCGGCTCCAGTAATCGATGCAATACCAATTCATCGTGCCTTCACACGCACGAAACCGGGGTGTCAGGTCGGCCCTGGCCGCTTCGAGCGACAGTGACCGCGACGCGGCATATTCGGCGGGGACGAAGTCGAGCCAGAAGTCGTTGTCGAAACCCAGGTCGAGCAACGTCCCGTCGAGATCGAGGAGGACGGTATCTATTTGGGCCCAATCCAGCTTTTCAACGGCAACATTCAGTTTGGAGCCAGGCATTTGGCGTATCATACCCGCCGCTTGGCACAGGCGCGGCCACGGGTCCGCTCGTGTTAAGCTAGTAAGCTAGGACGTGACGGCCGAGCCGTCCTGTAGTTTCGCCGGAGCCCCCGAGACGGGCCGGCGGCCCAATCTGACGGGAGCCCGCGGGCTGCACCAGCCATGGCGGAAATCGAAGACAACGTCGATCGCGAGCTGTTCCGCAACATCGAGAAGTTGCGCGCGCTGCGCATCGAGCATCGCGATCTCGATGAGGTCATCGAGCGTCTCACGATGGATATCCATACCAACGAGCTGCAGTTGAAGCGCCTCAAAAAGCGCAAGCTGATGCTCAAGGATCAGATCACGCGCATGGAAAGTCAGTTGATCCCTGATATGAATGCGTGACCTCAGTGGGATCGTAAAGTAAGTGGATAACGTCGATAACGGCGTCATGAGCGTCTTCATGCGCCTGACGTCCCCGCAGATTCTCACCGAAGTCATTGCCATCGCCTGCGCCGGCCTCATCGCGCTGGCGGGCGCTCAGTTCGTCAAGTCGTGGCACAAACGCAATGCCGGTGTTGGCCGCCCTGAGGGTTGGCAGACTGACGTAACGGAAGGCACGGTCATCGTCGCGCCTTACCTCGTCGCTCTCATCGTGCTGTTGATCGTCCGCGCGATCCTTGGGTCCCTACACGGACATACCGCTGCCATCGACACTGCTCTGCAGCTGACAACCGCGCTGGTACTCGTCCGACTCGGTGTTTATCTCCTTCGCGTAATGATGGGTCCGGACTCCTGGATCCGGACGTGGGAAAACCGCATCACGCTGGCGCTGTGGCTGACGATGTCGTTTTCGCTCGTTGGCTGGCTGGATGTGGTCGAGAGCGCGCTCAGCCACATCAATCTCATTCCGGGCAAATCCTTCAGCCTTTGGGCGCTGCTCAAGGGCCTGGTGGTCGTTTCCGCGTTTGTCATCATCTCCAGCCTCATTGCCCGCGCCTTGGAAAAACGGGTCATGCGGGCGCAGCAACTGGCCGTGTCGACCCGGATCGGCATCTCCAAGTTCGCGTACTTCATCCTCGTCAGCATCGGCGCGATGCTCGGCATCAACCAGGCCGGCGTCGATGTCACCACCCTCAACGTGCTGACAGGTGCCATCGGTTTGGGACTCGGCTTCGGCCTGCAGGCGATTGCGAGCAACTTTGTCAGTGGCTTCGTGCTGCTGATCGACAAGTCCATCAAGCCGGGTGACGTCATCAGCTTCACGGGCCATACCGGTACCAGCACGGAGAACTTCGGGTGGGTGCAGGAGTTGCGTGGGCGTTATGTCGTCGTTCGCGACCGTGACGGGGTGGAGACCCTGGTTCCGAACCAGAACCTCATCACCAACTCCGTGATCAACTGGAGCTACTCGGACCAACGGGTGCGCATCCGCTTGCCGGTGATGATCAGCTATGACGATGATCCCGAGTTCGCCCTGAAATTGCTGTTTGATGCGGTGGCCAACCACCCGCGCATTCTCCACGACCCGCCGCCTGTGACCCGGCTGATGGCCTTCGAGGATTACGGCATGCGCACCGAGGTGCGCTTCTGGATCGCCGATCCCATGAACGGGGTCAACAACGTGCGGTCCGACGTGAATCGCGCGATCTGGCGGTTGTTCAAGGACAACGGTGTGAAGATTCCCGTCGCCCAACGGGAGCTGCGGATGCTGGAATCACCGCCGCCGCGGATGAAGCCGTCGCAGAAGGCCGGGGTTGATCAGGATGACGATTGAGGTCAATCCCAGTGTTGTAATCCCCGACGGGGATATCGCACTGTCATTCGTTCGCGGCTCGGGCCCTGGCGGCCAGAACGTCAACAAGGTCGCCTCCGCGGTCCAACTGCGCTTCGACCTCGACGGCACAGCGGCCCTGACCGACGCGGTCAAATCCCGTCTCCGCGCCCTCGCCGGCCGCCGTCTCACCGACGACGGCGCCATCCTCATCATCGCCCGCAACCACCGCACCCAGGAAGCGAACCGCCGCGAAGCCAGCGACCGCCTCGCCGACCTCATCCGCACCGCCCTGATCCCACCCAAACCCCGCAAAAAAACCAAACCCACCCGCGCCTCCAAAGAACGCCGCCTGGACTCCAAGGCCCACAAACAGCGCACCAAAGGCCTCCGCAGCAAAGTCCGCTGGGACTAACCCCTCAGTCTTTAAGATCACAAATTGTGATCTTAAAGCCCGGCGCACTTATCACCCTTTCAGGTCAGCGGTGAACCCTATCGCACGCGTTTGGACTGGATTCGTGAGCTCGTGAATCTTATTGAGAATCCCGACGATGAGCTGATCGTGGGTTTCCTGCCTACGTTCAATTGCTTCAATCTTCTTGGCAAGCTCCTCGTTCGACGCGATGAATTCGCGCAACCGGACGAACGCTCGTACAACGAATATCCCCATCTCCACGGCGCGCTTTGAGTTCAGAACATTGGCTGCCTGGATGGCCCCATGTTCGGTAAATGCGAACGGCAGATACTTCTGGTGCCGCCCGCGTCCTCTCTTCAAGATCACAAATTGTGATCTTGAACGTTCTGCCTCCTCGCGGCTGATCTGGAACATGAAATCCTGCGGAAAGCGCTCCAAGTTGCGCCTGACGGCTTGGTTGAGCACTCTCGTTTCCACGCCATAGATTGCCGCGAGCTCGCGATCGAGGATGACCCGTCGCCCACGAACAATCAGAATCGAACACGCGACCTCCTCGAGAGAAATGGGTGCGCTCTCAATGCCTTCCAACTCTGTCTCCGTATTCGATCAGCTAACCAGAAAATACGCTGCCACTTGCGGAGCGACAATCACACATTTCTGGCGGAGATCACCAAGAATCACACATCCAACGCTCGAGCCAACAGCGGGCGCGGAGGGGTCCGGGCGGCAGCGGATGCGGATTTGGATCTCGCCGCGTGGGGCGCCGGGCGGAGACGAACGTCTCAACCGTACTGGTGGAGCCAACGGTGAGCAATGCACACTTCGCCCGCTCTCTTTGGCGGCCGGCGTGTTTAGACGGCGGGGATGACGTCGTAGGGCCGCATCATCTCGTTGTCTTCATGCTCGAGCATGTGGCAATGCCACACATATCGCCCCACAAAGCCTTCGAACCTGACGATGATGCGCGTAACAGACTGCGGATCGACACGGACCGTGTCCCGCCAACCCAGCTCACCGGGCGGCAGCTCGTCCGGCGGGCCTGTGTACACGACCTTGCCGGTCAATTGATACACCGACAGGTCAAACGGCCGCCGATCCAACACCTGGAAACGCACCATGTGCAAATGGATCGGATGAGAATCGTCCGTGAGGTTGACGAACGTCCAGATCTCGGTGGAGTTGAGCCGGGGATTCTCCGTAACCGGCATGTGCCAAGGCGTGTTGTTCAGCAACATGACCTTCGACTGGCCCAAGCGGTCCTGCGAATCCCCCAGAGTCAGTTGGCGCGTGCGCGTAGCCTCCGACTCCTGCATGCGAAACGCCGGCCGCAACGCCCCCGGCAGCTCCGGACTATCGGCGACCCGTTCCGACCCCACCTGAAACTGCATAAACACAACAGCATCCGTCCGCAAATAAACCCGCTTCCCGCGCGCAGGCGCAAAATTCAACACCAGGTCGACCCGCTCCCCAGGCCCCACAATCAACTCCTTCAGAGCCACCGGTGCCTGCAACAACCCCTGCTCACTGCCGATCTGCAGAAACTCCAGCCCCGCGGCCGCAACGTCATCCGTGGCAGCAAACGACAGCCGGTAAAAACTGCCGTTCGAGCTGTTCAACAGCCTGAAGCGGTACTTGCGTGGCTGCACCCGCAGGTTGGGGAAGATCTTCCCGTTCACCAGAATGGCGCTGCCATAGAACTGCGACACCCACGGCGAATCGGGATTCCCCGACACCGAGTAATACAGCGACCCATCGCTGTTGAAGGACCGATCAAACAGCACCAGAGGAATCTCGTACGCACCCCGCGGCAGCGGCAGCGAGTCCTCCAGCTCATCGCGAATCAGATACATCCCGGTCAGACCGGCAATCGTATTCAGCCGCGTAATCCCCATGGCATGGTCGTGATAGAACAACGCCGCAGCGTCCTGCCCATTGGGGTAATAACACTTCCCCGACTGTCCCGGCACAAACCAGCTCTCCGGATACCCATCGCTATCCGCCGGAGTTCTGCCCCCGTGTAGATGCACGACGGTGCGCACTTCCGGAACGTCCCGTTCCGCACCGTGCAGAGTGTGATCGATTGGCAGGAAATGCCGGGCCGGTAGCTGATTGACCCACTCAACCTGAACAGGTTGATCGCGCCGGACTTCCAACGTGGGTCCAGGACAGAGGCCACCGTATCCCCACAGGCTCGTCGGCGGCACATCCCGGTGCACCCGCATCTGAAACGGCTTCATGGCGACCCGGTAGTACGGGATCCGAACCGCCTCATTCACCGGACTGGCACGGAACCCCGCACTGCGCAGAACCGGCGGGATCGGCAGCTCATCCACGTAACGCGCCAACGGCCCCGTATCGAGCAATGCAACCTGCGGCTCGGCAGGCATAGCCATGTCATGCGCGGCATAGGTATCGCGCACGGCCGTTCCTGCGGCCAGCAGTCCACCGCGCAACAGAAATTGCCGCCGAGAAATCGTCATTCGCCACTCCAGCGCCGATTTAACGCAACTGTAAGAACCACTTCATCTGCGCAAAAGCGCCAGGAGTTAGCCTTCCCGTGCGTCCACTACAACATGGTTGGGAGACATCTGTATGACGAGGATCGAGGTACGCAAAATCGGACTGGCCGTGGCCGCGGCCCTGGCGCCGGCCGCCCACGCGCAGCAGGTGACCTATTCGCCCTACATCCAATTGGGCGACAACGGCTCGTTCAGCGAGTCCGAGCAGATGGTGGTGGCCTGGCAGACCAACGAGTCGGCGCCGAAGTCGTCCGCCTACAAGGTGGAGGTCTGGCGGCAAGGCGGCCGCAAGCGCGTAGTGGCACCGCAAGCTCGTGTGGTAGACAACTACCTCGCAGCCGATCCGGCGTTGCCGCCGCTTCCGCAGGCCTATGGCGCGCATGCCAACTACACGGCCGTGCTGAGCGGACTCGAGTGCGATACAAAGTATCAATATCGCGTCACCGGCCCCGGACTGCCGGCCGGCGGCTTCTCGGCCAGCTTCCACACCCGTACCCGTTCAGGTTCCTTCTCCTTCGTCGTCGTGGGTGACGAGGGGTTCTTCCCCACCGTTCCCAATTCCAGCCCGCCGGCCATTGTCGACTATGAGGCGCGCATCGCGCACCTGATCAACAACACAGCCAGCCTGTCGGTCCCGGGCGTGCCGCGGCTGCCGGCAGCGGATCTGATCCTGAACACCGGCGACAACATCTACAACGTAGGTTCGGAAGACAGTTACCGGGACTTCTTCTTCCCCGTGTACAACAGCGAAGAGGACTCAAACGAGGCCGGCGCACCCATCCTGCGCAGCACGTTGTTCTTCCCAGTCGCGGGCAACCACGACATCGGCAGCACCGGCGCAACCGCCAACCTGCTGGCAGACAACGCCGCCCCACCCTTCAGCGGCAACCAGAGCGGCGGCAGCGCACTCGCCTACTTCAACAATTTCTATTTCCCCCAGAACGGGCCCGCGGGCTTCGACATCCAGTATCGCTGGAATGTCACCAGCAGCTCGCCTGAGAACTTCCAGTTCAGCTACCAGGGCACCAACTACACCTCGCCGGCAGCCATTGCCGCCCTGCGCGCCTCCACGAAGGTGGACGGTGGAAAGGGGCCGACGACGCAGATCGATCACCAGAGCAACTATTCCTTCGACTACGGCAACGCGCACTTCCTGTTCCTGGACGCGAACCCCCACCTGTTCGACAACAACCTGCCGGGCGGCGCGCCTTTCAACACGGCGCCACCCGCGTTCGTCACCTACCCCAC
>Ga0070665_100002716_pt1 | contig 19180 bp, 15 predicted proteins | sample KBSS13metaG_FD_65862 | JGI IMG/M metagenome (GOLD analysis project Ga0070665, IMG submission 65862) | Switchgrass rhizosphere microbial communities from Kellogg Biological Station, Michigan, USA - KBS S1-3 metaG | ecosystem: Host-associated > Plants > Roots > Rhizosphere > Soil ...
AGTGCAGGGACGGAGCTCTCGTCGCGCGTCGCTTCCAGAACCGCCGCGCGGGATGCAGGACGTCGACGTGCGGCAGCTCACGCCCGCGCCACGCCAGGCGGTGATAGAGATAACGCCCCTCGAGCAGCGGCGCATCGAACGACTTTCCGTTGAAGCTGACGAGAGCACCGGCGCGCGCGAGCTCGTCGGCGACCGCCCCCAGCAGCATCCGCTCGTCCGCGTGGCGGACGAGGAGGAACTGGCGCGTCACGAAGGCGCCGTCGGCTTCGAACCACCCGCAGCCGACGAGGAACGCCAGGGTGCCCGCCCCGCCGCTCAGCCCCGTCGTTTCGAGGTCGAAGAACAGGAACGGCGGCCGCGTCGGTACGCCGCCGGTGAACAGCGGCGCCTCGCCCGCTGCCTGTTCGAGCCGATCGGCCAGCACGCCGACCCGTTCACGGCCGTAGAGCGCCGACGAATCCCACCGGCGATCGACGACGAACGTCCCGCCGCGCCAAGTGCCGCCGAGCGCGGCGGCGACGTCGGCCGACGCAGCCAGGCTGGGAAGGTGCTGCAGGTCTGGTGCGATTGGACCCGACACGCCGGGCGCCACGATCCCGCGGATGCGATCGGCCAGCGAGCTCAAAACGGGATGACCTCCTCGCCGGCCGCCAGATCCTTTGTGTCCACTGTTTCCTTTGTGTCCTCTATATCCCCGAGCATCAGGTTGAGGATGCGAAGCGCTGCAACCTTCGCGAGGGGACCGGTGTAGCCGATCGGGCCGACGCAGCCCGGGCAGCCGTTCTCGCACGGGCACTCGGCGATCAGCCGCCGGGTCCCGTCGAGCAGCTCGCCGTGGACTTCGTACAACGGCGCGCTGAAGCCGATGCCGCCCGGGTAGTTGTCGTAGACGAAGATCGTCTGCGCAGACAATGAAGCCGTGTCGGCGGTCGTCTCTTCGCTGTTGATCGAGATACCGATGTCGTGGCCGTCGCACATCAGCAACAGCTGTGCGACCTGCTTCAGCGCGAAGGCGAGCCCGACGACGCCATCGCGGCGCTCGTCGGAGGCGTACGGCAGCGCGCCCATCACGCTCGACGGTATCGTCAGCCAGTACGACGTCGTGTGCATCTGCTGCTCGGGCAGATCCAGCTCTCCCGATCCGACGTTCTCGTTGGTGTAGAACTTGATCTTCTTGAAACCGACCACCCGCGAGACCACGTGGACCTCGCCATGCGAAGCGCCGGACCCGGTTTCCGCGAATGTCTCGATTCGTGTCACCTTCGCGTAGCTGATCGCCGTCGTGTAGTAATCGCAGTCGATCGACCGGACGAACGCCTTGCGTCCCTCGAAATCGAGCCGCTCCACCTGGAACAGCTGGCCTTCGACGATGTAGATCGCCTTCGGGTGCAGGGTGGACGGACCGCTCGTGAAATCGGTCTCGCCGATCACGCGCGTCTCGTTGGTGATGTCGACGATGACGAAGTTGTCCGACGACACCGACCGCAGGCTGACCGCGTCTGCCGGGTACGACTCGTTCGTCCAGGTCCACGGCGCGCCCTCGTCCGCCCGGTGAACGAGCCCTTGCTCGGACAGGATACCCAGAATCTCCTGAACGTCCGGCCGGCCGAAGGTGTCGGTCGGGCTGAACGGCAGCTCGAACGCCGCGCACTTGATGTGATCGACCAGGATGTGCAGGTTGTCGGGATCGATGAGCGCCCGTTCCGGCGATGCGTCGAAGAAGTACGACGGGTTGCGGACGACGAACTGATCCAGCGGCGCGCTGCTGGCGACCATCACCGCCGCGGATCGGCCGCTGCGCCGCCCCGCCCGTCCGGCGCGCTGCCACGTGGCGGCGATCGTCCCCGGATAGCCGGCCATGATCGACACGTCGAGCGCGCCGATGTCGATGCCGAGCTCGAGCGCGTTGGTCGACACCACCGCCCGAACCGCGCCCTCCCTCAGTCCCTTTTCTATTTCGCGGCGCCGCATCGGCAGGTAGCCGCCGCGGTAGCCGCGAATCTTCTCGGGTGCGCCGGGAATCCCTTCGAAGTCGTCCTTCAAGTAGGTCGTCAGGATCTCGGTCGACAGGCGGCTCTGGGCGAAGACGATGAGCTGCAGGTTGCGCTTGAGAAACTCCGACGCGACGCGGCGCGTTTCGGCGAGATAGGAACGCCGGATGCCGAGCTGGTGGTTGACCACCGGCGGGTTCACGAAGACGAAGAACTTCTCGCCGCGCGGCGCACCGCTCTTGTCCACCAGCTCGAACGGCTCCTCGGTGAGACGTTCGGCAAGCTCGCGCGGGTTCTGGATGGTTGCCGACGAGCAGAGGAAAACCGGGTTCGATCCGTAGTGCCGGCAAATCCGCTTCAGCCGCCGCAGCACGTTGCACAGGTGGCTGCCGAAGACGCCGCGGTACGCGTGGAGCTCATCGATGATCACGTAGCGCAGGTTCTCGAACAGCTTCGCCCAGCGCGGGTGATGGGGCAGGATGCCCGAGTGCACCATGTCCGGGTTGCTGAGCACGAGGTGAGCGCGCGACCGGATCGTGCGGCGCGCATCCTGCGGCGTGTCGCCGTCGTAGGTGAAGACGCCGATGCCGTCTTCCAGCGCTTCGCACATCGCCTGCAGCTCGACGAGCTGATCCTGCGCGAGCGCTTTGGTCGGAAACAGATAGAGCGCACGGCTCGACGGGTCCTTCAGGATCGCGTCGAGCACCGGCGCGTTGTAGCAGAGCGTCTTGCCCGACGCGGTCGGCGTGATGACCACCGTGTGGCGTCCCGCGAGGGCGTGGCCGATGGCCTCGGCTTGATGCGTGTAGAGCTGCTCGACACCGCGCGAGGCAAGCGCCGCCTTCAGCCGCGGATCGAGCGCGTCGGGAAACGGCGCGAGCTGCGCGTCGACCGCCGGCAGCCGGCGGACCGCGGTGACGTGAAGGTCTGGCGTGTCTGGCCGATCGACGTCGCGGCCGCCGATGCGCTCGAGCGCCGCATCGAGCGCGCCATCGCTGCGGGATCGTGTCGCGGGAAGCATGGCGGAGCATCGTACCAGCGGGGCGAACAAATGGCAAAGGGATCCGCACGCCCGGGATGCCTATGCTAGGCTTCGCCCACCTCATGCCCGCAGCCGGACCCGCACCCGAGCGCCTTCCCCGCACCCTCGGATTGTGGAGCTCGGTCGCGCTGGTCATCGGGATCACGATCGGTTCCGGCATCTTCCGCTCCCCCGCAGGCATCGCCCAGAAGGTTCCCAGCCCGACGCTGATGCTCGCCCTGTGGGTGGTCGGCGGGCTCGTCACACTCTGCGGCGCGCTCTCCCTGGCGGAGCTCGCCGCGGCGTTACCTGAGACCGGCGGCTTCTACGCCTACATCCGCGAAGGGTGGGGCCGTCAATGGGCATTCTGCTTCGGGTGGTCCGAGCTCGTGCTCATTCGCGCGTCGGCCCTCGGCGGCATCGCGGTCGTCTTCGGCGAATACTTCCTCCGCAGCGTCGGCGTCGATCCGGTCGAGCACTACATCGTCGCCCGCTCGCTCTCCGCGGGCGCCATCGCGTTTGCCGCCTGCGCCAACATCATCGGCGCCAACGTCGGCGCGGCCATTGTCGGCGTCTCGACGGCGGCGAAGTTTGCGGCGCTGGTGGTGCTGGTAGGGGCTTCGTTCCTGCTCGGTGGTGGCCATGGCGCGAGCCTGTCGAACCTGACCGCTGCAGCGCCGGGGCCGATCGGGATTGGCGCGATGGGTCTGGCGCTCGTCAGCGTCCTGTGGGCGTACGACGGCTGGGGTGACCTGTCGTTTGCCGCCGGCGAGGTAAAGGATCCGCAGCGCAATCTGCCGCGCGCCATCATCCTCGGGACGCTGGCGCTGATCGCGATCTACGTGTTGACCAACGTCGCGTACCTTTATGTGATTCCGATTACGGGAATCGCCAATCCGGCGACACCGCTGGTCGCCGCCGATACCATGATGGCGCTCTTCGGCCAGACCGGCGTCGTGCTGGTGTCAGTTTTCGTGATGATCTCCTCGTTCAGCTCGCTGAACGGCAGCATGCTCGCCTCGCCCCGCGTGTTCTTCGCCATGGCCGACGATGGGATGTTTTTCGAGACGATCGCGAAGGTCCATCCGCGGTTCAAGACGCCTTACGTCGCGATTCTGCTGGCGGCGGTGCTGGGGATGGCGCTGGTGATGAGCCGCAGCTTCGAGGCCCTCACCGAAACCTTCGTGCTGGCGATCTGGCCGTTCTACGCGCTGGGCATCGCCGCGATCTACCGCCTCCGCCGGCTGCGGCCGGAGATGCCTCGGCCTTACAAGGCGATCGGATACCCGGTCGTGCCCGCGATCTTCATCATCTCGGTCGCCGCGTTCGTCGTGAACGCGTTCATCCACGAGCCGATTCCGACGACGATCACCTTCGCGCTGATCCTCGCCGGCCTGCCGGTCTACCAGTTCGCGTTCGCGCGACGCTGATCTTTTTCCGATCTTTCCGGCTTTTTTTCTTGATCCCCGGCGCGGTACTGTTACTCTTTTTTTCTCGCGCCGATAAGAAGGAAGAGGAGTTGTGAAGATGCTTGCATACGAGCCGCGACTGCGGCGCCGAGGATTCTTCCTGCACTCGTCCGAAGGGGGCGAACCGGACACCGGCGAACATGAGAATCCCGAGGGGTTCATCGTCCGCGTCCGATTCCCCGGCAACCCGGTCCCGCGAAAGATGGTCAGCGCGCGTGGCGTGCCCGGCGGCGGGCGGTCCCACCGCACCGACGCGGACCTCGCTGACGGAATGCCGGCGATTAGATCAGGGAGCGTGACTGGCAGCCGTCAACGGTCACACTTGCCCCGCTGATCCAGCTCGCCCTCGCAGACACCAGGAACGCGACGACCGCCCCGACCTCTTCGGGGCGGCCAAACCGCCCGAAAGGCAGCTCCCGCAGAACGAAGTCGGCCATGCCGTCGGGATCCTCCTGAACGCGGCGATCCCACGATCCTCCCGGAAATCGAATCGACCCCGGCGCGACGCTGTTGACGCGAATGTTGTCCCGCGCCAGCTGCTGGGCCATCGCCTTCGCCAGGCTGATTTCGGCAGCTTTGACGGCGTTATAGGTCATTCGACCGCCCGACTCCCGGCCCCAAATCGACGCAATCATCACAATCGCGCCGCCGCCCCGCCTGCGCATGAGCGGAACCGCCAGCCGCGATGCACGCACGGCCGGGAAGAGCGTCTGGTCGAACGACGCCTGCCACTCGGCGTCGCTGGTATCGACGATGCCGGCTCCCTTGGCTACGCCGATGTTGTTGACCAGAATGTCGAGTCCACCGAACGCCTCGACGGTTCTCGCGACCACGGTCTCGACGCCGGCGGCGGTGGCGAGGTCGGCCGGGACGGCCAGTACCCGGGCAGGACCGTCGGGGCCGGCGAGCGCCTTCAGCATCGCCGCCGCCTCCCCCAGCACCGCTTCGCCTCGCGCGCAGATCGTGACCCGGCAGCCCTCTTCAACCAACGCGCGGGCGCTGGCCAGGCCCAGCCCCTTGCTCGAACCTGTGACGATAGCGACTTTATCGGTGAGGCCGAGATCCACTAGCGGCCGCCGCGCCCGGTGAGATCGTTCAGCGTCCAATCGAACGTCGAGTAGGTGATCTGGAACGTGTTCTTCTCGATGAATTCCTTCTCGGTCCCCAGCAGTTTGGGCATGACGAAGGCCATCACCGCGCGCTCGATCGGACTACGGGTGGCCAGCGCCGCCGGCGCCTTGTCCGCATAGGCGTCCGCGAACTCCTTCGACCGCCACGAGAAGATCGAGCTCGCGGCGATCTTGCCCGTTCCGCGATCGATGCTGATGCACTGCGCGCGCGTGACGCATTCGGCGGCGACGTCGGCAAGCTGCTCCTCGAGGCGCGCGGCGGTGAAGGCTTCACTTCGCAACCGGCCGCTCCCGACGGCTCCGCGACCGAGCGCGAAGTACACCCTTGGGTCGTGGAAGGTCGGCAGGATGGTCTGCTCGATCTGATCGAGGGTCACGGTGCGCCCTGCGACGCGATGTGGCAGGCGCTCGAAGGCGCCGGGAACCTGGCGGATGCTCTTGGCCGGGTAGACCTTCGAGGTGCCCTGGATTGGATAGTGATCGGCCACGGTCTTGAGCACGAGCGCATCGTAGGCGTTCAGCCAGAACGCGAGCTGCTCGTCGCGCGAGAAACCGTCGATCGAGGCCGACGCGAGCTGGCTGACGAAGGCGTCGAGCTTCGCACGCTCCGACTTGATCGCGCGATAGTACACGTCGCCGTTACGGACGTAGAGATCGAGCAGTTGGTCGAACGTCCTGGTGCGCGCCGCTTCGGCCGATTCCTGCGCCCGCGGCGTGGCCACCGCGACGCAGAGGAGCGCGAGCGCGCAGAGAAACCAGGAACGCAACGCTCGAGCCACGTTTTTCTGGCGGTCTTGGCGTTGGATGACGACAGCAGCCATATCTCTTCGACTATACCCGATGGGTGAGGAAGCCCGCGAGAGCCGCGTTGAACGATTCCGGCTGTTCCAGATTCGACAGGTGCCCCGCGCGAGCGATGCGCACCAGTTCCGAGCCGCTGATCGCGCGGTGCATCTCTTCCGACGCGGCCGGCGGCGTCAGCGTGTCTTCCTCACCGACGATGATCAGCGTCGGGACATGAATCGACGCGAGGAGAGGCGTCGAGTCGGGCCGGGTCATGAGCGCGCGGATCGCACCCGCGATTCCCTCGGTCGAGCTGGCCAACACGAGCGAACGCACCTGCTCCGCCACCGCCGGCCGCGTTTGCTGCGTGGTCGCGCCAAGCAGCTTCGGGATCATTTCATCGGCGACGGCGGTCGCTCCCTTGTCCTGCACCACCTGCAACAGCCGAGTTCGACCGGCGACGCCTTCGGGTGTGTCGGCCTGAGATCGCGTGTCGGCGAGGACGAGCCCCTGCACGTACCGCGCGGCGAGGCGCAGCAGCGCGAACGCGACGTAGCCGCCCATCGACAGGCCGCCGACCACCACCTGTTTCAGGTGCAGCGAGTCGAGCAGGTCGATCACGTCGCCGGCATAGTCATCAACCGACGTGGCGGCCGGATCGCCGGCGCCGCCGTCGAAGCCGCGCAGCTGCGGCGCGATCACCCGCCAGCCGGTGTCGGCCAGGGCGAGCTGCCCCTCCCACATGCGCGCGTTGAGCGGAAAGGCATGGAGAAGGAGCAGCGTGCCGCGCGGGCGCTCGACCTGCGCGGCTGCTTCGAGATAGCGGAGTCGTCCGATATTGGGCACGGACCCATTGTAGATAATGTGGTCCTGCCGGTGGGGCGCGCCTCAGATGGCCACAGGGTCCGTCGGGAGGATCGGCGTCGTAACGGCGCTCAGCGACTCTCCGCTTTCACCAGCGCGGCGAGCACCCGATTCTGGTCGTGAGACGACTTGATGCTCGCGGCGGCCGACACGAACGCCGGCCGGCTCGCGGCGTCGACCACCGGCACGAAGGCGAGCAGCACTTCCGCTCGATCGTAGTCCGACGTCATGTGCGCGACCGCGTCGAACACCGCGTCCTGCATCCCGGCACCCGCGGCGCCCTTTTTCGCGAGAGCCGTCAACGCCTCGCGCCGGTCGTAGTTGGACGAGATCGAGCGGATGGCGGCGAAGAACGGTTCGCGCAGCGCCGGCTCGACGCCGTAGCGAACGATGTAGGCCGTCAGGACTTGCCGCCGGTCGTACTGTCCCGACAGATCCGCGACGGCGGCAAGAACGATTCTCTTCCCGTCCGTGCTGAGCCCGTCGCGCGCGATCATCTGTTCGAGCACCGTGCGCTTGTCGTAGCTCGATTTCATGTGCGCCAGCGCGGGCGCCAGGGTGTCGCCATCGACCGCCGGACCATTCCGCTTGGCGAGCGCGGAGAGCGCCTCCCGCTGGTCGTAGTCGGATGTCATGGTGGCCATTGCCTGCACGTACGCGGCGGCAGCTTTGCGATCGAGCGTGACGGTGGACGCGACGTGCTCGAGCACCTGGCGGCGGTCGTAGTCGGACTTCATGCGATCTCCGACGCGCTGCAGGAGCGGCTGCACGGTTGCCGCGTCGAACCGCGCGACGTCGATCAGGGCGACGAGGTACAGGCGTCGCGCGTAGTCGCCGCCGAGGCGATCGATCTCCGCGAACACCCCATTGACTCCTCCCCGCTCGAAGATCGACTTCACGCGCGATTCGGCGCCGATCCCCGACTGCCGCACCATGATCGGCAGTTGGGTCGCCAGAAACCGCTTCGCCTCGTCGTCCCACGGCCGCTTCAGCCCGGCGACGAAGTAGGTGCGGGTGAGCGCGCCGTTCGACGAGGTGATCTCGATCGTGTGCGGAACGACGGTGCTCCAGTCGCGGAGCGTCAGGTAGCCGCCGTCGGACAGGCTCTGCACGTCGGTCAGGTCGTCGGTGAACGTGACGGTGCCGCGCAGCCTGACATCGAAGCGGTGAGAGTCGTCGCTCCATTGCACGTGCCACTCACCGCGCGAGGACGCCGAACGCACACTGCCGGCCGGCGGTGCCGGAGGTGCGGGTGGTGCAGGCGGTGCCGGAGGAGCGGGCGGCGCAGGCGGTGCCGGAGGAGCGGGCAGAACCATGGCGGCCGCGGGAGCGGGCGGCGCGGGCGGCGCCGGAGGCCGCGGGGGCGCGGGCGGGGCCGGAGGCCCATCGTAGGCCCATGACGCCTGCGGCGACGGCGGCACTGGTGGCGTCGGCGGTGTCGGTGACGTCGGCGGTGTCGGCGGTGTCGGCGGCGCTGGCGGTGTCGGCGGCGTTGGTGGTGTCGGTGGAGTCGGGGGCGTGGGTGGCTCAGGCGGAGTCGGTGGCTCGAGTCCGAGGTCGAACGCGCGCATCAGACGCTCAAACGCGCGCCTGCCGCTCTCCAGCCTTCGCAGGTCACCTTCGCGCGCGCGGATCTCGGCTTCCTGGGCACGCGTCTCGCGTTCGAGGTCACGCACTTCCGCTTCCCGACCGCGACCGGCGTCTTCACGCGCGCGCGCCGCCTGTTCCTGCGCGGTGGGCTCCTGAACCGGGGCCTGCACCGCCGGCGAGGGCGGCGTGGCGGCGCGCGCGTCCGCTTGCTGAGCGGCGCCCCACGGCACCTGCTGCACGGCGCCGGCGCCGACGGCGAAAATGATCGTCAGCGCGAGTGTGACGGCCCAGCTCTGCGAGCGCGGCTCTTCGGTGATCGGCGCGTGAAGGATTCGACGTACCCGGTCGAGCAAAGACCCGCCCGTCGCCGCCATCGCCATCGTCGTCGACGAGGTGCGCCAGGTTTCGAGCTCGGCCAGCGCCTGCGCGTAGCCGAGACGGTCGCCGCAGAGCGCCACCGCGATGTCGTCGCAGCAATGCTCGCGTTCGACGCGGATGCGCTTCGAGAGCCACCAGACCCCGGGGTGATAAAACAGCAGCGTCTCGGCGATCGTCTGCAGCACGTTGACGGCGTAGTCGTGACGCCGGATGTGTGCGAGCTCGTGCGCGAGGATGGCTTCGACCTGCGCCGGCGTCAATGAGCCGAGCACGGCGATTGGCAGGATGATCGCGGGACGCAGCCAGCCGACGACCGTGGGCACATCGACGAGCGCGGACTCGACCACGTGCGCGGCCGCGGGGAGCCCGAGCCGGTACGCCAGCCGGCGACAGCAGGCCTGCCACCGGGACGAGCGGGTCGCGAGCGCAATGTGATGGAGCCGCCGGACGCGCCACCAGCCGCCGGCCATCCGTGCGAGCAGCATGACGACGCCGACGAGCCACGCGAGGGTGATGCCGGGAAGGACAGGTTCGAACCCACGGACGGTGAAGCGCGCGGGCACCAGTCCCGAGTCGTCGGAAAGGACGAGCCGCCCGCTTCGGACACCGGTTTCCGGTATGGCGCGAGTCGCGTGTCGCACAGCCGCGATGTCCGGAACGGTGACACTCGCGTCGACGTTGGTCTGCGTCGCGGTGGCGCCGGCCCACATCAGGCGTGCGGTCACGACAGGCGCCGCGAGCATGGCGAGGAGGCTCGCGCTCGCGATCAGATAGCGGACGCTCGACGATCGATATCGCGTGAGCGTCAGCAAGGCCGAGGCGGCGCCCGCGATCGCCGCGCCCTGCCAGATGAAATGAATCAATGCCCAGCCGGCCGTTTGCAGATACGGAGTCATTGCGATCCTCCGGACTTGGTGCCGTCGTTCGCCGCCGGGGCTCCCGCCCCGCGCAGCAGCTTCCTGATTTCGGCGAGCTCTTCCGGCGATGTCCTGCTGGCGGCCAGTGCCTGAAGGACGAGCTTGGCGGCCGATCCGTCGAACGCGCGCTCGAGCAGGTCGGTGACCAGCTGTCGCTGGGTCTGATCCTGTGTATACGCAGCGGTGTAGACGTGCGTTCGGGCCGCCTCGTCTCGGACGACGAGTCCCTTCTCCGTCATGATCTGGAGCAGTTTCAGGATCGTGGTGTAGCCCGCTTCACGGTCCATGTGCTCGGCGATCTGGCGGACAGTGCTCGGTCCCAGAGACCAGAGCACGGTCAGGATGCCGAGCTCGGCGTCAGTCGGTTTGCGGCGCGGCGCCTTCATCGGTCGGATTATCTACGACGCTCTTCGTAGTGTCAATACGAATGTTTTCGTAGGACCTCGATCAGAAGAAACCGCCGAGATCGCGGAGCTCCTCGGTTTTCTTTAGGTCTGCTTACGGAGGACCGCTGCCAGCGTGAGACTGCCGGTGACGTTGGCGGTCGTGCGGAACATGTCCGGGATCGTGTCGACGGCCAGGAGAATCCCGATGCCGTCGATCGGCAGGTTGACGGCCGCCAGCACCGGAACCATCGCGATGATGCTGCCGCCGGGAACGCCTGGGACGGCGAAGGAGCTGAGGATGACGGTGAAGACCACCGAGGCGAGCTGCGCGGTCGACAGCGTCGCCCCATAGAGGCGTGCCAGGAACAACACGCCGACCGGCATCGCCACCGCCGCGCCGACGCGGAAAACCGAGGCGGCCAGCGGCAGAATGAAGCGCGCCACGATCGGCGGCAGATTGGCGCGCTCTCCGCTCTCGACCATCGCCGGCAGCGCCGCCAGCGACGACCGCGAGGCGAACGCGACCGCCTGCGCCGGCGTGCAGAACGCCACGAAGGCCTTCGGCGACATCGATCCGGCGATGATCCCGACCGGATACAGCAGCGCGGCCGCGGCGAGGACCGTCAGCAGCACGACGAGGACGATGTACGCGATGACGGCGCCAGCCGCGGCAAGGCCCAGCTTCGATGCGAGCGGCACAGCCAGCGCGAAGACGCCAAAGGGAGCAAGCTCCAGGATTCCCGCGACCAGACGCTGCATCGCGTCCGCGATGCCCTGCGTCACGCGCAGGACGCCCTCGCGTCGATCCGCGCCGACGCCGGCGAGCGCCACGCCGAACAGCACCGAAAAGAGGATGACCGGCAGCATCGCGCCGTCAGCCGCGGCCTTCACGACGTTCGGCGACACGAGGTCGATGAACCATTGCCCCAATGCGGGAGCGGACGCCGGGGCGGCGTAGGCAGCCGAGCTGGTCGATGGGCCGCGCAGCGCCATCGCCGCGCCCTGATCGATCTGGATCCGTGCCAGCACCGGCGCCGCGATCAGCACTGTCGCGACCGCAGTCAGCGCCAGCATCGCCACGGCGACGATCGCCGCGCGCGCGCCGGCACGGCCCAGCGCGCCGGACGAGGCCAGCGACCCGACGCTCGCGATCAGCATCGAGGCGACCAGCGGAATCACCGTCATCCGAATCAGGTTGATGAAGATCGTCCCGACCGTCGCCATGACGGCCAGCGCCGTCGAGACGGCGGGAGACGACGAGCCGGCGAGCGCCAGCCCGAGCCCGAAGCCGGTCAAGAGCCCAAGCAAGACGCGGTTGGTCAGAGACATGAAGTTAGAACTTAGAACTAAAAAGTGAGAACTGAAAGTTCTAACTTTTACTTCTTCCTTCTAACTTCTAGCTTCTACCTTCTGGTAGCGTGGCAGGCGATCTGCATGCCGGCCAGCGGAGGACCGCATGATCCTGACGCTCGTCTTCGTCTGCCTGCTGCTGTGGTTCCTGGGCCTGATGACCAGCTACACGCTCGGCGGGGTGCTGCACATCATGCTCGTGATCGCGGTGGTGCTGTTCCTGGTGCACATCATCCAGGGCCGCTCGGTCGGCAACGCCTGACGACTACGAGTCTCGCAGCGCCACCAGCGGATCGATGCGTGTCGCGCGCGACGATGGAACGGCGACGGCGAGCAGTGCGACGACCGCCAGCAGCAGCGACACCCCGGCGTAGACCGCCGGATCGCTGGCGGTCACGCCGAACAGCATCGTCGCCATGAATCGCGTCAGCCCCAGGGCGCCGGCCACGCCGATGGCGATCCCGAGCAGCGTCATCGAGCCCGCCTCGCGCAGCACCAGCGCGAGCACTTGCGTCCGCGACGCGCCGAGCGCCATCCGAACGCCGATCTCCCGGGTCCGCTGTGTGACCAGATAGGCCATCACGCCGTACAGACCCGCGGAGGTCAAGGCCAGGGCCACGAGGGCAAACGCCGACACGAGAACGAAGTTGAGACGACGCGGTGCAATCGAGTCGCCGATGAATTCGTCCATCCGGCGGACGAGCCCGATCGGAACCTGCCTGTCGACGTTCGACACCGCGGTGCGGATCAGCGGCGTCACCGAGGCGGCGTCGCCGGTCGTTCGAATCACCAGCGTCACCGCTCGCTCGAACCCGGTGCCCAGCGACTCGAATCGCTGGTGCTGCGGGAGGTAGGCCGCGGGGTCGGCATCCGCGTCGAGCCCTTCGTCGCGCGTGTCGCCGACGACGCCGATGATCTCGCGCCACTCGGCGGTCTCGCCGATGCTGATCCGTTGCCCGATCGGATCCTCGTTGGGCCAGTAGCGGCGAGCCGACGCCTCGTTGATGATCGCGACGCGGCCCGACGTATCGACGTCGTGACCGGTGAACTCCCGCCCCCGCAGCAGCGGGATTCCCATCGTCTGAAAATAGCCGGTCGAGACCACGCGCGGGTGTACGCGCACTGGAAAGGGAGAGTCCGCCGTTCGATGCTCGATCGTCAGTTCGAGGCGCGAGTCGGAATCGTCGAGCGGCAGCGACGTCGTCGCGCCGACGCGCTGAATCGCCGGCGCGACGGCGAGCTGCTCGAACACCGCATCGAAAAAGGCCACCACGCGTGGGTGCTCGCCGTAGCGAGATCCCGGCAGCGTGACCCGCGTGATCACCAGCTGCGCCGGCTGGAATCCCGGCGATACGTTGAGCAGGTTGTTGAAGCTGACAACGAGCAGCGACGCGCCGGCGAGCAGCACCAGCGACAGCGCGAGCTCGGCGACGACCAGTCCGGCGCGAAGCCGCTTCGCCCTGACGCTGCCGGTGCCGCCGCGCGATTCCTCGTTCAGCGAGACCGCGAGTCGTTCATCCGATGCCGCGAGCGCCGGCAGCACGCCGAACAACAGACCGGTGGCCAGCGACACCGTCACCGATACCGTCAGCACGCGAAGATCGATGGCCAGATGATCGAGACCGGGCAACCCCGCAAAGCTCGCCGGAAGCAGCGCCCGAAGCGCCGACAAGCTCCACGCCGCGAGGAGCACGCCGGTGGCGCCGCCGGCGGCCGCGATGACCAAGCTCTCGGTCAGCATCTGCTGGACGAGGCGGCCTCTTGCTGCGCCGACAGCAGTCCGGATCGAGACTTCTTTCTGTCGGGCCGCCGCTCGAGCGAGCAGCAGCGTGGCGACGTTCGCGCAGGCGATCAGCAACACGAACGCGACCGCACCCAGCATCACCAGCAGCATGGTCCGGACGTCGCCGACCAGGGCATCGCGCAACGGCCGGAGGTTGGGAAGGTGATTCGCGTTCTCGGCAGGAAATTCCTGCGCGAGCCTCCTCCCGATGATCCGAAGCTCCTCGCGTGCGCGATCCGCCGGCACACCATCACCGAGCCGGCCGATCACTTCGAGAAAGTGTGCCGCCCTCAGGGTGCGGTCGTGATCGTCCAGCGCAAGCGGCACGACGATGTCGGGATGCGAGGGCCACCAGAACTGCGCCGGCAGCACGCCGATGATCTCGAAGGTCCTGCCGTCGAACGCCACCGTCCGGCCGACCGCTGACGGGTCGGCGGCAAAACGACGGCGCCACAGCGCGTCGCTGAGCAGGACGACGCGATGGCGGCCGACGGTTTCCTCCTCGGCGCGAAAGCCGCGTCCGAGCGCCGGCCTGACGCCGATGACGTCGAGAAACTGCGACGTCGCTTGCAGCGGCCGCACGCGCTCAGGTTCGCCCTCACCAGTCAGGTTGTAGGCGCCCGACGGCGACTGAGCCGCGTACGCCGCCATCGCCGAGAACGAACGGCTGTCGCGTTGCCAGTCGAAATAGTCGGCCGGCGCGACCACCCCGAACCATCGGCTCTCGCGCGGCCGCTGTTCGGCCAGCGACATCACCCGATCGGCGTGCGGAAACGGCAGTGGACGCCACAGCACGGCGTCGACGACGCTGAAGATCGCCGTGGTCGCGCCGATGCCGAGGGCGAGTGCGAAAATCGCAACGGCCGTGAAGCCGGGCTGGCGGCGCAGCATGCGCACGCCGAAAACGATGTCCTGGCGAAGCCCATCCCACATGCTGCCCAGCCCTCTCAATTCGTCGCCGATGGGCGGCAGCGGCCGGCGATGCGCCGCCCGCTCCCATCTGAAGGTGACGGCCAGCCGCAGCGACTGCCACCACAACCACGCGGTCGCACGGCCGGCTCCCTGCCGCTCGCGGATCGCCAGATACTCTTCGTGCAGATCACCGGCAATCGGCTCGCGCAGGTCTCCCGGAATGCACCGCGCGAAGAGCCGCAGCACCACCGGGAAGTGATCGTTCACGGCTGGGCCAGGACGGCTTCGAGGCCGCTCCACAACGCGACGAGCGCGCGCCGGCTTTCCTTGAGGGCGTCGACCGCCCGCGGGCGCAGGGCGTAGTACCGCTTGGCCCGGCCGCCGCGTTCCGGCGTCGGATCGGCGAGGCGCGATTTCAGATAACCCTTGGTTTCCAGGCGATCGAGGGTGATGTAGATCGAGCCGCGGGAGACGTCGCGCCCGGTGCAGCGCGCGATCTCGTCGCGCACCGGCACGGCATAGGCGTCTTCGCCCAGCCGCATGATCGCCAGCAGCACCATGTGCTCGAATTCACCGAGGTTCACGACGTCGGCAGCCGCCATGCGATTCAAATGCTGACATAGTAAGCAATCCAAAGTCAAAAGGGGCGTAAGATGCCCGACGCAGGAGGCTTCCATGGCTCGAAGACCCAGCGGCCGTCTCACCGCGACCGCGATCCTGATCGCGCTGTCGATGGCGGTGTCCCCGTCGGCGATCACGCCGCCCAGAATCGCGTTCACGGACACGAAGCTGTCGAACGGGCTTCGGCTGATCGTCGCGGAGGATCACGTGGCGCCGGTGTTTTCCATCGCCGTGATCTACAACGTCGGATCGCGAGACGAGCGGCAGGGGCGAACGGGCTTCGCCCACCTGTTCGAGCACATGATGTTCAAGGGATCCGAGAACGTCGGTCCGGGCGAGCACTTCTACACGATCTTCAGCAACGGCGGCACGATGAACGGCACGACCAACAAGGAGCGCACGCTCTACTTCGAGACGATGCCGTCCAATCAGCTCGAGGCGGGCCTGTTCCTCGAGGCCGACCGGATGCGATCGCTCGCGATCGTCCAGGACAATCTCGACAACCAGCGGAAGGCGGTGCAGGAAGAACGGCGGCAGGGCCTCGACAACCAGCCGTACGGGCGCACCAACGAGGCGGTCGACCAGCTCGCGTTCGACAACCCGGCCTACAAGCACTCGGTGATCGGCTCGATGGAGGATCTGAGCGCGGCATCGACCCAGGACGTCGCCTCGTTCTTCCAGACCTACTACGCGCCGAACAACGCCATCATTGCCGTCGCCGGCGACGTCACGACCGCCGGGGTCCGCGCGCTCGCGCGCAAGTACTTCGAGTCGATCCCGGCGCAGCCGGCGCCGCCCGCGGTCGACATCACCGAGACGCCGCAGGCGAGCGAACGCCGCCTCTCGTTGGAGGATCCGCTGGCACGGTTGCCGCGGCTCGACGTCAGCTACCGCATTCCCTCGGACCTCTCGCCCGACGGCGACGCGGTCGAGGTGCTCAGCCTGGTGCTCTCGTCCGGACGCAGCTCCCGCTTCTACGAGAACATCGTGCGGCAGAAGCAGCTCGCGGTGAACCTCAACGCGTTCGCGCCGGAGAGCCGCGGGCCGCGGCTGCTGCGGATCATCGCCACGCCGACGCCGGGCAAGTCGCTCGACGACCTCGAAGCGGCGATCGAGGCCGAGATCGGACGGGTGCAGGGCGGCCCGATCGCCGACTGGGAGATGGACAAGGCGCGCAACACCGCGCGCCGTCAACTGGTGGCGGGCCTCGGCCAGTCGCTCTCGCGCGCCATCCAGCTCGCTCAGTTCGCGCTCGTCTTCAACGACCCGGGCCGGATCAACACCGCCTACGAGCGGCTCACCAAGGTGACGGCGGCCGACGTCCAGCGGGTCGCGAAACAGTATCTGACGCGCGAGAACCGGAGCGTGATCGTCACGCGGCCCGCGCCGCCGGCGCCGAAGGGAGGCCTGTGATGATCCGCACCTCGCCTGCCGTCGCCGGGGGCCTCACCGCCACGCTCCTGCTGGCGGCGACGCTGCTCGCCCAGGATCCACCGTCGCCGACCCAGGGCGTGGTGAAGAAGGGAAAAGTTCCGGTCTCACGGGAGATCCTGAAGGTCAAGCTGCCCAAGCCGGTGGAAGCCGACCTGCCCAACGGCGTCCACCTGCTGGTGCTCGAGGATCATCGCCTGCCGCAGATCTCCTTCCAGATCTTCGTACCAGGCGCCGGCGGCTACGGCGATCCCGCCGACCAGCCTGGCCTCGCCTCGTTCGTCGCGGCGATGATGCGGGAAGGCACGGCGACACGCACGTCCGAGCAGATCTCGCAGCAGCTCGAGGTGATGGCGGCGACCCTGAACGTGACGGCGGGGATGGCCAGCCTGGAGTCGACGATCTCGGGCTCCTGCCTCAGCGATCAGTTCGACGGCCTGATCGACATCACCGCGGACGTGCTGCTCCATCCGTCGTTCCCGGATCAGGAGATCGCCCGCTACACCCAACGGACCCGCGCGGGCCTGTCGCAGCAGCGGGCCAACCCCGGATTCCTGGCCGCCGAGATGTTCGCACGCGGGGTGTACGGCACGCACCCGGCGGCGCGCCTGTCGCCGACGGTCGCCGCCCTCGACAAAACCACCCACGATGCCCTGACGGCTTTTCACCGCGCGCACTATGTTCCCGATCACGCCGGGATCGCCATCGCCGGCGACATCTCGATGGCCGCGGCCCGAAAACTGATCGAGACGAAGCTGGCGGCCTGGAACAAAGCGGGCGTGCCGCCGATGACCGTCTCGGAGCCGGCGGCCCTCGGCGGCCCGAAGATCTTCTTCATCGGCCGACCGAACTCGGTGCAGACGAACCTGATCGTCGGCACTCAGGCGATCACGCGCACCAATCCCGAGTACGACGTGCTGCAGGTCATGAACAAGGTGATTGGCGGCGGACCGACCGGCCGCCTGTTCATTCACCTGCGCGAGGAAAAGGGCTACACCTACGGCGCGAGCAGCTCGCTGAGCGCGCCGATGTACCGCGGCGACTGGTCGGCGGCGACGAGTGTTCGCTCGGAGGTCACCGAGCCGGCGCTGCGGGACCTGCTCGCGGAAGTCGCGCTGCTCCGAGACCAGCCGGTATCGGACACCGAGCTCGCCGACGCGAAGCGATCGATGATTGCATCGTTCGCCCTGTCGCTCGAATCACCGGCGCAGCTGCTCAACTATTACGTCACGCGCTGGCGCTATGGGTTGGCGGCGGACTACTGGGATCGTTATCCGGAACGGGTGTCGGCGGTCACCGCGGCGCAGATTCAGGCGGCGGCTCGTACCTACCTGGCGGCGGACCGGATGCAGGTGGTGGCGGTCGGCGACCCTGCGCGGGTCGCCGACACCCTGAAGAAGCTCGGCGCCGTCGAGACCTACGACGCCGACGGAAAGCTGGTGCCCTAGCGGTCTAGTTGTTGCCGCGGCCGCGCATGCCCGCCCGCTCGGTCGACGGCGGCACGAGGCCCTTGGTCCGCAGGTACGCATAGGCGGTGCCGGCGATCTCGTTGCCGTGCACGATCACGCCGTAGAGCGACGCCGCGCGCGTCTGCTCGTTCTGACCGGCCTTGACCAGCTCGGTCGCGTTGGCGTCGGTGACCGCCTCGAACGCCTTGTCGCAGAGCGCAAACGAGTCGGCGAGCGCCTTCGTGAGCTCGGCCTTCGTCTTCAGCTCCTGCTCGAGGTTCTTCCCTGCCATCGGGTTGGGCACGCCGGTGAGGCCCGAGCACTGGCCGAACTGCGATTGCGCGATGTGGGCGATGAGCTGCCCGTAGGTCCTCGCTTCCGGCATCGATCCGACCTTGAACGCGTAGTCGGCGTCGGGCATCTTCTCGGCGGCGGCGGTGAAGTTGGCTTTGATGCCGGCATAGCCGCGCTGCAGGCTGGTCGCGAGACCAATCTTCTGGCCAGTGGGCGCCTGCGAATAGACAGCTGGAACGGCGAGCAAGACGAGGGCCGAGGCGAAATACATGACGCGCTTCATCGAGATCTCCTTGAAAAAAGAACGGGGTGGCCTGACCACCAGATAGCAGACCACTCTACTAGACTTGCAGCTCCCGCCGCAGCACCGTTTTCAGGACCTTGCCCGCGCCGCTCAGCGGCAGCGGCTCGTCGCGCACGCTGACCGTTCGCGGACACTTGTAGCCGGCGATCAGCTGCCGGCAATGCGCCACGATGTCCGTCTCGCTGGTCGATTGGCCGGGCTTCAAGGCAATCACGGCGTGGACGCGCTCGCCCCACTGCTCGTCCGGCACGCCGATGACCGCGCACATGGCGACCGCCGGATGCTGATAGATCGCGTTCTCGACCTCGGCCGAGTAGACGTTCTCGCCGCCGGTGATGATCATGTCCTTGATGCGATCGACGACAAACACGAAGCCCTCGTCGTCCATGTAGCCGCCGTCGCCGGTGTGCATCCAGCCGCCGCGCAGCGCCGCGGCGGTGAGCGCCGGCTGGTTCCAGTAGCCCTTCATGACGATCGGTCCACGCACCAGGATCTGCCCGACCGTCCC
>Ga0070665_100002720_pt1 | contig 19164 bp, 14 predicted proteins | sample KBSS13metaG_FD_65862 | JGI IMG/M metagenome (GOLD analysis project Ga0070665, IMG submission 65862) | Switchgrass rhizosphere microbial communities from Kellogg Biological Station, Michigan, USA - KBS S1-3 metaG | ecosystem: Host-associated > Plants > Roots > Rhizosphere > Soil ...
ACCTTGTCGCGATACTTGTTGCCGAAATGGGTGCGCACATAGTTCACCACATCGGCAATCTGCTGGTCATTGAGCTGCATGGCAAAGAAGGGCATCGCCTTTTGGCCCTTCAGCACGATGGAAACCGGATAGCCGGCGGTCTCCAGATTCTCGTCCTTGGCCAGCGCCGGATAGGCACCCGCGCCCACCGCGCCTTTGGCGTCAGGCATATGGCAGCCTTGGCAAACACCCTTGTAGATCGCCTCCCCGCCCTGGAACGGGAAAGGCGAGAAGAAGCCCGAAATGCTGGGGCCGTGCGCCGGAGGCTTTGGTGCCGGGCCGGCCGTGTCGGCCCGCGCCGGAATGGCGCCAAACTCAAGCGCGGTGGTCGCGGTCAGCGCCAGGACGGCGCTGGTTAGCAAGCGGATGGTCATCTTGGTCCCCATGATCAGGCGCTCATGACTTTCTTGTGCAGGCGTTCGATGGCATCCAGCGCGGAAGTCACCGCACCTTCCTGCCAGGCGGGAATGCGCGAGGCATGCTCACCCGCCAGCACGATGCGCCCGTCGATGGTGCAGAGATTGTCGTAGTGCTGCGCGCGGGCTTCCTCGGTCCAGAAGCCGGCGCAGCCCAGGGTCCAGGGCACGCGGTGCCAAGCCACCGCCACACCACATTCGAACTCGTCCTTGTATTGCGGGTGAATCTTGGAGCCGTATTCCAGCGCGTCCTTGATGCGCTCCTCCGGAGGCTTGGCCGCCGCGATATAGGCCGGAGTGCCGAAGCAATAGGAACCCAGCAGTACGCCCTTGCCCTTGGAAAAGAAATCCCATTGGGGATAGCCGATCATGGTGCTGGGCTGGTTGGTGTAGGTCACACCGCCATAGATCTGCTCGTCCTGTTCCCAGAAGCGGCGCTTCATCTGCAACCCGACCTTCAGGGCCGCCATGTAGGGAATCTGGTTGATCGCATTCTTCATTGGCGCCCCGACATTCATCGGGATCTGGCTCAGCACCGAGGCCGGAATGGTGCAGACACACCAGTCCGCGTTCATCATCTTGGGCGTGCCGCCGGTGCGGCTGTCGATATAGGAAACCTCGACGCCCTTGTCGTTCTGTTTGATCTCCACGACCTTGCAATTGTACTGGATCAACGGCTCCAGTGCCTTGCCGAAGGCCTTGCCGACCTGGCCCATCCCGCCCTTGGGCTGGAAGATCGAGCTCTGCATGTCATAAGCCAGGCCTGCGCCGATCGCCGACCACAGCCCGGACTTGAGCAGATCGTTCATCTCGATGCGCTTGCCGGCAATCGGCACGCTGGTCAAACCGCCGCCGGGATCGCTGGCAAAGCCGCGGCGTTCGCCCGCTTCCAGGCCGGTGGCATATTGGTGGCTGGCGTCCAGCGCGCCCCATTCCTTCAGCGCCGTAAGCAGGATCTCGCGATCCTGCTGGGTCAGCGCCTGGTCCAGCGCGCCCTGCTTGGTGGTCTTGGACAGAAGCTCCGCGACTTGGCCATAGAAGTCAGCCTGGACCGTGCGATAGCGCTGGGGCTTGCCGTCAAAGGCATCGGTGGAATGGACATAAGCGTTGTAGTTGACCTGGGTGAAGGGCTCGAGCGCCACGCCCAGCCGGTTCACATAATGCAGGATGCCCTGATGGTGATAGGGCAGGCGCCAGGGACCTGGATTGATGTACTGGCCGGGATCGAACTGCACTTTCTGAGTGAGGCCGCCCAGTTCGGTGTAGCTGTCGCCGCCATAGAGCGACCAATTCCGCCCGCCGGGGCGGCCATTATATTCTAGAACCGTGACTTTATAGCCGGCGTCGCGCAGTTCCATCGCCGCGACCATGCCGGCGATGCCTGCGCCCAGCACAAGCACCGAGGCACCGGGCGGCGGTGCCGACAGTTTGATAGGTCCCTTGAAAGTCGAAGTATCGGCCAGGGCCATTTCGGTCATGGCGTGGTACATGGCGGCGCTGCCGGCCACCATGCCGATCATGCCGAGAAGTGAGCGCCTGGTGGGCGCGATGGGTTGGTCGATCATGCTATCTCCCCGCAACACAGATGATGTGCCACAACTCGCAGCACAGTGGTCCTGCCCGGAGGGCTCCCCATTCGCGCCTGTTTCGGCGCTTGCCGGTTCGCGATTCTGGTCGCGCCGCAAAGGGATTAAAGCGGCGCCAGCCAGGGCGTGCAACGCGACAGCGCGAAAATAGTTTTGCCCAAAAACACATCAGCATGCCGCCTGTGAAGGCGGCAGCAGAAATGTCAGGATACCCGCTCTTTTCGCCGGATCATCCACATGCCACCGTCTGCCTGTTTTATCGGAAATTTCCATGATCGCGCGCGCTGCTCTTGCCTTCCTTTTGTTGGCCTTGCCCTTGAAAGTCCTGGCCGCCGATAGCGGACCAGCGGCGCAGTGGTGGGCCGATGTGTCGGCCCTGGCCGATGACCGGATGGAGGGCCGGCTGACGGGCACGCCCGGCTATGACCGTGCCGCCCAATATGTGATTTCGCGCCTGAAGGCGGAAGGCTTGGAGCCGGCAGGCGCACAAGGCTATCTGCAGCCGGTCTCTTTCGAGCAGCAAGTGGTGGACCAGGCCGCCAGCCAGGCGGAGGTGCTGGCGGCGGATGGGGCTTCGACGCCGCTGAAGGTGGGCGACGACATGCTGATCACACCGGGGGGAAGCCGGCGACCTGCCCAGGTCGACGCGCCCCTGGTCTTCATCGGCTATGGCCTCAATCTGCCGGCGCAGGGTTATGACGATCTTGCCGGCCAGGATCTGAAGGGCAAGATCGCGGTGGTGCTGAGCGGGGGGCCCGACACGATTTCCGGGCCGATCAAGTCAGACGCCCGCTCGGCCCGCAACAAGGCGCTGGCCAGGGCGGGCGCTGTCGGCGTCATTGCGCTGATTGCGCCCAAGCAGGTGGAGATTGTCTGGTCGCGTCAGAAACTGATCGCCCGCCAGCCGGGCATGTATCTGGCCGACGCCGCGATGCGCGACACCGCGGACGGTTTCTTCAGCGCCACGCTCGATCCTGGCCAGTCTGAAATCCTGTTCAAAGGCAGCGGACGCAGTTTCGCGGAAATGTGCGCGCTGTCCGATGCTTCCAAGCCGGTGCCGCGTTTTGCATTGGCCGTGCGTCTCAAGGCCAGGATCGCCGCGACGCACACGGCTGTCACCTCGTCCAATATCGTGGCCAGGCTGGAAGGCGGCGACGCCAAATTGAAAGGCCAGCATGTGGTGGTCTCCGCGCATCTGGATCATCTGGGTGTCGGCGAACCTATCAATGGCGACCGCATCTATAACGGCGCGATGGACGATGCCTCCGGCGTGGCGGCGATTTTGGATATCGCCCATCAGCTGAAACAAGGACCGCGCCCGCGCCGCTCCATCCTGTTCGTGTTCTTCACCGCCGAGGAAAAAGGGCTTTTGGGCTCGCATTATTTCGCGGTCCATCCCAGCGTGCCCAAGGACAGTATCGTCGCCGATTTGAATTTCGACATGCCGCTGCCGCTGTGGCCGTTGAAAAGCGTCTATCTGCCCGGTGAAACCGAGAGCACGCTTGGGGCGGATGCCCGCGCCATCGGGGCGCAGCAGGGTATCCGCGTGGTGCCGGACCCGCTGCCCGATCGCAATGTTTTCGTCCGGGCCGATCAGTACAGCTTCGTGCGCGAAGGGGTGCCGTCGCTGTTCTTCAAGTTCGGCTTCGCCAAAGGCACGCCGGAGTTCGAGATCGAACATGACTGGCGCGCCAACCGTTATCATTCGCCGTCGGATGATCTCAACCAGCCCATGCTGAAAGAGGAAGCGGTGAAACTGGACGGCTTCGTCGCTGCTATCGCCAAGCGGGTCGCCGATGCCGAGGCCAAGCCGCAATGGCTGGCGACCAGCATCTTCCGCAAGGATTGAGGCGCCTTACGCGCGGGCGCTGCGTTTCACCAATTTGAAACGGGCGAGTTCACGCAGGGCGGGCTCAAAGTCCGGTTTGATCGCCACCGCCTGCTTGTAATCGCGATAGGCGGCTTTGACGTCGCCGCTTTCCTCCTCGATCACGGCGCGATTGAAATAGGCGACATGCAGGTTGCTGGCGTTCAGCGCCATGCCCTGCTCGATATCGGCGCGGGCCTCGCCATAGCGTTTCATCTCCACCAGTAGCCCGGCGCGGCTGACATAGGCGTCGCCCAGCCTGTCATCCAGAGCGATGGCGCCGCTATAATCCTTGAGGCCTGCGTCGTTGTTGCCCAGCCGGACCTGGATCACGCCCCGATCCAGCAGCAAGGCGGCGCGGTGATTCATCGCCGGGTCGCTCAGCGCCAGGTCGCAGGCTTTGAGTCCTTCCTTGATATCGGCTTGGCCGTTGGCAGCGTCCGAGCATTTGCCGACCGCATCCACATTGTAGATGACCTGCTGAACTTGAGGCGCGGCCTGGATCGCCGTGGGCAGTGCGATCAGTGCGGCTACAATCGCGACGGGAAATAGTTTCATCTGGAACGCTCCCTGAAAGGGACCGTCACGCGCGGTCCTTTGACAGCGAACCTACACCCGGGAGAGGCGCGGAAGAATGGACCGTCAAGCAAAAATCCAGCAATGACTTGGTTTTAAGCATGCTCGCGCCGCATGCAGACGTTGCGAAAACCTAGCCTCGAAAATTGGTTGCGGCGCAGCAAGGCGATGAATCCATGCCGCAAACGCATTGGTGTTTTCGCCAAAATCGGGCGCAGGTTTGATGAACCGATTTGCCAGTCAACTGCCGGTCCCTTGTCAGTCCCGGCGATTTTCCCGGCAGGCCGGCGTCGTTATACTTGTCGGGCTCGGGGGAGCCATGTCCGATATTCCGGTTAACCGCGAATTCTGGGATCGGCTGATCAGGGAGGTGCGCATCCGCACCCGCGGCCGCGCCGATGCCGAAGAATTGCTGCATGCCGCCTACCTGCGGCTTCTGCGCTACCGGGCCCAGCATGCCGTTGAGAATATTGCCGCTTTCCTGGTGCGGACGGCGGTGAATATCGGCATCGACAATTACCGGCACCAGCGATTCATCGCCGACGTGGCGCCGGAAGAGGTGGGGGGTGCGGAAAATTCGCCGCTCCAGGATGAGGTTTTGGCGGCCCGCGTTCGTCTAGACAGGGTGCGGGAGGGACTGTCCCATCTCACGCCACGTACGCGCGAAATATTCCTGATGCACCGTCTCGACGACATGAAATACCGCGAAATCGCCGAGCGCCTGGGAATCAGCCAGAGTGCCGTGGAGAAGCATATCGCCAAGGCGGCCCTGTTCCTCACCGAGTGGACGGAGGGCTGGTGAATATGCCGGTGCCATCACCTGCGGTGCGGGCGGAAGCTGCTGCCTGGCTGGCCCGGCTGCATGCGCAGGACCGCGATGCGGCCGACGAGGCCGCTTTCCGCGCCTGGCTGAACGCCAGTCCGGACCACGCCACGGCGTTTGAAGCCGTGGACCGGATGTGGAGCGATGTGGGCGGCTTGGGCAATCTTCGCAGCGGCCCCCCGAGCGATCTGCGCGGCCCTGTCGCCTGCCCGCGCCAGCCCAGGCTTGCCAGCCGCCGCGCCCTGATCGGCGCTGTCGGCCTGCTGGCTGTCAGCGGCGGCAGCGCCCTGTTCTGGCGTTCGGCCAGCGCCAAAGTCTACGAAACCGACGTGGGCGAACAGAAGCATGTGGCGCTGGACGATGGCAGCCAGCTTTTCCTGGACGCCCGGACCCGTATTGCGGTGTCCTTCAGCGAGACGGCCCGAGTGGTGGACATGCAGTATGGGCGGGCCAATTTTAAGGTGGTGCCCGACCTGAAACGGCCCTTCATCGTGGAGGCGGCGGAACGCAAGATTGTCGCCACCCGCTGCAATTTCGATGTGCGCTGCGAGGATGGCCAGGTCCAGGTGGTGCTGATCCATGGCGAGGCGGATGTGAAGCCGGCTTCAGCGCCTGGCGCCCGAGGCCAGCGGCTCACCGCCGGCGAAAGACTGGTCGCCTCCAACGACATTGAAAAGCGCGACAAGCCCGACCTGACTCGCGTTCTGGCGTGGCAGAGCGGCTATCAGATGTTCGACAATCAGGATCTGACCCAGGCGGCGGATGAAATGAACCGTTATTCCACTGCCAAACTTGCAGTGGACCCCAGCGTGGCCGACCTCAAGGTTTCTGGCGTGTACCGGGTGGGCGACAACAGCGCTTTCGCGCATGCCCTGACGAAGCTGCTGCCCATCACGGTGCGGCAAATCGGCGACACTTTGGTGCTTACCGCGGATCCCGATCAATAACAGGGGTGGGGAAAGGGACACTCCCGAACGTCTCTCCCACAATAGCGGTCCGCCAGCGGCCGCGAAATTCAGAGGGGAAACATGCCTTTTTCGCGTCTCAGCGCCTTGCGCCCGATCCTGTTCGGGAGCGTTGCCGTCCTGTCCATCCAGGCCGCGACGGCGGCCCAAGCGGCCGCCCAATCCGCCCAGATTTCCATCCAGGAACAGCCCATGTCGGACGCGCTGCGCAGCGTGGCGCAGAAGACGGGTGAGAGCATCCTGTTCACTCCGGAATCCGTGGAAGGCCTGCGCGCACCGGCCATTTCCGGCCAGATGGACGCGCAACAGGCCGTGAGCATGCTGACCCGGGGAACCAACCTGGAAGTGGTGGCCGACGGCAACAACGGATTGATCGTGCGCCGCCCTTTCATGCGCCGCGCGGTGGAGCAGGTGCCTTCGACCGTGGGCGGCGCACCGGCACCGGTAGAGAGCGTGGTGGTGAGCGGCTTCAAGGCCAGCCTTGAGAGGGCGCTGGATCAAAAGCGCAACGCCCTGGATTCGTCGGATTCCATCCTGGCGGAAGACATTGCCAAATTTCCGGATTTGAATCTTGCGGAATCGATCCAGCGCATTCCTGGCATCGCGCTGGATCGTCAGGCTGGCGAAGGCCACCAGATTGCCGTACGCGGCCTCTCCCCCGAATTCACCCGCGTGCGCATAAACGGGATGGAAGCATTGGCTACGTCCGGATCATCAAGTGTGTTTGGCACCAATCGTGGCCGTGCTTTCGACTTTAATATTTTCGCCTCGGACCTGTTCTCAGGCATCACCGTGCACAAATCGGCCTCGGCCGATATTGAGGAAGGCTCGTTGGGCGCCACAGTCGATCTGAACACCGGCCATCCCTTCGATCATCAGGGCTTCCTTTTCACGACAAATGCCCAGATGGGTTACAATGATCTGTCGGGATCGGGCAATCCGCGCGTCGCCGCGGTGGTGTCCGACACATTCCTGGGCGGCAAGGTGGGCGTACTGTTCTCGGCCGCTTTCAGCGTCCGCAATACGCTGGAAGAAGGCTACAGCACCGTTCGCTTTCAGAACGACAACACGCCGCAGAACGCCACGCATAGCAACCAGGCGGTCGGTGGCTGTTCGGCCACCAGCAACGGCCAGCCGACCGGCACGCCGGTGCTTGTCAATGGCGCATCCAACACCTGCAGCCAGGCGCAGCGGTTCCTCAGCGTCAACGGGCTTTCTAACGCTGCAACGCCGGCCGGCGGCACGGCTACGGAATATGACATTGTCAACGAGGCTTATCGCCCGCGGTTCGCCCGCTATGACTTGGTCACCAACCACGAAAAGCGTATCGGCCTGACCAATTCGATCCAGTGGCAGCCCGACGATGACACATTGCTCACAATCGATTCGCTGTATGCGAATTATCAAATGCAACGCCAGGAAGAATATCTCGAAGCCAATTCGCTGGGCGGCAACAATTTCAGGACCAGCGCCTTGGGCGGCGCGGGTACGCCTGTCAGCCTGGGTAGCGGAAATATCGCTGTCACCTCCTACACGCTGGATCCGGTTCACAACAATTTGACGTCGCTGACCGCCAATGGCGTGGGTCTGCGGTCGGAACATTTCATCACCGATATCGGTTCGCGCTTTGGGCAGGTTACGGCGGATCTCAGCCATAGCTTCAGTCAGGACTTCAAGGTCCACGCCTTGGCTGGCTGGTCGGAATCCCACATGGAACAGCCGCTCGAAACCACCCTGACCTACGACTATAACGGCGGCCAATCGGGGGCGAATTTCCTTGGCGCCCAGGGGTATAGCTATCAGTATTTCGGCTATTCGGCCATGCCAGCCCTGAAATATGGCAGCGCCGCGGATTCCAGTGGCAATGTCACAAGTCTCAACAATTGGTTCATCTCCCAGATGCGGGAGCGCGCGGAAGCCAATTACAACTCCTTCCGCACCATCAGTGCCGATGCGGAATATCATCCCTTCGGCTGGCTGAAACTGTCGGGCGGTATCGACTATAAGAATTTTGGCTATCGCACCGTGTCGCTGCAGCGCTCGAACGGCACAACCTCCAACCAGGATTTCAATATTCCGGCCGATATCCGGGCGGCGGACCTCAATCAGTATTCCCAGCTGGCGACCATACGCGGGATCGACCTGCCGGCAGGCGTGGGATCGAGCTGGATGATCCCGAACATCAACGCCTTCAATAGCAAATTCGATATCTGGAGCCCGACAGCGGAGAATGGAGCCTTCAAGTTCGGTCCGGAACCCGCGCTGACCTCCAACGGTTCCGTGCGGGAAAATGACCTGGGCTTCTGGCTTCAGGCTGACTGGGATGCAACCTTTTATGGCGTTCCATTCCGAGGCAATGTCGGCGGACGCTACGTCGAAACCGACAGCGAATCCCTGGGCTACAGTTACAATAGCGTGGCCAAGGCTGTCGTGCCCGCGGATGTGACACAGAGCTACCACAACTTCCTGCCGGCCTTGAATGCCATCCTTGAGCCGGCCGATTCCTTCCTGATCCGGCTCAACCTGGCGCAAACCCTCACGCGGCCCGGTCTGCAAAATATGCTTCCCGGCGCCGCCGTCAGTCTGTCCGGCGCCAACCGCAATGTCACCACCGGCAACCCGCTGCTGAAACCATTCACGTCAAAGAATGTGGATCTGAGTTTCGAGTGGTACTACGACAAGGGCGCTTTGCTCTCCTTTGCCTTCTTCTACAAGCACATCGATACGCTCATACAGACCATAACGTCCCAAGTGCCTTTCGCGAACAATTCGCAGGGTTTGCCGGTAAGCCTGGTGCAGGCAGCCTGCGGCACCTCATACGGAACGGCCTGCAATGAGAATCTGATCTGGAATTTCTCACAGCCGGTCAACAGCAAGGGCAGCCCGCTTTATGGCACGGAAATCAACTGGCAACAGCCCTTCGACTTCCTGCCGGATTTCTGGTCGAATTTCGGTGTATTGGCCAACGCCACGTTCGTGCAGGCCAAGCAGTACTATCTCAACGCCAACGGCACGGTGAATACCTATGCCGACCTGACCAATCTTTCCCGGACCTCCTTCAACGGCACCCTCTATTATGATGATACCGTCTTTCAGGCTCGCATCGCCGGCGCTTTCCGCAGCAAATATATTGTCACCATCAATCCGGGCAGCCTGAACGATCAGTTGATCAATGCACCGACCTTCAATCTGGATTTCTCGTCCAGCTACAAGTTCGACGACAATTTCACCTTCAGCTTCGAGGTGGTCAACCTGACCAATCAGGGTCAGAACCAGTACACCGATTCAATCGGTCAGCGGCCCTATGTGCTGCATTATACCGGCCGCGAATTTTTCGCAGGTGTCCGGTACACTTATTAAGTCTTAAGTCTCCCGGCGCTACGGCCCGTCCAGCGAAAGGGCGGGCCGTTCCACGGATGCGGGCTGGCGCTATAATACAATCCCAGCCCCGGGAGGATTCATGAACTTCACCCGTCGTTTCACGCTTGGCACGCTGTTTGGCGGCGGTGCTGTGGTTGGCAGCGCCTCATTTGGACAAGCGGCTGCTCCAGACTGCACAGTGCAGCACGCCTCCAATTGGGCGCGCGGGATTGAAGGCCAGCGCAAGGCAGATCTGGGCGACGGCAGGTTTCTCAATCCGATTGTCGCCGGAGACCATCCCGACCCCAGCATCCTGAAGGACGGTGAGGATTACTATCTGGTGTTTTCCACCTTCGACGCCTATCCGGCGTTGAGGGTGTGGCACTCGCGTGATCTGGTGAACTGGATTCCCATTTCGGCGGCGCTCAACACGGCCATCGGATCCTTGTGGGCGCCGGAGATTTGCAAATACAAAGACAGTTTCTACATTTACGCGCATGCGCGCACACCGGATTATCGCTCCATTTATGTGGTGACGGCGAAGAACCCGCGCGGCCCCTGGAGCGAACCGGTCGATTTGAAACTGACCAGACACATCGATCCCGGGCATGTGGTGGGCGAAGATGGAAAACGATATCTGTTTTTGTCTGGTGGCGATCGGGTGCAACTGGCTGATGACGGCCTTTCCACCGCGGGACCGGTCACGCATGTCTATGATCCCTGGCACTATCCGGAAGGATGGGTGGTGGAAAGCTTTTCGCCGGAAGGGCCCAAGGTCCTCCGCCATGGGGAATATTTTTATATGATAACGGCGGTTGGCGGCACCGCCGGCCCGCCGACCGGACATATGGTGATCGCGGCCAGGTCCCGCTCGGTGCATGGGCCGTGGGATCATGCACCCAACAATCCCATTGTGCGCACAAGTTCGGCCTCGGAAAAATGGTGGTCGCGTGGCCATGCCACACCGGTCGAAGCGCCGGACGGCAGCTGGTGGCTGATCTATCACGGTTATGAGAACGGCTATTGGACCCTGGGACGCCAAACACTGCTTGATCCCATGCGCTGGACCAAAGATGGCTGGTTGGCAGCCGAAGGAGGCGATCTTTCGCGTCCTATCCCTAAGCCACGTGGCGGCAAGCCCTCGCCAAACGGTTTGGCCTTTTCGGACGATTTTCGCGCCAATCGCTTCGGCGCGACCTGGAGCTTCTATGACCCGGGCCCGAACGAAATGTCGCGCGTGCGCTATGAAGATGACGCAATGGTGGTCAAGGCCAAGGGCTCCCAACCTTTCGACTGTTCACCCCTGAGCTTCCTGTCGGGCGACCAAGCCTACCAGGTCGAAGTTGACATCGAGATATCGGGCGGGGCGCAAGCTGGCATTCTGTTGTTCTACAACAAGCGGCTTTATTGCGGTCTGGGCTATAACGCAGACGGCTTCATCATGCATCGCTATGGACTGGAGCGGAGACAGGGCCAGCCGGTGGTGCGGGGAAATCGCACTCGGATGCGTATTGCCAATGACCGCCATATTGTGACGATCCACACCAGCGGCGATGGCGGTCAGACTTGGCAGAAATTCGGCGTGCAAATGGAGGTGTCGGGCTACCACCATAACGTGGCCTACGATTTCCTGAGCCTGCGGCCGGCCCTGTATGTCGCGGGCGCGGGTGAGGCGCGATTCCGCAATCTGGTTTACCGCGCCTTGCCGTGAGCGGCGGGCGTCACTCTTATTAAAAAGGACGGGCCGGCCCGGCCGCCCCCGCTGTTAGCGATACCGTGGGCCGGCTATACTGCCCTCAAAACAGGACGGGAGGCGGGATGCGGCAGGGTGCGGTTACTTCTTTTATCGGCCTGATGGCCTGCGGTACGGTGGCCTATAGCGCGGCCTATGCCGCTACGCCGGCGCGCCCGCCCATCACCTCGGTCTCGCATCTGGCGGTCTATGCCGGCGACGCGGCCAAGACCGAGCATTTCTACGTCCATGACCTGGGCGCGGTGAAGAAGCCGGACCCGGAGAATGCACAAGGCGTGCGTTATTATTTCTCGCCCCATCAGTTTGTCGAAGTCCTGCCCTTGCCGGCCAGTGCCGGACCGAACCGGATGGATCACATCGCCTTCAACACCGCCGACGCAGAAGGCATGCGCCAATATCTGGCGTCGAAGAAAATCCAGGTGCCCAAGACTGTCTCCAAGGCAAGCGATGGCGGCCAATGGTTCCAGGTCAAGGATCCGGAAGGCGTGACGGTGGAATTCGTCCAGGCGGCGCCGGTGCAGGTTCCCGCCAATGCGCTGTTTCCCCACATCATCCATGTTGGCGCCATCGTCAAGGATCGCGCGTTGGAAGACAGTTTCTATCGCGACATATTGGGTTTCCGGCCCTATTGGTATGGCGGCATGAAAGATGATGCCCCGCCGAGCTGGGTCTCCCAACAAGTGCCCGATGGCCCGGACTGGCTGGAATATATGGTCACCAGCAACACCCTGACACAGGCACAGATGGGCGTGCTGAATCATTTCGCCCTGGGCGTTCCCAACATGCAGACGGTCTATACCAAACTGTGGAACGACGACCGGCTGCAGGGCCAGGCGGATGCGCGCGGCCAGCAGACGGTGCCCAAGATCGGGCGTGACGCCAAATGGCAGCTCAATCTGCTCGATCCCGACGGCACACGCGCCGAAGTGATGGAGTTGCATGCCATCGGCAAGCCCTGTTGCTCGCCCTTCACGGCCGCCGACCCGGAGAAATGAGATGCGGTGGATTTTCGCTGTTCTGGTGATGCTGTGGAGCACGGCTGCGATGGCGGCGGAACCCATCAAGGTGATGCTGCTGGATGGCGCCAGCGCTGCCGCCTATCACGACTGGAAACTCACCAGCCAGATCATGAAGCGCGAGCTGGAGGAGACCGGCCGGTTTGCCGTGACGGTGGTGAGCGCGCCGCCCGCGGATGGCGACTTCTCCAATTTCCATCCCGACTTCGCCAAATATCAGGTGGTGGTGCTGAACTATGACTCCCAAGACTGGCCGGCGCCGCTGAAGGCCGCGTTCGAAACCTATATGAAGAATGGCGGCGGCCTGGTGGTGGTGCATGGCGCCGACAATGCCTTTCCCGATTGGCCGGCGTTCAATGAGATGACCGGCGTTGGCGGTTGGCGCAAACGCGACGCACCCGCCGGACCCAAATGGTATTTCCAGAATGGCAGGCTGACGTCGGATTCCGCACCCGGGGCCGCCGGGCTGCATGGCAAGCGCAAACCTTTCCGCATCACCGTTCGGGCGGCGCAGCACCCCATCATGCGCGGGCTGCCGGCGGAATGGATGCATGCCACCGATGAGCTCTACACCCGCCTGCGCGGTCCCGGAAAGAATATGACGGTGCTGGCCACCGCCTATGCCGATCCCGCCAATCGCGGCACCGGTTTCGACGAGCCCATGCTGATGGCGCTCACCTGGGGCAAGGGACGCATCTTTCACACCACCCTGGGCCATGATGCGCTGGCGCTGTCCTGTGTCGGGTTCGCTACCACCTTCCAGCGAGGCACCGAATGGGCGGCAACGGGCAAGGTCACGCAAAAAGTGCCCAAAGACTTTCCCACTGCCAATAGCGTGAGCTATCGCGCCGATCTGGCGGCGATGGATCCGCTGACGGCGGATGGCGTGCTGACAACCTTGCCCCCACCCAAATAAGCGCTAGGCTTCCTCCCAAAAATACGGGGGGACGCCATGAAGTTTGGTTTTGCCATCGGCATTCTGGCGACGCTGTCTGTGACCGCCTTGGCGCAACAACCCGCTGGCGTGCCGCATCCCGGCACCGAAGTGCCGTCCTGCGCGCCGTCCATGGGTTTGAATTTTGTCTGCGGCCTGGATCAGCCGGAAGACCTGCTGCAGATCGGCAGCAGCAAATGGGTGATCGCCAGCGGCATGGGCGAGCATGGCGGCATCTTTCTGCTCGATACCGAGTCCAAGGCGGCGCGGCGTTTCTTTACCGGCGCGTCCAGGCCCGACCTGAAAATGTATCCGGACTGCGCCAGCGCGCCGGTCAGGTTCAACAGCCATGGTCTCGCGCTGCGGCCCGCAAAAAACGCCGGCACTTACATGCTTTATTCCGTCACCCACCAGCCGTTTGAAAGCATCCAGATTTTTGCCGTGGACGCGCGTGGCGCCGAGCCCGCCATCAGTTGGACTGGTTGCGTCAAACTGCCGGCCGACTACCGCACCAATTCAGTGACGGCGAAATCCGACGGCGCCATCCTCGCGAATGTGCAAATGCACGGCAACGCCACCGATTTCATCAGCGGCAACATCACCGGCGGGGTGTGGGCTTGGGATCCCAAAAGCAAAAAGCTGAACCTGCTCAAGGGTACCGAGCTTGCCGGCAACAACGGCATTGAGATTTCGCCGGATGAAAAGGAAATCTATATCGCCGTCTCGGGCACCCAGGCGGTGGCGATCTATGATCTGGCCAATACCGCCAAACCGGCGCGCACCATCCGCACGCCCTTTTACAATCTGGACAATATCCATTGGAGCGGCGACCGCTTGATTGCGGCGGGCATGATGTTCGACGAGCCCGCCTGCGGCGGCACCCGCAAGCAGATTCAGGACGCGCATGGCGATATGAATTGCCATCGCGGCTGGGTGGTGTCCCAGCTCGATCCCAAGGCGATGCGCTGGAAAATTCTCGCTTACGGCGAACCCAATCCATCCTTCGGCGGCATCGCCACCGGCCTGGTGATCGGCAAGACGCTGTGGATCAGTTCTTTTCAGATGGATCGCGTGGCGTATCGCCTGCTAGCGGCCCCCAACTGATCCCATCTTTGCTGCCAACAGAAACGCCTGAGTCATGGCTTCGGCATTGGCCTTGCCCTGTCCGGCAATATCAAAGGCGGTGCCGTGCGCCGGGGTGGTGATGGGGATCGGCAATCCGCCCTGCACCGTCACGCCACGCTCAAACCCCAGCAGCTTGACTGCCACCTGTCCCTGGTCGTGGTACATGGTGACGATACTGTCCAACTGACCGGCGCGGGCTTTGAGGAAAATCGTATCGGCGGGAAAGGGCCCCTGGATCGGCAGGCCTTCGGCATTCAATTCCCTGACCGCGGGTTCGATGATGTCGATCTCCTCGCGGCCGCAGGTGCCGCCTTCGCCGCCATGGGGATTGAGCGCCGCCACCGCCACGCGCGGGCTTGCGAACCCAGCCTGTTTCAAGGTCCGCCAAGTCAGCCGCGCCGCGCTCTTGATGCGGTCTCTGGTGACATATTTGGGAATCTCGGCCAGCGGAATATGGCTGGAAATGCGGGACGTCCACAACGTGCCCAGGGTATTGAACTCGCAGAAATAGTCTTTGACGTCCAGATAGTCGGCGAAGAAATGCAGCTCGTCCTCGAAGTCCATGCCGCCTTTCTTCATTGCCAGCTTGTTGAGGGGCGCAAAGCAGACGGCATCGATATCACCGCGCTTGGCCGCGTCCAGGCAGGCGGTCAGCGCCGCGCGGGCCCCGCGCCCAGCCGCCGCCGTGACTTGAGCGGAAACGATGTCCGCTTGCTGTACGGTCGGCATTTCCAGAAACATGGGCGTATCGCCGTCTCGCGCCTCGCGCCAATCACGGATTGCGCGAACGGCTGTGGTTGCGCCCGCTATTTGCTGGCCACGCTCCCAGACCCAGGCATCGCCCACCAGCACGACATGGGCCGCCGTGCGCACTTCAGGGCGCGCAAGCAACTTCGCCACCAGCTCCGGGCCGATACCGGAGGCATCGCCGAAGGTCACAGCCACAACAGGTTTGCTCATCAATGTGCTTTCAAGGACGCCGTATAGGCCGTCAGGTTGACGATGTCGGCGCCGGTCAGCTTGGCGGTGACCGGCTGCATCACGGCTGCCATTTCGCCACGTCGCGCGCCTTGCTGGAAGTCGTACAATTGCCGCGCCAGGTAACTGGGCGAGCGCCCGGCAATGGCGGGCGCGATGTTCTCCATGCCGCGAAGGCCGTCGCCATGACAGCTGGCGCAGCCCAGTTCTGCCGCCAGCCTCCGGCCTTTCGCGACCGCGCCTTTGGGCGCATAGGCGATGAATCCCGCATGGGGATCGCGCAACTGCTCGCGATCGACATGGACGGGGGTCTCGATCACCCGGTTGCCGATCGGCTCTTTGGTGCCGCTTTCATGCGGCAGCCACATGCCTTCCTGGCTGCGCATTTTGGGGACGCTGTAGGTCTCCACCACACGGATGGCAACGGTGTGGGGGAGGGCGGCGTAATAGGCCGCCGCCTCGGCCATCTCGGCATCGGTCATCGCCTTGGCGAAATCCACCATCTGCTGGGCATTGTGCTTGCGCGGTTCGGCGCTTTTGCGCGTGCCCTTTTTCATTTCCTGCAGCTGGCGGACGAGATAGTCCGCATTCAGTCCGGCGATGCCCGCATTCTGCGGCCTGCCCTTGCCGTTGGGATAATGACAGGCAGCGCAGGCGGTGATGCCGCGCGCCTCATCGCCGGCCGCCACCAGTTTGGGCATGGCGGGATGATCCTTGGGATACCAATCGGCGGGCGGTTTGTGTCCGGCGCCGCTGATCTGGCTGCGGGTGAAATGACCGGTGGACCCGGGCAGGCTGAACACGGTGCCGTCATCTTTTGGCGCGGTGGTTTCATTTTCCGGCGTCGGCACTCCGTAAGCCCAATCGGGATAGGAAGACGGCGCGGCTGCCGCCCCGGCAAGAGGCAAGGCGGCGAACAGCAACAGCACGGCAAGTTTTTTCATGGCGAATTTCCCCCATCCCCAGCTAATATGTCTGACAAATACGGCGCCTTAGCAGCGCTTCATGGGAGGATAGTATGAGATTTGCGCTGGCTTTGGGACTGGCGGCGACATTGATTTGCGGCCCCGCGCTGGCGGACCAGCCTCCTGTCACCATTCAGGTCGACCTGAGCAAGCGGATCGGGCCCTACAAGCCCATCTATAGCTGGTTCGGCTATGACGAAGCCAATTACACCACCGGCCGGGACGGCAAGAAGCTGCTGCGCGAATTGCGCGAGCTCAGTCCGGTGCCGGTCTATATCCGGGCGCATCACCTGTTGACCACCGGCGACGGAACGCCCGAGTTGAAATGGAGCTCGACCAACGTCTATCGCGAGGATTCCAGCGGCAAACCGATCTACGATTTCACCATCCTGGACGGCATCTTCGACGAATATAAAGCCGCCGGCGTGGTGCCGATGGTCGAGCTGGGCTTCATGCCCAAGGATTTGACCAGCGGCACCAACGAATACCAGGTCCATTATCCCGGCCGCACCACATCGGGCAGTGTGCAGGCGCCGCCCAAGGACTATGCCAAATGGCAGGAACTGGTACGGGTGGTAACCGCCCATCTGGTGCAGCGTTATGGTGCCCAGACGGTCAAGGGCTGGTATTTCGAAGTTTGGAATGAGCCCGACATCGATTACTGGCACGGCACGCCGGAACAATATTGGAAGTTGTACGACACCGCGGTGGCCGGCGTGCGCGCCGCCTTGCCGGGCGCGAAAGTCGGTGGTCCGGCCGGCACCGGGCCGGGCGGGGCCAAGGCCTACAAATTCCTGGATGATTTCCTGACCCATGTCACAGCGGCGAAAGTGCCGCTGGATTTCATTTCCTTTCACGCAAAGGGACGTCCGGAGATCCAGGACAATGCGGTGGTGATGGGCGTCGCCAAGGAATTGAACGATGTGGACAAGGGGTTCGAAATCATCGCCCGCCACAAGATGAGCAAGCTGCCGATCATCCTCAGCGAGGCCGATCCGGAAGGCTGCGCCGCCTGTTCCATGAAGGTCAATCCGGCCAATGGCTATCGCAACGGCACGCTATATCCCTCCTACACCGCCGTCGCCTATAAGGGGCTGTTCGAACTGGCCGACCGGCACAAGGTCAACCTGCTCTCGATGTTGAGCTGGTCGTTCGAGTTCGAGGGTAAGGAATATTTCGAAGGCTTCCGCTCGCTCGCCACCAATGGCATCGATAAGCCGGTGCTGAATTTCTTCCGGATGGCGGCGATGATGAAGGGCCGGCGCGTGGCGGTTTCCAGCACGGGAAATATCGCGCTGGATGACATCATCGCCAAAGGCGTGCGGGAGGGGGGCGATGTCGATGCGCTTGCCACCGCCGATGCGCGCCAGGTCGCCGTGATGCTGTGGAATTACCAGGACGCGGAACGGGGCGGGCTTTCCGCGCCAGTGACGGTGGACATCAAGAGCCTGCCCAAGGCCGTATCACGGGTGCGGGTAAGCCACTATCGCATCGATGACACCCATTCCAATGCCTACACGGTGTGGAAGGCGATGGGTTCGCCGCAAAATCCGACGACTGCGCAGTATGCGGAGCTTAAAGCCAAGGACGGTTTGCAATTGCTGGAATCGCCACGCTGGGTGGATGTGAAAAAAGGCGCGATCACGGTCAGCACCGACCTGCCGCACCATTCCATTTCCCTGCTGCATCTAGACTGGTGACTGGAACTCGAAGCCGATCCACTTGCGCCATAGGTGTTGGTAGGCAGGTCCGCTTTTGACCCAAAGCGGACATTCCTGGTGAACGTCCGTCACCCATCGCCACATTGGATTTCAGGACCAAGCCACCGGAAGGCTGACTCGCCTTTTATGTCAGCATCTCTCAATTGATGCTGATTAGACCTGGCACTACCGAACGCGCGTGTAGGTCGTTTGCCTGTCACTGTTCGGGTTACCTGGCTTGGGTGTTGCAACGAAGCTGTTGCCGTCGAAGTTTAGGATGATTGCCTCTTCAGTGAGCGTCATGCCTCTAACCATCTTCGCCAGGATGTTGTGGTTGATGATTGTGTTCCCCTTTACCTCGTAAGTGCCGGCAGAAGCCGCGTACCCGACCCATTCATTATAAAATGCGATCTTTTCCGCATCGGTGAGGTGTGCCGGGTCCTTCGGCGCGGGCGATTGCTTGCGCGCTTCACTGGCAGTAACCCGTGTGCTGCTGTAATGACCACGCGTAAAGATCAGCAGACCCGGTTGCGGATTGGTATTTACGACTCCTGCTTGAACAACCTTGGTGACCTTCCAGACGCCTTCAATGGACTCCGCCGTGGGGCCTGCCTGCTGGGCGAATGCCGTGGGAACCAGTGAAACGGTTATCAATATTGCCGCTGCAAATATCCTCATCTTCGCCCCTCCACTTTTGTATCTACTCTAGCAGGCTAGTATAATTGGGCTATGCCCCAGGGATGGGATGTGGGTCAGCTCCGGCATCAAACCGGCACGTCCATCCAGGCATGCGCCTTGTGGCTGGCCAATTCCGCTTCCAGGATTTTCAATTGCCTCAGGCCGTCGGCCATCTGCGGATAGTCCGGCGTCAGGGATGGATCACTGATGGACGCGTAAAAGCGGCGGAACAGCTGCTTGAAGGTGTCGGGATAGCCTTCGGCATGCCCCCCGGGATAATCGGCAAAGTTGCGCGCGGCCTCGATCATCAGCGACGGGTCTTTCAACAGCACCTGGTTGGGCGCATCGCGATGGCCCAGCCATAATTCTTCCGGGCATTCCTG
>Ga0070665_100002727_pt1 | contig 19143 bp, 21 predicted proteins | sample KBSS13metaG_FD_65862 | JGI IMG/M metagenome (GOLD analysis project Ga0070665, IMG submission 65862) | Switchgrass rhizosphere microbial communities from Kellogg Biological Station, Michigan, USA - KBS S1-3 metaG | ecosystem: Host-associated > Plants > Roots > Rhizosphere > Soil ...
AATCGTCAGAGGCGAAACCGAGTTCGAGTGAAACCGGCGCGGTGCGCGTAGTGCCCTCGACCCTTCCGGTGCGACGCGCGCCGGACAGGTGTTCCGGTCCGGCCCACAGCACCGACTCCAGACCGCCCTCGCGGGCCAGTGAGCCGATCACCTCACCGCGGCCGCAGTCGGCGAGCAGCCGCAACGCCCGATACAGCGACGACTTTCCGGTGCCATTGGCGCCTGTGACGACGGTGAGCCGGGCAAGGGGCAGCACGATTTCTCGCAGCGAGCGGTATCCGCGGATGGCGACCGTCTGCAGCATCTGGCTCAGTACCCGCCATCCGGAGGATTGAGCTCCAGTCGGACGCCGAGCAGCCGGATGGGGCGGTCGAGTTCGAACTGGGCGAGAAGGTCCAGCGCCGTTTGTTTGATGGGTTCGGCGTCGACGGTCGGGGCGGCAAGCTTGCGAATCTTGGTCCGGGTATAGAACGTGTTGGTGCGGACGGTGACCGCCACCCGAGTGACGATTCGACCCTGGGCGACAATCTCGTCGAGCGTCTGCTGCGCGAGATCTCGTACAGCGGAGTCGATTTCGGCGCGGTCCGTCAAATCCGCGGCGAAGGTGATGACGTGGCTGCGCGAGCGCGGCACCCATGGTTCGGCGCTGACGGTGGTGTCGCCGCCGCCCTTGGCCAGCAGCAAGATCCACAGCCCGGTCGTCGGGCCGAACGTCGATGTGAGCACCGTCGCATCGGTCGCAGCCAGATCGGCGACCGTCGTAATGCCCATTCCGGCAAGCTTTTTCGCGGTCTTCGGGCCGACGCCCCACAACGCATCGACCTCGCGATCACCCATCACCGCCATCCAATTCTCATCGGTCAGCTGATAGATGCCTGCCGGCTTGCCGAACCCCGTCGCGACCTTGGCGCGCTGCTTGTTGTCGCTGATGCCGACCGAACACGACAACTCCGTCTGCCCGATCACCTCACGGATCTGCTCGGCCAGCGCGACGGGGTTGTCGACGTCGGCGCCGACATAGGCCTCGTCCCAACCCCACACCTCGACGGGATGGCCGAGGTCGCGCAGCAACGTCATCACCTCTTCAGACGCTTCGTCGTAGGTCGCCGTGTCGAGCGGTAGAAACGTCGCGTCCGGGCACTTGCGGGCAGCAGTGCGCAGCGGCATGCCTGCGTGCACACCGAACTTGCGTGCCGGGTACGACGCGCATGTGACGACCTTGCGCGGCTCGTTCGGATCGCCGTTGCCGCCCACAATGATTGGCAGACCGGCAAGTTCGGGCCTGCGGCACACCTCGACGGCGGCCTGAAACTGATCGAGGTCGACGTGCAGGATCCACCGTTGATTCATCGGCCGCAGAGCTTGCGCGCCACGCTTTCCCACGCCGCGCCGAGTTGCTCGAGGGTCTGGCCGCGCTCGATCATCTGGAACTGGACATAGTCAGGGTCGAGCAGGCCGAGCAACGCGAACGCCTGGGCATCCAGGTCGCCGGTCGTGCCGGCGGCCTCCAGCAGCACGCGAATATGCCGGTGGTGAAACATCACCGGGGCGATGAACCGCATCTGCGGATCTCGGTTGGCGTCGGAGAGCAGCGCGTGGTGGGCATCGACGAACTTGAGCCGATCAGCGCCGTATGCGAGCAGCCGGTCCAGCGGCGGCGCACCGGGGCCAAGCGGCGGCGGGCCGAACATCAACGCCTGCTGTTCGGCCTTCTCGTCCTCGTCGAGCAGCACTATCATCAAGCCGGCCCGGCTGCCGAACCGCCGGAACAGCGTGCCCTTGCCGACGCCCGCGGCCGCTGCGATGTCGTCGGTGGTGACCGCATCGGGGCCGCGCTCGGCTATCAGGCGCCGCGCAGCGTCGAGAAGTAGCGTTCGGTTGCGGGCGGCGTCGCCTCGTTCCTGCGGCGGTTGATCGGTGACCGGCAACTCACGCAGCGGGGGAGTAGCGGTCATATCAGCAGTTTAGTTCAGGCGGAATAATTCGGACTGCGGTCCGGTTGCGGCATGCGAGGATCTTCCAGACGACCGAAGGGAAACGTGAAATGTCCGACATCAAGGTGTTGGTGCTACTGGGAAGCCTGCGCGCCGCGTCGATCAACCGTCAGCTGGCTGAGCTGGCGATCGAGTCGGCACCTGAGGGCGTGAGCCTGCAGCTGTTCGACCGGCTGGGCGAGCTGCCCTTCTACAGCGAGGACATCGACAACGCCGATGTCGCCGAGCCTGTGGTTGCGCTGCGTGCAGCGGCCGCTGACGCCGACGCCACCCTCGTCGTCACCCCCGAATACAACGGCAGCATCCCCGGGGTGCTGAAGAACGCGATCGACTGGCTGTCGCGCCCCTTCGGCAACGGCGCGCTGAAAGGCAAGCCGCTGGCCGTCGTCGGCGGGTCCTTCGGCCAGTACGGCGGAGTGTGGGCACACGACGAGACCCGCAAGTCGTTCGGCATCGCCGGGCCGCGGGTGGTCGAGGACCTCAAGCTGTCGGTGCCGTTTGCTTCGCTTGACGGCAAGCACCCGCGCGAAAATGCCGAGGTGGCCGCGAACCTGCGCGACATCGTCGGCAAGCTCACCGCCGAAATCGCCTGAGCGCGAATAGCTTCAGCTCGCCAGCAGCCTGCCCAGGGCGTCGGTCAAGACATCGGTGCTCAGCGGCTCACCGGTGATCAGCGCGTGCAGCAGGGCGCCGTCGATGAAGATCGCGGCGGCCTGCGCAGCGTTGTGACCTGTCTTCGGCTCGAGGATGGCGATCAGACCGTCCAGCCACAGGCGGGCGTGCGGTCGCAGTTCGGGCCGATGGCTGGCCGCTGTGTACAGCTCATTGCAGGCGCGGTAGCGGTCGTGGTCGGTCAGGTAGTCGGCCGTGAGTCGGGCGAGCGTGCCCGGTAGGTCGGCGGTGGCACGCAGTTGTGCCGCCCATTCGTCGAGACCCTCGATGGAACCGCGAGCCGCGTCGGCGAGGGCGGCCTCGCGCAGTTCGTCGAGATCCTTGAAGTAGTAGGTCGTGGAGCCGACCGGCACGCCGGCGACCTCGGCGACCCGACGATGCGTCAGCCCGGCCAGCCCAGCTTCTGCGATGACCCGGGTCGCGGCTTCGACGATGGTCTGTCGACGGCCAACGGGGTCACGCGGCCGGCGCCGCGGTGGCGCGGTCAATGGGCGCCGGCCATGTTCAGCGTGACGACGCCGCCGATCACCAGCGCGATGCCCACGACCTTGCCGAGCGACATCGGGGAGCCGAGAAACACCACCGCGATCACGACGATCGCGGTCGTGCCCAGCGCCGACCACAGCGCGTATGCCACGTCGATCTGCATGCCGCGGGCGATCGCCATCGCCATCAATGCGAAGGCAACCGCATATCCCGCCAGACACGCCACAGTCGGCCACAGCCGAGTGAAGCCGTCGGTCGACTTCAGCAGGCTGGTCGCGAGCACTTCGGCCACGATCGCGACGGCCAATAACAAGTAAGCCACGATTCTCCTAGTGTACGTATGTACATGTACAAACGTACACTACGTGCCGTGGCCTAATCGATCGGTTTGCTGTTACGTCACCGTGACGGTTCGCGCCAGGTCGCCTGTCGGTGCCCGGTGGTAGACCAGACGTGAGGCCGCGACACAACCGCAGTGTGATGTGCGACACGCCGGGCGCGTCGGCGGCGGAATGCTTACGACCAGGGAATTTCAAAAATGTTATTCAGAACATCTTGTATCCCTTCGCAATGTCGGACACTAGGTGTAGTGTTTCGAACACCGACAGACCCCCACCGGTACCAGTACCCCCAGGGTCGGCCGGAGGCCACAAATCCGGCGGTGTCGGTTCCCGGACCCACCGGACGCGCGGCGCGGGACACCTGGAATTTTGAGGGCCCGAGGGTCGCTGAACCTCAGCGAGATGCAGTACCAGAGCAGTTGCCAGTCCCAGTGCAGTGTCGTCAGTGCCAGTTGTAGAGGAGCCGTACCGCAGATGACCGTCACCGTGTACACCAAGCCCGCATGTGTGCAGTGCAACGCCACCTACAAGGCGCTGGACAAGCAGGGCATCGCCTACGAGAAGGTCGACATCAGCCTGGACAGCGAGGCGCGCGACTATGTCATGGCGCTCGGATATCTTCAGGCTCCCGTCGTGGTGGCCGGCAACGACCACTGGTCCGGGTTCCGGCCAGATCGCATCAAGGCGCTGAGCGGCGCGGTCGCGGTAACGGCATAAGAGGTATCCCGACAGCAGAGAGGAGATGACCGATGAGCAATCTCGTGTACTTCTCCAGCGTGTCGGAAAACACCCACCGCTTCGTCCAGAAGCTGGGTCTGCCCGCCATCCGGATTCCGCTGCACGGACGCATCGAGGTCGACGAGCCGTTCGTGCTGGTGCTGCCCACCTACGGCGGTGGGCGCGCCACTCCCGACATCAATGACGGCGGCTATGTCCCCAAACAGGTCATCGCCTTCCTCAACAACGAACACAACCGGTCGTTGATCCGCGGCGTCATCGCCGCGGGCAACAACAACTTCGGTGCCGAATTCGCGTACGCGGGCAATGTCGTGTCTCGCAAATGCGGCGTGCCGTACCTCTATCGCTTTGAACTCATGGGTACTCCCGAGGACGTGGAAGCCGTCCGTGCGGGCTTGGAAGATTTCTGGAAGGAACAGACGTGCCACCAACCGTCACAGCTGCAGAGCCTGTAACCACCGGCGCGCACGCGCTTCCGGGCGAAACGGATTACCACGCCCTCAACGCGATGCTGAATCTGTACGACGCGGACGGCAAGATTCAGTTCGAAAAGGACCGCGAGGCCGCGCACCAGTACTTCCTGCAGCACGTCAACCAGAACACGGTGTTCTTCCACAACTACGACGAAAAGCTCGACTACCTGATCCAAAAGGAGTACTACGAGCGCGAGGTGCTCGACCAGTACAGCCGCAACTTCGTCAAGAGCCTGATCGACCGAGCGTATGCGAAGAAGTTCCGGTTCCCGACGTTCGTCGGCGCGTTCAAGTACTACACGTCCTACACGCTGAAAACCTTCGACGGCAAGCGGTATCTGGAGCGGTTCGAGGATCGCGTCGTCATGGTGGCGCTGACGCTGGCCGCAGGCGACACCACCCTGGCAGAGAAGCTCGTCGACGAGATCATCGACGGCCGGTTCCAGCCGGCCACGCCGACGTTCCTCAACTCGGGCAAGAAGCAGCGCGGTGAGCCGGTGTCCTGCTTCCTGCTGCGCATTGAAGACAACATGGAGTCGATCGGCCGCTCCATCAACTCGGCGCTGCAGCTGTCCAAGCGCGGTGGCGGGGTTGCATTGCTGCTGAGCAACATTCGCGAGCACGGCGCGCCGATCAAGAACATCGAGAATCAGAGCTCCGGCGTCATCCCGATCATGAAGCTGCTGGAGGATTCGTTCTCCTACGCCAACCAGCTCGGTGCGCGGCAGGGCGCAGGCGCGGTGTACCTGCACGCCCACCACCCAGATATCTACCGTTTCCTGGACACGAAGCGCGAGAACGCCGACGAGAAGATCCGGATCAAGACGCTGAGCCTCGGTGTGGTGATTCCGGACATCACGTTCGAGCTGGCCAAGAAGAACGAGGACATGTACCTGTTCTCGCCGTACGACGTCGAGCGCGTGTACGGCCTTCCGTTCGCCGACATCTCTGTGACCGAGAAGTACTACGAGATGGTCGACGATGCGCGGATCCGCAAGACGAAGATCAAGGCGCGCGAGTTCTTCCAGACGCTGGCCGAGCTGCAGTTCGAGTCCGGCTACCCGTACATCATGTTCGAGGACACGGTGAATCGGGCCAACCCGATCGAGGGCAAGATCACGCACAGCAATCTGTGCTCGGAGATCCTGCAGGTGTCGACGCCGTCGGTGTTCAACGACGACCTGACGTATGCCCAAGTGGGCAAGGACATCTCGTGCAATCTGGGCTCGTTGAACATCGCAAAGACGATGGATTCGCCGGACTTCGCGCAGACCATCGAGGTGGCGATCCGGGCGCTGACGGCGGTGAGCGATCAGACGCACATCTGGTCGGTGCCGTCGATCGAGCAGGGTAACAACGACTCTCACGCGATCGGGCTGGGGCAGATGAACCTGCACGGCTACTTGGCTCGCGAGCGGATCTTCTACGGCTCCGAAGAGGGCGTCGACTTCACCAACATCTACTTCTACACGGTGCTGTATCACGCGCTGCGAGCGTCGAATCGCATTGCGATCGAGCGCGGTGCGCACTTCAAGGGCTTCGAGAAGTCGAAGTACGCGTCGGGGGAGTTCTTCGACAAATACACCGAGCAGGTGTGGGAGCCGAAGACCGATCGCGTCAAGGAGTTGTTCGCAGACGCCGGCATCCGCATTCCGACGCAAGAGGATTGGGTTCGACTGAAGGAGTCGGTGCAGGCGCACGGCATCTACAACCAGAACCTGCAGGCGGTTCCGCCGACCGGCTCGATTTCCTACATCAACCATTCGACGTCGTCGATTCACCCGATCGCGTCGAAGGTCGAGATCCGCAAGGAAGGCAAGATCGGGCGGGTGTACTACCCGGCGCCGTACATGACGAACGACAACCTGGAGTACTACCAGGACGCCTACGAGATCGGCTACGAGAAGGTCATCGACACGTACGCTGCGGCGACGCAGCATGTGGATCAGGGGTTGAGCCTGACCTTGTTCTTCAAGGACACCGCGACGACGCGTGACGTGAACAAGGCGCAGATCTACGCCTGGCGCAAGGGAATCAAGACGCTGTACTACATCCGGCTGCGCCAGATGGCCTTGGAGGGAACCGAGGTCGAGGGCTGCGTGTCCTGCATGCTGTAGGACACCCAGCCAGCTCACCGCTTAGGCGAGCCCGTCGGCGGTTTTGTCGGTGCCGTCGTCAGCATCGGCGCCGAGTCGAGGTCAGAAATGCGGCCGTGGGCTTGGCCAAAGACAGTCGGGGCCTGCTCGGCCGGATCAGTGGTGAGGTCGCAATCGCCATTGACCATCTTCCCGTTGTGCAAGATGCAGCAGGTCTCGATCGTGACATCGTCGACCTGACCATCGGAGGAATGGTCAGTCAAGCATTCAAAGTAGTCAGTTATGTCCCGGATGCGATCTGCATGCGCGATTGCGGGAGCTGCGATAGCGCCAAGCGCGCAAGACGCCGCGATGAGCGACGCAGGCAATAGGCGCTGCGCGCGCGCAATTGATGTGGCGAGAGTTGTCATTGCTGAGTGTTCTTTCGGTGCTGGCCATGTGGCGGGTTGGGGCCCTCGCGGGTCGCTGACTCCGGTAAGCGTCGCGAGCGGCCAGCTTGGTGACAGTTTTTGGTAACGCGCCGCCGACGAGTGTGGACTTGATACACGCGATGCGGAGGAAAGTGGGCGTGCAATATGTCCACACTCGCCGACGATGCGGCCGCGCTAACCCATCGCGTAGACGGGCACGCGATCAACCCGCGTCAGCACTGCGTGCTTCGGCGGAACGCCGGGGCCGGGGGTGGCCTCCTCTAGCTTCGCCTCGTCGTCTATCCAGCACTCGCCGGTGCGCTCGTCGTAGTCGCCGCCATAGAACACGCAGCAGACGCCGATGTCGTCCGGATGGTCGGCTGCGCATTGCCAGAAGTCGTCGCCCGCGGCGTTGACGGGCTGTGCACTCGCGTTGGCGGCGAGTCCGACGGCCAGGCCCGCCGTCATCGCGGCCGTGACCAGAAGTCCTTTGATGTTCATGGCGCTAAGCCTGAAGCGCAGCCGTCATCGCCAAAACGGGGCGAACTCCGCGAGCCGCCGGCCGCTCGTGAGGGTTGTGGAGGCCGCGCCGGATAGGGGATTAGGGGCGCGGCCAATGGCCAGTTATGACACGCAAATCCCGAAATCGCGTGCCATAAGTGGCCGCTCGACGCGCGTCGAACCTACTTCTTGACGGTGTGCTGCGGGCCTTGCGCCTTCTTGTACAACGCCTTGAGCATCCGGTCGCGGAAGGCCGCGTTGTCGATCAGCTTGATCCCGGCGTTCGCGAACTTCGGATAGCCGAGCAGCTTGTGGAAGTAGCGGCCACGCCGATACTCCCTGCCCCACGCCTCTTCCATCCGCAGCGCGTAGTTGGTGAAATCGTCGGGGCCGCCGTTCTGCAGCGCCGCGATCGCGCACTCGCCTGCGGCCAAGCCGGATTCGAGCGCCTTGGAGATCCCCGCACCGGATGCCGGCTTGCCCGCGCCCAGCGAGTCGCCCGTGAACAGCACGCCTGGCCGCCACGGCGGCCACGCGGTGAAGCCCATCGGCAACCGCCACGCGCGCACGCTCTTGTTCTTCTTCAGCTCTTCGATCGGCGGCAACTCCCACTCGCGCGGCAGCGTGCGCAGGAACTCGCCAAGGAACTGCGTCGCATTGATCGACTGCCAATTCTTGTAGCTGTTCACGTAGCCGAGCCCAATGTTGAACAGACCGTTGCCCATTGGGAACACCCAGCCGTAGCCCGGCAGCTGATCGCCCTGGAAGGCGAGCTTCAAATATATGTCGAGGCTGTCGGAATCCGGCCGGTTGGCGTGCATCTCCGATCGGATCGCGATCGCGGAGTAGCCGTTGTACTCCGAATCGATCTTCAAGGCCCGCTTGATGGGGGAGTAGGCGCCGTCGGCCGCGATCACCGCATCGCCGTACACCTTTTCGCCGCTCTTCAGCACGACGCCGACTACGCGTCCGTTCGCGTCGAGTTCGGGCCCGGCCACCTCGGCGCCCTGACGCACCTCGGCTCCCGCGGATTCCGCGTGCTTGAGCAGGAGCGTGTCCAGGTGCTCGCGGCTCACGGTGTGGCCGTGGTCTGGCATCCCTGGGCGCTTCGGGAAAGAGAGCTCCCACTGAGACGGGCTGAACACCGTTACCCGGTTCACGCGATGGAAGGTGTTCACCTCGTCGGCCAGGCCCATCTTCTGCAGATAGCTGACGGCGCGCGCGGTCAGGCCGTCGCCACACGGCTTGGGCCGCGGAAACTCCGCCTTGTCCAAGACCACTACCTTGGCGCCGGTCTGTGCGGCCTGCCACGCCGCGGCCGAACCCGAAGGCCCGCCACCCGCAATGACCAGGTCGTATCGCTGCGTCATACGTCTCTCTCATTAACTGGCTGTCGCACAAATATTACCCAGGGTGACTGGTCGGTTCTTGGCAAGCAAATTTGCCTGGCCAGCGCAGCGAAACGCCATGTTGCGGGACGGTCTGAGCAGGTCAGCGACGTCCGGGCGGTACAGTAAGCGGGTGCGACGAGGGTCGAGGTCACGTTCCAGCAGTGAGCCGGGTGTCAAAGTAGACGCCCGCAGCGAGCGCTGGCGCGAGCATCGCAAGAAGGTGCGCGCGGAGATCGTCGACGCCGCATTCAGGGCGATCGACCGGCTCGGACCCGAATTGAGCCTGCGTGAGATCGCCGAAGAGGCGGGCACCGCGAAGCCAAAGATTTACCGCCATTTCACCGACAAGTCAGATCTGTTCCAGGCGGTCGGTGAGCGTCTGCGGGACATGTTGTGGGCCGCGATCTTCCCGTCCATCAACTTGTCGAGCGACCCGGCGCGCGAGGTCATCCGCCGCAGTGTCGAGCAGTACGTGCGGCTCGTCGACGAGCACCCGAACGTCATCCGGTTCCTGCTCGAGGGCCGCTTCGCCGAGCAGAGCGCTTCAGCGGTCAAGGCGCTCAACGAAGGCCGCGAAATCACCCTCGCGATGGCCGAGATGTTCAACAACGAGCTGCACGACATGGAACTCGACGCCACGGCGATGGAGCTCGCCGCCTACGCGGCTTTCGGGTCGATCGCTTCGGCGACGGACTGGTGGCTGGGCCCTGAGGAAGACAGTCCCCGTCGCATGCCGTCAGACGAGTACGTCGCGCACCTGACGACGATCATGGTCGGTTCCATCAACGGCACCTGCGAACTTCTCGGCATCAAGATCGACCCGGATCTGCCGCTGCACGAGGGCGTGCGGCGTCGCGAACACGTCGCCTGACGAATTTGAGGCAGACGCCTCATGCGGTGAGTCCCCGCCGCGCCTGACCATCAGTGCATGACAAGACAACTCACCCCACAACAGACCGTCGCGGCCGTGCTGGCCAACCCGATACTGCCCCCGGGCGACGACGAACGATTCGTCGGATTCGGAATCATGGGCCTGCCGTTCGCCAACGGGCACTACTTGGCGATGCGACAATTTCCCGCGACTTCCTTTGCGCCGCCTTACATCTCGGTGTGGCATCGCGACCCGTCGTGCAACTGGACCTTCTACGCAACGACGCCCGGCCAGCAGAGCTGCGCTCGCTACTTCGGTTCGGCCACTCCGAACGACGCGGTTCGATGCGATATCGACGTCAGATGGACCGGCCCGTCGTCCGTGCTCATTGAAATACCGGGAGTGCTGCGTTGGGCGGCCGATTTCGACACGACCAGGGCCACGCGGCTGATGAGCAGGATCGGCGGCCGGCTGTCCGACGAGAGATGGGCCGATCCGACGGTCTCCAGGCGGCTGAGCCGCGTTGCCCGCCGCACGCTGGGCGTCGGCGATGTCCGGCTGACCGGCCGCGCGCCGAACGGGCAGTGCTACACGATGGCGCCGAAGCAGTTGTGGGTCGTCGCCGACTCGACTGCGGTACTGCATGGTCGTGACCTCGGCCCATCGGGACCGCTGCTGCGGCAAGCCCGGCTCGGGGACTTCCTGATGCCGCAACGCGGTATCGGAATGGTCGGATCGGGCCACTTCGAGACGTTCGACGCCGATCGGCACCTGTCCGCCGAGCGCGCCGTTTCGTACGCCTGATCAGCGCGCCGTTGGCTCCGGTGGCCGCGAGGGCTAACCTGGGAGGCTGAAGTACCCGGTACCGGCGTTCCCAGGAAGGACCGATCGATGACGGTTGCCCCCGAGCAGGCTGCGGCTAGCACCGAACAGCCCGTGCACACCCGCGCGCTGATCATCGGCACCGGCTTCTCCGGCCTCGGCATGGCCATCGAGCTACAGCGCCGCGGCGTCGAGTTCCTGATCCTGGAGAAGGCCGACGAGATCGGTGGCACCTGGCGCGACAACACGTACCCCGGATGCGCGTGCGACATCCCGTCGCACATGTACTCGTTCTCGTTCGAGCCCAAGCCCGACTGGCAGCACATGTGGTCGTTTCAGCCGGAGATCTTGGACTACCTCAAGGGCGTGACCGAGAAGTACGGGCTGCGCCGCTACATCTCCTTCGGATCCCACGTCGACCGCGCGCACTGGGACGACGACGAGCTGCGCTGGCACGTCTTCACCAAGGACGGCCGCGAGTACGTCGCACAGTTTGTGGTCTCCGGTGTCGGCGGTCTGCACATCCCGTTGATCCCCGACTTCGACGGGCTCGACGAATACGTGGACGCCGGCGGCACTGCCTTCCATTCCGCGCAGTGGGACCACACCGTCGACCTGACCGGCAAGCGGGTCGCGGTCATCGGGACGGGCGCGAGCGCGATCCAGATCGTGCCCGAGATCGTCAAGGACGTCGGCGCGCTGCAGTTGTATCAGCGCACCCCGGCCTGGGTGATGCCGCGGCCCAACAACCCGATCCCCGAGTGGATGCGCGACGCGTTCACCAACGTCCCGGGCACTCGGGCGGCGATGCGCGCCGGCATCTACTGGATTCATGAGGCCGTCGGCTTTGCCATGACCCAGCAGCCGCGGCTGCTCAAACTCGGTGAGCTGATGGGCAAGTGGAACATCCGGCGCTCGGTCAAAGATCGCGAGCTACGCCGCAAACTCACGCCGAACTATCGCGCCGGCTGCAAGCGAATCCTGAACTCCGACACCTACTACCGGGGCGTCGCCGACCCGAAGACCGAAGTCGTCACTGACGCCATCACCCGGTTCACCCCGCGGGGCATCGTCACGTCCGACGGTACCGAGCGCGACGTCGACGTGGTCGTCTTCGCCACCGGATTCCACGTCACGGACTCGTACACGTATGTCGACATCAAAGGGCCCGGCGGTGAGGACCTGGGGGACCGGTGGACCCGCGAGGGGGTGTCGGCGCTGCGCGGCATCACGATCGCCGACATGCCAAATCTGTTCTTCCTACTCGGGCCGAACACTGCGCTTGGCCACAACTCGGTTGTGTTCATGATCGAGTCGCAGATCCGGTACGCGGCGCACGCAATCGCAGCCGTCGACAAAGCGGGCGCGCAGGCGGTGGCGCCGGCACGTGCCGCGGCCGACGCCTACAACGCCGAACTGCAGCGCGACTTGGCGGGCACGGTGTGGAGCACCGGAGGTTGCCGGAGCTGGTACATGGACGAGCACGGTGTGAACCGGACGCTGTGGAGCGGGATGACCTGGCAGTACTGGCTGGCGACCCGCAGATTCAAGGCATCTGAGTACACGTTCATCAGCGCGGGCTCGACAAACTAGGGCGACACGCCAACACAAGATGTCGCGGTTCCGGCCGTTGTCGCACCCCAGGGGTAGTGTCAGGGATGCCGGTTCGGCAAACCTACTTCTGCGGCGAAATGGGGTTCTCGTGAGTGATGGCATGAAGCTGATCGACCGTGTTTCGGCCATCAACTGGAACCGCCTGCAGGACGAAAAAGACGCCGAGGTGTGGGATCGGCTGACCGGTAATTTCTGGTTGCCAGAGAAGGTCCCGGTATCCAACGACATTCCGTCGTGGAACACGCTGACCGCACACGAGAAGCAGCTGACGATGCGGGTGTTCACCGGCCTCACGCTGCTGGACACCATCCAGGGCACCGTCGGCGCCGTGAGCCTGATCCCCGACGCGCTGACGCCACACGAGGAAGCGGTCTACACCAACATCGCGTTCATGGAGTCGGTGCACGCGCGCAGCTACAGCAACATCTTCTCGACGCTGTGCTCCACCGCCGAGATCGACGACGCGTTCCGCTGGTCGGAGGAGAACCCGAACCTTCAGCGCAAGGCCGAGATCGTCATGCAGTACTACAAGGGTGACGAGCCGCTCAAGCGCAAGGTGGCCTCCACGCTGCTGGAAAGCTTCCTGTTCTACTCCGGCTTCTATCTGCCGATGTACTGGTCGTCGCGCGCGAAGCTGACCAACACCGCCGACATGATCCGGCTGATCATCCGCGACGAGGCCGTGCACGGCTACTACATCGGCTACAAGTACCAGAAGGGCTTGGCGCTCGAGGACGACGCCCGCAGGGCCGAGCTCAAGGACTACACCTACGAGTTGCTGTTCGAGCTCTACGACAACGAGGTCGAGTACACACAGGACCTCTATGACGAGGTCGGGCTGACCGAGGACGTCAAGAAGTTCTTGCGCTACAACGCGAACAAGGCGCTGATGAACCTCGGCTATGAGGCACTGTTCCCCCGGGACGAGACCGACGTGAATCCGGCTATCCTGTCGGCACTTTCACCGAATGCCGATGAGAACCACGACTTCTTCTCCGGGTCCGGTTCGTCGTATGTGATCGGCAAGGCCGTCAACACCGAAGACGAGGACTGGGACTTCTAAGAGCCATAGGTCGAAACGAGATACGGCCACCGAACTGGTCCACAGTTCGGTGGCCGCAACAGAGAGGCGCTGAACCTAGTTCTTGAACGCGTCCTTGACCTTCTCGCCAGCGTCTTTCAGGCTGGATTTCGCCTGATCGACCTTGCCCCGGTTTTCGGTGTCTTTATCGCCGGTCGCCTTACCGAGAGCCTCTTTGGCCTTGCCGCCGAGGTCGTCGATCTTGTTGCTGGCTTTGTCTTGGGCGCCCATGATTCATCCTTTGGTTGAAGGTGGGTGTGGGCTCAGAATGAACCTGTTGGGGTGCATACCCACCCGCAGGGCCCGCCAAACCACGGCGACCGACTGAGGTCGTGGTCAGCCGACCCAGGAGATGACCTCATGCGGCCAGAGTTCAGACGGTCGCGACGATCAGTTGTTCTGCACTCGGCGGCCGCAGCCCGTCGGTGCGTCCGGCGAAGTAGCGCGCCGTGAGTACGTCCGGGCCGACATGCTCAACGGCGGAAAACCCTGCGGCGCGGCACAAGTCGACCATTTCCTCGGGCTCGTAATGACTCAGGAACGGCGTGCCGGATGAAGCCGCCGCAGCCTCGACGGATTCCTGCATCGCGCGTTCGGCGGAGTCCACCAAGTCCACCGGCAGCATGAACGTCATCGCCAGCACCGAACCGTCGGCAAGCGCGGCGACCTGCCGCAGTGTCGCTTCGGTGGCCTCCTTGGTCAGGTACATGCTCACGCCGATCGACGAGACCACCGTTCGCTGATGAGCGTCAAAGCCGTTGGCTTGCAAGGCATCCGGGAACGTATCACCTTGTTCGAAGTCGACCGGCACGAACTGCAGGTTCTCTCCGGGCGGATAGCCGATCTCGGTGAGTCTGCGCCTCTTCCAATCTTGGGTTCCTGGTTGGTCCACTTCGAAGATCCGTACCGCGACATCGGCGTGGCGTTGGGCGAAGCTGTCCAGTCCGGCGCCGAGAATGACGTACTGCGTAACGCCTGTTGCCGCGCGATCGATCACGAGGTCGTCCAGATATCGGGTACGCGCAACGATCGAGGCGCGGAAGGCGCGCGTCCCGTCGGGATGCATATCGCCGCGTTCGCGCCAGTCCGGATCGGGGTCGGCCAGTTGCAGACCGATGGTGTCGGCGAGCACATGCGGCGGCGCGTCGACTTCGACGTGCAGCGCGCGCCACAGCGCAGTGCGGACGGCGGTGCTGTCGGGCGTCGACGTCGTCTGGCTCATTTGGCCGGCGCCTGCAGCTTCCACTCGCGGCCGTCGGGGTCGCGAACCGTCATCAGCCTTGTGCCCCAATGGGTGTCCTCCCACGGACTGACGACCTCGACGGACCCGTCGAGCTGAAACGCGTCGGCATCGGCCACCGCCAGCACGACGTGCCTGCGCGTCGGCTCGGTCTCCGGAACCTCCGCAATGAACAGGTAGGGCCCGTCGCCGCGGCGCAGCTGCCCGGAGTTGTGGTCGGTCGCGAACTCGATTTCGTAGCCCAGTGTCTGAAAGAACTTGGCCGACTTGCCCCAGTTGTGGGTTTCCAGGAACACGGCCTCGATGCCGTCGGTCGTCATTCAGTCCTCCTTCGTCGATGGCTTTCCGTGGGTGTCGAGGTAGGTCCTCAGCGCATCGGCCACCAGCGCCGAGAGTGATGACTCCGTCTCGATCGCATGGTGTTTGACCCGCCTGATCAAGCTGACCGGCAGGTACACGTTGAATTGCTTGACTTCCTCGTCACCCACGCAAGTCAGGCTAGCATGCTAGCAATCTAGTGTCACCGCACCTGACGAGCAGACGAAGAAGGCCCCGAACACGCGGCGTGTTCGGGGCCTTCTGCGTCTGCTCGCGCTACGAAGTCTCCGCCCGCTCGTGGGAGTCCTCGATGACCGTCCGGCCGATTTCCGCGTACGCCTCCGGCTTGGCGAATCGCATCCACACCGCATAGGCCAGGCCGAGCACGAACACCGCAAGGATGAGGTACGGGCCCGACTTGAACACCAGCGAGTTGGCGGCATAACCCGCCGCAAAGGCACGGTTGTCCCACAGCAGCCACACCACGTACAGCATCGCCACACCGCCGATCAGCGGAGCGATCAATGTGGTGATCACGTTGCCGCGGTGGGTCTTTCGCACCCAGAAATACCAAATCACCGCCGCAGAACAGATGGCCTGCACCAGCAGGATCGCTGCCGTACCGATCAGCGCCAGCAGACCGTAGATGTTGGTGTAGGGCACCAGCGACGGGGTGTCCACCGGAACGCCGTTGGCGTCGGGCACCTGAACCGCGGTGAACCCGGCGAACAACAGCACGATCACCAATGTGATCACGGCTTGCACGGCCGAAGCGATGTGCGGTGATCCGTGCTTGAGATGCGTTGCGCCGACAGTGGAACGCATTGCCTTAGAGGGAATTTCGCGGCCCAGCGCGTACAGGTAACGTGACGCCGCGTTGTGGAACGCCAGTGCGCACGCGAACGATCCGATGACCAGCAGGATCTTGTACACGTCGAGCAGCGCGCTGCCCAGGTTGTCCTTCACCAGCCCGAAGAACAGATCGAGCGGTGACGCGCTGATCGAGGTCTCGATCGACGTCTTGGCGCCGTTGCCCGCCACCACCATCGCCGAGATGAAGGTGTAGAAGAGGCCAAGCCCGATCACCGCGATCAGGGTGGCCTTCGGGATGATCTTCTTCGGGTTGCGCGATTCCTCGCCGTAGACGGCCGTCGTCTCGAAGCCGACCCAGGACCAGAACGCGAAGAACAGACCGATCGCCATCGACCCCGCCGCCGCCGCTGTGCCAAATGCGCCCGCAGGCAGGCTCTCGAATGCGTTGTTCAGCAGCACCGTCTGGTTCAGCATGAACCCGTCGGGGCCGCCGCCCTTGAAGATCACCGAAAAGGCCAGCGCGAACAGCACGCATACCTCGGAGACGAGTGTGACGCCGAGAATCGCCGCGGTCAGGCTGATGTGGAAATGGCACAGCACCCCGATGATCACGATCGCGCCGATGGCGAAGACCAGCCACGGGATGTTCACTCCGGCAATGGTGTTGACCGCATCGTTCGCGAAGTACGCGCACCCGCCGATCAGCGAACCCTCGAAGATCACGTAGGCGAACGTGGCGAGCAGGCCGCTGGCCATGCCCCAGACCTGCCCCAGCCCATGGGAAATGAAGCCGTAAAACGCTCCCGTGGTGGTGATGTGCTTGGCCATCGCGACATAGCCCAGCGCGAAAACCGTCAACACGATCGTCGCGAACAGGAAGCCTGCCGGAGCGCCCAGGCCGTTACCGAACCCGACCGCGATCGGTACGTTGCCCGTCATCGCCGTGATCGGCGCCGCGTTGGCGACCGCCATGAAGATGACCGCGACGATGCCGACGGCGCCCTTTTTCAGGCCCGCCTGCGGCGCGGTGGTGGTTTCGTCGACGGCTGCGGATTCAGTGGTCACCGCGGGCCTCCTGGTTCGGATCAGAGTGCGTGACGGGCTTGCGACGATGCAGTCCGCACAAGAGCGTCGCATCCCGCGATCATCTCGACAACCGGAAGACACACAGCGTTAACAATCAAACGGCCGGTGAATGACCGACGAACTGTGAAATCCAGCCTGGCGCGGCCAGCACGCAGCAACGACACTGGCAGCGTGACCACCACGTCGCTTTTGCACTCGATCCTGGACTGGCTGCGCGCCGGCTACCCCCAAGGCGTACCTGGGCCCGACCGGGTTCCGCTGCTCGCGCTGCTGCGTGCCACCCCGCTGACCGAAGACCAGATCAAAGAGGTGGTGCGCAACATCACCGCCGACGGCTCGACGGCGCTGGCCGACGGTGAGATCGGCGACGACGAGATTGCGGCGTTCATCAAGGACGTCTCGCATCACGACGCGGGCCCGGAAAACGTGCAACGGATCGCCGCCAAGCTGGCCGCGGCCGGGTGGCCGCTGGCCGGCGTTGACGACTCCGCGGTCTAGCTGCGCAGTGAAGCGGTATCGATGACGAAGCGGTACCGCACGTCACTGGCCAGCACGCGCTCGTATGCCTCGTTGATGTAATCCGGTGCGATGACCTCGATTTCGGGCCGCACGTCGTGCTCGGCGCAGAAGTCCAGCATCTCCTGGGTCTCGGCGATGCCGCCGATCATCGAGCCCGACAGGCTGCGGCGTCCGCCGGCCAGCGGGAAGGCCGGCACGGCCATCGGGTGTTCGGGGATGCCCAGTTCGACCAGGGTGCCGTCGACGGCGAGCAGGTTCAGATAGTCGCCCATGTTCAGGTTGGCCGACACCGTGTTCAGGATTACGTCGAAGCGACCGGCCAGCTTGGTGAAGGTGTCGGGGTCGCCCGTCGCGTAATACTCGTCGGCGCCAAGACGAAGACCGTCCTCCATCTTCTTCAGCGACTGGCTCAGTACCGTCACATGTGCGCCCATCGCGTGCGCGAGCTTGACGCCCATGTGGCCGAGGCCGCCGAGACCGATCACTGCGATCTGCTTGCCTGGGCCCGCATTCCAGTGCCGCAGAGGCGAATACAGCGTGATCCCGGCACACAACAGTGGCGCGGCGGCATCGAGCGGAAGGCTGTCGGGGATACGCAGCACGTAGTTCTCGTCGACGACGATCGCGCCGCTGTAGCCGCCGTAGGTCGGCTCGCCGTCGGAGAGGAAGGCGTTGTAGGTGCCGACCATGCCAGTGCCGGTGCAGTACTGCTCGAGGCCGGCCTTGCAGTTGTCGCATTCACGGCAGGAATCGACGAAGCAGCCGACGCCGACGCGGTCGCCGACCTTGTACTTGGTCACCTCGGAACCGACCTCGGTGACGATGCCCGCGATCTCGTGACCCGGGACGACGGGGTAGTTGGGCTGACCCCATTCCGCCTTGACGGTGTGAATGTCGGAGTGACAGATGCCCGCGAAATGAATGTCGAACGCAACGTCGTGCGGTCGTACCTCGCGGCGGGTGATCGTGGTCTTGGTCAGTGGTTCGGTGGCCGACGTAGCGGCATATGCGGTAACAGTGCTCATCACGATCCTCTTTGGTGTCTTCACAGCAAGCGCTAAGGGATTAGCGAAGCCAGATTGGAATCGCCGCAACGGTGCGGCCCACGGGAGACAACGGTTGACCCGTCGGCCTTAATCCCGGTTGTGACTGTGAATTAGAGCCTAGAGCCCAGGCGCGCGGAATGCGCCGTTGAAAGACACCCGTTCGTAGTGGGCGACGCCGGCCTGCACGTAGGGGTCGCGATCGAGCAGCGCCTGTGCTTCCTCGGCTGTCATATCGGTGGTGATCAGCATGCCGCCCGACCCGTCCTCCTGGCGGCCCGCGAGCAGCAGATGGCCCGCGGCTATCTCGGCCTCTAGAAATTTCAGGTGAGCGGGCCGGGTCTGCTCGACGACGTCCGGTGCTTGCAGGTACGTCGACTTGAGGACGTGGATCACGACCGCGACATTAGTTGATCGGGGCGTTGAGCCACTTCAGGTCCGCCAGCATCCCGCGTGCGGCGACAATGCCCTCACCGGTCTGCCACACCTCGTTGTTGACCGCGAATACCCGGTTGTCGCGGTTGGCCGACAACTTCTTCCACGCGTCGCTGTTCATCACCGTCGGGGCGCGATCCTTCGCCGCGGGAGATGCGAACGAGATGTAGACGATGTCGCCGTCGGCGGCCGAGAAGTC
>Ga0070665_100002728_pt1 | contig 19143 bp, 15 predicted proteins | sample KBSS13metaG_FD_65862 | JGI IMG/M metagenome (GOLD analysis project Ga0070665, IMG submission 65862) | Switchgrass rhizosphere microbial communities from Kellogg Biological Station, Michigan, USA - KBS S1-3 metaG | ecosystem: Host-associated > Plants > Roots > Rhizosphere > Soil ...
CCATGCGAAGTCATCCTATGCCCGAGTTCGGGAGTTTTGCCCTACTCCTGGCTCTGGTCCTGAGCGCCTATACCCTTGTTATGGGAGCAGTTGCGTTGTGGTTCTCCCGTTCTGCTGCTGGGATTACAGCCGGAGGCGACGGAGCCGGACGCCTTGGCGAAACGGCAAGGAGAGCCGGCATCGCGAGCTTCGTGGCGCTGACTTCCGCCGCTTTTGCGCTCGTTTGGGCAGCATTCACAAATGACTATTCCGTCAGCTATATCCTCCATCACACAAATCGAGATCTGAGTACCGCTTACAAGTTTTCGGCTCTCTGGAGTGGGCAAGAGGGATCCCTGCTGCTGTGGGCATGGTTGTTGAGCGCATATGGATTCGTGCTGCGCATGCGCCACAAGGTGGATGTGCGCCTTTCCGCATTCGCATCGACGATTCTCGCCGGTATCCAGGTCTTCTTTCTACTGCTCCTCAACTTTGCGGCCCCGCCCTTTGCGATTCAGCCGGGGCCAATTGCGCAGGATGGTTTTGGTCTCAACCCGCTGCTCCAGTACCCGGAGATGGTCATCCATCCGCCCATGCTTTACCTAGGTTACGTAGGATTCTCGGTGCCGTTTGCATTTGCGCTGGGCGCACTAATGATGCGGTATCCGGGGGAGAAGTGGATCCACATCACGCGGCGCTGGACGATGGTCACGTGGTTGTTCCTGACCTGCGGAATCTTCCTGGGTGCCCACTGGGCGTACAGCGTTCTGGGTTGGGGTGGCTACTGGGGATGGGACCCGGTGGAAAATGCCAGCCTCATGCCATGGCTTACGGGGACGGCATTTCTGCACTCTGTGATGATGCAGGAGAAGCGCGGGATGATGAAGACGTGGAACGTCTGGCTAATCTTCTCGACGTTCCTGCTGACTATCCTCGGGACTCTGTTGACGCGCTCAGGCATTGTTTCGAGCGTGCACGCGTTTGCTCAGTCTTCGATCGGAGGATGGTTCTACGGGTTCATCCTGATTGTGTTCGGTGTATGCCTCTTTACGTTTTTCAAACAGAAAGATCATCTGAAGAGCGAGAACAAGCTGGAGTCGCTCGTGAGCCGCGAGTCCAGCTTTCTGTTTAACAATCTGATCCTGCTGGTAGCCTGCTTCACGGTCCTATGGGGAACTCTCTTCCCTGTCCTCAGCGAGTATGTGCAGGGTTCGAAGGTGACGGTGGGCGCGCCGTTTTATAACCGAGTCAATATTCCGATTGGCCTGTTCCTGCTGTTCCTGACCGGCATTGGTCCGCTCCTCGCATGGCGTTCAACGTCACTTCGTTCGATTCGCCGGAACTTTGTTCTGCCATGCATGGCGATGGCAGTAGCGTTTGTCGTCGTGATCATCGCAGGTGTGCGCCCGTGGAGCGCCGGCGACGATATGCAATCGGAGATCTTCTCGCTTGTGACGTTCACTCTGGCTGCCGGTGTGATTACCGCGATCGCGGCAGAGTTTTTGCGCGGTGCGAGTGTGGTACGGACGCAGACAGGCAAGAGTCTGCTGGGGTCAACCGTACTGCTGGTGCGACGAAATACGCGGCGTTATGGTGGATACATCATCCACTTTGGCATCGTAGTGATGTTTATCGGGATCGCCGGAGGTGCCTTCAATCAGTCACGTGAGCAGGAGATGGGCTTCGGCGACGAGATGAAGATGGGCCCGTACCGACTGGTGTGCCAGAGCTTCTCGCAGGATTCAAACGCGAACTACGACACCGAGTTCGCCCTGCTGGACGTCTTCAAGGGTGGTAAGAAGATCACACAACTGGCTCCTGAGCGCAGGTTCTACAACGCGAGCCAGACGAGCTCGACTATGGTGGCGCTGCACTCGACTCTGGCGCAGGACCTTTACGTAATCTACGAAGGCAAGAATCCGGACACGGACAAGCCGATTATCAAAGTATTCATCAACCCACTCATGAATTGGATATGGATCGGCGTGCTGATTGTTGTGCTGGGGACGTTTGTAGCTTTGGTGCCCGCTCTGACTCCAGCAGCAGCCCGCGCGCGAGTGGCAGTTCCCTCGCCGGTCGGTGTCGAGGCCGAGGTTCATCATGCATAGGCGATGGTGGCAGGGTGCAGTAGTCTGCGTCTTGGCTCTGGTGATGCTGGGCGCGGACTCGGGTTCGCGGTTCGGCAAACTTGGGCACGAGATGATCTGCGTCTGTGGGTGCGGGCAGATACTGCTCGAATGCAACCACGTTGGATGCCCGGACTCCGACCGGATGATTGGCGAGTTGAGAGAGCAGGTCGGCTCTGGTGCAACAGACACAGCGATTCTGAACTGGTTTTCAGCGAAGTATGGGCCCACGGTGCTGGCAGCTCCGATTCGCGGTGGATTTGATAACGCCGCGTGGATTGCGCCTATGGCCGTATTCCTGTTAGCGATCGTTGGAACGGGTGTGCTGATGGTGATTTGGAAGCGTCGTGGAGGCGGTGGCCCCGGCAGCAGTGATGATGGCGGAAGTGGGGTTGGCGTGGCGGTTGGCGCCGGAGATGAATTGCGGGATCGCATACGGCGGGAGACGGAGTACTGATGGGAACGATCGCTGGACTTCTGTTGACCGTTGCGCTGTTTGCTTTCATCTTCTGGCCCGAGAAGAATCCCTTCTTCCAGGCCGACAAGACTCGGGTGGACTACCTTAGGGAACGCAAGGATGCGATTTACGAAAACCTGCGGGACCTCAACTTCGAGTACCTGGCCGGTAAGTACCCTGAGCGGGACTATGCCGAACAGAGAGCGTCTCTTGAAGACGAAGCTGCGCAAGTGATTGCCGAAATGGAAACCCTGGAGCGCGCTGGCGTAACTGGGCTCCGAAGCCGCGCGTAATCCGCGGTTTGACGTAGACTTAACAGGTGATCTCTACAGGTTCAAGCGTTCGACGTTTGGCGGCCATCGCCGCTGTGGCTTCTGCACTCTCTGGTGTTGGGTTCGCAGAATCCATTTCCGGCAATGTCATTAACAAGACGAATAATAAACCTGCTGCGGGTGACGATGTTGTATTGATCCGCCTGGCGCAAGGAATGCAAGAATCCACACGAACAAAGACGGACGCCAAGGGACGATTCACACTCGATGTGCCCGACGCCGGCATCCATCTTGTCCGCGTGACACACGACAAGGCCAACTACTTCAGGCCAGCGCCTCCCGGTACGCAGTCGGTGGAAGTTGAGGTGTTCGACGCCGCCGTAAAAGTCGACGGGGTAAGCAGCGAAGCCGATGTGATGCGTATCCAGACGGATGAGAGTGGGAAGGCGCTCCGTGTCGTCGAAAACTTCTTCGTGAAGAACGAATCGAATCCGCCTAAGACGCAGTTTGGTGAGAGGCCATTTGATTTTTACCTTCCGGCGGGCGCAGTCGTGGAAGGATCGGCAGCATTGGGGCCGGGCGGAATGCCGGTTCAGGCATCACCAATTCCCCTGGGAGACCCGAATCACTTTGCATTCATCTTTCCGATTCGTCCGGGTGAGACACGGTTTCAGATCACGTTCCGGCTTCCCTACTCTGGCACCCTGAAGCTTACTCCGAAGCCGGCGATGGTGACTGACACTGTTGCGGTGATTATGCCGAAGAGCATGACCTTTCAAGCTGGCCCATCGGCGCCGTATGCCCCGGTGACCGAGGAAACGACGGCACAGACCTTTGTTGCACGTAATGTGTCGCCTTCGCAGCCGCTGGAGTTCACGGTATCTGGTGCAGGGCAGCTCCCCCGTGACAATGCTGCTGCCACTTCGGGCGAAGGTGGCGGTGCCGGCGGACCACAGCCTCAAGCTGGTGGTAATGCGTCTGTAGCAGCCGATACAAGACCCGGAGGGGGCCTTGGAACCCCTCTTGATCCCGAAGGAGCCAACGATCCATGGGCGAAGTACAAGTGGTGGATTCTAGGTGGGCTCGGACTGGCAATGGCCGCGGGCGCGGGCTTCATGCTGAAGAACAATAGCGGCCAGCCAGCAGGCGAGGGTGCAATAGCGTCTGGCCCGGGACTGCTACTGGCAACTTTGAAGGAAGAGTTATTTGCGGTGGAGACAGACCGCCTTGAGGGACGGCTGACGGATGCGGAATATTCTGAACAGAAGGCTGCGCTCGAGGTTGTTCTAAAGCGAGCGCTCTCGCGGAGAGGTGCCGGAGACGGAGCCGCGAAGGCGATAGAGGCAGAGTCCGTAAGGGGGTAATCAGTGAATACCTTCAAGTCCACGCTTCTGCTGGTTGTGTTGACGCTGTTCCTGATCTTTGTCGGGGATTGGGTGGGCGGACGCAACGGGATGGTGATCGCGTTCGTGCTGTCGGTGGTCTTCAATTTCGGCACATACTTCTTCTCGGACAAACTGGCACTCTCGATGTACCGTGCGCAACCGGTAACGAGAGAGCAACTGCCACGCGCATACGAGGTCGTGGAGCGGCTTGCGGCGAAACAAGGCCTTCCAATGCCGAAGATCTACGTCATTCCCAGCGAGAGTCCAAATGCCTTTGCGACAGGCAGAAATCCAAAGCATGCCTCCGTTGCTGTGACGCATGGGATTCTCCAACTGCTGGATGACGAAGAGTTGGAGGGCGTGCTGGCACACGAATTGGGGCATGTTCGCAATCGCGACATTTTGACTAGCTCAATAGCAGCAACCTTAGCGGGCGCGATCACAATGGTGGCGCGGATGGGTTACTGGGCGTCGCTGTTCGGAGGCTACGGCAGCCGCGATGAGCGCGGACGTTCGGGAGGGGGTCTGGGCGGACTATTCATGATCATCCTTGCTCCGATTGCTGCGTCGCTGATCCAGTTGGCAATCTCGCGTTCACGTGAGTATGAAGCTGATGCCACTGGCGCAAGGGAGACCGGCAATCCGTATGCCCTCGCTCGCGCGCTGCAGAAGCTGGACGATTACTCGCGTCGGATTCCGATGCAGGCTTCGCCAACGACGGCGCATCTGTTTATCGTGGCTCCGCTCTTAGGGAGTGGAGGTATTGGTAACCTGTTTTCGACGCATCCTCCGATCAAGGAACGGATACGACGTCTGATCGGGAGGGATCTGGTCTAGTGCTGGAGAAAGTTCTTCGGGCTGTAAGGCAGTTAGCGATGGTGGCGTGGGTGGGCGGCCTCGCATTCTTTGCGTTCGTGCTTGCGCCGGTTGCATTTCACCGACTCGCCAGCACGCACGAGGCTGGCCTGGTGGTGGGCGGCACACTTGAGATCCTCCATTGGATAGGGCTGATCGGTGGTGTGCTTTTCTACCTAGCTACCGGCATTCTGTGGCTGCGCGCGGAGGTTCCGGCTCGCGTAGCCTTTGCCATCGAGATGGCTTTGACGGGCGTAATGCTGGCGGTAACGGCCTACTCTCAATTTCGGATACTTCCTGTGATGGAACAGGACCGCATGCAGGCCGGTGGGCTAATCGAGACGGCTGATATTGCTAGCCCTGCACGGGTGGATTTCGAGCGTCTCCACAAATTGTCGGAGCGCCTGGAGGGCTTGGTTCTGTTCTGTGGCATTGGAGTAGTGCTGATGCTGGCGCGCGAGGCGCAATGGCCTGAGACGGGTAAAATCGAAAGCCTATGAGGATCGGACTTATCGCTATCTGGGCTTTGCGCCCAGGACGCTTGCTGGAGAAGTGCGGCCTGAGCGTGGACGGAATAGGTAATCGATGAGTTCACTCTGGTTGAGCCTGACGCTGGGTGCCGTGGCCGCACTGGCAGACTATGCAGGCGGTGTGCTGCTGGTAAGGCGGTCGCCTTCGGCACGGGCGCTTCGCTACTTTGTCGCACTCGGGGCCGGCTTCATGCTGGCGGCTGCCGTTTTGGAGATGGTGCCGGAGGGATTGGCACTAAGTCCGCGGTGGGCTCCGTTGCTGGTCCTCGTAGGGTACTGCGGAGTGCATCTGCTTGAACATACTCTGGTCCCACACTTTCATTTTGGCGAAGAGACGCATCACCAAGAATTTCTGTCTGCCCGAACCAGTTACTCGGTACTGCTCGGGCTTGCGGCGCATACATTCTTCGACGGCATCGCGATTGGGTCGGGTTTTGTTCTCTCGCATTGGCTAGGCTGGGTAATCTTTGTTGCAGTGTTTCTGCATAAGCTGCCAGAGGGCTTTACGGTGGCAAGCGTGATGCTGGCGGGCGGGCGAGGAAGACGGGCGGCACTGAATTCAGCGATGTTTCTGGGTGCTACCACGCTCGCGGGTGTCTTGGTGATCAACCTGCAGCCGGCCTGGGTGCACGCAGGATTACCGCTCTCGGCGGGGGTCACTATATATGTAGCGGCGACCGATCTGGTTCCAGAGGTGAACCGCGAACCAGGAATTCGCATGGCGCTTGTCTTTTTTGCGGGTGTGGCGGTGTTCTTCCTACTGAAATTGCTGAGTCCAGTCTAGTTTGCGGGCAGCACGATAAGCGTGACGGTGGCTGTGTGTTTCAAAGGTGTGCCATTGGAACCGGTGGAGGTTCCTGTAACAACGACGGCGTACGACTTCGAGGCGCCAGCGGAACGATCTGTATAGATGCGGTCTCCGCAGCCCGTGCAACACAGAAAAGGGAAAACGAGCAAAATGGCCATAAGTAGCTTTGCCGTAGAGACCCTGCGAGGAAGGCTTCGCAGAAAAATAAGCCCTATCGGGAAAAACAGGAACGCGACAGCTACGGAGTATCTGCGTTCCAATCGAGCCGTCTTCGGCGTCGCGATAGTGAGGGTAAACGTTGCATTTGAAGAGCCAGGCGGGATGTAGGCGGGATTGAAGGATGCAGTGGCCAGATCCGGGAGCCCGGACGCACTGAGGATAATTGGACTGGAGAGGCCACTCTGCATCTGAGTGTTGAAAGTAAAGCTTGCTGACGCTCCGGAAACAATGGTCTGCGTTGTGGAACCGGCTGCAGTGACGGTGAAGTCTACAGGGGTACCCTGCGTGCCGTTTACGGTAAGTGACGCTGGAGACGAGGTGCTCACTTTAAAGTTCGCGTCTCCAATGTAAGACGCGGTGAAGCTATGAGAGCCCCCCACAAGACCGCTGCTGATAAATGCGAGATCGCCGTTGGAGTTTACCTTCCCTGTCGTGACGACGGAAGCACCGTCAAACACGGTGACTAAACCGGTAGGAACACCCGAAGTTTGACTGGCAATGTGTGCGATAAGGACCACCGGATCACCCGCATTGACAGTGCTGATGGGAGCCTGCGCCGCATTGTTCACAGTGAGTGTCGTCGTGGTTGCCGCAAGAGTGACCGTAAACATAGGCGCAGCAGGCACGATGTAATTCCCCGCAGCGGTCCCTGCGAGAGTCACCGTAACTGCATAGGAACCGGCCGGCGACAAAGGAGCGGTTGCCATGGCGAATGTCGCCGAAACGGTCGATTGGTCGCGGGGGAGCAGACCGTTAAGGGTGCCGCTAATAGCAGGGACGGGGTCCCCGTATGTGACGGACGCAGGAAAGATGACCGCCGTAAGCGGAAGTGGACTTACCGTAAGGCTGAAGACCGTGCTCTGTGCGGATGTGTGTGTGAGGTCGCCGGGATAGGTCGCGGTGATGGCATGTGGCCCCACGGGAAGTGATGAAATATCCAGACTGGCGACGTTTGAACTCAGAAGAACATTGGCCACCGCGCCGTTACCATCAAGAAAGGTCACCGAGTCGGTCGCCGGCGTCGCCGAGTTGAGAGTTGCGACGAGGCGGCCGGTTCCGTACGAAACTACGGAAGGGCCAGAGAGAGTGATTGCACCAAGGGTGGGTGCGCCAATCCCGGCCACTGTCTGGAGAGACCCATCAGAGGCTATTGCTCGAATACGGCGATTGCCTGTGTCTGCAATGACGACAGAGTCCGCGCCTACAATGGCCGAACGCGGGCTGTCGAGGCTCGCTGCTACTGCTGGTCCACCATCGCCGGCGAACCCTTGAGTTCCCTGGCCTGCGAGGGTTGAAATCGTTCCATGGGAAATATCAATTCGGCGAACGCGGTGGTTAGCGGAGTCGGCCAGATAAACGATTCCCTGCTGATCGATCGAGAGACCTTGCGGAAGGGCGAGCGCTGCTGCAGCGGGAGAGCCGGAGTCGCCAGAAAACCCGGCAACGCCCGTGCCTGCCACGGTCGTGATCGTCCCGCTGGCGGCATCGATGCGGCGAACGCGTTGGTTATGACTGTCGGAAATATAGAGATTGCCGCTCGAGTCAACGGCAATTCCGGCGGGAGAGTCGATCAGCGCAGCAGTTGCATTTGCTCCATCACCGTCGAAGCTTTGTATTCCATTACCCGCGACGGTTGTAATGACGCCGGTCCCGAAGGAAATTTTGCGGATGCGATGGCTGCGTATATCCGCGAGATAGAGATTTGCCTTGCTGTCGAGAGCGAGCGCCGTCGGTGAGTCGAGAGTAGCGGCGCTTGCAAGCCCGGCGTCGCCATCGCTTCCGGATGATGAATTCCCCGCGATGGTCGTGATCGTCCCGTTGCTGAGGTCGACCTCGCGAATGCGGTGATTATGCGTGTCCGCTATGTAGAGATTATTATGAGCATCAACAGCGAGGCCCTGCGGAGAATCCAGCAGGGCTGCTGAGGCCGGTCCACCATCTCCGCCAAAGCCCTGGACACCGCTACCAGCGACCACAACGATATGACCCGTGGGGTCCACCTTCCGGACAACGTGATTGGCCGTCTCGGCAAGGTACAGATTGCCGTGGGCATCAAGTGCGATGGCCGAAGGCAGAACCAGCGGCAGTGTCGTCGCAAGAGTTTGTGCTCGCGCGGTGCTGGCGAGCAGCGCCGCAATAAGGCACAGCAGCGAGACGGATCGGGGTTGGAAGATGCTCTGCGAACCCATGGACGACTATGGCAGAGATTATACGAGGCTCTGTCGCCTAAGAAACTTCCACCAGAGTTGCAGGGCCCTTGGAGTCATTCGGCAACCGTCCGATTGCGAAGGCTCCCGAGCTTTTCGATGGTGACGATCATCTCTTCATTAGGCTTAAGCCAGCGGTGGGGCGTACGTCCGAGTCCGACACCCTCAGGAGTTCCAGTACTGATAACGTCACCAGCCTCAAGCGGCGTGAGGCTTGAGAGATGCTCGATAAGTGCTGGGACTTTGAAGATGAGATCGCGCGTGTTCGACGACTGTAAAGTCTCACCGTCGATCGCTAGAGAGATATCGAGAGCATGTGGGTCCGGAACTTCGTCTGCCGTGACGATGGCGGGGCCGAGCGGAGAAAATGTAGGAAACGATTTGCCGAGAGTCCACTGTGAGGTTGCGAGCTGGATATCTCGCGCACTGACGTCGTTGACGATGGTGTAGCCGAAGACGTACTGCTGCCAGTCGGACGCGGGAATCTGATAACCGGCTTTGCCGATAACGACCGCAAACTCAGCTTCATAGTCGGGTTGCGAGCTGATCTTTGGCAGGATAACTGGCGTGTCGGGGCCGACGACGGCGCTTGAGAGCTTCATGAAGACGGTAGGAACTTTCTGGACAGCCATCTTGGACTCGGCGGCATGACTAGCGTAGTTTAGACCGATGGCGAAGATTCGCGGAGGACGGATAGGCGCATGAAGCGTGACCTCCGACAAGGCAACTCGCGGAGCCTTGTCCAGTTTGGCGGCGACCTCCTTCAGCGCGAGTTCACCGCCTTCGATGATGGCGAGAACGCTCGAATGAGCGAGGCCGGTCAAGTCGACGACCTCGTCGCCGATAAGCACGCCCGGCGTGGGGATATCGCGGCTAAGAACGGCTGACGGGTTTTGGGTCGGGGTTTTCTTGCCGGAAAACGTAACGAACTTCATGCCTGCGCGCTCCAGACTTCGCCCTCGGGATAGGCGAAGCGGTTGAGAGATTCTGAACGAATCTCGATGCTATATCCCGGCTCCGTAGGAACAAGATAGTGGCCGTTGCGGATATGAACAGGGGTGACGAAATGCTCATGTAGATGATCCACGAACTCGATGACGCGATTCTCTATTGTTGCCGAAACGGATAAGAAGTCGAAGATTGAGAGATGTTGAACATACTCACAGAGGCCAACGCCTCCGGCGTGTGGGCAAACCGGCTTGTTGAACTTTGCGGCCAGCAAAAGAATTGCGAGGTTCTCATTGACTCCGGCGACGCGACAGCTATCGAGTTGAACAACGTCTATCGCGTCGGCCTGCAGAAACTGCTTGAACATGACGCGATTGTGGCAGTGCTCGCCAGTAGCGATGCGAACCTGAGGAACCTCGCGGCGGATACGAGCATGGCCGAGAACATCGTCGGGATTCGTTGGTTCCTCCATCCACCAGGGTTCAAGTTCCGAAAGCTGTCGCGTGCGGTCAATTGCCTCGAGAACGCCCCATTTCTGGTTGGCGTCAACCATAAGCTTGTTGTTCCAGCCTATCTCGCTACGGACGATATGTCCGCGTCGAAGATCCTCTGCCGGATCACCGCCGACCTTTAGCTTGAAGTGTGTCCAGCCTTCGGCAAGAGCTTCGTGGCAGAGACGCCGAATCTTCTCGTCGGAGTAGCCGAACCAGCCCACAGAAGTGGTGTAAGCCGGGTAACCCTTCTCTCGAAGCTGGGCTAGACGCTCGGCCAACCCGCTGCCGCGTGCCTTCTCAAGGATGGATCGTGCTTCTTCGGGCGTAACAGCATCATCGATATAGCGAAAATCGATCGCTTTGAGAAGTTGACAAGGTTCGAGATCCGTCAAAAGCTGCCACAGAGGTTTACCTTCGGAACGCGCATAAAGATCCCATACAGCGTTAATGAGAGCTCCCGCCGCAAGGTGAATGATTCCTTTTTCTGGCCCAAGCCATCGGAATTGAGACTCATCCGTTAGCTGACGCGAGAAGGCGCCTAGATCGTTCGTTAGCGAACTCAACGCGCGGTTGGCGACGTAACGCGAAAGGTGACGCGCCGCCTGAACGACCAGATCAGTGCCTCGCCCCAGCGTGAACGTCAGCCCATGTCCTTCCAGACCGTAGTTCGTCTCAAGTATGCAGTAGGCCGCCGAATAGTCGGGGTCTTTGTTGACGGCGTCCGAACCTATATGTTCGCGCGACGTGGGAAAGCGCAGATCGATAACGCGAACACCGGTGATAAGGATATCGTTCAAGGCTGGTTAGAATTCCCTTCGTCGATAGTGAATGAAGTTGTTCACGAATGAGTTATGCCGCCGTCCATCCGCCGTCTATTGGCAATACAGCGCCATTAATAAATTCCGCCTCCTGCGAGCAGAGAAATCGCACTAGCGACGCGATATCCTCAGGTGTCCCAAGTCGCCCGATGGGCTGACGGGCTACGAGTTCCGCGCGCACCCTCTCCTTTTCGTGGGAGTGATACTTCTCAAGATAGCCTTCGACAAACGGAGTCTGAACGGTTCCGGGGGCGATGCAATTGATACGTAGCTCCTTGGGATAGTCAACGGCAATCTGACGTGTCATGGCTTGCACGGCTCCCTTGCTGGCACAGTATGCAAAGCGCTGCTTTACACCGACCGAACCGGCAACTGAGCCGATATTCACGATGGAGCCCCGTACCGCCAACAGGAGCGGAAGCGCGGCCTTAGTCACGAGAAAGACGCTATTTACATTAACGCGCATAACACGCTCGAAATCTTCTTCTGAGGTGTGCGAGACGTCGCCTACCAAGCCAATGCCCGCATTATTGACGAGTATGTCGAGTTGCGTAATGGTGGACAGAGCGAGCGTGATGGAGGCCGAATCCGTAACATCCATCTTGACGGCGCGGGCGCGAGGCAACTCTGCAGCCAGCGCCTCCCCTGCAGCCAGATTGAGATCCGCAATGATGACGTAGGCTCCCGCGCGCGCAAGTTCGCGCGCGGTCGCTGCGCCAATTCCGCTGGCTCCGCCCGTAATCAGCGCACTCTTGTTTTCCAGGTGAAAGGCTTCAGTCATAGATTGAAATTATGATCCTCAAGAAGGATACCTCGTTTCCGTTGGATTTTGAGAGTCCTTTCAGTTGGCGTTGCCAGTACACTGAAAGACACTCATTACGGCAGCCGAAGCTGCGGAGGAAGTATGCCACGTCATTGTTTAACGCTCGATTTGAAGGATGATGCAACCGCGATCGCCGAGTACAAGCGATATCACCTGAAAATATGGCCTGAGGTCCGCGACAGCCTGCACGCTGCGGGCGTTGAGGATATGGAGATATATCTTCTCGGAACCCGAATGTTCATGATCATGGACGTAAATGAGTCCTTCTCTCTCTCCGCGAAGGCAGCCGCCGATGCTGCTAACGCGAAAGTGCAGGAGTGGGAAGCCATTATGGGCGGTTTTCAGCAGCCCTTGCCACAATCCCGACCGGGACAGCGATGGGTCGTGATGGAACGTGTATTCAAACTGGCGGACCAGTAACGTCAACCTACTTCAAAGAAAAGAGCCCCGGAGACCCGGGGCTCTTCGCTTTCCCTTGCGACTAAGGAAGCCGCTGGAAACGATCGTCTGAGCCGTAACCTAACGAGTATGGCTGAAAGACTGGAACGGCTGCTCCGACGATCTCTGTGATTGAGTTCGAGGGTGTACCAACTGGCCCGTTGCCTGCCACCCAAACGTTGCCAGACAGGTCGATGACAACGGTCCGCGGGTCGGCGATGACGGAGCTGTCGAATTGGCGGCCGCCGCTCGGCATCAACGCTACGCCGTTAGCACTGATTTCGCTAACGCTGTTGGCGGCGCCGTTAGCTGTCCAGATGTTTAGACGACCGTCTACCGCGATGGCCTTCGGATTATTGATGCCGGCTCTTCCCGACACATTCGGCCAGCCGGACGTTGTGGAATAGCTATTTCCGCTACCGCTCAGATAGGTCACTGAGCTTGCGACGTCGGAAGCCACAAATACTGCTGGACTAGATCCGGGCCCAACAGTGACTGCACTGTCGTTTGCGGCGACCGGGAACTGCGTCGTGGTGTATCCGTTGAGGTAGGTCGCGTCGCCCTGTGATCCAGGGGCGATTCGCGAAACGAACGTACCCCCCGAACTCACCCAAATCGCATGAGTGGCGTCGACAATTAAGTGGTTGGGGTTTGTTCCAACCGTTGATGATATCTGAACGGGCATAGCAGCAGGGTCCGCGGTGGCGTAGTTCTGGATCATGTAGACCGACGTGTCGGCATCGGTCGTGAAATAGATGTTGCTGTTATCGGCAAAAACTGCAAGGGGAGGAGCGTGGGTAACGAAGGGAGTAGTAATGTTGGTGAATTGATTGTAGCGGTAAAGCTTGTTATCGGCGTGGGATGCATACCAGATATTCATTGCGCTGTCGACCGCAATGCCGTGTGCGTCTCCCCCTAAGAATGTGCAGCTAAAAGCTGTGCCCCCAGCCTTGATTCCCGCGAGATTGCCCGTTCCGGCTTGTCCATTGGCGATCCAGAGGTTACCGTATCGATCGAGTGCGAGTTCCTGAGGTTGGTTGATTAAGTTTCCATCGCTTGTTCCGCAGGTGCCGGTACTGCTGTAGTTGATTGCGACGGTCCAGTCCGAAGGAGCAGCAGATAGCGAAGGCTGGAAGGCCGCGGTTCCTGGAATCAGGTTATAGAGGTTGTTGAGATTCGCCGTGCTGCCATTTGTTGGATTGGTGAGGATGTAATAAAGCGCTTGCAACACATCGGTAGCTTGCGCGAATGAGGTGCGGTAAGGGCGGGCCGTCACGGCTCCATCAGGGGGGATCGCATTGGCGAACAAGGTTGTGCAAGGCGAAGCGGTAGCTGTTTGATTGTTGACGCACGAAGCGATGATATTGGCCAAAGCATTAATCTTGGCCGTCTCTGGGGTGATGGTGACGGTAGCCGGACCGGAAGTCGTATTTTTTGAGGTAATCGCCGAACCAGTGGACATGTCCGCGAGGTTGCTGATCGTGCTGAGGGTCTGTGTGAAGGCTAAATAGTGCAGGCCGATACCGTCTGCGCCAATGCTCTCGGTGGCTGGGTTGAAGTACTGCTGCAGCGCAACCATCGTCGCTACTGTGGTGACCTCGTTCATGGTCACCACATTTGCAGAAGAGATCTCGCTGCAAGGTCCGTACATAGCAATGAACGCAGAGGCACTGTTATTAATACCCGAGTCGTGATTGCCAAGAGGGTTGCCGCCGCGGGCGACGGCGTAGACGAGCGGACTATTACCACCGCCGGGGCAGGCGAAGCTGTCAGGCGTCGTAACCTCGGCCGCTGTGGCCTTCTTATGGAAGGTAAAGGAACCGTGACCGTCATCGGCAGAAGTTGTAACGGCCGCGACGATGGGATTGCCGAGACTGGCAACACTACCGTCACCTGAACCAACACCATTCTGTCCGGCAAAATAGAGCGTCACCGTCGCGAACGCGACCGGCTGGCTACCGCCATGTATCGTTCCGCTAAGGGTCCCACCGGTCGCCAACGGAGAAGCCGTTGGAGCTGTCGTGGCCAGGTTGGAGCAGCCGGTGGTAATGACTGCGCTTGATGCAAGCAAGGCAAGAAGGCTCCGCCTTGAACCCATCCGTCGAGCAAAATGGTTGCCGTTCATCAGAAAACCCTCCGAAGGTAAGTGGCGCTGGGTTGCGCGCATGAGACTAGTTGCTGGAAATCCACGCCCCAAATGGATTCAGCAGGAGAAACAGAAAGGAGGAGGCGGCCCCTTGCTGAACTGCTTGGAAAACAGCTCTCGATCTGAATAGCCATGTAAGCCTGTTTCGCGACAAATGACTCTTTCAAACCGTACGAGAGTGTCCAACAGGAGACGTTTCATAAGCTCAGGAGGAGCATACCCGGATGGTTAATAATCCCTCATGGCACTTTCGGGTCATGAGGGTTTCCGTCAGGACTATGCGCCATGCAACAGCACGGAACTGATATCGTGTTTTCGGATTCAATATCTATGACGAAAACCCCTGGAAGTCCTTCGTTCCCCGTAGCCATCGATGGAGCCACACACAGCTATAACCGTTTCCTGCTCCTGGTCGCCGGGCTGGGTGGACTGCTCTATGGGGTGGATGTGGGCATCATCGGCGGTGCGTTGCCGTATCTGCAGGCGACGTCACGGCTGAATGCCGGGCAATTGTCGATGATTGTGGCCGCTGTGCTGTTGGGAAGCGTGATCTCAACACTCTTCGCTGGCCTGCTCGCCGATTGGATGGGCCGCAAGCCGCTGATGGTCGTGAGCGGCCTAACTTTCGTCATCAGTATTCCGATAATCGCTCTTGCGCCCGGCTACGGACCGCTCCTTTTTGGGCGTCTTTTACAGGGCATCAGTGGAGGGATGATTGGCGTGGTCGTGCCGCTGTATCTGGCGGAGTGTTTGTCGGCTGCCCATCGCGGTAAGGGAACAGCAATCTTTCAGTGGTTGTTGACACTTGGCATCTTCTCCGCCGCAGTCATCGGCATCTATTACAGCTATCGAGTGGAAGCGGTAGCGAAGAGCGCCGACGCAGCGGCATTGTTCGCCTTTAAGAACCAGGCTTGGCGACGAATCTTCTGGGTATCACTACCTCCGGGCCTCCTCTTTGTGTTGGGAAGCCTGTTTGTTGCCGAATCCCCGCGCTGGCTGTTTGTGCGCGGTCAAAAGAACAGGGCACTCGCTTCCCTCTTGCGTTCCCGCGCACCGGAGCAGGCCGAGATCGAACTAAAGGAGATGGAGCAGATCAACGTTGCGGGGAAGGCTACTTCTACTTCAGGCAAGGCAATCAAAGAATCTCTTGTGCGGAGGAAGTATGTAATTCCCTTCCTGCTGGCGTGCATCATTCTCTTCTGCAACACCGCGACCGGAATCAACTCAATTATTGGATACAACACCAGTATTCTGCTGCAGAGCGGCCTCTCTGACCTGCAGGCACACTGGGGGTACGTCCTCTTTACTTTCATCAACTTTGCGATGACGATCGGCGGAATGACGCTGGTCGATCGCAAGGGACGAAGGTTCCTGCTCATCCTGGGAACTTCGGGCATCATCGTCTCGCTGATCGGCGTGGGCCTGATGTTTTTGTCCACCGAAAAGTTGAACCACGATTGCCGCAGCGCGGTGCAGACTCTGGTTGGTTCCGATCAGACTCTGAACTTGCCTTTCCATCCATCTGAGGCTAAACAGATCCTCTCGGCCTCGGGATACCAGGGTGACGAGATCAAAAGCGACCGCGCATCGCTGGCCGTGATCTATTCGTACGGGGACTTCACCGCGGCTACCAGCTTTGTTCGCTCCGACGATACTGCCGCGGCCCCGATCCAAATTACGAGGGAGAGCTGCGTACCGGCGAACAAGGTCGAGGCCTTCTTCAAGAATCCCTTTGGCAACCTCGAAGCCGCTCGCACGGCACCTCTGAAGATCGAGCGCGCCACTGTTGGGGGTGTGCCGGATTCCAGTCACGGTTGGTTGGTGGCACTGGGACTCTACCTGTTCATGTCGTTCTACGCCATCGGCCCGGGCGTGTGCGTGTGGCTGGCGCTGTCGGAGCTGATGCCGACACGCATACGTTCTAATGGAATGAGCATCGCCCTTGTAATCAACCAACTAGTTTCGACGACGCTTGCCGGAATCTTCCTTCCGGTCGTCAGCAAATATGGTTACTCGTCGATGTTCTTCCTCTTCGCCGGATTCACCGTGATCTATCTGACGGTGGCAACTTTCTTCCTGCCGGAGACGAAAGGAAAGACGCTGGAAGAGATCGAACAGTACTTTGAATCAGGGACGAAAAAGACGATACCTGTCAGGTAGATGGACTCGCGGTACAAGAGGCCCGGGAGCCCGAGGGACGACTCTGCGCAGCCAAAACCACTCTATCGGGAGTATATTTCTAGCCATAGTTGCAGCTTTTACCTCCGGGAGACGAACTCAATGCGTGTAAGGCACCTGAATCTGGCAGCGATCTTCACACTAACGACGGCTCTTGTCCTCGGCGGATGCAAGAGTTCTACACCAACAGCGCCTGCCAACGAATCGGGCGCGCAGTCCGCTCCAGCTGCACCACCTCCGGCCTCGGCTGATCAGCCTGCTGCGGCGCCAGCGATGGCACCCGCTCCGGCCTCGGCTGCTGTCGCGCCAGCCGCAACACCTGCGGTCTCGGCCGAACCCGCTCCTCCGCCAGAGCCTAAGGTGGTCAAGCTGACCGCACCCAGCGGCGCGACGGTTTCGGCGACGATTACTCAGCAGATCAGCGCCAAGAACAATAATGTGGGAGATGGCTTCACTGGTGAATTGTCTGCTCCGGTCACCACAGCCAGCGGGGCTACCGTATTTCCGCGCGGCGCTCATGTTGCTGGAACCGTTGTGGCCGCCAAAGGCAGAGGCAAGTTCAAAGGCGAAGGCCAACTTGCGATTCAGCTGACGCAAATCGGTGGGCATGAAGTGACCACGAGTGCTTACATGAAAGAGGAGAAGGGTAAGGGCAAACGCACTACAGGCATGATCGCCGGTGGCACGGGCGCTGGCGCATTGATTGGCGGACTTGCGGGTGGCGGCAAGGGCGCGGCGATCGGCGCACTGGTCGGAGCGGGTGCTGGTACGGCAGGCGCGGCTTATACCGGAAACAAGGACGTCGTGATTCCCGCGGAGTCGGTTGTGACCTTCAAGCTGGCTGCCCCGGTAACGATCACCAAGTAGCTCTTTCTTCGTAATTGAGGAGGCTCTCGCTGTGCGGGCGCCTCCTTTCTCTTTTGGCGGATAGACTGGAGTCATGCGGCTGCAACCGGTCTTCCTTCTCTCTGCCACCGACGCCTCACATTTCCCTTCCGAGTCGAAGACTCATGGGGCGCCGGAGATTGCGTTTCTGGGTCGGTCGAACGTCGGCAAGTCCTCGCTGATTAATGCTCTCCTAGGGTCGAAGGAGGCTCGGGTGTCGTCGACGCCGGGTCGGACGCGGGCGATCAACTTCTTTGCTCTGCATGAGGGATCGGGCGCGAAGCAGAAGGTGGTGCCGGCGATGATCTTTGCGGACCTGCCCGGGTACGGGTACGCGAAGATCTCCAAGTCGATCTCGGCTGAATGGCCGAAGTTTATCGAGCCTTATCTGGCGGAACGGGAGACGCTGGCTCTCTGCGTCTGCCTGGTGGATACGAACATTCCTCCACAGGAGAGCGATCATCAACTGATCACTTATCTGAAGCAGACGCAGCGGCCGTTTGTCGTGGTTGGGACCAAGGCAGACCGGCTTTCCAACAATGTCCTGGCGAAGAGCCTGGCGGCTCTCAAGCAGGAGCATGGGGTGGAGGAGATTCTGCCAGTGTCTTCAAAGACCGAGGCTGGAACCAAGGCGCTGTGGCAGGTTCTGATGACCGCCGCCGGATAGGCACCCCTCCCCCACTTATTTACGCAAAGTCTTCTAAAAATTGAACTTAGGTCTGGACTTCCATTGTCTTCCACGCAGGCGCGTGATTGATTCCCTGTTTCCGATCTATTTCTATTCTAGAAGATTGAGGGTAATTAATCGGCAACGTGCATCTTACTTATTTTCAGATAGTTGAGAGCAATCAGGGCTTGACAGCATCTGGATGTGGAAAAGAGAGGACGCTTATGACATAAGTGTCTTTTATTCATATGTTAAACCATAATATATGAACTATAACTTTATGGTTGCATCTGGCTGAGCTCGGCGGTTTCGGTTTCGGTGAGCCAGAGGGTGCGGTGCGGAGGTCGCTGGCGCTGGAGGATACGCGGGGCGGCTTCGAGCCAGCGGCGACGGAGGGAGTCTTCGGGTGGCAGGAGCCTGAGAGCCTCAGTGTCGAAGGTGCGGAGACCGGCGGTAGTGTCAAAGGTGAATGTCTGGAGATTCCAGCCTCGGGACTCGACGAGCGGGGTAAGAAGCGAGTGGCTGGACTGGAAGCCCGGGGGTGGCTCGGGAGCCTCGGAAAGGTCGATCGGGGTCGCGCCGAGGGAGTGGAGGGTTGCGGCGGCCTGGGTGATTTCAGAGCTTAGCGGGAAGAAGGTGATGAAGAGTTGAGGGGCCAAGCCGCGTTCCAGAATTTCAGCGAGGGTACGGATGGGGTCGGCGTTGAGGGCTACGGAGAGCGGGGTTTGCTTGCGGACCTCGTTCTTCATGGCTCGAACGGCTTCATCGAGGGTGGTGACGGTAAAGTCGACCGCACCAGTCCGAGTGGCATCGCGGAGGCGGGAGAGATCGTTGTCAATGGCGAGAGAGACGGCACCGGCGATGTTGGCTGCGATGGAGAGTGCGGTCCCGTTCAGGTCCAGGCCAAT